>ERZ1645192.2149-NODE-2149-length-16427-cov-60.416015_pt1 | contig 16427 bp, 18 predicted proteins | sample MGYA00575354_ERZ1645192 | MGnify/ENA primary metagenome ERZ1645192 (study PRJEB40844, sample SAMN11349763) | freshwater sediment metagenome | isolation source: river sediment | host: Sediment | place: India: Faizupur Khadar , New Delhi | collected 2017-02-21 ... | reverse complement strand
TACCAGCAATGCTGTTACCCCCTTTATTTTAATTGGTCGGGGCGGAGTGATTTGAACACTCGACATCTTGGTCCCAAACCAAGCGCGCTACCAGGCTGCGCTACGCCCCGACTTTTTTTGTTTTTATATCTTTATCCAGATGGCTTTTCAGTTTTGCAAAAGCCTGTCCGCGGTGACTGATCGTATTTTTTATATCTGCCGGCAATTCCGCTGCTGTCTTATTCCACTCGGTTGAAAGAAAGATCGGATCATAACCAAAACCGTTTGTTCCCCGCCGCTCACCAATGATCAGTCCGCGCCACCGTGCTTCAAAAGACTGATAATGGCCGTCTGGATGATACAGCACCAAAGCGCAAAAGAAAGAAGCTGTTCTTTTCTCCTGGGGTACATCTTTTAATTTGTCCAGAAGTTTGGCGTTATTTTCTTCGTCTGTCGCACCTTCACCTGCATAGCGGGCAGAATAAACTCCGGGGTCTCCTCCGAGAAAATCCACCTGAAGTCCGGAATCATCAGCCAAGACTATTTCACCCGTATATTCTGAAATAATTTTTGCTTTTTTTAAAGCATTTTCCAGGTAGGTTTTACCATCTTCTATAATTTCCGGCAAGAATTCAAAATGATTCAGGGACAATAAAGCTATATCCGTTGAACCAAGCATTTCATTTATTTCTCTAACCTTCCCTTCATTTTTTGTCGCAAAAACGATTTTCATTGTCGCCAGTCGCCTAGGATTTCCTTCTGGCGGGCAATAATTTCGGAAATGCCTGTGGCAGCCAGGGATGTCATCTCATCGAGTTGATTCTTGCCAAACGGAACATGTTCGGCAGTACCCTGCACTTCAATAAACAAGCCGGCGCCGGTCATTACAAAATTCATATCCACATCCGCCTGAGAATCTTCTTCATATTCCAAATCCAACAACACCTGATTTTGCACGATGCCGACGCTGACGGCTGAAACAAAATCCGCAACGGGAATTTCCTGGATCAGACCCTGCTGCTTCATGTTTTTAAACAGATCAACCAAGGCCACAAAAGCGCCGGTAATCGATGCGGTTCTGGTTCCACCATCCGCCTGAATAACATCGCAATCAATATAGATGGTTCTTTCGCCGAAAGCCGTTAAATCCGTCACGGCTCGGAGCGATCTACCGATCAATCTTTGTATTTCATGTGTCCTGCCTCCCAGTTTGCCACGCGCGGATTCGCGCGCCGAACGGGTTGGCGTAGCCATGGGCAGCATGGAATACTCCGCAGTCAGCCAACCCTTGCCGGTATTCTTTAAGAAGGGAGCTGTTTTTTCCTCCAGCGATGCCGCGCACAATACTTTCGTGTTACCAAATTCAACCATCACAGAACCCGAAACATTCCGCAAATACTGGTTAGTAATACGGATGGCACGAAGTTCGTCATTTTTTCTATTCTTGTTTCTCTTGAACACAGGACTCCTAAAAGAAGGATTTGATGCTCTTGGCCAGGGCTTTGGCTATCAATGTTTGTGTTTTAGCGGATGCGAGCTTTTTCTTGTCGTCGGGATTTGTTACAAAACCAAGTTCGACAACCAGTACCGGGATGGACAATCCTTCCGCCAGCGGCACACCGGCTTCCCGAAGTCCTCTGCCCTTGCGTGGAAATAAGCTGTCGAGATTGCTTTGAACCAAATGTGCTAGCTTTACGGTGTCATTTAGATGTTTAGGGGTCGCAACTGATCCTTGAGAAGCCTTCTTCGATATGTCAACATCTTTAAACCCCGGGTAGTAGAGTTCAAATCCCGATGCGTTTCTGCCGAACCCGCCATTGGCATGCAGGCTTAAAACCAGTGCGGGGTTTTGTTTTATGATAATTTTTTTTCTTTCATCCCCAGACAAAGTCTTATCCGAATTTCTGGTTAGAACTACTTCTATATTACCTCTTTCCGCCATTTCCTTCTGCAGAGCGAAAGCAATAGCCAGTGTTAAATCCTTCTCGGCAATCTTGTCGATGCTGAGAACGCCGGTATCTTCTCCGCCATGCGCCGGATCAATGACCACAATGTGTTTTGCCGTCTCGGCATAGATCGAAAACCCGGGAAGGCACAGCATCAGAACGGAAAAAAAGACGACCGTATATTTTCGCCATTTATCAAACATCATTTCACCTATTGAAAATGTTATCTTCTGCACAAATACAGGTTGCGCCTGATTATAGCAGAGTGGATTTTTTGTCAACAAACAAATGGAATTTCACATGATGATCAAGCTTTGCGTATCCTTTCAATGGAACGGACGATTTTTAATTGCCGAATGGCAGAAAAGATGGAATTAAGCTGCTGTGTATCATAGACATCAATGATGAATATGCAATTGGCGATCATATCCGTCGTCTCGATCTGGGCATAACTGATGTTGATATCAAATGAAGTAATAACCGAGCTCACTTCCGTTAAAACCCCCTTACGGTCGCTACAGACAACCTTAATGTGCACGGGGTAGGCATGTTTCTGCCGGACATCCCAATTAACCTCTACAATTCTTTCAGCATCGAGTCTTTTCAGATGCGGGCAGTTTTGTGTGTGAACCGTAATGCCGCGCCCGCGGGAGATATACCCGGAGATTTCATCTCCGGGTATCGGATTACAGCATTTGGCAAACTTCACCATGACATCGTCGATACCCGTAAGGCTGATACCGAGAGAAGGAGAGTCAGCGGACTTTTTCTTTTCTTTCTCCGGAAGCTTTTCAACTTCTTTCGGCGATTCCTGAACCAGAAAGTGATTAACCACCTGCCTGGGTGAAATGCGCCCGTAACCCACTTGTGAAATCAGATCATCCAAAGTTGACAACGAATACTCTGTCAGGATTTTCTTAATCTCGTCTGATTTAATACAGGTTGCAAATTTCAAGTTGTTTCTCTTGAATTCTTTTTCCAGTAAATCCTTCCCCAGCAATAGTGAACTGTTTTTTTCCTCAAGATTAATCCAGTTGCGAATCTTGGAAATCGCCCGCGAGGTCACCACGTATTTTAACCAGTCTTTACTGGGGTGGTGACCGGTTTGCGTAATGATTTCTACCTGGTCGCCATTTTGCAGCTGGTAACGCAACGGTACAATATTACGATTCACCTTGGCACCAGTACACTTATGTCCGACATCGGTGTGAATGCTATAGGCAAAATCAATAGGTGTCGCTCCTTTGGGAAACGATTTTACATCGCCATGCGGGGTAAAAACATAAACTTCTTCCGGAAACAGCGCCAACTTCAGATTGGACATGAATTCTTTCGGATTCTTGATTTCCTGCTGAATTTCCAGGGCTTCCCGCAGCTTTTTGATCTGATTGTCTTCGTTGTTCTGGAAAGCCCGTCCTTCTTTATAGCGCCAGTGAGCGGCAATGCCTTTTTCCGCCCATTCATGCATGGCCCTCGTCCGAATTTGGATTTCAACTCTTTCACCGTAGGGACCGATCACCGCCGTATGCAGGGATTGATAGTTATTCGCCTTAGGCATGGCGATATAGTCTTTGAAGCGGCCTGGAACCGGCTTCCATAAGGCATGCACGATGCTAAGCGCTTCGTAACAGGTTTTATCCATGTCCGAATCCAAGATAATACGAAAAGCAATAACGTCATACACTTCATCAAAATTGATATGCTGCTCATGCATTTTCTTATAAATACCGTATAAATGTTTCGCTCTACCCTCCACTTCCCCTTGAATGGATACTTTTCCCAGCTCTTTAAAAATGATGGCTTTCACTTCTTCCGTATATCGGTTTCGCGACTCCTGAGATTTGGCAACACGGGTGGCTATTTCCTTGAAGGCGTCAGGTGAGATATACTGAAAAGCCATATCTTCCAGTTCCATTTTCATCCAGTTAATGCCCAGACGATTCGCCAGTGGCGCATAGACATCCATCGTCTCACGTGCAATGTAAATCCTTCTTTCGGGTGTCTGATACTGAAGCGTTCTCATATTGTGAATGCGGTCGGCCAATCGAACCAGGAGGATACGGATATCGGCAGACATCGCCAGAATCATTTTACGAAAATTTTCAGCCTGTCTTTCTTCCTGTGAACCGAACGAAATGCGGCTGAGTTTGGTCAGACCACTCACCAGAAAAGTGACATCTTTACCGAATTCCTGATCGATTTGTTCTTTGGTGGTAAGGGTATCCTCAATTGTGTCGTGCAGAAGTCCGCTGATGATTGTTGCCGAATCCATTTTCATATCAACTAGGATACCGGCTACTTCCATAGGATGTGTGAGATAGGGTTCCCCTGATAAACGCACTTGCCCCTGATGTACCGTGGCTGAATAGATATAGGCCTTTTGAATCATCTCCAGCTCATCGGCTGCCAGATACGTTTGAGCCTTATCCAGAATATCATTTATTCTTAACATGAAAATTCCCGGTCCAACACACGGCCATCAACTAGCCTCTTTCAATGCCGAAACAATTATGTTTCGAACTTCCGCCACAACATCCCCGGTGGCATAAAGCCTGCTCTCGCCGGTCTTCCGAATTTTCAACTCGACGTGACCCTGCGCGAGATTCTTGGGCCCTACGACGATCCGCAATGGAATACCGATCAGATCGGCGTCCTTGAACTTCACACCCGCTCTTTCATCGCGATCATCCAGGATCACTTCCACGCCACAGGCTACCAATTCAGAATAAATATTTTCTGACGCTTTCATCACATTCTTCTCGTTGATATTGACAGGCGTAATGATGATCGAATAGGGCGCCAGCGACATCGGCCAGATAATGCCGTTGTCATCAAAATTCTGTTCAATACAGGCGGCCACGGTCCTGCCGATACCGATGCCGTAGCAGCCCATAATCATGGTTTTTTCCTTACCGTCCTTATCCAGATAAACGGCTTTCATGGCTTTGCTGTACTTGGTCCCCAGTTTAAAAATATGACCGACTTCAATGCCGCGGACAAACTTGATAGCGCCCGTACAACGGGGACAGTCATCACCGAGTTCTGAAACGCGCAGATCAGCAAAAGAGTCAACTTGAAAATCGCGCCCGATATTCACGTTTTTCAGATGATAATCTTCTTTGTTGGCACCGGTAACCATGTTAACCAGATTCATAATGGAATAATCGGCTATCACTTTGGATTTAATTCCAACTACTCCGGCAAACCCTCTTGGCGCGCCAGTCGCTTTCATAATCATTTCGTCATCGGCTAATTCTACTTCGGCTGCACTCAGATAATTCTTCACCTTGATTTCATTGACCTCCTGATCGCCGCGGATCAGGATAGCGCAAGGCTTGCCATCCGCATTGAAAATAAGCGTTTTGACAATCTGTTTGGGCGAAACATTCAGGAAAGAACTGACTTCCTCAATAGTGCGCATATTCGGCGTTTCAATGCTCTCCATGGGGAGCCATTCTTTTTCCGATATAGCCATCTTCTCCGGCCTGGCGATTTCAGCCTTTTCAAGGTTGGCTGCGTAGTTGCATTTTTCACAGAAAACAATGGCGTCCTCGCCCGATTCAGCCATCACCATGAATTCATGAGAAAAACTTCCACCAATGCTGCCGGAATCCGCCTCCACCGGACGGTACTTCAAGCCGCAGCGTCGGAAAATATTATTATAGGCGGTAAACATCTTCTCATAGCTTTTCTCCGCACCCGCTTCGTCCGCGTCAAAACTGTAGGCGTCTTTCATGCCGAATTCGCGGCATCGCATGACACCGAAACGGGGACGCATCTCATCACGGAATTTTGTCTGAATTTGATAAAGATTGAGCGGCAGTTGCCGGTAGGTTTTAATATCATGGCGCACAAGATCCGTGATGACCTCTTCGTGGGTCGGCCCCAGGCAGTAGTCTCGTTCATTGCGGTCGCGAAATCTTAAAAGTTCCTTGCCGTAGTAAGTCCAACGACCTGACTCCTGCCAAAGTTCCGCGGGCTGCACGATTGGAAGATGAAGCTCCTGTGCTCCGGCTTTATTCATTTCCTCACGAATAATCTGTTCCACTTTTCGAATTACACGATAACCCAACGGCAGATAAGAGTAGATGCCACTGGTTAGTTTTCGAATCATTCCCGCCCTAATCATGAGCTGATTGCTGACAACCTCCGCGTCGGAAGGAATCTCCCTTCCTGTAGGCAGGTGCATTTCCGAGTAACGCATTGAACCTCCTTATTTTTCGTTGTCCAGGGATTTTATTTCTTCGAGCAAAACCGGGACAAAATCTTTTTCTTCCACTTTTTTATAGGCTACGCCTTTTTTAAATATCATTCCAAATCCGTTTCCGCCCGCAATGCCGATATCCGCTTCTGCGGCTTCACCAGGACCATTCACTACACAGCCCATCAGGGCCACTTTGATATATGCTTTTCTGCCGGTCAGCGCTTTATTGATCTTTTCCGTTAATCCTAAAAGATCAATCTGACATCTCCCGCAGGTGGGGCAGGCAATAATTTCCGGCCCGACTTTACGAATTTTCAAAGCCCGCAGAATTCCATAGGCAATAGGAATTTCCTGCAGTGGATCACCTGTGACCGAAACACGTATGGTATCTCCTATTCCGTCATAAAGCAGTGTACCAATGCCGAGAGCTGATTTGGTTGCCGCGTCAATCAGCGTTCCCGCTTCCGTGACACCCAGGTGCAGAGGATAATCTGTTTTATCAGCAATCATCCGGTAGGCTTCAATCATCATCGGCACATCGGATGATTTGAGTGAAAGTTTAATTAAATCAAATCCCAGGTCTTCAAACATTTCGATATTACGCAAAGCGCTGACACAAAGGGCTTCCGCGTTCACACCGCCACATTCCAAAACCAGATCCTTCTGCAATGAACCAGCATTCACACCGATGCGGATGACGGTCTGACGTTCTTTGGCTGTTCGGACAATCTCGGCTATTTTGTTTTTAGGTATATTGCCGGGGTTGATCCTGATGCCGTCCGCACCGTTTTTGATGGCGTTAATGGCCAATTGATAGTGAAAGTGAATATCGGCAATCAGCGGAATTTTTATGTTCTTTTTAATTGCCGGTATTGCCAGAACGGCTTCCTCGTCCGGCACGGCTATGCGTACAACTTCACAACCGGTTTCCTGTAATAAGTTGATCTGATTGATCGTTGCCGCAACATTCCGTGTATCCGTGTTGGTCATGGATTGGACAACGATGGGCGCATTCCCCCCTATTTTAACGGATCCGACATAAATGCCTCTTGATTTTCTTCTCTTCCCAAAGTCGTTATCCATAGGGCTAAACTCTTTTTTTATTTTGAGAATTTATAACATGTGTATGCATGCTGGGCAATGGCTAATTTGCGGACACGCACATTTTATTCTTCCCGAAACTAAAAAACGGTAGTTGCAGATGCGTCTTTGATGAACGCCACTGTCAACTGCCGTCTTTTAAATTTAAGTCACCAGAATTTTCTTAATTCATTTTCCGAGCCAGCAATGCAGACAAAGCTGATCCTCAGGCAGACTGATTGCCGCGATCATGTCTTCGATGGCCATATATTTAAGAGACGTCACGTTTAAATCGCGCCGAATCCAATCAATCATTTTTGCGTGCTTGGCCGATGTCGTGTCGAGATAATCGGATGGATCTTCAACGCTTCTCCCTTCCAGTGCGCGCATTGCTTTGTGGCATGCCAGTTCTGCAGTTGTTCTGGTTGAAGACGCATAAATACAGGGAAACATTAGAGGCGGACAGGCGGGGCGAATATGAATTTCCTTTGCACCGTTATCCCACAATTTTTTGACCGTTAAATTTTTCAACTGGGTGCCGCGAACGATGGAGTCATCGCAGATAATCATCCGGTTGCCGTTGATGACTTGCCGCACCGCACTGAGTTTCATGGTTGCAACCAAGTCACGAATTTCCTGAGTGGGCGGGGTATAACTTCGTCCATATCCGGGCGTGTATTTCACCAGAGGTCTCCGGTAAGGAATGCCGGATTCCATGGCATAGCCGATGGCATGGCCGACCCCGGAATCAGGAACGCCAGCGACAAAGTCAGCCTGAACATTGTCCCGCTTGGCTAAATAGCTGCCGCATCGTTCTCTGGTTCTTTCCACACTGATGCCGTCGTATATGGATGAAGGGGAACCTGTATAAATCCATAAAAAGGAACAGATTTTTTTCTGGTTTCCTTCCGGCTTAAGCTGCTTGATTCCGTCGGAAGAAAGCAAGACAATTTCCCCCGGTCCCAGGAACCTGTACAACTCATAACCAAGATTCTCAAAAGAGCTTGCTTCAGTGGCTACGACATATGAATTTCTGTTTTTATCCTTGCTTTGACCCAGCGCCAAAGGAAAGCGACCAACCTTGTCCCGAGCCGCATAAATACCATCCGGTGTGAGGACTAACACACAAATAGACCCTTCAATAATGCCGCGCATAGATGCGATGCCTTCGATAATATTATCTCCGCGGTTGATCAGGGAAGCAACAATTTCCGCGTTATTAATCCCGCCTCCGGTCATCTCCGTAAATGAGGCTCCTTCATTAAGAAGCTCGCCGACCAGTTCATTTTTATTGGTAATCAGACCGGTGGCCCCCACTGCATAAATGCCAAACTTGGAGCGAAAAATCAGCGGTTGTGGAGACTCATCATCGATAGAGCCGATTCCGAAGTACCCCTCCATCTTTTTGTAATCATCAACAAATCGTGATTTAAATTGCGCCTGGGATATGCCGTGAATCGTGTTATAGAATCCTTTAGAGCCAAACACGGCCATACCGCCGTGTTCCGTTCCCAGATGAGAATGATAATCCGTCCCGTAAAAGAGTGCCTGAACACAACTATCTTGTGTGACAACTCCGAAAAGACCTCCCATTTTTTACCTTCCTGTGGCCTACTTCCCGTTATTTTTAATATTAAATTTTTCCATTAGTTTTTGATGGACATTTTCCGGCACAAGACCCCTGACTGATCCTCCCAGGCTGGCAACTTCCTTAATGAGTTTGGAACTGGTGTAAAACCATCGAAAGCCACTCATGAGGAAGACCGTTTCAACATTTTTTGTCTGGCGACGGTTAATGAGTGCCATCTGAAATTCATATTCAAAATCAGAAAGAGCGCGCATGCCCCGTAAGATCGTGCTGGCGCCTGAATGCTTGAGATAGTCAATCAGCAGACCATCATGAAAATCCACTCGAATGCCCTTGCAGTCTTGAAATATTTCGCGGATGAACTGGCACCGCTCTTCTACTGAAAATAAGAATGATTTATTCGGATTATAGGCGACAAGAACAATGATTTCGTCGAAAATTCTGCTGCCTCTTTTAATAATATCAACATGACCGTTGGTAATGGGATCAAATGAGCCCGGGTAAATCGCAATTTTGTTTTCGAATTTCTCTTGCATCATACATTTCCCATCCTTATAAAAGTCAACAGATTGTCTCCATACTTTCTCTGGTCCATCACAAACCATTGATTCGTTAACGATGTCAGTTGTTCTCTGACAGAATGTTGAAGAATAATAGTCCCCTCTTCTTGTAAAACAGGGTATTCATTTAATCCCTTGAGCGTTCCTCCGATCAATCCCTGGTTGTAGGGAGGATCGGCAAATACCACATTAAACCTGCATTTTCTTCGGTAAAGATCACGTAAGGCCGATTGAATATCGGCGTGGATGATCTGGCATTTCTCTGAATAACCACATAATAAAATATTTTCGTGGATAACGCCGACAAGCGCTTTGCTTTTTTCAACAAAAGTTACATTTTTCGCCTTACGACTTAAGGCCTCCAATCCTACAGAGCCAGAACCCGCGAATAAATCAAGAAATGATTGATCCGCCGGTAATCTTAATACATTAAAAAGAGCTTCCCTTAAAAAATCGGTTGTTGGTCTTTGATTTGACCGGGAAGGAAAATTCAGCGTCCTTCCTTTTGCTTCACCTCCGGAAATTCTCATAATTTACTTTGAAATTTGAACATTATCCTGATTTACGATGCTTGTTTAGGTGCATCAATATTTAAGTCTTTTTTACGTAATTTCTGAATGAATTTAAGGGCCCACCACAGAGGTCCAGAAATGGCGTAGCCCAAGATAATGACAAAAGCCATAATTTCCGGTTTGTAATAAAAGATTAAAAAAATACCTATGGCAATCAGTAAAATTTTAAAAGGTATCCGCGAGCGGAGATTCATTTTCTTAAAGCTGTAATATTTAATGTTACTGACCATCAGAAGAGCCAAAATCACAACCAGAATCAAAATGCAGTAATAAGGATTATGAAATGTTCCTTCAAAACCGATGTGATCAAAAAAAATCACTGTCGTGGCAATGACACAAGCAGCGGCAGGAATGGGCAGTCCATTGAAATATTTGCTGTCGATCAGACCGATTTGGATGTTAAAACGCGCCAGACGCAGCGCACCACAGGCTAGGAATAGAAAACCGGCCATCCAACCCAGCTTACCGTCAAAAAACATGGCCCAAGTATATGCCAGCAGTGATGGCGCAACACCGAAAGCAATCAGATCGGCCAGAGAATCATATTCCGCGCCGAATTTACTGGTGGTATTTGTTATCCGCGCGATTCTGCCATCTACACCGTCAAAAACAAGAGAGACTAATATGGCGATTGCGGCCAGAAAATACTTTCCTTGAATAGACGCAATGATCGAATAAAACCCCATAAACAAACTGGCTGTCGTAAAAAGATTCGGCAGAATATAAATGCCTTTTTTAAGGCGCGTCTGTCTAATGTTCGGTTGTTGATTCATGAGAGGAACCCTAAAGTTGTTTGTCCAGCCCGGACTTTGTCGTTTAATTTAACAACAATTCGGGAATCGGAAGGTAAGAAAACTTCAACGCGAGAACCGAAGCGGATCAGACCGAATCTCTCGCCTTTTCTGATAATCGCCTCTTCACGGGTCCAGCAAACAATTCTCCTGGCGATAAGTCCTGCAATTTGCACCACCCAAATCGCACGTCCATCATTGGTACGAATCATAATTTCATTGCGTTCATTTTCCTCTGAGGCCTTATCCAGATTGGCCGACAGGAATTTGCCCTCATGATAGTGAATCTTTTCGATCGTCCCTTCATACGGAGCGCGATTCACATGAACATTAAATACATTCATAAAAATACTTATTTTTTTAAACCGGCCTGCAATGCTGTCTTGAACATCGACTTCTTCTATTTTAATAATTTTGCCGTCGGCAGGACAAATGACCAATTTATCGTCATCTTGAAAATGTCTTTCCGGGTTGCGAAAAAAACAGATCATGAAAACACTCATAGCGGCTAAAACAGCTGCTAGCCAGATAACGCCGACAAAAGCTGCAAGAACAGTTAGGACCAGGGAAAAGATGATAAAGGGAAAACCTTCGTAAGCGATAATACCATTATGTTTCATATAGTATTTTATCTTTCCTCAAATGAGGTTTTGTTGATATATGAATTGAGTGTTCTTGTCAATAGATCTTTGCCGGATGGATTCATGACTATCAACTTGACAGGATAGTCAAATAACATATATAAACAAAAAAATTCAGGAGGGCGGAAGATGGCGACGAAAGTAAAAATCTATACGTTGAGTACGTGTAGTCATTGCAAAGCGGCTAAAAAGTTTTTAAATGAAAACAATGTCATTTTTGACGCAACTGACGTCGATTTACTGCAAGGCGCAGATAGAGAAACCGTATTAAAAGAAGTCGTTCAATACAACCCGCAGCGTTCTTTCCCGACCATCATCATTGGTGACAAAATTATTATCGGTTTTAAAGAAAGTGACATCAAGGAGGCACTAGGACTTTAATGACGCCTGCCGAACTTTATGATCTCTTAAAAAAAGCCCAGGAACCCAAAGGTTATTTTTTTAACAAAAATAAGGTCTGGGTCTTATCCATTTTGCAGGATCTCTTAGTCAACAAGGATCGCTACGGCTATACATCCTGCCCCTGCCGTCTTTCATCAGGCAATCGTGAAAATGATCGTGACATCATTTGCCCCTGCGTATACAGAACTGAGGATGTTCAAGAATACGGAAGCTGCTACTGTAATTTATATGTTAGCAAAGAATGGAATAACGATACGATACCTCACCGGTACGTCCCGGAAAGAAGGCCACCCGATAAGGCATTTTTATAAATTTACTTTTCCCTTGCTCAGACAAATGAATATGGGCATCTTTACTATTCCCCGCAATCTGGCGGGAAATATTTTGTCTAAATTGTTGACAAACAACTCAAGTAACAATAAGTTACGGCATATTGAACTTAATCGAAGGGATCATGTTAATGATAAATATATATATCTGTAAGAAAAAGGGGATTTTAATTTCTGAAATCTGCACGGACACAACCTGTGAGTGGCGTCTGAAAAACGAAGCGTTTTTAAACTGCACCTGGGTTGCCTGTAATTATGGACCTTTTACCCTGGAAGAAGTAGGCGACATGATGGGGGTAACCCGGGAACGAATTCGTCAGATTGAAGCCAAGGCTCTTAAAAAGCTCCAGCACAAAAAAAGAAGAGATCAACTCAAGGATTTTGCCTCGCCGGGCAATGACTGGGACAACCTGTAAAATGTTATTTCTGCTTTTTTTTGCGCAACTTTTCCAAAAAAAGCACTTCGTTCATATAAATTTTGCGCTCATCACGGGCAAATAACATGCCTCCGATGGACAGTTCCATATCCAGAGCGGCAATCTTATCCATTCTCGGCACGACGGAACAGATATTCTTCAGCTCTTCAAATGCTTTCACTGATCTTGTTGACAAAGTCTCCGCTATTTTCTCTGCTTCCTGCATAAATTTTTCAGGAGGTGCCACCTTGTTGACCAAACCGATTCTTTCCGCTTCATTCGCTCCGATGGGCTCTCCCAGCATCACGATTTCTTTTGCTTTGGTCACACCGACAATCTGACTTAATGGATAAAAAAGAGGACTTAATCCGAACTTCAGCTCCGGGTGACAAAAAATAGCGCTTTCAGATGCGACAATCAGGTCGCACACGGTCACGATATTGAAGCCGCCTCCCAAAGCAATGCCACCGACTGCTGCAATAACCGGTTTAGGATATGAATAAATTTTCTTTAGATATCGTTTCATCGATTCGAAATAGTCATCGATTTCGACGTTAGACAGAGACGACATTTCTTTGATATCCATGCCGGCAGAAAAAACATATCCACCGCCGGTAATCACCAAAGCTTTCATCTGTTGATCCATTTCAACATCAAAAAGCGCATCGTTAAATTCCAGTCTCATTTCCTTAGACAGGGCATTCATTTCATGCGCACGATTAAATTGAATGATAGCGTAACCGTTTTTCTTTTCAATGATGATATTTTTATACGTCATCTTGTGTTGTCCACCTTTAATCGGAGATCTTTACCCGATTTAAAAAAAGGAACTCTTCTTTCGCCTAGAGATACTTCAGCACCTGACTTCGGATTGCGACCGATTCTGGGTTTCCTTTCACGTATCGTAAACGAGCCGAACCCTCTTATCTCGATTCGTTCATTTTTTTTCAGTGCACCGACCATTGAATTCAAGATCGTCTGCACAGCCAAAGCGATATCCTTTTGCGAATATATTTTAAATTTTGCCTGTATTTTTTTGATTAATTTATTTTTGGTCATATTGCTATACTGTCGAGAAGTCATGGGTGGTACAAATAACTGACCCCTCCCCAATTTTCTGCTTTTTCTTTTAGAGACTGGCTGAGTTGATTTGCCGCACTTTCAAAGATGTAATCAAAAAAGGATGGGTGTTTTTTCTTAGGATACACCAAGTCGTATTCCCCGTTTTTGCCTGCCAATTCGCTGGCTAGTTTCGCTGCGGCGGCCATATCGCCCAATTGATCAACCAGTCCTAATTCCTTGGCTTTTCGTCCCGTAAAAACACGTCCGTCCCCTATCGCAACAACCTGCTCACGTGTCATTTTCCGATCCCGGACAATGACATCAATAAACTGGTTATAAATATCGTCAACCAGTTCCTGAATAATGATCCTTTCTTCAGGTGTCATTTCCCGCATGGGCGAACCGATATCCTTATACCGACCACTTTTGACAACGGATGATTTCACACCGACTTTTTTTAAGAGCTCTTCCACATTAGCAAATTGCATTATCGCCGATATGCTGCCGGTAATGGTTCCGGGATTGGCCACGATTTTATCACCCGCACACGCAATCAATAGCCCCCCTGATGCGGCAACCGAGCCCATGGAAACAACCACTTTTTTCTTTGTCTTGAGTTTAACTACCGCATCATATATTTCCTGCGACGCGGCAACACCACCGCCAGGTGAATCAATGCGCAGGACGACAGCCACAATAGAACTGTCTTCTCGGAATTCATCAATATTTTCAGTAATTTCAATAGAATCAGTAATCACGCCTTCAACCGGCACGACGCCAATCTTGTCATTTAAAGAAAAACCTTTTGCGGCGACGCTACTGGATTGAGCACCTGCTCTATAAAAGAAAAAATAGAGAAAGGCACCTAGCACGATTAGCAAAACTAATCCCAAAAATACCGGATGTTTTCTCATATTTTTTTTATTCCTTGGACTGGCCGCCGATCTTTACATCAGCCAGTGCTTGCGCGAGATTCGAGCCGATATTTTCACGATTATTAATATACTGGCTTGACGTTGTCGCCGGAGCCGGCGTCGGCGCTTCCATTTCCTTGATACTCAATCGGATTTTCTTTGTTTTGACATCAATGCTTTTGACCACGGCAGACACGGTGTCTCCAACTGAATATAGCTCGGCAGACGACTTGACCCGTTTTTGACTAATTTCAGATATGTGAACCAGACCTTCAATACCTTCTTCAATTTCCACAAAAATCCCAAAGTCAGTAAAGTTTGTAATCTTGCCGGTCACCACGCTGCCGGGCGCATATTTTTGCGGCAATTCTTCCCACGGATTCTTTTCGATCTGTTTAATGCCCAGAGAGAATTTCTCATTATCCACGTCAATATTTAAAACAACCGCCTCGACTTCCTGTCCTTTTTTGAAATATTCGGAAGGATGGGTAACCCGATGTTTCCAGGAAATATCTGATACATGAACAAGCCCGTCGATACCATCTTCAATTCCAATAAACACACCAAAATTAGTAATATTTCTGACGAGACCTTTCACAACTGTGCCAACCGGATACTTCTCTTTGAGCTTTTCCCATGGATTGGATGTTGTCTGTTTCAGGCTTAATGAAACTCTCTTGGCTTCCGGGTTGACTTCCAAAACAACCACGTTGACCGTATCTCCGACATTCAATACCTTGGACGGATGTTTAATTTCTCGTGTCCAGTACATCTCAGATATATGAACAAGGCCTTCTACACCCGGTTCTAATTCGATAAATACGCCGTAATCGGTCAAGTTGACCACTTTGCCCTGAACCAGCGCGCCGACCGGATACTTCTCTGAAATATGCTCCCATGGATTTTCGTGAAGCTGCTTTAAACCCAGTGATACTCTTTCTTTTTCACGATCAAATGAGAGAATCTTAACGGTAATATTTTCACCCTTATGGAAAATTTCAGAGGGTTTTGCTATTCTTCCCCAAGATATATCGGTTACATGGAGCAATCCGTCAATACCACCCAGATCAATAAAAATTCCATAATCAGTAATATTTTTGATGACACCCTCAATGATGCTGCCTTCTACAATATTGTTCAGTGTCTCTTTCTTTTCACTTTCCCTTTCGGACGCTACAATGGACCGCCTGGATAAAACGACGTTATTACGCTTGCGGTCATATTTTAAGATATGAAAATCCAGCGTCTGACCGATAAACTGGTCCAAATCTTTAATCGGACGAATATCTATTTGTGACCCAGGCAGAAAAGCGATAATACCGATATCAACAGAGAGACCTCCTTTTACTTTTTCCACAACAGTCCCTTTAATCATCAGATTATTGTCACTGATATTTTTAATGTCATCCCAAATTTTAAGCTTAGCTGCTTTTTCACGGGATAAGACCAGATTCCCTTCAGAATCCCGCTTGTCAATAAAAACTTCTATATTATCACCTACGGAAATATTTACATTTCCCTGGGCGTCTTTTAGTTCTCTAATCGGAATAAAACCTTCCGTTTTCCAGCCTACATCGACCATGACAATGTCCGATGTTATCTGGACAACTTTACCCCGGGCAATATCGCCATATTGCAATTGATTAAGACTCTGCTCGTAGAGCTCCTTAAAGCCCATATCTTCTTCTTTGGGCTGAATTGACGAATTTTGTGCGCCGGGAATTGAAGAGTCAGTCTTAACCTCCTTTTCACTTGTTAAGTTTGTGTTGTTATTGTTAACCATTAAACTGATACCCCCTAATTTTTATAAGACATTTTAGTTTTGGTTGCCTAACATACTGAAAATTAAATAGCAAGACAAATCAAATACCCACTGCATCATACGCATTTTACCCCTCATCATGCCTTCCTAATACTCGCCTAAGAATTATTTCGACGACTTG
>ERZ1645192.2148-NODE-2148-length-16430-cov-7.530809_pt1 | contig 16430 bp, 18 predicted proteins | sample MGYA00575354_ERZ1645192 | MGnify/ENA primary metagenome ERZ1645192 (study PRJEB40844, sample SAMN11349763) | freshwater sediment metagenome | isolation source: river sediment | host: Sediment | place: India: Faizupur Khadar , New Delhi | collected 2017-02-21 ... | reverse complement strand
GATTCTTTTTGGCCTTCAGTGCGCGTTCGAGCTGCCGGGCCTCGGTGAGGGTTTCCCGTTCCGCAGATGCCACGAGCTCGAGCGGGTAACCCAAACGAGCTGTCGTGTGCGTGTGCCCTGAATGATGCTGACGCAAGCGTCGCTGCAGATCCGTGGTGGAACCAATGTAATGTCTGCCCGTGGTTCCTCGCAGAATGTACACCCAAGCCATAGGTAATGATTGTTATGGTGGGCCCAGAGGGATTTGAACCCCCGACCAAGCGATTATGAGTCGCCTGCTCTAACCACTGAGCTATGGGCCCATCAAAGGGATCGCAAATCTTATTTCACCCGAGTTGGGACGGGAAACAAGCAAAAAGGGGATTTCGCTCAATAACAACGGAGGCGTCCATCCTTACCTGTATTCCTCCCAGTCCGGCTCGTTTTCGAAGATCCACTGGTAATACTCCTGTTCTTTGAGGCTGCTGGAGGCTTCCTTGTCCACGACAACGGTGCAGCGCGGGTGCAACTGAAGCGCCGAGGCGGTGACCATGCTTGAGATGGGGCCTTCGACAGCCTTGGCGATGATGTCAGCTTTGCTTTTGCCGGTGGCCAAAAGGAGGCAGCGCCGGGCTTCGATGATCGTGCCCACGCCCATGGTAATGGCGCGGCGGGGCATGTGTTCTTCGCCGCCGAAGAACGGGGCGTTTTGCTTGATCGTGGTCGGGGTGAGAGCTTTTGCGCGGGTGCGGGAGACGAGGGCGGAGCCCGGCTCGTTGAAGCCTATGTGGCCGGCGACGCCGATGCCCAGGAGTTGGAGGTCAATGCCGCCAAACCGTTTGATGAGCGCTTCGTATTCGAGGCACTCCTTCGCGAGATCCTCCGCGAGCCCGTTTGGCAGGTGCGTGTTCCGCATGTCAATGTTCACATGACGGAACAGGTGGTGATTCATGTAGTAGCGGTACGAATTCGGGTCGGATGGAAAGAGGCCGACGTATTCGTCGAGGTTGAAGGTGCTGCACAGAGAGAAGTCGAGGTTCTGGTCCTTGTGCATTCGCGCGAGGTTTCGATAGACGCGCTCCATCGTGGAGCCGGTTGCGAGGCCGAGCACGAGATGGGGATTGAGCCGGAGCTCCCTGGCGACCATGCGAGTGACCAGGGAAGCGGCTGCTTCCGCATTAGGTTGAATAATAACTTCCACGGGGAGTATTGTTATTCGGAATGCGGGTATTTGGCAGCAAAATTGTGCGAAAAATTGACCAAACGCCGCAGCCTGCTACCTTAAACCGTTCCGGCCGCGGAGGTATCTGTGGCGGATTTTATTCACCGGAAACCGATTGAAACAAAAAGCTGACACAACCGGGGGCGAAGTCTCCGCCGGGGAGCGGGAGGCACGGTCCAACCGGCGGCGTTTCCTGGATGCCTGCCGGTGCAAGCCGGTGGATCGTCCGCCGTTATGGCTGATGCGCCAGGCGGGGCGCGCTTTGCCCGAGTATCGCGCGCTCAAGGAGAAGCACAGCTTTGTGGAGCTGGTTCAAACGCCCGGGCTGGCAGCCGAGGTGACACTGCAACCGATTCGCCGTTTTGATTTCGATGCGGCCATTATTTTCAGCGACATCCTGGTGATTGCCGAGGGGCTTGGGCAGAAGTATGAGTTTCGAGACCGTGGGGGCATAGAGATGGAGTTCCTGGTTCGCGGGGAGGGCGACCTTGCGCGACTGGAGGTCGAGGCGGTGAACCCGCGGCTGGCGTATGTCGGGGAGGCTTTGCGGATGGTCAAGACCGCCCTGAAAGGGCGCACGGCGCTAATCGGATTCTCCGGTTCTCCGTGGACGCTGGCAAACTACATGGTGCAGGGCGGTGGGGCGCGTGAGTACACCGATGCGAAGCGGATGTTTTACGAGGATCGCGCGCTATTTGAGGGGCTGATGGAGAAACTCACCCTGGCCATTTGCGGTTATTTGCGCATGCAGATCGAGGCCGGCGCGGATGCGGTGCAGATTTTTGACAGTCACGCGGGGCTGTTATCGGACGTGGATTTCTGGCCGGCCTCGGGCTGGTGGATGCAGCGCATTGTGGAGTCCGTGCGGGGGGAAGTGCCGGTGATCGTTTTTGCGAGGGGCGCGCACGGGAACTGGGCGGAATTGGCGGCGAGCGGCGCGCAGGTGCTGGGAGTGGACTGGAACATCCGGCTTGCGGAGGTGCGGCGGCGGCTGCCGGCGGATGTCGGGGTGCAGGGCAACCTTGACCCGTTTCTGCTGACGACCAATCCCGGGGCGGTGCGGGCGGCGGTATCAAGGATCCTGGAGGAAATGCGCGGTTTGAACGGGCACATTTTCAACCTTGGGCATGGGGTGCCCCCGGGAGCGAAGCTCGAAAATATCGAGGCCCTGGTGCATACTGTTCAAGGCGTATGAGCATGCTGAAGGTCAATTTGGACCTGGTGAAGAAGTATAACGTGGCCGGGCCGCGTTACACCTCGTATCCGCCTGCGACCAAGTTTACCGAGGCGGTGCGCTGGCCGGAGGTGTCCGAGCTCATCGATCGGGACCGGGAGAGTGAGCGTCCGCTCTCGTTGTATTTTCACGTGCCGTTTTGCGAGACTCTTTGCTGGTATTGCGGCTGCACGACAGTGATCACATTGAACCACGCCCAGGGGGCGTTGTATGTGGATTCCCTCTGCAAGGAGCTGGCCCTGGTGGCCGGCCGGCTGAACCCGCGGAGGCAGGTGGTGCAGGTTCACTGGGGGGGCGGCTCGCCGACGTTTCTCGCGCCGGAGGAGATCCGGGCGCTGGGGCGTGGGATGCGGCGCCACTTTGCGTTTGCCGATGAGGTCGAGGCCAGCGTGGAGGTGGATCCGCGCCGGCTCACGCGCGACCATATCACCGCGTTACGCGAAGCCGGTTTCAACCGTGCCTCCATCGGGGTGCAGGATTTCGATCCGAAAGTGATGGAAGCCGTGCATCGGATTCAACCGCGCGAGCTGACGGACCAGGTGCTGGGTTGGATTCGCGAATCCGGGTTCAAGTCCGTGAACTTCGATTTGATTTACGGCCTGCCGAACCAGACGGTGGAATCCTTCAACCGGACGCTGGACGCGGTTCTGGAGCTGGCGCCGGACCGGCTGGCAGTTTTTAGCTATGCGCATGTGCCGTGGGTGAAGCCCGCGCAGAAGATACTTGAGCAAAAAGTTCTGCCCGCTCCCGAGGTGAAGCTGCAATTGCTCAAGAGCGTGATCGAGCGGCTGACCGAGAACAACCGTTATGTGTATATCGGCATGGACCATTTTGCGCGCCCGGACGACGAGCTGGCCGTTGCGCAGAGCCGAAAGCAGCTCCAGCGTAACTTTCAGGGCTACAGCACGCATGGCGGGGCGGATATTTACGGATTTGGAATGTCCTCGATCTCACAGATACCCGGTGCGTACTGGCAGAACGAGAAAGACCTGGCGAAGTATTCCGCTGCTGTGCAGGCGGGAAGCATTCCGATGGTTCGCGGCTACGTGCTTTCCGGGGAGGACAGGATCCGGCGGGAGACCATCATGCGAGTCATGTGCGATTTTTCGCTGGATTACGAGTGGATGTCGAAAAAACTCGGCATCCGGTTCGAGGACCATTTTGCGGCGGAGATTGCCGCCCTGGACCCGTTCGAGCAGGACGGTTTGGTGCGGCGGGCAAGTGGGGGCATGGAAGTGACGCAAACGGGGCGGCTGTTTATCCGTAACATTGCCATGTGTTTTGACAACACCCTCGCGCCGGTTGGCGAGCGGAAACATTCGAGGACAATTTAAGAGATGCAACCCGGGGAGATGCAAAGAAAAGTGAAGCTGCCGGTGGCGGTGATCGGCGGCGGCATTACGGGGCTGACGGCGGCATTTTACCTGCACCGGCAGGGCGTGCCCGTGACGCTGTATGAGGCGACGGGCCGTGTGGGCGGCGCGGTGCGTTCTGTGCGGCAGGGCGGTTTCCTGGCGGAGTTTGGTCCGAACACCATACTCGAGACATCGCCGAGAATCGGACAGCTGATTGTGGATGCGGGGCTGCAATCGCGGCGCATGAATCCTGATCCGCTGGCCTCGGCCCGTTACGTGGTGCGATACAAGCGTCCGATCTCGATGCCATCCTCGCCGCTGGGCTTCTTCACCACCCGGCTTTTTACCTCGGGCGCCAAGTGGGCGGTGCTGCGCGAGCCTTTTGTGCCGCGCAGGACGGATGGAAAAGAGGAGTCCGTGGCGGAATTTGTGTTGCGGCGGCTGAACAGGGAATTCCTGGATCATGCGATAGACGCGCTGGTGGCGGGTGTTTATGCGGGCGATCCGTGGAAACTTTCCGTGCCGCAGGCCTTTCCGAAACTTGCGCAACTGGAGGCGCGGTATGGGTCCCTGATCAAAGGCCAGATCTTTGGCGCAAGAGAACGGGCAAAGCGCGGAGAAATCTCGAAAGATCGCGCGCCGAAGATCTCATTTGACGAGGGGTTGCAGGTGCTGCCGGATGCGTTGCGGAGGCTTTTGGGCGAAAGCGTGCGGCTGAACGCGATTGTCTCGGGGGTGCGGCAAACGGAGGAGGGCTGGGAACTTGCGTTGTCGGACCGGGGCGAAGAGCGGGTGGCCCAACATTCGGCGGTGCTGTATGCGGGCACGGCATTCAAGCTTGCGGTGTTGAAGCTGGAGACTCGAGGGAGGCTTGACCTCAAACCCTTCGGGGAGATTCGTTACCCGCCGGTGACCAGCGTGGTGCTCGGTTTCAAGCGCGAGGATGTGGCGCATCCGGCGCAGGGTTTCGGAATGCTGATTCCGCGGGCTGAGAATTTCAAAATACTCGGAACCATTTTTTCCTCGTCGCTTTTTCCGAATCGCGCTCCCGAAGGGCATGTGACCTTAACGAGCTACCTTGGCGGGGAGCGTTACCCCGAGCTGCCGTCCATGCCGCCGGACAAACTCTGCAAAATGACCTGTGACGATTTGCGTGTGCTGCTCGGAGTGCGGGGCGAGCCGGTTTTCAGGAACACCGTGTATTGGCCAAAAGCCATTCCACAATACACGGTGGGCTACGGGCGATATCGGCAGCTCATGAACGATTACGAGGAGCGCGCGCCGGGATTGTTTTTTGCGGGGCATTACCGGGACGGCATATCGCTCAGCGACTCGATCCTTTCCGGATGCAAAGCGGCGGAGCGGATTGGGGCGTTTGTCTCGAACGGGGTCCCGCAAGCAACGGCACAGGCATGAGCGCTCGAAGCGAAGGCCACAAGGCGGCGCTCCTGGTCAACCTGGGGTCGCCGGATTCCCCTTCCGTGCCGGAGGTTCGACGGTATCTGCGCGAGTTTTTGATGGACCCGCGCGTTCTGGACGTGAACTGGCTGCTTCGGTTTGCGATCGTTCACCTTGCGATTTTGCCGCGGCGGCCGAAGCAATCCGCCCATGCGTATCAGACGATTTGGACTGCGGCAGGCTCGCCTCTGGTGGTGACAAGCCGGAATGTGCAGCGCCTGCTGCAGGAGCGAGTCAGCGTTCCGGTGGAACTGGCGATGCGCTATCAGAACCCCTCGGTTCCCGAGGCCATCCGGAAGTTGATGGCGCGCCAGGTGAGCGACCTGCTCCTGATCCCGTTGTTCCCGCACTATGCGATGTCGAGCTTTGAAACCGCTGCGGAGCGTGTGCGCGAAGTGGCAAGGGAGCTTGCGCCCGGAATGAACGTTCGTGTGCAGCCGCCCTATTTTGATCATCCCGGGTATATTCGGGCCCTGGTGGCGAGCGCCGCGGCGGACATCGGCAGGCCGTATGACCACCTGCTGTTCAGCTTTCATGGCATCCCGGAGCGGCACATTCGCAAGTCCGACCCCACGGGATGTCACTGCCTTTCAACAGCGGATTGCTGCGAGCGGCCGAGCCCCGCCCATGAGTTTTGTTACCGGGCGCAGTGTTTCCGGACGGCGCGGGAATTTGTGCGGCGCGCCGGGGTGCCCGAGGGCAAATGGTCTGTGGCTTTTCAATCCCGGCTGGGGCGCGATCCGTGGCTATCCCCCTACACGGACCAGCGCATTGTGGAATTGGCCCGCAGCGGTGCGCGGCGACTCCTGGTGATATGTCCCGCGTTTGTTTCCGATTGCCTGGAAACCATCGAGGAAATAGGGATGCGCGGACGGGAGACTTATGTTGCGGCTGGAGGGGTGGAGTTCACACGCATTCCATGCCTGAACGAAAATCCCCTCTGGATTGAAGTCCTCGAGGGGATGGTGAAAGAATTTACGGGTTAGCTCAGATTCCCATTCGCAGCTTCAGCGTCTTTCGGTGGCCGTTGATTTCGATGATGGCGCTTTCGTCCATGATTTCGGCGCACTTGATGGAGACCTTGGCGCCGGAATCGATCCGGACATCTCCCTCCTCGCCCTGGAGGAACGTGCGTCCATTGATCATGGCTGAGCGCAACGGCGGGCCGGTGATGCCGTTAAGGACGAAAGAGGGCTCGGGGGGCGCCTGCTGCTTGGCGGAGGCGATCTGGGGCCGGTTGACCGGCGTGCTCGCATTTGGGAAGAACGGATTTATGCCCGCGGGTTTGAACGCGGATTTGGGAAACGTGGCGGGATCGATTTTGGCGATTTCCACCGTGTCTGCGACCGCTTTTGCGGGCTCGGCCTTGACGGCGTCTGCCTTGTCGGGCTTGTTTTTCTTTGGTGGCGCCGCGAGGCACCCCAGCGCGAGCATGCAGGCGAGCGGCACTGCGAGTCTTGTGAAAAGGCCCGTGACCGTTGCGTTATGGATGGATTGGCTTTTCATAGGTTCTCTCAGTTCAAAGCGGTTCCGGCGGGTTTGACCAGCGCGAGCACATCCATCCGGAACGAGAGTTTCTCATTGTCGCCGGCGGTTCCGGCGGTGGCGGGCTCGAGCACAACGTTGCTGAGGCGCCAGAACGGGTGCTGATTTTCAAAATCGCAGATGAACATGCCAATATCGCTGAAGCGGCCGGTGCCTGCGATGGTAAGGCCGGCCTGTTTGTATGGGAAGGCGGGCAGGATATCCACCGGGCGCGGGCCGTTGATCTGGCTGAACTGGGGGATATCAATTCTGTAAGGAGTTTTGAACTCGCGGATTCGCGTGATGAGCCAGGCGTAGAGATCGCCGTCGGCCATGTTTTCCTCGATCTGCGACAGGACTTCGCGGCCCTGCGTCAGGCTTGCTTCAATTTCCTCGGCGCGGGTGATGGTGGTCTTGACGCTATCGAGCTGCTTGCGGGCGGCAACGGTTTTCTCTTTCACCTTGACGATGCTTTGCTGTTGCACGCGGATGAGTCCGAACCAGATACCGGTCAACACCGTCAATGTCACCAGCGCCGTCAGCAGCAATTGCTGTTTCTTTTGCTTGGATAATCTTCTCATCGCACCACCTCCGGGTATTTGCATTCCAGGCTGAACATGACAAAGGGCTTTCCATCGGGCGTTCTCTGCGGGGCGGAAAGATTTGCCAGCCGCACCTCATTTGTTCTGAGGTATTCCTTAAAATAAGGGTAATCGGCGAGCGTCCGGCGGTAAACGTTCACCTGGTCGCCCGGCACGGGCGCGGTGTCGCGGGCCTCGATCAGGACGACCGTGGATTCCGTGCTGCTGGCCGGACGGCCCGGGGTGATTTTACCGGCGTTGTTGGTCTTGGGTTTCACGACGTCCACAAGCGAGAAACTTTGTTCCGCCCGCATTCGAACGAGCTGGACATTGGGGACGAGCGATTCCTGAAGCGCGGCCAGGACGTTGCCATAAAGCAGGCGGTTTGTGGCCAGAGACGTCAGGGCGCGCAACCTGTTGTTCACGTCGTTCAATTGGTTTTGCTGTTCGAGCACGCTGTGGAACTCGTTGGATCTCGAGGATAATTCGCCCTCGATGCGGGATAGCTCGCCTTTGGCCAGGAGCGACTGGAGCTGGAGAGAGCTGCTCCAGGCGAGCATCAGCAGCACGAAAAGCACTGCGAGCCATATCGAGCGTTTGACGGGATCCTTGCGGCGCTGGTCTCTTGCCGCCTGGGCTTCTGCCAGTAGATTAATGCGAATAGGCATGGGTTCCTCCTAGAAAGTTGCGTAGGCCGCCCCGAGAGCGGTGGTCAGTTGATGGCCCACATGTTCGAGTTCGGCGGTTTGATCAAGCGGGAGTTCCATGGAGAGCCGGCCAAAGGGACTCCAGGTTTTGACATCAACCATCAGTTCCTTTCGCAACGTTTGAACAATGAACTCGGACCGCGATGAAGCGCCGCTGAGGTAAACCGTGCTTACGACTTTGTCGTGCTGATGCTCGAAGAAATCGATGGAGGCGCGCAAATCGCGGCACAGGGGCAGGAGAGTGCCTTCAAGTTGGGCCTCGACTTCATGGGGCATGCCGATCTTGATGCCCTCGGCTTCGGCATAGCTGATGCCGAGGGATTCGGCAAGGCCGCTGGTGATCTTGTCACCGCCGATAGCGACCACGCGGCTGAGGACCAGCTCGCCTTGTTCCAGAACGGCAACGCTGGTGTGTTTGAAACCGATATCCACCAGCGCAACGACTTCCGCCGCAAAAACCTCGGGCATTGCCGCCTCGAACGCGTTGACCGGTCCGATCAAGGCCGGAACCAGGTGGTCCGCAGTCAGGCCCGCCTGGCGAATGGCGTTTTCCACAGTGTCCACCACCTGCGCTTTTGCGCCGGCGACAAGCACGCGGAACTTTGCCTGGCCAGCGGGTGTCTTTGAGGTTGCGGTTTTGGCCTGGGCCCGGGGGGGTATGACGTAACAATCGAACACGTGGCCGGGCAAATCCTGCTGAAGATAGTTTCTCGAATTATTTTTGAGCACCTGGCGCATGTCGCCGACGGGCATTTGAGGCAGCTCGGCGTGGCGCACAAGGGCGTCGCTGACCCCCAGCGCGAGGGTGAGAGTCCTGCCTTTCGGCTTGAGTTGATCGCAAACCGCCTTGAGATGCTCCGTGAGCATTTCAGCGGGGATGCTCTTTTCATAGATGGGAGCATCCATCAGCACGTAGCCTGTGAGGGCGAAGCCGTTGCCCCGCCGCTCCAACTGTGCCGCTTTTGTGGTTCGTCCGCCGAGATCCACTGAAATCAAGTGATCCCGCTTCTTCTCCGCGCTTAGAAGTGACAGTGCCATTTTAATTCCTGACGTTTAACTCATACCAGCGGCGAACTCCTTGCCGCGTCAGCGTTGAAGTAGCATTCATCGCGCCAAAATCAGGAGAAGTACGGGCTGGAGGGCGGCTGCGGCTCAAAAGAGGTGAAAATTGGGGGTCAAAACGCCTTTTTGCCATTTATTTTGCCTGTTTTCGGCGTTTCGAAAGCCTCCGGAGCAGCTCGTCCGGTGTCTAAACACCGGCTTGTCCTGTCCAATTCATGCGATAGCCCTCGACAATGCCCCCGGCGGTTCCTACTATTTTTTTCCAAAATCGAGGTTGCAAATTTTGAAGATGCTGTTAAAAGAAACAGAACCAGAGATTATATCTGGGTCTTATATTTTGTCGCAGGTTCCGCTTGGGCGCTTCTATTCCTCACGACCAAGTTTGCGGAGTCAACGTGAGATCGTGCCGGAATGAACGCGCCTGTATTTTTTGGAGCAGTCAATGGCAAGCAAGCCGAGCTTCTGTATGTGTGGGACCAGGCCACACCGGAGGCCAAGGCAATCATTTTCTGCCTGATTATCTTCTCGATTGTCGCCTGGTCCGTGATGATCGCAAAAGCCATCCAGATGCGGCGCGCGAAGAAGCTGAACCAGTATTTCCGAACGGAGTATCGCACCCAGAAGAATGTGCTGGATGTGTTTGATCGCCGCGTACAGGCCGACGGGTGCCCGATGTTTATGGTTTATAACAGCGGCAGCCTGGAGCTGGATGCGCGGTTGAAAGGGCCGGATGGGAGCCGGAAGAGGAACATATCGCTCAAAGGGATGGAGCATGTGAAACGCACGCTCGAGAATAGCGTGGCGCAGGAATCGTTGCGGCTGGAGTCGGGTTTGATTTTGCTGGCCATCGCGGTGAGCGGAGCGCCATTCCTGGGGTTGCTGGGCACCGTTTGGGGTGTGATGAGCACCTTTGGCCATGTGGCGCAGCAGGGGAAGGCGGATCTCGCGACAATGGCGCCGGGCGTGGCTGCAGCGCTGATCACAACCGTTGCCGGCCTGCTGGTCGCCATCCCTTCCATGTTCGGTTACAACTGGCTGGTCCATACCCTGCGTGTCCTGACGGTCGAGCTGGACAATTTTGCGCAGGACCTTGTTTCGAAAATGGAAACGGAGTATCTCGAGGAGTAGGATCATGCGCCGGTTTTCACAACGCAGCGCCCTTGTCACCCTGAGCGAGATTAACATCACGCCGCTGCTGGACCTCGCATTTGTGCTGCTGATCATCTTCGTGATCACGACGCCGCTGCTCGAGCAGGGGCTGAGCCTGAATCTTTCCAAGGGCGGCAAACCGGACCGGCAGATTGACAAAGAGGACGTGCGGACGGTGGAGATCAGCCCGCGCGGCGAATATGCGCTGAACAGCCGGAGGATGACGTTGGACCAGCTTGAAGCGCAATTGAAGAAAGATTTCGCCTACAACGCCGACCTGGTGGTGTATATCCGGGCGGATGAGATGGGCAAGAACAAGGACCTTTACGCCGTCATCGAGCGCTGCCAGCGGAACGGCATCACCCGGTATTCACTTCGGACCCAGCCGCCCAAAGGAAACCAATGAACCGGCTTCACAGAAAATGCGTCATTGCATCAGCGGGGCTGCACCTGCTGCTGATCCTCGTGCTGTTTGTCGGACCCGGCTTTCTGGCGCCCAAAAATACCCTGCCCGACATGCCAATCCTGGATTTTATTCCGGTCGAGACCGTGGATGAGCTGATCAGCGGCGGTGGCAACCCGAATGCAAAACCGCCCCCTGCCGCGCCGAATGTGCGTCCGGTGGCCGAGCCCGCACCTCCCCCGCCTCCAGCGCCGCCCAAACCCGAGCCGGAACAGAAATCCGAGCCCGAGGTTCTTCCCGAACCTGACAAGAAATCGACCGAACCGTCGCTCGAGGTCGCTCCGAAACCGCCTCGATTGCCAAAGGTGAACCTGAAATTGACAGAACGAAAGACAGCATCTAAAGCCGCGCAACAGGCGCGCGCAGAGGCGGATCGCCAGGCAAAGCAGTACGCTGAGTACCGCCGAAAGCTTGCGGGCCAGATTGGCAGCGCGGCCAACGGGCTTCCCGGCAGCATTTCCAGCAGCACCAGCATCGAGTTTAAAGGCCCCGGCGGCGGGGGTGTTCCGTATGCGAACTGGCTCCAGGCCGTGAAAACGGATTACACGCTCGCCTGGGAACTACCCCAGGGCATTGCGGATGACGACGCGACCGTTGCGGTGACCGTAACCATCGCGAGAGACGGGAGTGTCGTTTCCTCGCGCATCACCCGCCCTTCAAGGAACGGGGCGGTGGATGAGTCCGTTCGCGCAACGCTGGCGCGGGTTCGAAAAACGGCGCCGTTGCCGCGGACGGCAACGGAAGACCAGCGGACAGTAACCATCAATTTTAACGTCAGAGCAAAGAAACTTCTTGGATGAAATCAAATCTAGTCATTGCATCAATCACCCTCTCGGCCTTCATCGGGGCGAGTGTATTCGGGGCGGCAAACGAAATCACAATCGAAAAGGGGACCACGGGACCGGGCAAGGGCAAGCCGACGTGGGTCTCGATCAGCGGCATCAGTGGCGAGGCGCTGCAGGTGCTGCAGTTTGATTTGTACGTTCAAGGCTTTAACTTCACGAATGCCCAGGCCGCGCAGTATCTCATTTCCGGCTCTGTGGGGGGTGGTTTCACGGGGCGGGCGATGGACCGCATTACGCAGAAGGTGCAGGTTTCCAAGACCTATAGCGGGAGTTCGCTGCGGCGGCAGGTGCATGCTTTTTCGGATGATTTTGTCAAATCCCTGGATCGGGATCCCATTGCCCAGACCAAGATCGCCTACAAGCATGAGACCGGCCCGAACAGCGAGCTGGTGATCGCGGATTTCGACGGGGCAGGCGCCTCGATGGCGACCAGGGATGGCAGCATCCTTGCCGCCCCGGCATGGATTCCCGGCAAGCTGGCGGTTTACTATGTTTCGTACAAACTGGGAAACACCGCCATCCTGAGGCATGATCTCGCCAACGGCGCCCGCAAGACCATTGCGCGTTTCGGCGGATCAAACATCAGCCCCGCCCCGTCGCCGGACGGCTCGAAAGTGGCCATGATCCTGAGCAAAGACGGCTGGACCGACCTTTACGTGGCCGATGCGGACGGGGGAAGCCCGCGGCGGCTGACCAAGAGCAAGCAGGACGAGTCTTCGCCCTGCTGGTCGCCGGATGGCAACTGGATTTGCTTTGCGGCCAAGGTGAACGAGCGGCGCGGTCTTTACAAAGTGTCGCCCGCGGGCGGGGAGGTGCAGCGCATCCGCACCGAAGGCATCCTCAACCCGACCGAGCCGGATTGGTCGCCGGACGGGAAGTGGATCGTATTTACCTCGATGATGGGCGGTTTTGAGATTTGCGTGGTGCCGTCCGAGGGGGGGCAGGCCATACAGTTGGTGGCCGGGGAGGATCCCTCGTGGGCGCCGAACTCCCGGACCATCGTTTTCGCCCGCCGCCAGGGTGGGCGGCGCGTGTTGTCTCTTCTTGACGTCGAGACCAAACAGTACAAGGATGTGGCTCGAATTTCTGGAAATTCGGGCAGCAGTTCACAACCCAGTTGGGCCAGATAAATAATGCTCGTAAGCACGTAGGAATAAAATGAAAACAGCCAGGCTTGTTAATCTCATCGTTATCGCTGCGATTCTCGCAGTTGTCGGAACCGGTTGCCGAAGAGGCCCCGGGTATGTCACCCCGTTGCCGGGGAAGAAACCGGGCGCCATCAAGGACATTGGAAGCGCCGAGCCTCTCACAGGCGCCGAGGGGACAGGCGGCGGCATCACCGGAACGCCCGTTGTCGGAAGCGAAGGCATACCCGCCACAGATTCGAGCATCTACGACAACTGGAAACAGGACGCCGAGGTTCTCAAGCAGTACACGGTTTATTTCGCTTACGACAGCTCGGCCATCCAAACCGCTGAGAGGAGCAAACTGGAGGCCGTGGCCGAATACCTGAAGACCCACACCAGCCCGCGAACAGCCGTAAAGGTTGAGGGCCACTGCGACGAACGCGGCACCGAGGAATACAATCGCGCGCTGGGCGACCGCCGCGCCTTGTCGGCTCGGGAAGAGATTGTTGCCGCGGGGATTGATCCGTCACGGATCATCACCGTCAGCTACGGCGAAGATCGGCCCGCCGTTCCGCAAAGCACGCCCGAGGCGTGGGCGAAAAATCGCCGCGCGGAATTCATCCTGCTGACCGAGCCCTGAGCGGTCGCGAAGGTTTTGACAGCGCCCGGACAGTGATCCTGTCCGGGTTTTTTATTTGCGCGGAGCCCGCGCGGGCATAAATTCCAGATCATGCGAGAACAATCCCTGGAATTTCTGCGGACCCTGGTGAACACCCCGAGCCCTGTCGGCCACGAGACTCGCGGCCAAAGAGTCTGGCTGGATTACGTGAAGGCGTATGCCGACGAGACGTATTCCGACGCGTATGGCAACTGTGTGGCGGTGCTGAACAAAGGCGGATCACCGAGGGTGATGCTCGCCGGCCATGCGGATGAAATCGCGATGGCCGTGAATTTCATCACCGAGGAAGGCTTCATTTACGTGCGCAAGATGGGCGGGGTGGACGCGGCCATCACCAAAGCGCAGCGGGTGACAATTCACACGCAGCAGGGACCTGTTGCGGGGGTGGTGGGCAACGTGGCGCCGCACCTGATGAAGGATGACAAGGAAAGCAAGAGCCCGAAGATTCACGATATTTTCATTGATATCGGCTGTTCGAGCCGGAAGGAGACCGGGAAACTGGTGCAGATCGGCGATCCTGTAACCCTGACCGACGAATTTCAACTGCTTCGAAACGGACTGGCAATCGCGCGCGCATTTGACAACCGGGTGGGCACCTTCGCCGTTGCCGAAGCGCTCCGCCTCTTGAAAGAGCAAAAGGGCGGGCTTCACGCGGAAGTATGCGCCGTGTCCAACGTGCAGGAGGAAGTCGGGCTGCTGGGGGCGCGCCAGATCGCCTATTCCCTGAAGCCGGATGTTGCCATTGTTGTGGATGTGACCCATGCGACAGATTACCCGAGCGTGAACAAGTGCCAGCACGGTGATGTAAAAATCTCCGCGGGGCCGACGCTCACGCACGGGGGCTGCAACCATCCGGACGTGGTGGCCCGCCTCGAACAGGTGGCCAAAGCGAAAAAGATACCCATCCAGCACGAGGCAATGTCCTCGACGAGCGGAACGGACACGGACGTGATTTTCTGGACGCGCGGGGGAATTCCCAGCGCGCTGGTCAGCCTGCCGAACCGCTACATGCACTCGCCGGTGGAAGTGGTCAGTCTCGAGGTCCTGGAAAAGATCCCCGCGTTGCTGGCCGGGTTCGCCTCCTCGCTCAAAAAGGGCGAGGAGTTCAAGGTCCGGATCTGAGTTACGCGCCGAACTTGTCGAACATGCGGGCGTTTGCCTGCATGAGGCGGATCAGGTACTTGGCTTCCATCACCCCGAGCGAGCCGCTGTTGGCGCCCGTTTCGGTAAAGCGTTCGAGCTTGTCGGAACCCGACAGCGCCGAGGTGAGGAGCACCGGTTGAGGATGCCATGAATGGCCCTTGATCACGCACGGTGTCGAGTGGTCGCCGGTGATCGCCAGCACGTCCGGTCTCTTCCGGAGCAGGATCGGCAGGGCGGCATCGAATTCCTCGATCGCTTTCTTCTTCGCCGCGAAGTTTCCATCTTCGCCGTACATATCCGTGTATTTGAAGTGGATGAAGAAGTAATCGTAATTGTTGTATTCAGCCAGGTAACGCTCGAATTGCTCGGCAATGGTCTGCGCGCCTTCCAGCTTGGTCATGCCCACGAGCTGCGCGAGGCCTTTGTACATCGGGTAAACCGCAATGCACGCGGCGCGCATTTTGTAGCGTTCCTCGAAAGTCGGAATCTCCGGCTGGTGAGCGATACCGCGGAGCAGGAAGCCATTGGCGGGCTTTTCCGCGGCAATAACCGGCAGCGCGGCTTTGTAAAATGCCGCCACAAGTTTCGCCGCCTTTTTCGCCTTTGCGGATTTCGCGTTCACCGGTTTGGAGGGCGGCACGGGCAGGCCTTCCCGGTGCGGGTCGGCGTCTGTCAACGGGCCTTCAAGACCTTTGCCGCGGAAGATCACGACGAAGCGATGGCCTTTGCCGGCTTTGATGATCACTTCGGCATCGCCGACCTTCTTCACCTTCGCCGCGAGCATGGCGCAGAGCTTCTCGGTCACCGCGGTGTCAATCCGGCCCGCGCGGCGGTCCGTGACGATGCCCTTGGCATCCATCGTGCAGAAGTTGGCGCGCGCTGCCACATCGCCCGCCTTGAGTTCGAGGCCCAGACCCAGCGCTTCGATCACGCCGCGACCGACCTGGAATTCGAGGGGATCGTAGCCGAAGAGGCCGATGTGGCCGGGGCCACTGCCCGGGGTGATGCCGGGCGCCAGGGGGATAAGCCGGCCTTGCGCGGAATCCTTGCTGAGTTTGTCGAGGTTCGGCGTGTGGGCTGCTTCGAGCGGGGTCACGTAGCCCTGCTCGCGCGTGGCCACATCGCCCAGCCCATCCAGCACCACAAGGGCCATTTTCGACCCGGTTTTAAGCGTCAGTTCAGAATACAGTTGGTCAAAATTCATTTTTTCGTCTCCAGTTAAGATTTATCGGCCAAAGGTATGAATGCCGAAGTCAGGCAGTATTGCACAATCGAACCCGGCGTCAACGCCGGTTTTTTTGAAACCGACGTCCGCGTGTGCATCGTGTGTTTTAGAACGCCTGTTGCATGAACTTTCCCGTGGCGGCTGCCTTCAGGCGGCCTTCCTGTTCAAGCCGCGCCTGCAACACAAACAACGGCGGATGCCGCTTTTCCAGCCACGCCCGCAGGTTAATCCGGGGGCCAATGGTCACTGGTTCGATGTATCGAACCGATAATTCCGCCGTCACCGCGGCAATTCCCTGCACAAACAGCCTGTTGGTCATGACCCCATCCAGGAGAGATGCGGTTATGCCTCCGTGCAGCCGGCCCTGGTAACCTTCAAAGGTCGGATTGGAACAAAAAGAGGCCGAGAGGATGTTTCCGTCGAAGCAGTCCATGCTTAGAGCGAGGCCGTTCGGATTCGAGCCGCTGCATACCATGCAAAAGGGATGGACCTGCGTTTGGACCGTCTTGAGGTCTCGGAGATTGCGTTCCATGGTGCAATTACAGAGCAGTAAGAGTGCCATGACGGGAAAGGAGCAATGAGCAAAGCTGCTCGCCCGCTGATTGTGCGGCTGGTAGAATACACATTATGTTGAAGAATCTGCTCGATTACGTCCCGGACGGCGTTTTCACCGTGGA
>ERZ1645192.2147-NODE-2147-length-16433-cov-4.838991_pt1 | contig 16433 bp, 12 predicted proteins | sample MGYA00575354_ERZ1645192 | MGnify/ENA primary metagenome ERZ1645192 (study PRJEB40844, sample SAMN11349763) | freshwater sediment metagenome | isolation source: river sediment | host: Sediment | place: India: Faizupur Khadar , New Delhi | collected 2017-02-21 ... | reverse complement strand
AAGAGCTGAAGTTTTCCGATTTCACCCTGGTGCTCCGTTCCCGGCTCCACACCGTCGAAATTCCCAGCCGGATCCTGCGCTGCCAATTCAGGCCGGCGCCGCCGCCGCCGCGCTACTGTTACGGAGTGCAGTTCCGGATGCCCCTGCCCCTCAGCCTGGTCCATTACATGTATGCCAAGTATCTGAAGGATTCTGGCGAAGCTCAGACGAGCGAGGAAGGTTCCTGAGTATGGCTGAAAATACAGGCAAAGAGAAAAAGAGAGGCAAAATCATCAACCTGCTGATCCTGACGATGATCATCGTCGGGACCATTCCGCTGATTATCAGCGGCTACAACCTCGTCTCTTACAACGCCAACATCCTGGCGACGGACCAGCAACTCATGCACCTGCAGATCTGCAAGTCGGTCGCCAGCGAAATCTCCCTTTTCCTGAAATCCTGCTTGAACATCCTGATCCCCCTGGAAAAACAACTGGAGCTCGGATTCGATCCGGCCCAGCCGAAGCAGATTTTCGACGACGAGAAAACCAAGTCGCTGCTGCGAGGGATCTTCGACTCCCATAACCGGATTATCAACATCCGGGTTCTGCACGTGGACGGCCAGGGATCGGAGTCGGGATACAGCATCAAGCCGGAGGAGGACCCGGAACTGTTCGAAGAGCTCCGCAGCACCTTCTACCGGTGCTTGAAAACGGAGTTCCTGCACATCTCCCGGCCTTACTACTCGGACACCTTCAACCAGACCATGTTCGTCATCGGCAAAACCCTGCTGGTCAATAACGAGGTGCGGGGCGTCGTCACGGTGGTGTTCAGCATGGAGGATGTCCAGAACTCCATCCGCCGCGCCAGCCAATCCCGCAATACCGCGTTCGTGCTCGACAGCAAGGGCAACATCATCCTCCACCCGGATGTCCGGATGATCAGGGCCGGGATCAACCTGTCCGCCAGCCCGATCTTCACGGAGTTGCGCAAGCTGCGCACCCATGCCATCTCCACGATCCCGTTCACCGACTCCACCGGCGGCAGCACGGTGGAGATGATGGGAACGGTCTACATGATTCCGGAATCGAACGTCGGTTGGGGCATCGTGGTCCAGACCCCGGAGGAAGTGGTCAACGTGGTCATCCAGAACATGCGGCGTCAGACGATCTACTGGATCCTGTTGTCGCTGGTCCTGGCGCTGTTGATGAGCTTCATCTTCTCGCAGCGGATCAGCACGCCCATCCTCCAGTTGACGCAGAAAACCCTCTCCATCGCGCAGGGCCGGTTCGACGAGCGGGTCGACATCAGCTCCAACAACGAGCTGGGCATCTTGGCGACCAATTTCAACCAGATGGCCGGTGAAATCCAGGACCGGATCGAGTTGCTCCAGCAGGCGGCCCGGGAGAACCGGGAACTGTTCATGAACGCCATCCAGACGCTGGCGGCGGCCATCGATGCCAAGGACCCTTATACCCGCGGCCATTCGGACCGGGTGACCCAGTACTCGACCCGGATCGCCCGAAACTTGGGATTGTCGGAGCAGGAGATCGAGAACATCCAGATTGCCGCCCTCCTCCATGATGTGGGCAAAATCGGGATTTCAGACGCCATTCTCCAGAAACCGAGCCAACTGACGGATGATGAATACGCCATCATGAAACAGCACCCGGTCCTGGGCGGGAACATCATGAACCAGATCCCACAGCTCCGGGAGATCATCCCGGGGATGAACTACCACCATGAGTCGCTGGACGGGTCGGGCTATCCGCTGGGACTCAAGGGCGACGAGATTCCCCTGTCGGCCCGGATCATCGGAGTGGCGGACGCCTTTGACGCCATGACCACTGAACGGCCTTACCAGAAACCGTTCAGTCATCAGGAGGCGTTGGAGAAAATCCGCTCCATGGCCGGCCGTAAATTCGATCTCCGGGTCGTGGAAGCGCTGGCGAAGGAAGGGACGCGCATCGAGCGCCCCGATCAGGCCGCGGGCGAGCCGCCTGCCTCCGAAAACCAGGTCTTGAACCATGCCGTTCACTAAGCTGCTCTCCGAAATGGTGCGTGCCGTCGAGGGGGGACAAGGCGCCATCTTCATGGACGGCGACTGCGAGTACGTCCAGTACTACGGCCATATTGACTCTTTTCAGCACAAGCTGCTGGGAGCCTACCAGGGCATCCTGCTGGCGATGGTCCGACGGGCGGTTGAGAAGCTGCAGTGCACCGGGTTGGACAAGATCGTGACCGAGTATGAGAACGCCAGGTTCGTGACGAAGATGCTGAAGCGCGAGTATTTCCTGGTGGTGGTCATGAGAGTGGAGGCCAACTTGGGGCAGGCGCTCCGGGAAGTCGACCGCACGGCCGAGATCCTGAACCGGGAAATTGCCTGAGGCCTCGGCCGGAATCGCCTGTGGCGGGCCATGATTGAATTCGACCAGAACTACTTCAATTACTTCACTGAGGTGGAGGACCGGTTCATCCGGTTGAGAGGCAAGCACATCGTCCTCTCCCCGCTGGACTGGTCCCTCATCGAGACCTGGCGCACCATGGGCGTGCCGCTGCACGTCGCCATCCGCGGCATCGAGCGGAGCATGGAACTGCAGCGGCAGAAGGCCGTCCGGCATCGCCTGGTCAACACCCTGTTCTATTGCAACCAGGCGGTCCTGGAGGAGTTTGAAGGCTACCTCCTGACCATGGGTGGGCAGGAAGCGGAGGTCCCGGATACGCCGGCTCCGGCCGAGGCGCCCGAGGCGCTGGCGGAGCACCACCGCCAGGTGCTGGCGGTCCTGGAGAGGCTGGCGGCGGAGGTCCGGAAGCTGGCCCAAGACGCGCCCGGGTACGGCGTCGCGGAGGCGGCCGGACGGGTGGACCAGCGCCTGGAGGCGCTGCGGGCGGAAGTGTCCGCGTGTCCCCGGGTGGACACGGAACGCCTGGACCGGGACTTGCAGGGACTGGACGCACTGCTGCTGCCCGCGCTTGAGGAAGCGCTCCCGGCCGGGGTGAGAGCGGAGATCGACCGGCAGTGCCGCCAGGAACTCAAACAGTACCGGCAGAATCTGGCCCCGGAAATGTACGGCAAGATCATGACGAACTTCAGAAGGAAGAAAATCAGGGAGCATTTCCGCCTTTCGGATTTCACCTTGCTGGGCTGGTCATGAAGGCGACGGTCCACATCGAAAAACTGGTGCACCGGGGGTATGGCCTGGGCCGGTTGCCCGGCGGCAAGGTCGTGCTGGTCCCGTACACCGCGCCCGGGGAAGAGGCCGATATCCGGGTCGTCCTGGACAAGCGCTCGCTGGCGTTCGGGGAGCTGCTCGAAGTACGCCGGCCTTCTCCCGCGCGGCGGCCGGCTCCTTGCCCGTATTTCGGCCGCTGCGGCGGTTGCCAGTTGATGCACCTGGATTATGCCTGCCAACTGGAGTGCAAGCGCCGGATCGCCGGAGAACTGCTGCGGCGGGAGGTCCTTCCGGGAGTGCCGGGAGGACTGGAGCTGGGCTACCGGCGGAGGGTGCGTCTTCATGTCACGCCCGATGGCTCGGGCCTGGGCTTCATGCACCAATATACTAATAAAATAGTTGAAATACAGGACTGCCTGCTGTGTCATGACTCCATCCGCCGGATATTCCCCTGGTTGATCGAATGGCTGCTGCCGGAGGCGACGCGAGGCGGCGCGCGGCTTCGGGAAATCGAGCTCGTGGCGGGCGATTCGGCCGGGCCGGCCCTGCGCCTCCACCCCGCCGCGCCCCTCCTGCCGATCCTGGCAAAGCGTCTGCAGGCGGCCTGTCCCGTTCCGCTGTCGGTGGCGGGGCCAGGGGAAGAATGGACCACGCTGGAGATGGCGCTGGGACCATATCGCTACGCCGTGGCCGCGGGAAGCTTTTTCCAGGCCAACCCGGCCGCGGTGGCAGAGGTGTTCCGGAGCGGCCGGCTGGCCTTGCCACCGGAGAGCCGCCTGCTGGAGCTGTATGCCGGCATGGGCCTTTTCACCGTTCATTTCGCCGCCAGTGCCGCGGCGGTCCTGGCCGTGGAGCGGGACGCCCGGGCGGTCCGCCTGTTCCGGGAAAACCTCGGCCTCAACCAGGTGGACAACGTGGAACTGGTCGAGGCCGAGGTGGAGGACTGGTTGCGCCGGTCCTTCGCCCGGGGACGGTTCGAGGCGGTTTTCGTGGATCCTCCCCGAACCGGCTTGAGCCCGGCCGTTCGCCGCTCCCTGGGCGAAGCGGGCTTCAGGCAACTGCTTTACCTGTCCTGCGATCCGGCGACCCAGGCTCGCGACCTGGCCGAGATTCTGTCGCGAGACCGGCATCGGCCCGTGATGGTGACTTTTTTCGATTTCTTCCCCAATACCTTTCACCTGGAAACGCTGGCCTGTGTGCACGGCTCCGACTGACCACCCATCCGCCCGGCCCACCGGTTGGAGCGCCCCGCTGGCCTGGGCGTTGTCTCTTTTCGTGGCGGGGATCCTGGCCGGCCGCGGCTGCAGTTGGGGGCCAGACTGGTCTTTGGAAGCCGGAGCGGCCGGTTTTCTTCTCACCGGCCTGGTCTCTCTGGCCATGGCGCGCCGTAAACTGGGCCTGCTCTCGCTGGGCTTGTGCTTCTGCTTGCTGGGGATCCAATACGAGCAGCACGAACACCGGCGATACCGGGTCCAGTCTGAGCAACTGGCGCCATGCGACGACTGGATGGCCGAAGGGGAGTCCTGCCGGCTGGAGGGGACCACTCAGACGATGCCGGTTCTGTCGCTGGACGGAGAAGCGCTCGAAGCCACCGTGATGGTGGACAAGATCTGGCGGCGCGACGCCATCCTGCCGGCTCGGGTGCCGGTGCTGCTTCGGATTTACCTGTCCGCGCAGGACCAGTTCGAATGGAACCGGGGACACCGGCTCCAGTTTTTGGCGCGGCTGAGTTGGCCGAGGGGGTTCCGGAACGAGGGCGCGAGCAACCCGAAAATATACTATTGGAATCGTAATATAGTCGCCCTGGCAACGTGCAAGTCGCCCGGTCTGGCCACCCGGCTGAGCGACGGCCCTCCGCCGGGGCTCGACGGCCTGAACGGGCGGATCGAGCGCGAGATCGACCGGGAGGTGCCGGACCGCCCGGTGGCGCAGGTGTTGAAGGCGCTGCTGCTGGGCCGGTCGGTCAGCACGCCCGAACTGAGGAGCGCCTACGTGGACGCCGGGGTTTACCATCTCCTGGTGATCAGCGGGGCGCACTTGAGCCTGATCGCGCTTGCCCTCGTGGCCCTGTTTGGACTGATCCGGATGCCGGAGGGGTTGCGGAGCGTTTTGCTGATCCTGTTGCTATGGCTGTACGTGGACTTTATCCAGTACCAGGTGTCGGTGGTCCGGGCCTTCGTGATCGTGGCGGTGTACCTGCTCGGAAAAATGAGCTACCAGCGGGCCAACCTGCTCAATTCAACGGCTTTGGCAGCTTTGGGCCTGCTGGCGTGGCACCCTTGGTTCCTGTGGGATGCCGGTTTTCAACTCACTTTTCTGTCGGTGTTCGCTCTGGCGCTACTGGCGGCGCCGATGGCCGAGCAGTGTGTCCGGCCGCTGACGCTTGCCTGCCGGGACCTGTTCACGGACCGGGTCCGGCTGGAGGAGGGAGCGGCTTCGAACCGGGCCCGTCGTTGGCGGTTTGGCCTGGAAGAGTTTCATTTCTTCTGGTTGGGCCGGGTGCCGCCCCGGGTGTTCGCCCGGTCCGTGGCGATCCTGTCGAGACCGTTGGCGGGGCTGGGGCGCCTGGTGCTGGCCACTTGGGCCGTCCTGGTGGTGTCGGTGCCGCTCCTGGCGAGTTTGCACTTTCCCCTGCCTGTTTCCGGGTTGCTCTGGAGCACGGTGGCCACCGTGCTGATTGCCCCGATTCTGGGAATTCTGCTGCTGGTCCCGGTGCTCCTGGCGGGCGGGGCCGGCTGCGCCGATGGCGCGATCCGCCTGGCGGCCACCTTGGCGGAATGGCTGAACGGACTGATCCTGGGAGCGGAGATCGACCCGCTCTGGATGCTTCCCCTGCCGCTCCGATGGGCAGTGATCTATCTGCTCGGGCTGGGCGCCGGGATCTGGCTGCTGCGGCGCCGGATCGTGATGGCGTTCTTACTGATGGGGGTGCTGCTGGCGGCGGCCTTCTGGTGTCCCGGCCGCCCCCCGGCCGGCCTATGCCTGACCATGCTCGATGTGGGCGATGGGGACAGCCTCCTGTTGAGGACGCCCGAGGGGGACGCCATCATGATCGATACCGGCGGGATGCCCTCCTTCGACCGGAACAGGATTCCGCCGAAAGGGCAGGGCGACCTTTCCCGGCGGGTGTTGATTCCGTTGCTGTTGGAAAAGGGTGTCCGCCACCTGGACGCGCTCGTGCTCAGCCACCTTGATTTTGATCATGCCGGTTCCACGCCCGGGTTGCTGGACGCTTTTTCCGTGGCGCAAGTCTGCTGTGCGGAGGCGGAGTGGCGACGCCAGCCGGAATTGGCCGCCGAGATCGCCGCGGCCTTGCATCGCCGAAGGACGCCGCTGCGTCTCCTGGCCCGGGGCGACAGGCTCCGTTTCCATTCGCTGGAGATGGAAATCATCCACCCGGAGAGAGGAGGCCCGGTCGAAGGTGGCAACAACAACTCCCTGGTGGCGGTGGCAGAGTGGGCCGGCAGCCGGATCCTTCTCACGGGAGACATCGAGGAGCCGGTGGAGCGGCGTTTGCAGGACGGGGGCAAAATCCCGCAGGCGGAAATCCTTAAGTGCGCCCATCACGGCAGCCGGACGTCTTCAAGCGAGGAGTTTGTCGCAGCCGTCCGGCCTGCGGTCGCGCTGATTTCGGCGGGGGCGCCCTGGCGGTATTACCATCCCTCGCCGCAGGTGGTGGACCGGCTGCGGCGGCGGGGGGTGGTGACGCTCAACACCTGGGACCACGGCCAGGTCGAGCTCTTGTTCGGTAAATCCGGCTTCGAAGTGCGCCTGCCGATGGCGGGCCGCAAGCTCCCTTGAAAAACTGGTACGCACAAACTGCGCTTTTTACGTTTTTTATCTCCCATCTAATCAATCTATAAGAATAAATTTTTAGAATATTTGAGTGATTCCTCGATTTCGCGGGGGCTCGGCCGTTTGTATGGGTATCAGCTGATCAAATCCCGTACGGGGCCAATAAAATCAAAGAGGAGGTTCGTCATGAATCAGAAATCGTTCAAGTTGATGCTGGTCGTGTTGGTCACCGTGCTCGCTTTGCCGCTCTGGATTTCGGCCGAAGGCGCCACTGGCGGCGCGGCCAAGGGAAGCGCGGACCCGGGTGAGAAGGTGAACATCAACACCGCTTCGACCAGCGAACTGGTGGCGCTGCCCGGAATCGGTCCCAAGATCGCGGAAAAGATCGTCTCCTACCGGCAGGAACACGGCAAGTTCCAGAAGCTGGAGGACCTGATGGCGGTCAAGGGAATCGGGGAAAAGAAGTTCGCTCAGCTCAAACCGTACATCACGGTGCAGTGACCGGCCTGGGGAATCGGGGTATCATGGCCGCTCCGGAGAGATCCGGAGCGGCTTTTTTTGTCGGTGCAACTTCTGGCATTGATCTTGCATCTTAAACAGGGGAAATATTTCCGTGGCTGCCTTCGCGGGCGAAGGGACTCCCAAAAAGGAGGAGAATGGCAGGCCCAGGCGAACGGGAAACCGCAATCGTACTCATACTGACGGCACTGCTGGTCCTGGCGGGGTGCTTTGTCCAGGGTGCGCCGGATCCGCAGGGAAACGGCCTGGAAGGCTTTGTCCGCAACGAGACCGGCAACCCGCTGGCCGGCGCCATCATCTCGCTGTTCAAGGAAAACTGGAACGACAAGGCCTTGTTCACCACCAAGTCCCAGAGAGACGGCTCTTTCCTGCTCTCGAGCCTGAAACCCGGCAAGTACGTGCTCAACATCGTCAAGATGGGCTATGAACCTACCACATACAGCCTGACCGCGCCACTCCGGAACTCTCCCCTGTTCATCATCTTGAAGGCGATCTCCCGGGAGGAGGCGTCCGCCAAGAACTGGGATTTCGATACGGTCCTGCGGGCGTCTACCGAGAAAAACCCGATCTTCCGGGTGGCCGGGCAAAATCAGTCCAGCAGTGGCCGGCGGGCCTTGAAGACCGGCGAGCAGAAAGAGTCCACCCGCGGGGGGCAGATCCAGGTGAGCGCGATCTCGCCCCTGAATCCAATGAACTACTCGGTCTTCCCGAGTCCTCCCGGTTCAGGGTTTTCGACCCGGTTCGCCTATGTCGAGCCGCTGTCGGTGAACAGCAATTTCATCGTGACCGGGCTGATCACCACCGGAGTGGACAGCGAGCACCGGATCCGCAGCATCATCAACTATAAGGCGTCCAACAAGCACAAACTGCAGCTCTCGGTCGGGTACGACAAGATGGGGGCCAAGAAGCAGGCGATCCACCAACTGGGCGAAGTGGACGCGACCACCCTGGAAAACGACATTCTCGACACCATCGAGCCCATCCAGAACATCAACGTCGGCATCCAGGACTACTTCCAGATCTTCGAACCGCTGAAGGTCGTGTACGGATTCGATATCAACTACAACAACGTCGGCCGGGGAATCGCCCGGATCAGCCCCAAGTTCCAGTTGTACCTGGACCCGGCGGAAAGCGTCCAGTTCCGGTTCCTGATGAATTCCGACCGGGTGACCCACGACAACACCATGATTCTGCCCGAAGGGGAGTTGGTGACGCTGTCGTCGCCCTACCAGGTGTCCAAGACCGGTGACAAGTCCTTCGTCAACAGCGTGAACCATCTCGAGTCCGGAGTTTCCTTCCTGTTCGGGGAGAATACGAACCTGGAGATCAGCTCCTTTCTGGATGAAGTGGCCGGTACCGGGTTCCCGTTCGTGGCGATCCTGAAAAATCCCCAGTCCGAGACGGTCCAATATCCTTTCATCCCCAGCGACATGTCCAATTCACGGGGGTTCCGGCTGAACCTGACCCGCAAGTGGAGCCGTTTCTTCACGACCTCGGTGCTCTACGTGTACGGCAGCGCGGCGGAATACGAAGTCTCGGCGCAAGCCCTGGCCGGAATGGACGGGAAAGCCGCTTCGGTGAAAAATCGTTTTTTCAACGTGGTTTCCGCTGGGGTCAACGCCAGCATTCCTCAAACCGGAACCGACCTGACCGCCGTCTACCGGTTCAGCGACGGAACACCCTTGACCCCGGTGGATGCCTACTCCAACCACTACGACGTGGCTGACAACTCACTGAACGTGTTCGTCCGCCAGACCCTTCCCCTGTTCAAGGGGACCGTAGGCCGCTGGGAGGCGATCCTGGACATCCGGAACATCATGGACCAGGGGATCCAGATTTTTGAGACGGTCTCCGGAGACCTGATCCTGGTGCGTTCGACCCGAACGATCCGGGGCGGAATCAACTTCCGCTTCTGACGGTGACGGCGCCATTTCCGAGAACGCTCTTCAATAGATTGAATCAACATTCAATTTTTTGTACAATCCCCGTGGCCGGCGGTGAGAACCGCTCGTCTTGATTTGACCTGATCCTCCTGAGAGAGGGACGGTCCGGAGTGGCGCGAATTGGAAAAGGGTTCCCGCGGCTATAGCGACTGGATCAAAATTGCCGCCCTGCTGGCGCTGGGCCTGGCGGTTCTCGGCCTGGGCGTGATCAATCTGCGCGACCGGATCAGTTGGAATGATCCTCACGACGGCATTTCCTGGGTGGAAGGCGATGATGGGGTCTCCGTCTACCGGGTGCTGGACGATGGCCTGGCCCGGGATGTCAAGCCGGGCGATCTGCTGCTGCGGATCAACCAGCACGATATCCTGAATCTGCGCGACTACACGGACTTGCTGTTCATGTTCGGATCCGGGGAGCGGGTGTTTTACTTTTTCAAGGATGCGGCCACCGGCGACCTGAAGCGGGTCAGCCTGACCATCCAGACCCGCCCCATCCTGACTGTCAAGGACCTGTTCCGGGTGGTGGTGGCCTGCGTCTATCTCGCCATCGGCCTGCTGATCCTGATCAAGTACTGGCATAACAAGGGCGGGATCCACTTCTACCTGGTCTGCCTGTTTTCATTTTCACTCTATCTGTTCGCCTACACCAAGCGGCTGAATTTCCTGGACTACGTGGTCTACTGGGTCTCGGTGTGCTCCATCCTGTTCCTGCCGCCCCTGTTTTTGCATTTCAGCTTCTGTTTCCCGAACCGCCGCTTCTTCCTGCGGAAATATCCGGCCCTCATCTGGCTCATCTACCTGCCGTTTCTTTTCCTGCTCGGCCTGCAGGCGCTCTGGTCCGCCGGTCTGCTCGGAATCGTCGGACTGTATCGGGACCTGTCAAGCCGGAGCCTCCTGGACAACGTGCACCTGGTGTATTTCACCCTGTATTTTCTGGTCGGCCTGGCCCTCCTTTTCCACAGCCGGTTCAGCTCCCGGTCCACGGAACTACGCCAGCAGATGAAATGGATCGTGATCGGGGCCACCCTGTCGCTGGTGCCGTTCTCATTCCTGTATGTGGCGCCGTTCCTGCTCAACATCGAAATTTCCTCTTTCATGGAAGCGTCGATCCTGTCGCTGGCGTTTTTACCCCTGTCGTTCGCCTATGCCATCATGAAATACCGGCTGATGGACGTCGATATCCTGTTCAAGCAGGGCACGGCGTTCTTTTTCGCCCTGGTGGCCGGGGTGGCGCTTTATTTCATCGCCGCCGGCCTCTGCGGACCGGTGTTGGATCTGTTCGCGCCGGGTTCGGTGACCCTGGTCGTGCTGGTTTCCGCGATCACCGCGGCGTTGCTCTTCAACCCCATCCGGCATCGGATCCAGGTCGAGCTGGACCGGGTGTTCTACAAGGACGAGTACAAGTACCGCCAGTCCCTGATCGAGTTCGGGCGCGTGCTCAGCACCGAGAACAGCCTCGAAACCGTGACCACCACGATCATGGACCGGGTGCTCAAATCGCTGAAGGTCGAAACGACCGGCATCTTTCTCAAGATCCCGGAAGAACCGGAGGAATACGAGTTGGTCGCCCACCGGGGTGTGCGCCTGCCGTCCGAGAAGTCGCGTCATTTCCGGATCCCGGAGTCCTTTTTCATCCGCGGCGCTGACGTGCCCACCGTTTCCTTCCAGATCTTCGGGAAGGAAAGTCCCGATTGGAGCGGCTCGCTGCGGGAACTCTACCAGGGAATGACGCTGCACTATTTCCAGCCGCTCATCAACGGAGAGCAGATCATCGGGGTGCTGGCGCTCGGGCGGGGACCCAACGAGACGTACCTTTCGTCGGAGGACCTGGAGTTGCTCCACGCCCTGGCGGTCTACGCCGCCATCGCGCTGGAGAATGCCCGCCTCTATTCCTCCCTCCAGAACAAGGCCCGGGAACTGGAGATGCTCAAGGTTTACAGCGAGAATATCGTGGAAGGCATCAACGTCGGAGTGATGGCGCTCACCCGGGAGGGCGTCATCACGACCTGGAACCAGTCCATGGAAAAACTGCATGGTCTCTCGGCCGATGAGGCCATCGGCCAGGAGTTCCGGCGGATCTTCCCCCCGGACCTGGTCGATACGATCTGGAACGCGTGCCGGAACTGGGAGTTCGACACCATGGTGCCGTCCAGCTTCTACAAGCTGTTCCTGCTCAACCGGCTGGACCAGCGAAAATTTGTCAACCTGACAGTCAGCCCGTTCCTGGACGCCAGCGACTCCCGGATCGGCACGCTGCTGGCCTTCGATGATGTCACCGCCAAGGTCCAGTTGGAGCAGCAGTTGCTGCAGGCGGAAAAACTCTCCTCTCTCGGCCTGATCGCGGCGGGGGTTGCCCACGAGGTCAACACGCCGCTGACCGGCATCAGCAGTTTTACCCAGATGCTGAAAGAAGAGGTGCCGCGGGACCACCCCCACCGGGGGGTGCTCGACAAGATCGAGACCCAGTGCTTCCGGGCCTCGGAGATCGTCAGCAACCTGCTCAACTTCGCCCGGCTGCAGACCGCTGAGCTCAAGCCGGTCTATCTCAACGAGATCGTCACGGAGACAATCGCGCTGGTGGAACACCAGTTCCTGAAAAAGGAAATCCGCCTGTGGCAGCAGCTTGCTCCCGGCTTGCCCTGTGTCCGGGGCAACGAGGGGCAGCTCATGCAGGTGCTGGTGAACATCCTGCTCAACGCCAAGGACGCGGTCTCGAACGGCGGGGAAGTCCGGATTCAGACCTCCGCCGCGCCGGGGTTCGTCATCATCATGGTGGAGGACAACGGCCCGGGGATCCCGCCCGAAGTCATCAGCCGGATTTTCGACCCGTTCTTCACCACCAAGGACGTGGGCAAGGGCACCGGCCTCGGCCTGTCGGTGAGCTACGGGATCATCCAGGAGCATTCCGGCCATATTTTCGTCGACAGCCGGGCCGGTGAAGGCACCTGCTTCACCATCAAGCTGCCGGCAATCGCCTGCGAGAACGAGGAAGGAAACCATGAACACGCCAAAGTCGTCTCCTAAAGGACGCATCCTGGTCGTCGACGACGAGGAGATCATGCAGGACGTCCTGGGCACTCTGCTCAAGAAAGAGGGCTACGAGTTCGAGCTGTGCGCCACCGGCCGGCAGGGACTCGACCGGTTCTCGGCCCAGCCGTTCGACCTGATCCTGCTCGACCTGATGCTTCCCGGAATGAACGGACTGGAGGTGCTCCGGGAGATCCGCTTCCTGGACTCGCAAGCCGTGGTGATCATGATCACCGCGTTCGGCACCATCGAGACGGCGGTGGCGGCTACCCGGGAAGGCGCCTACGATTTCGTGGCCAAGCCGTTCAAGAACGACGAGCTGATGCTGGTAATCAAGAACGGCCTGCAGAAGCGCCGCCTGATGATGGAGAACATTTACCTCCGGCAAAGTTTCTACAAGCAGTACTCGTTCGATTCCATTGTCGGCAAATCGACCCTGATGCAGGAGATCTTCAAGCTCATCGCCCAGGTGGCGCCCACCAAGAGCACCGTGTTGATCGTGGGCGAGAGCGGGACCGGCAAGGAGCTGGTCGCCAAGGCCATCCACAACTATTCGCTGCGTTCCGACCAGCCGTTCATCCCCATCAATTGCGGCAACATTCCGACCGAACTGCTGGAAAGCGAGCTGTTCGGCTTCAAGAAGGGGGCGTTCACCGGCGCGTTCGCCACCAAGAAGGGGCTCCTGGAGGTCGCCAGCGGCGGCACCGTGTTCCTGGATGAGATCGGGAACATCAGCATGGAACTGCAGGCCAAGCTCCTGCGCGTCATCCAGGAGAAGGAATTCCGCCGGCTCGGGGACGTGGAGAGCATCCGGGTGGACGTGCGCATCCTGGCGGCGTCCAACGAAGATGTCAAGAACCTGGTCGCTCAGGGAAAATTCAGGGAGGACCTGTACTACCGGCTCAACGTGATCCGCGTCGATCTTCCGCCGCTGCGGGAGCGGCGGGCGGACATCCCGCTGCTGGTCGAGCATTTCACCCACAAGATCTGCCAGGAGAACGGCAAGCCGTGTTGCACCATCGACCAGGACGCCATGGAAGTGCTGATGAATTACCGCTGGCCGGGGAACGTCCGTGAGTTGGAAAACGTCATCGAGAGGGCCATCGTGCTCTCCGGGGAGGACAGCCGGATCCGCAAGGATCTTCTGCCCCAGGAGATGACCCTGAGCCTGGAGAACATGAGACTCACCGAAGAGGTTCCCGAGGAAGGCATTTCGCTCAAGGACGCGGTGGTCAATTACGAGAAGCGCCTGATCCAGCTTGCCTTGAAGAAGGTCGGCGGCAACCAGAAACGGGCGGCCCAGTTGCTGGGCCTGAACCCGACCACGCTGAACGAAAAGATCAAGCGGCTGGCGATCGACCTGGTCCGGCTGTAACCGCCGCCGAATCAGGCCGGCGACGGCTCCCCCTCAGAGAAGACATCGGCCGTGAAGGCCTGCAGCCTGGCCCCGCTTTGCCAGGCGCCGGGCGCCAGGCCGGCCTTGAGGCAGGTCTGGTCGAGGAACTCTGCCCGGCTCCAGCCCTGTCCGGCGGCCACCTGGGGCAACAGCAGGCCCCGGCCAGCGCCCTGAGTGATCAGGAGACCGTGACGGCCCACCTCGAAATCCAGGGGATCGGCGAGTTCCTGGAGTGGGGAAAGCACCGAAATCTCGATCCGCAGCTCCGGCAGTTCCTCGGGCCGGACGGGGCCAAAGCGCGGATCGCGGCTGGCGGCGGAGCGGGTGCACCTCTCGATGGCCCGCCAGAGCGGCTGGAACGCTTCCACGTCGCCGACGCAGCCGCGCAGTTCGCCCGCGCGGCTGAGCGTCACGAAAGCACCGCGGGGTTCCTCGAGGGCCGGCGCGACGGGTTGGTAGGGGGGCGCCTGCTGTTGCCGACGCACGTGGGCGTGCAGCGTCTTGCGGGCCAGGAAAAGACATTCCCGCCTGGCTTCAGGCGAGAGGGGGCGCACTCTGGACCTCTTTGCCGATCTTTTTCCGGCGCCGGAACAGGCGCTTTTGACGGATGCGCTTCTTGCGCTGGGTCTTGATCTTGCCCCAGAAATTCAGAAAATAGCTGGTCATGCTCCAGACGGCGATGATCAGGACGAGCCAGAGCGAAATCCGCCCGTAAAGCTGCCAGTCGCCCTTGAGCATCTCGCCGACCAGGATCAGGGTTACCGCGATCACCTGCAACACCATCTTGGTTTTGCCGAGCGCCGAGGCCCGGATGATCAAACCCTCGCTGGAGGCGAGGCTGCGCAAGCCGGTGACGGCGAACTCGCGCCCGATGATGATCACCACCATCCAGGCGGGCGCGAGGTGCAGCTGGACCAGGGAGATGAAGGCCGCCGAGATGAGCAGCTTGTCCGCCAGCGGGTCGAGGAGAATTCCGATGGTGGTGACTTGCCGGCGGCGACGGGCGATGTAGCCGTCCAGCACGTCGGTCAGGGAGGCGATCAGGAACAGGATGACGCCCCACAGCTCCTTGTTCGGAAACTCGGTCAGGAGCACCGTCACCAGGAACGGAATGAGGAAAATACGGGCCAAAGTGAGCAGGTTCGGCAGGTTCATGACTATCCGGAATCCTGGGTTCCCGTGACCGGTTTTCGCGGGAGGACAATCCCTCTTGGCGCGGTTCCACCTTATCACAGTCGCCTCGGGGCTGGCAAGCCCGGACGTGGCGCCGGCCGCCTGGAGCGCGCCGGCAAGCCCGCCCGATTCGTCCGTGACGGTGACTGCGGTTTTGGAGGCGGGCGCGACGGCGCTTTGAATCCAAGCGGAGCGGACCATCAATTTAGCCACGAAGACACCAAGGCACCAAGGCACCAAGGCACCAAGGCAGGAAAATTGGTATATTTATCGGATCAGCGGATTCATCAATAATTTTGGATTAAAGAAGTGTTCACACGGCCCCGACCCGAATCAGACTCAGGTTTCTCGGCGCCACCTTTGTGTCATTGTGTCTTGGTGGCCGGTTCTTCGTTCCCGCCGGCCTGATACCCCGCCGATTGCTGAAGCGCCCTCACGGCCGATCGGCGGGCACTTGCGGGAGCGGGGCGCGCCGGGCCAGGATCTCGTAGCCGAGGGTGAAATCCCGGTTCGGATCCAGCCGGTCCAGGGCGGGCAGCAGGAGCGGGGCGAGCAGGCCGAGCCAGGGGGCCAGCAGCGCGAACAGAATCCATTTCCAGGACCTCTGGAAGAACGCCAGACAGTTGACCGAGCGCCGGGCCATCAGCGTGAAGAACCCTCCCAGTGGCTGCAGCCGGACGATCTCGAAACCGGCCTCCGCGAGCAGGAGCGAGATGCCCTGGCGGGTGAACCGGAAGTAGTCCCGGGGGTGCTGGTGGATCTCCCACAGCAGCGGCACCACGAGCAGGAGCTCGCCGCCGGGCTTGAGGGCGCGGGAGAGCTCCCGGAGGACCCGGTCCGGGTGCGGCAGGTGTTCGAGGACGACCAGGCACAGGGCGCCGTCCAGGGTGGCGTCGCCCAGGGCCAGGCTCTCGAGGTCCCCCCGGACGTCGACCCGGCCATAGTCCCACCGTGAATCGCCCACCCCCTGGTCATATCCCCAGAACTTGCACCCCGGAAACAGAGGCTTGAACCGGTTCTCGCCGCAACCGGCGTCCAGGATCGTCTCGCCCGGCTGGCGCCGGCGGGCGAAATCCGCCACGGCGCGCTCGATCCGGTCCTGGACGGGATCCAGCCGGGATACCAGCCACCGGGGCAGGTACTTGATCGCCGCGGATTTCAAGCTCGGGTTAAGTTCCATGGACCGTTCAGGACGCCGGCGGAGGGTAGGAGACGTCCTCGAAGTAGTACATTCCGCGCGGGATGAAGTGAAACATCCGGTTCCAGCGCGTCTCGTAGAAGTAGACCAGCCGGAAGAAGTACAGCTTGACCAGATCGCCCGGGTCCTCGATCTCGTGCACGCCGCGGTAGCGGTGGCCGGGAAAGATCTTTTCCAAAACCTGGTTGTCGGGGAACGACCACAGGATGAAGAGTGGTTTGCCGAACACG
>ERZ1645192.2143-NODE-2143-length-16443-cov-18.679461_pt1 | contig 16443 bp, 9 predicted proteins | sample MGYA00575354_ERZ1645192 | MGnify/ENA primary metagenome ERZ1645192 (study PRJEB40844, sample SAMN11349763) | freshwater sediment metagenome | isolation source: river sediment | host: Sediment | place: India: Faizupur Khadar , New Delhi | collected 2017-02-21 ... | reverse complement strand
GAATTTGCCCTTTTTGAAAACCTTTTCATCGATATCGGTGACGAGCAATCGATTGATAACGACCTCAGCACCTATACCTCCAAACTGTTTCATCTCAAATATTTTCTTGAACACATCACGGAGAATTCCCTTTTCCTGATCGATGAATTGGGGGCCGGAACGGATCCCTCGCTGGGCGGCGCCATTGCCGAAGCTACCTTAGAGGCGCTGAATGCCCGCAAGGCTTACGGGGTGGTCACCACGCATTATTCGAATCTCAAGTTACTGGCATCCCGTGAACAGGGCATTGTGAACGGTGCCATGCTTTTCGATCTCAAACGGTTGAAACCCCTCTACCGCTTGAAAACCGGCAAACCCGGCAGCTCTTTTGCTCTTGAAATCGCCCAGGAAATTGGTTTCCCGAAAGAGGTGCTGAAACGGGCGCGGAGAAAAACGGGGAGGAGCCAGCTCGACTTCGACCGGGAACTGCAGAACCTGGAAGTTGAGAAGGAGGAGGTGGCGCGGAAGGAGCAGGAGCTGGCGGTGGCAGATCAATTTTTAGCCGAACTGGTGAAGAAATATGAGCAGTTGACTGCCAACCTGGAGTCTAAGAAAAAGGAGATTCTGGAGAAGGCTCGTTCCGAGGCACAGGAACTGTTAGACCGGTCGAACCAGATCGTCGAAAAGACCATCCGCGAAATCCGCGAAGCGCAGGCGGAAAAAAGCCGTACCAAAAAGGTCAGGGAGGAGCTGAACAAAGTGAAAACCGAGCTGACGGGTAATCCTGCCGAAGAAAAAAAGGAAACTGCCCGATTGGTCGCTGAAAAACTGATCGAGGGGCGGCAGGTTTCACCGCCGGTCAAAAGGGTTGTCTCTCCTTACCAGTCTTACCTGAATGATCTTCAGAACAAAGCCGAACATTTCTCGCTCACCCTCGATCTGAGGGGGAAAAGGGTGGAGGAGGCGCTCCCATTGCTGCAGCGCTTTTTCGATGACGCAATCCTGCTCTCTTTCCATCAGGTGCGTGTTCTGCACGGGAAAGGTAACGGGGTGCTCCGCCAGGTGACCCGCGATTACCTTCGCTCGGTGAAAGAGGTCAAATCTGCCCGTGATGCTTCCCTCGAAACCGGTGGAGCTGGAATCACGGAAGTGGAGTTATGATATAGGAATTCACCGTTAGGAATTACCCGGATTTTTTTATAATTTTGCAACTTGTTAGAAAATTCACAACAGAATATCTAATTCATTAAAAATCAAATAAAATGACGAAAGAAAAGAAGTTTTTATCGTGCGACGGGAACCAGGCTGCTGCCCACATGGCGTATATGTTCAGCGAAGTAGCTGCCATTTATCCCATCACCCCGTCGTCGAACATGGCCGAGAATGTCGATGAATGGGCCGCTCATGGCCGGAAGAACATTTTCGGCGATGAAGTGAAGGTTGTTGAAATGCAGAGTGAAGCCGGTGCTGCCGGAGCGCTTCACGGATCGCTTCAGGCCGGTGCCCTCACTACCACTTTTACTGCTTCCCAGGGGTTGTTGCTGATGATACCCAACATGTACAAGTTAGCAGGCGAGTTGCTCCCTGCGGTCTTCCACGTCAGTGCCCGTACTGTTGCAGCTCATGCCCTCTCGATCTTTGGTGACCACGGCGACGTTTATGCCACCCGGCAGACGGGTTTCGCCATGCTGGCCTCCGGATCGGTGCAGGAGGTGATGGATCTGGCCGGTATCGCCCACCTGGCAGCCATCAAATCGAGGGTTCCTTTCCTCCATTTCTTCGACGGTTTCAGAACTTCGCATGAGATCCAGAAGATCGAATATTTCGAGAATGAAGACATGGCGAAACTGATCGACTACAAAGCGCTGCAGGAATTCCGCGACCGGGCCATCAATCCCGAACATCCGGTAACCCGCGGTACTGCCCAGAATCCCGATATCTTCTTCCAGGCCAAAGAAGCGGTGAATCGCTATTATGAGCCCATCCCCGATGTTGTGGATCGTTACATGCAGGAGATCACCAAAATGACCGGCAGGGTTTACCATCCTTTCATGTATTATGGCCACCCGGAAGCTGAAAATATTGTCATCGCCATGGGTTCGGTGACTGACACCACCAAAGAGGTGATCGATTACCTTATTTCAAAAGGTGAGAAAGTCGGATTGATCTCGGTGCATCTTTACAGACCTTTTTCTGCAAAATATTTCTTCAACGTGCTGCCTGCAAGCGTGAAACGGATTTGTGTCCTCGACCGCACCAAAGAACCCGGCGCCAACGGCGATCCCCTTTACTTAGATGTACGTGATCTTTTCTATGAAAAAGAACAACGGCCGCTCATCATCGCCGGTCGTTACGGACTGAGTTCCAAAGATACCACTCCCGCCCAGATCCTTTCGGTGTTCAACAACCTGAAAGCTGCTGAACCCAAGAACCATTTCACAGTGGGAATCGTCGATGATGTAACCTTCCATTCCCTGCCCCTGCTGCCCGAGATCGACATTGCCCCTAAAGGGACTTACTCGGCCAAATTCTTTGGTATCGGTTCCGACGGTACGGTTGGCGCCAACAAGAATTCCATCAAGATTATCGGTGACAACACCGAAAAATATGCCCAGGCCTATTTCGCCTACGATTCTAAGAAATCCGGGGGGGTTACCGTCTCTCACCTCCGTTTCGGAGACATTCCCATCCGTTCGCCGTATCTGGTGATCACCCCCGATTTTGTTGCCTGTCACGTGCCGGCTTACCTGGATAAATATGATATGCTCAAAGGGTTGAAAGATGGCGGAACTTTTCTGCTCAACTCTATCTGGGACGCTGAAGAAACCTGTCGCAGGCTTCCCGATGCGATGAAAAAGTACCTGGCTGAGCACAAGATCAATTTCTACATCATCGATGCTACCAAGATAGCAGAAGAGATCGGGTTGGGCAACCGCACCAACTCCATCATGCAGAGCGCTTTCTTTAAGGTTGCCAACGTGATTCCTTACGACAATGCCGTGAAGGACATGAAAAAAGCCATCCTCAAGACTTACGGCCGTAAAGGGGAACACATCGTCAACATGAATTACGCGGCCATCGACCGGGGCGGCGAACTGACCAAAGTCGAGGTGCCTGCCGAATGGGCCAACCTTGAGATCAAACCCGCCACAGAGAATCATAAAAGCGATTTCATGCGCCGGATTTTTGATCCCGTGAGCGCCATGAACGGTGATGATATCCCCGTGAGCGCTTTCGTCGGACGTGAAGACGGAACTTTCCCGCACGGCATGACACAATATGAAAAACGCGGCATTGCTGTCAATGTACCCGAATGGATCGCTGCCAACTGTATCCAGTGCAACCAATGCGCTTATGTTTGTCCTCACGCTGCCATCCGTCCCTTCCTGCTCGACGAAAAAGAGAAAGCCAATGCCCCTGCCGGAATGACAACCCTGAAAGCCGTCGGTAAGGAGTTGGCCGGGCTCGAATTCAAGATCCAGGTCAGCGCCCTTGACTGTACCGGTTGCGGCAACTGCCTCGATGTTTGTCCGGCAAAAACCAAGGCCCTTACACTCCGCGACCTGGGAAGCCAACTGCATGAAATGACCAACTGGGACTACCTGGTCAACAACGTTTCGTACAAAACAGATACGATCGATCGTTTCAAAACCTTTAAAAACAGTCAGTTTGCACAACCGCTCTTTGAATTCTCAGGAGCCTGTGCCGGCTGCGGTGAAACACCTTATGTCAAACTGCTGACCCAGCTTTATGGAGAGCGGATGATGATCGCCAACGCTACCGGGTGTTCTTCCATTTATGGTGGAACGGCTCCTTTCACCCCTTACCGCAGCAATGCGCAAGGTAAAGGACCGGCTTGGGCCAATTCACTTTTCGAAGACAATGCCGAGTATGGCTATGGCATGGCGGTGGCCGTGACGAAACTTCGTAAACGGATGGCTGAAAAGATGCGTGCTGCCATCAAGGAGAACAGGATGGGCGTCGAAACCCTGGAGGCCATGAAAGCATGGATTGATGCGATGTACAAGGCAGAAGAATCCAAACAGGCATCGCTGAAACTCCTTCCTTTACTGCAAAAAGAGAACGATCCCCTGGCTGCCGACCTGATCAGTCTTCGTCAATACCTTGTGAAGAAATCGATCTGGATCATTGGTGGCGACGGCTGGGCTTATGATATCGGTTACGGCGGATTGGATCACGTGATCGCCTCCGGGGAAGATATCAACATCCTGGTACTCGATACCGAAGTTTATTCCAATACGGGAGGACAGTCGTCGAAGTCAACCCCTATCGGCGCTGTGGCGAAGTTCGCTGCTTCCGGGAAAAAGGTTCGGAAAAAAGATCTGGGCGCCATGGCCATGACTTATGGTTATGTGTATGTGGCGCAGGTTTCGATGGGCGCCAACAACAGCCAGTTGTTCCGTGCCGTGAAGGAAGCTGAAGCTTACAAGGGCCCCTCTTTGCTGATCGCTTATGCCCCGTGTATCAACCACGGACTGGTCGCCGGGATGGGCAAATCTGAAGAGGAGATGGAGCGCGCCGTGAACTCCGGTTACTGGCAGATCTACCGCTATAACCCTGAAAAGGGCGAAGCAGGTGAGAATCCCTTTACCCTCGATTCGAAAGAGCCCGATTGGTCGAAGTTCCAGGACTTTCTCAAAAACGAAGTCCGTTACAACTCTTTGTCGAAAATATTCCCCGAAGAGGCACAGGAACTCTTTAAAGCTGCAGAAGAGAATGCCAAATGGCGGTACCGGAATTACCGGCGATTGGCTGATATGGACTACAGCAAGTAAATACTTCTCAACCCCTCTCCACTTCGGAGAGGGGTTTTTTTATTTCCTGAAAGGAAAATTTTCCTGAAAAGTATATATTTGTTCCTCTGAATCTAAATTTATATTCCATGGCTGATTTATCGACAAAATTCATGGGACTTCAGTTGAAGAATCCCATCATTGCAGGGGCAAGTAATCTGGTCAAAGAGGTTGATAACTGTAAAAAAATGGAGGAAGCGGGAGCGGCCGCTATTGTATATAAAACACTTTTCGAAGAGCAGATTGAGCTGGAACGGCTTCAGCTCAATGAAGAGCTCAACCAGTACAATGAACGCCATGCCGAGATGATCAGTCTTTTTCCCAACATTGAACATGCAGGCCCGCGTGAACACCTCAGCCATTTACGTAAGGTGGTCAATGCAGTGACCATCCCGGTGATCGCGAGTCTTAACTGCACTTTCGATGAAACCTGGGTCGAGTATGCCCGGCAGTTGGAAAACACCGGGATCAAAGCGCTGGAGCTCAATTTTTATGCAGTTCCGGGCGATTTCAAGCGGGATGGTAAAGCGATCATCAATGAACAGATCGACATCGTGAATGAGGTCAAGAAGAATGTCAGGATACCGGTCAGTGTAAAGCTCAGTCCCTTTTATACCAACCTGCTGATGGTGGTTCAGAACATGTATTATGCCGGGGTGGATGGTTTTGTGCTCTTCAACCGGATGTTTCAGCCCGATATCGACATGGAAAAGATCGCCCATCATTTTCCCTATAACCTGAGCCATGAGGAGGACAACCGCTTACCGCAACGCTTCATGGGGTTGTTGTACGGGGAGATTCACGGCTCCCTTTGTGCCAATACGGGGATCTTCGACGGGTACGATGTAGCTAAAATGATCCTTTCAGGCGCCGATTGTGTGCAGGTTGTGAGTACCATTTATCAGAACGGGATGGGTCAGATTGCCCGGATGATCGGGCAGCTTAGCGGATGGATGGAAAAGCATCAATTCGCAACCATCGAGGCTTTCAGGGGGAAACTCTCGAAAAAACAACTGAAAGATCCCTTTGCTTACCGTCGGGTTCAGTACATCGATATCCTGATGAAGAGTGATGAGATCATAAAAAAATACCCGGTCCGATAAATTTTGACCGGGTACTGATCGGACTCAATCGATCTTTGGGACCATCAGGATCCTGGCTTGGACTCCTTTCATCTCCCTGATCTCTTTGAGGTACTGGTAAAAAGTATAGTCTTCTCCCAGGAATTCCCGGATGCGGGTTGAAGGTTCGTTGCCCGTGAGTTGGTCGATGAGTTCTTCGAACCACTCTTTCTGTTCAGGTAGTGAGACAAGGCGATAATCTTTCAGTTTGGCCAGTTCAGCCGCCGTTTCCAGCGCTTTGGTCAGTCCGCCCATTTCATCGACCAATCCGATGGCCTTTGCATCAATTCCGCTCCAGATACGTCCCTGGCCGATGCTGTCAACGGCTGTTTGGGTCATTTTCCGTCCGGCGGCCACTTTACTGGTAAAGACGTCGTAGATTTGATCCACATTACGTTGGATGACCAGTGTCTGGTAGGAGGAGAGGGGTTTGGTGACAGGGATATAATCCCCGTTTTTGTTGGTCATGGCTTCGTCGAAGGTGATCCCCAGTTTTTTGTTAAAGAGTCCCTGCATGTTGGGTACCACCCCGAAGACTCCTATGGAGCCGGTGATGGAGGTCGGGTCGGCAAGGATTTTCGTTGCGGCACAGGCTATGTAATAGCCCCCACTGCCGGCCACGTCGCCGAAGGAAGCCACAACCGGTTTTACTTGTCGTGCCAGGTCAATCTCGCGCCAGATCACGTCGCTGGCCAGCGCCGAGCCGCCGCCCGAGTTGACGCGGAAAACGATGGCTTTTACCGCTTCATCTTCCCGTGCTTTGCGGATCGCTTTGGAAATCCTTTCTGAGCCTATGCTTTGGTCGTCTCCTTCCCCCCCCGCAATGCTGCCGGAGGCATAAACCACTGCAATCTTTTCTTTCGAGGTCACACTTTTTTTATGAGCCGGCACGTCGGTATAGTTCTCCATGGTGACAAACGGGATCTTCTTTTTCTCCTCGATGGTCAGTTTCTTCTTCAGGGTGGTGATCAGTTCGTCTTTGTAGGTAAGTTGGTCCACCAGTCCGTATTTCAGTGCATCCTGTGCCGTTTCGATTTTCAGGCTGTCGGCGATCCTGTTCAGTTGTTCTTTCCCGATTTTACGGCTTTCGACGATGGCATTGGTCATTTCTTCCCAGACATCATTGATGATTTCGGTGATCTGTTTCCGGTTTTCCGGGCTCATTTTGTCCAGGAAGAGCGGTTCGGTGGCAGCTTTGAATTTCCCATGGCGGATGATTTGCATTTTGACATCCAGTTTTTCCAGCATCCCTTTGATAAAGACATTTTCGGAGGTCAGTCCTTTGAATTCCACGATTCCTTCCGGGTTGAGGAAGATCCGGTCGGCGGCTGTTGCCAGGAAGTAGGATTTCTGGGTATAGGTTTCGCTGTAGGCCCACACAAATTTTCCTGATTTCCTGAAATCGAGCAATCCGTTGCGAATCTCGTTCACGGTGGAGATGCCGGCAGGTATTTCAGACAGGTCCAGATAGATCCCTGAGATGTTATCGTCTTTTTTAGCTTTTTGCAGGTTAGCAAGGATATCGTTGAGACCGGTATTCTTTTCGGGGCCGGAGTAGCCCATCATCATGATGCTTTTTGTTGACCGATCGTTGATCTCTTTGTTGAAGCGGGCCAGGATCACAGTATTTTTCGAGACCACCACTTCTTTCTGTCCGGCCATGGCGACAATACCGGCAACGATGCCAACGGTGATCATGGAGAAGATCATCAGCAGGAGGAATGTTCCCAGCATGCTGGCAAACATGAATTTGAAGAACTGTTTCATAGGGTACGGTTTTAAGGGTATATTATCGGGTGATGAAGGTACAGGTGGCCGGTTTCACGCGTTTCCGCATTACAGATTGGACGTGTAAATCCTTTTCCGGTTACACGGGTCAGAAGTTTGAAGGTTTGATCACAGTCTGGATACCGATCGGGTACTCGTTGAGAATTTGTTCTTTGATCCATTGGTAGTCGTCTTCGTTGTTGACAAAGTCGAGGTTGTTGGTGTCGAGCAGCAGGATGCGTTGGTCGGTTTGTTGGCGAAGGAATTCGAGGTAGCCGTTCTGGATTTTTTCGAGGTAGTCGAACCGGATGTTTTGTTCATAAGGGCGGCCTCGTTTCTGGATGTTGCGCCTGAGGTTTTCGAGGTCAAGGTAGAGGTAGACGAGGAGGTCGGGTTTAGGCACTACGGAGGATACGATGGTGAAGAGGCGGGTATAGAGGGCGTATTCGAGCGGTTCGAGGTTCCGGCTGGCGAAGATCAGGGATTTGAAGATAAAGTAGTCGGCCAGGGTGGACGATTTGAAGAGGTCGGGTTTGTTGAAATGGTTTTTCAGTTGTTGGTATCGGTCGGCCAGGAAGGAGAGTTCGAGGGGGAAGGAGTAGCGGGCCGGGTCTTCGTAGAATTTGGGCAGGAAAGAGTTCTCTTCAAATTGTTCGAGGATAAGGGAGGCATTGAGTTCTGATGCCATGCGGGTGCTCAGGGAGGTTTTTCCGGCGCCGATGTTTCCTTCTATGACGATGTAGTTGTACACTTGTGGGGATTGAGGGTGAGTAGTATTTTACGGTTGATTGTCAAGTTGTTGTAACAGTTGGCTGATGGTTTTGCCGAGTACCGGGTGAATGAATCCGGGGGCTATTTCGGCCAGGGGTTTGAGGGCAAAGTAGCGTTCATGGAGTCTGGAGTGCGGTATGGTAAGGGTTGTGGTTTGCATCACTTTTTGGCCATAGAAAAGGATGTCGATGTCCATGGTACGGGGGGCGTAGCCTGAATGTTGGGTGATACGTGTACGGCCCAGCAGGGTTTCAATGTCGAGGAGGGTGGAGAGGAGTTGTGCCGGAGGAAGGTTGGTTTCGATTTCCAGTGCCTGGTTAAGGAAGGTGACCGGGTCGGTGAAGCCCCAGGGAGGTGTTTCGAGGATGGAGGAGGTATTCAGCACCGATCCGGCCTTTTCGGCGATCAGCGCGGAGGCCCGGAGGATCATTTCCTGGCGGTCTCCCCGGTTGGATCCGGTGAGTAAAAAAATTTCCCGCATAACGCAAAGATCGGAAAAACCTCTATTGTTGGTACAATTTTTTCAGCAGGGAATCCAGTTTGAAGCCGTAATCGGGGTCGGCGGCCCAGGTACCGCTCAGGTCGTAGATTGTGAAGACGGTGCCTCTGCGGACGCGGCAGAATCTGGGGTCAACGGTCGGGGTCGTAACGGAGTCGATGCTGGCGTAGGCTTTCAGGTGTTGGATGTGCGCCCTGACGCCTTCTTCCATTGAACGGAACCAATCGCCGGCGCTCCACGCGTTGATGGCCCCCAATCCGCAGAAGTTGTTCTGGTAGCGGCTCACTGAGCCTGTAAAGCGCAGGAAGCCTGTTTCGAGGCACATCTGGCAGATGGCAACGTCGTGATTGATTCCTTCGCGGCGTGCTTCGAGGATATAAGTTTTAACCAAACAGGTGGCGTAAGATGAATCGAGGCTGCTGTTGTTTTCGAGGAGGAAGTTGACCAGGTGGTCGAGGGTTTTGGTACCCCGGTCCATGATCATGATGGAGGGGTAAACCCTGGCATTTTTCCGGCTGAAGGAGGGGGAAGATGTCCGGGGATCTTTGCCGTCGTTGTACAGGGTGGCGGTTGCCGTAAGGCTGAGGAACAGCAGGAACAGGATCAGGCGGGTCATCCTCATGGAGACATTATTCAATCACTGGCGGTGGGTTTACAGTCGCCGGGTTAGCGGGAGCAAGGTTAAGGTAAAATCTGTTTCTCCGGGGGGTGGGATGGAAGGAGTTATCCACAGGTGGTTGTTCAAAAGGGTGGAAGAAGTGGCGACGTTGGAGGGTGGGCAAAAAAAAGAGGGCGGTTTCGCGGGCCGCCCTCTTTTTGCTATCAGTAAACAGGTTACTTCACGATGTTCTGGAAGTCAGGGGTATTCATGTAGTTATAGAATTCGCGATCGCCCTTGGCCTGGAGTTTCAGGTTGGGGTTCTGGCAGGCTTTCATCAGGTATTCGTACAGCATTTTGGTGTTGTTGGTACGGGAGCCGACGATGGCTAACAGGTAGAAGGTTTCGGGTGTTTGCGGAGCGCATTTGAGGGTAGTTTCAGCAGCACTGTTGTTCCCGGAAACCAGTTGGGCAAGACCGAGGTTGTAGTTGCATTTGGCGTTGGCCAGCAGGGTAAGGGCTTTCGGGTAGTCGCCTTTGGGGATCAGCAGAACGCCTTGGTTGTAGTTTGTGTTTTCGCCCAAGGTAGCTGCTTTTTTGAAGTATTCTTCAGCTTTCTTAAGGTTGTTGTTGCGGGCTGCGATGGCGCCTAAATTGTTTTCGATGATCCCGTTGTTGGGGGCAATTTTCTCGGCGTTGGTCAGCAATTCCTGAGCGCGGACCAGGTTTCCTTTGGCAATTTCAGCAACAGCGGCGTTGTTCAGCGCTTTCCAGTTGTTGGGGAATTGTTTCACGGCATTTTCGGTGATGGTTAACTTGGTGTTGACGTCGTTGGTGAGGGTAGCGGCGTAGAGGATCTCTTCGACTTTCAGTTTGGCGGGATCGCTCACGGCGTATTGGCTCAGTTCGGCATCGGTCATCCGCGGTTCATAAAGGGTAGCGGTGATTTCGCTGCGGCGCAAGGGTGGGAGGAGGTTGGTTTCGATTTCAGGATAGATCAGGATCATGTTGCGGATTTCCTGTTCTTTCTTGAGTTGGTCGGCGGAGGAGTTGATCACGTTAAGGATTTTGTCTTTATCCTTTACGTTGCTGGCCTGAACTGCTTTCAGGAATCCGTTCCAGTCGGGACCGTGGTGTTGGAGGACCATGTTTACATCTTTGCCGGCGGCATCGATGGCAGCTTTCACAGCTTTTTTGTCTTTATTGGCTTTATTGGCTTCTTTAGCCCAGGCTTTGAACTGGTCGATTACGTAAGTTTGACCGGTCTTGGAGCGGTTTTCCGACAGGTTGGCGTTGAAGGTTTCTTCTCCTTCAGGGGATGCCCAGCCGTTCATGGTGATGTCTTTGATTTTCCAGCCCTGTTTAACGAAGGCGTCGAGGTCGGTGAGCAGGTTTTTAGCTGCATCGGTTTTGTTGATACCATATTTCAGGTCGAGGTCATACTTGTTCTTTTTGAAGTAGATCACACCGGTTTTTGATTGGAACACCTCTTTCTGGTAGCCGTGGTCGGCCACGATGGTGTTTTGGTCATTGATGATGCGGGTGGGGGTATAGATCACGCCGGGGACGAGTTCGCGCGAGGGAAGTTCGATGAATTTAACTTTTTCTTTGATCTCGTCTTTACGAGGGATTACTTTATCTTTGGCTTCATAGATGACGGGGGCCACCGAAAGCATGGATGTGTTCATCTCGGGTTTGTAGGGGAAGGTGGTGGTATAGGTAAAGGAGCCGCCTTCTTTATATTTGATCATTGTGCCTTCGCCGGTCACTTTGTCACCATGGATATGGGTGGGTTTCAGCACGGTCTGGCCGCCTGCGTAGGTCAACACCGGTTCGAAGTACATGCCGGCTTTGGAGAGGAAATATTTCGGCGGGAAGATCCCTTTGATGGTAACGGTAACGCTGTCGCCTTTTTCGGAGAGCACAGGAGGTTGAACTTCGTACCTGACCATGTCATATTTTTTGGCCATCTCTTTGAGACCGCCTCCGGCGTAGCCGAATTTATAGTTAAAACCAACAGTGGCGGAGGAGTACATGTCGTTGATAACCTCTTTGGCGCCGCCTTTGGTCATATCGAGGATGTCGCCATCCCTCCATCTCCAGTAGAATTCAATAGGGATAGAGAAATGTTTGTTGATGTTGATATCGAAACCAAGACCGGCGCCGACTTTAAATTCCAGGTTGTGTTTCAACAAACCACTGGTGTTGCCCATGTTATCATGGGATTTACTTCCGATCCAGGCTACATCCTGATTCATCAGCAGGTCGGTTTTGTGACCGATGGTCTGGTCAAGACCTACACCTAAGATTACATAGGATGAAAAAACCCGTTCCGGTTTATAACCGAGGATCCAGTTGAGCCAGTTGACGGTCAACTGAACGTCGGTTTCCCATGGATAGGCTTTGAAAGACTGGGATACATAACCCGGCTTGCCGTTTTTGTAATCCCAGACAAATTTATTTTCAACCTTGCTTTGTAACATGCCGTGGGCAATCCGGCCACGAACCCCGATAACGCGCGAAAATTGCTTGGTCAGGACCAATCCGTAGTTATAACCGATGCTGTTTTCGCCAAGATTGATCCATAGGTTTTTCGAAAGGTCACCGTTGAATTGCATGACCCCGCCGAACACACCTATTGACCAGTATTTATAAGAGGGGGCAGTGTTCCTGACTTTCTGGTCTTTTGCTTTATCCTGGGCAAAGGATGCAAATGGGACCATTGCCAAGAGCATGACAATAAGTGCTTTCTGCACAATTTGATAGACTTTTTTCATAACAAGGATGTTTTGGTTTTAGATATTGTTTACTGAGTTAGCTTTATAATTTTTAAGGGTTAAAGATTCAAACAACAAGGTAATTTAGCAAATATAATATAAAAAGTGATTATTTGTATCCATTGAAAAGAAAGTTCTGAAAGGTTTATTGTTAAAACCTTCAGTCGTTTCCCTTGTTCCGGTATTGACTTTCATCTGATATAAAATTGTTAAGAATTTGATATATAGGTATTTAATTAATAATTATCTTGTGAGTAGCAAAATTATAAAGATTGGTCGGGATTGAACAAAATTTTTTCACTTTTTTACTTGTACGCGTAAAATAAGCAAGGGTTTCATTTTTCCGGGGAAATCTTCATCTTTGAAAATACATCCCATATCACGATCCCAACGGCCACGGAAATGTTGATGGAGTGCTTGGTGCCAAACTGGGGAATTTCGATGGATGCGTCAGCGATCGCCAATACCTCTTCCCCGATGCCATTCACCTCGTTACCAAAGATAAAAGCCAGCTTTTCACCGGATTCCGTGCAGAATTGATGCAACAGGGTGCTTTGCCGGGTTTGTTCGACGGCAACGATCCGGTAGCCGGCAGTTTTCAATGCTTTCACCGCTTCCACGGTGGTCTCGAAATAGCGCCAGTCGACCGATTCGGTAGCTCCCAGGGCGGTCTTGTGGATCTCGCGATGGGGAGGGACGGCGGTGATCCCACAGAGACAGAGGCTTTCCAGCCGGAAAGCGTCGGCTGTCCGGAATACCGAACCGACATTGTTCTGGCTCCTGATGTTGTCGAGCACGATCACTACAGGAATCTTTTCTGCCGCTTTGAATTCTTCAACGGTCAGCCGGTTCATCTCGGATGGTGAGGTTTTTATCATGATCATAAAACAGCGCACAAAGGTACTTTTCTCTGAATTTATTAACAAATGCTGTCCTATTCCATTACCCTTTTTAACTTTGAAAAAAAATGTGAACCCGCTTTCGATCATCTCAACTTCTGCTCGTGGCCACTTCGAAAGAAACCTCTGAAACCCCGCTGATGAAGCAGTACAACGCCATCAAGACGAAATATCCGGATGCGTTGTTGTTGTTCAGGGTTGGTGATTTCTACGAGACTTTCGGGGAAGATGCCATCAAGGCTTCCTCGATTTTAGGGATCGTGCTCACCCGCAGGTCCAACGGCGCTGCGGCTGACATGGAGCTGGCCGGGTTTCCGCACCACGCGCTGGATGTCTATCTTCCGAAGCTGGTCAAAGCCGGTCTGCGGGTAGCCATCTGCGATCAGCTCGAAGATCCCAAAACGACCAAAACCCTCGTCAAAAGAGGGGTTACCGAACTGGTCACCCCGGGGGTCTCTTACAACGACAAGATCCTGGAGCAGAAGGAGAACAACTTTTTAGCCGGCATTCATTTCGGGGAGAAAATTTCGGGTATTGCTTTCCTGGACATCTCCACCGGGGAGTTTTATGTGGCTCAGGGAAACCTGGAATACATCGATAAACTGATCCAGAGTTTCCTTCCCAGCGAGGTGGTTGTTCAGAAGAACTGTCGCCGGCGTTTTACGGAGCTTTTCGGTAACCGCTTTTATATCAACACCTTCGATGACTGGGTTTTCACTTCAGAATTTTCAGCAGATTTATTGTTGAACCATTTCGGTACCGCTTCGCTCAAAGGTTTCGGGGTGGAGAACCTCGGTACCGGATTGATCGCGGCAGGGGCAGCCTTGCATTATCTTGCGGAGACACACCACGACAAGGTGCAGCACATTGCCAGGCTGAGCCGGATAGAGGAGGATCATTACGTTTGGCTTGACCGGTTTACCATCCGCAACCTTGAGTTGTTGGGAAGTCCCAATGAACAGGGCAAGACCTTGCTCGATGTGTTGGATCAGACCGTCTCCCCGATGGGTGCCCGGCAGCTCCGGCGTTGGTTGATCCTCCCTCTGAAAGAGCGGGCCCCCATTGAGGAACGGCTCGATATCGTGACTTTTTTCACGAACAACAGCGCGTTAGCGGAAGAATTAAGGCATCATGTCCGTCTGATCGGCGATCTGGAACGGCTGATCTCAAAAGTGGCCGTGGCCCGTGTCAATCCGCGGGAGATGGCAGGTTTGAAGAAAGCGCTGGATTCCATTGAGGTGATCAAGGGACTTTGTGCTGCTTCCGGGAACGAAGGGCTTCAGAAGATCGGGGACCAACTGAACAGTTGCAACCTCGTCAGGGAGCGGATCACCCGCGAGATTGTTGCAGATCCTCCCGCATTGGCCATCAAAGGAAACATCATCAGGGAAGGCGTCAGCACTGAACTGGATGAATTGCGGACCATTGCTTTTTCGGGCAAAGATTACCTGGTCACCATCCAACAAAGGGAGATGGAACGTACGGGGATCACCTCCCTGAAGATCGGTTATACCAATGTTTTCGGGTATTATCTGGAGGTGACCAATGCCCATAAGGAGAAGGTGCCTGCTGAGTGGCAACGAAAGCAGACGCTGGTCAATGCCGAACGGTACATCACAGAAGAGCTTAAGACCTATGAGGAGCGCATCCTTCATGCCGAGGAGAAGATTTTGGAACTGGAACTCAATTTGTATGATGCGCTGATTCAGTTTTTGATGGATTATATCCGGCCGGTGCAACTCAATGCCTCGCTGGTGGCTCGTTTGGATGTTTTGCTCTCTTTTGCGGTAAGCGCCGTCAGTTACGGGTATCAACGGCCCCGGCTCAACGACAGTTTCATCTTAGACATCAAAGAGGGGAGGCATCCGGTCATTGAGCGGCAGATGAAGCCCGGCGAAGTGTACATCGCTAATGATGTCTATCTGGATGACCATACCCAGCAGATCATCATCCTGACCGGCCCCAACATGTCGGGAAAATCGGCTTTGCTCCGGCAGACGGCGCTGATCGTGTTGATGGCCCAGATGGGCAGTTTTGTACCCGCGAAGGAAGCCGATGTGGGGATCGTTGACAAGATTTTTACGCGGGTCGGTGCTTCCGACAACATTTCGAGCGGGGAATCCACTTTCATGGTGGAGATGAACGAGACGGCCAGCATTCTGAACAACATTTCCAGTCGCAGTTTGATCCTTCTCGACGAGATCGGCCGGGGGACCAGTACTTATGACGGGATCAGCATTGCCTGGGCCATTGCAGAGTACCTGCACCAGCACCCGTTGTTCCGGCCCAAGGTGTTGTTTGCCACACATTATCATGAATTGAATGAGATGACCACTTTGATGCCCCGGATCAGGAACTACCATGTATCGGTGAAGGAGATCCGCAACAAGGTGATCTTTTTAAGGAAGTTGTTGCCCGGGGGCAGTGAGCACAGTTTCGGGATTCACGTGGCCAGGATGGCCGGGATGCCGAAGGGTGTTCTGGAGCGGGCGGAGGAGATGCTCCGGCAGTTGGAAGAGGCCAACCGGGGGGAGAAAAAGGCAGAACGGCCGGCCGGTGACGGCTATCAGTTGAGTTTTATTCAGTTGGATGATCCCCTTTTACAGCAGATCAAGGAGGACATTTTAAATATTGAAATCAACCTGTTAACCCCGGTAGAGGCGTTGATGAAACTCAATGAGATTAAAAAATTGCTTGAAAAGAGGTAGGGGAAAGGAAATTTTTTTTACATTTGCATCCTCAAATTTGAAATTGCGAAAGTAGCTCAGCTGGTAGAGCACGACCTTGCCAAGGTCGGGGTCGCGGGTCCGAATCCCGTCTTTCGCTCTGAATAAAATAACCCTCGGAATCTTGAGGGTTTTTTTTCATCCGTTCTTTCGGGCCCTGGTGGTGGAATTGGTAGACACGCAGGACTTAAAATCCTGTGACCATTGCGGTCGTGCGGGTTCAAGTCCCGCCCGGGGTACAATTCAATGAGTGATATGGCCTGTAAATTAATCGTTTACAGGTTTTTTCTTTTTTGGTTGGGAGGGTAAGGGGGAGGGTTCATCCCTGTAATCTTTCCTGACGGGGATATCGATTCCCTCCTTCTTTGTCAAATCCGGCTGCGAAGTTTCCCTCATCCCATAGTTCGTATGTTAATAAAAATTATCATTGCTCTTTGCATATGTTAAATAATTATTATGTAAATTAGTCAAAATATCCTTCAGGTGAATGTT
>ERZ1645192.2141-NODE-2141-length-16458-cov-6.595806_pt1 | contig 16458 bp, 13 predicted proteins | sample MGYA00575354_ERZ1645192 | MGnify/ENA primary metagenome ERZ1645192 (study PRJEB40844, sample SAMN11349763) | freshwater sediment metagenome | isolation source: river sediment | host: Sediment | place: India: Faizupur Khadar , New Delhi | collected 2017-02-21 ... | reverse complement strand
TCGGGCCGTTTGTCGGCGACAACTGCCTGGCCCTCGCCGCGATGGTGTCTCTGCCGACGCTGTTCGAGAAGCTTCAAGTCCGCCCGAAATCCAACCTGGTCTTCATGGCCGCGGCGAGAAGCCTCGGACGGGGCAACCTGGAGGGATTGAGGTACTTCCTTGCGAACAGCGCTCTGCCCATCCACGCCGGGTTGTGCCTGGAGGGGGTCCAGTTGGGCCGACTCAACTACTCGTGCCTCGGAATGTTCCGCGGGGAGATCGAGTGCCGCCTGCCTGAGGATTACAAGTGGGCGCAGTTCGGTTCCACGGGCGCGATCATACCCATGAACGACGTGATCAGCCGGATCAACAAGATTCCGCTCCCGCGGCGCCCGCTGACCAGCATCGTTATGGGCTCGATCGAGGGCGGGATCACCTACCACAATATCGCCCGGCAGGTCACCCTCCGGTTCGAGGTGCGCTGCGAGGAATCTGAACTGCTGAAGCAGATCCGGCAGCAGATCGAGAACATCACCGCGGATGTCGCGGCCCAGTCCGGCGTGAAAGTGAAGCTCGACATCTTTGCGGAGCGCGAGCCCGGCGGAATCGATATCGCCCATTCGCTGGTTCAAAACGCGCGCGCGATCATCTCCGCGCTCGGCATCGAGCCGACGCTCTATCCGACGACGTCGGCGCTCTCGGCATTCATTGACCGCAAGATTCCCGCGATCACCCTCGGAATCGCGACGGGCGAACGAAAGAGCGATTTGGACGAGATCGACGAGTCCGTGGCCATCGCTCCGATTTTCTCCGGCATGGCGCAGCTTGCCGCCGTCGTCCTGAGCGCCGACGAGGGAGAGGGAAAATGAAGGCGCGGGGACTGTTCAGCCGGTTCCTTCGGAAGGACACCGTGACGGCGCCGCGCACCGCCGACCGCATCAACAAGTGGATCAAGGAGAACACCTTTCATCACTCGCAGTTTTCCGATATCCGCAAGCTCGTGGAGGAGAAGCAGAAGCGGGGCGTGACCGTGTCCCTGTGCATTCCCACGCTCAACGAGGAGAAGACGATCGGCAAGGAGGTCGTGGTTTTCAAGTCCGAGCTGATGACGCGTTTTCCGCTGTTGGACGAGATCGCGGTGATCGATTCCGGCTCGACGGACAAGACGCGGGAAGTTGCCGCGTCGTACGGCGCGGATGTCTACCTGTCGTCGGAGATTCTTCCGAACGTGGGGGAAAAAAAGGGGAAGGGGGAGAATCTCTGGAAGGCCATCTATCAGCTCAAGGGCGACATCATCGTCTACGTCGACGCGGACATTAAGAACATCCACTCGCGGTTCGTGGCCGGCCTGGTCGGGCCGCTCATTTCCCGGCCGGAAATCAAGTATGTGAAGGCATTTTACGACCGGCCGCTCACGCTGGCGAAGGGCGTGCGGACGTCCGGCGGCGGCCGCGTGACGGAGATCCTCGTCCGGCCGCTGTTCTCCCTGTTCTTCCCCGAACTCACGGCGATCATCCAACCGCTCTCCGGCGAGTACGCCGTGCGGCGCGAGGTCCTCGAGAGCATCCCGTTCCCGATCGGCTACGGCGTGGAGACGTCCCACCTGATCGACGTCTACCAGCGCTGGGGCCTGGCGGCGTTCGGCCAGACCGACCTCGATTCGCGGGTCCATCGCAACCAGCCGACGGAGGCGCTGGGCCGGATGTCTTTTGGCATCCTGCAGACGTTCATCTCGCGACTCGAGTCGCTGCAGATCCTGCGGGATATGCCCGAGCTGAGCGGTGTGATGAGGCAGTTCCAGTCGAGGGATAATGTGTACGAGCAGCTGGAGTTCCCTCTTCAGGAGGTCGAGCGGCCGCCCATGTACACGATCAACGCCTACCAGAAAAAGTTCGGGCGCCATCCATGACGGATGCTTTGCGAATAGCCATCGTCCATTACCATCTTCGGGCCGGCGGCGTGACGAGCGTCATCAAGCAGGCCGTCGCATCCCTGCAATCCCGCGATGTCCACGTCGCGGTCCTGTCCGGCGCGGAGGCGCCTCCGGATATCGCGGGTGCGAAGAGCGCGGTCGTCGAGGGTCTGAACTATGCGGACCCGTCGCGGCCGCCGTGCACGCCGGAATTTCTTGTCGAGCGGCTGGACGAGGCGGCGGCAAAGGCCCTGGGCGCTCCGCCGGATGTCTGGCATATCCACAACCACTCTCTCGGAAAAAATTTCGTCTTCACCGAGGCCGTGTTTCTCATGGCCGAACGCGGCAGCCGGCTCTTCCTGCAGATCCACGATTTTCCGGAGGATGGGCGTCCCGCGAACTACCGCGACCTGCTGAGCGCCGTCGGCCGGGGCGACCCGGGCCGGCTGGGAGCGCGTCTGTATCCGCAGGCGCCGCAGGTGCTCTACGCGGTCCTGAACCACCGCGACGCGCGGTTCCTCCGCGAAGCCGGTTGTCCGGCGGAGCATGTCTGTCTCTTGCCCAACGCAGTGTCGGGGAAGGCGCTGGCGGACGCCGGGGGCGCGCCGCCGCAGGACGGCCTGTTCCTTTATCCCACACGGGCGATTCGCCGGAAGAACATGGGCGAGTTTATCCTGTGGGCGGCGTGCGAGCCCGGCGCCCGGTTCGCGGCGACTCTCGCGCCGACGAATCCCGCCGACCTCGTCGTGTATCGGCGCTGGAAGGAATTCGCCGCGTCCTGCGGACTGCCGGTCTCGTTCGAGCTGGGCTTGGATGGAAAGGTGCCGTTTCAGGAACTGCTGAACTCGGCACGGGCGATCGTGACGACCAGCGTGGCGGAAGGTTTCGGACTGGCGTTCCTGGAGCCGTGGCTCGCCGGGCGTCCGCTGGCCGGGCGCGACCTTCCGGAAATGACACAGGGCTTCAAGAACGAAGGAATGAGTTTCCCGTCGCTGTACTCGCGCGTCAGGATTCCTGTCGAATGGATCGGTCTTGACGCGTTTCGGCGCAAGGTCGAGTCGGGGCTCGCGCAGATGATGAGCGCGTACGGTCGCGCGCCGCGCGCAGGCGATGTTGAATCGGCCGTGGCGGCCGCGACGGAAGGCGATCTCGTGGATTTCGGCAGGCTCGACGAGGCTCTTCAGGAGCAGGTCATTCAAAGGGTCCACAGCTCGCCGGCGCTGCGCGCCGCGGTCACGCCGTCCGGCCTGGCCCCGGACCTCACGCCGGAGGAAACCATCGGCGCCAATCGGCGAATCGTCGAGCTCAACTACGGTGCGGCGCAGTATGGCGGGCGGTTGATGGAGTCGTACAGGGCACTGATGGGGCGCGTTGTGGAGCCCGTGGGCACACTGCGCGCGGAGACGCTTCTGGACAAGTTCCTCTCGCCCGAGCGGTTCTTCCTCATACGAACGTGACGGCATGGATACCCAGGCACAAGACTTGAATGCAAGACTGGTCCGGAGAATCCAGGCCCTCAGCCGCCCCCTCGATCCGTTGCCGATTTCGGTGCCGCCCTCCCTGAAACTCCTCCCGGGAATTCGGGCGATCCTGTTTGATATCTACGGCACGATGCTCGTGTCGTCTTCGGGGGATATCGGCGCGGAGCGGAAAGCGAACCGGGAAGATGCCTTGCTCGATGCCCTCACTGCGGCCGGTTTCTCGGGCGTGGACCGGGAATCGGGGAAACTCGGCGTTCGCCTTCTCGATCAGAACATCGCCGAGGCGCACGACGCGCGGCGGCGGGAGGGAATCAAGCATCCCGAGGTCGAGATTCGGGAAATCTGGCGAAGCGTGATCGAGGGGCTTCTCGAGGCGAAGGCCGTTCAGGGACCGGTCGGCGAGGAATCGGTCTGCACGCTCGCCGTGGAGTACGAATGCCGGGTCAACCCCGTCTGGCCGATGCCTCATCTGAAGGAAACGGTGAATGCCCTTCATGGCTCGGGCCGGAAACTGGGGGTGGTCTCGAACGCCCAGTTCTACACCCCGCTCACGCTGGGCGCATTTCCGGAAACGGGGTGGGGCGGTGGGCTATTCGACCCGGGGCTGTGCGCCTGGTCGTACAAGCTGCGCGAAGCCAAGCCCTCGGAACGCCTTGTGCAGACCGCGCTGCGGCGACTCGAGGAGAGCGAGGGGATCAAGCCCTCGGAGGTTCTTTACGTGGGCAACGACATGCTCAATGACATCCTGCCTGCCGACCGGGCCGGCTGCAGGACCGCGTTGTTCGCGGGTGACGGGCGTTCGTTTCGGTTGCGCGAAGGCGAACCGCGTGTTGCCGGGATCAACCCCGATCTTGTTGTGACCGATCTTCTCCAACTCGTGAAGGCGCTGGTCTAGCCCCGGGAGAGGAGGGCCGCAAGGGTCCACATCGCGAGCGATACGACGACCAGGATGATCGAGTAGCTTCGCCAGTGTTTCATCGTCGCCGGCTGGCCGTCGGCCGTCTCTCCGCTCAGGAACCGGATGTCGAGGTAGCGGACCAGGATCATCGCAGCGATGGTCGCGGCGTAAGCGATGGCCGTTCCCGTGAGCGGACGTGCGGGGTTGTGGACGACCGAGAAGAGCAGGTAGGCGAGCAGCACGTTTCCCCCGAGCATCCACACGGATCGGGTCAGGCAACCGGCGCCGGTGCGTTGCGCTTCGCTGGAAGCGGACATAGAACCCTCCAGTCAATCTTTGTCAGATTCACCGGAAGGCGGCCCGACCTTCCAACTACCTGTGGCGGCTGGCGCCGTCACACCCTTGCCAAAGCTATTCGCTGTTTGCCCGGCGCGCTACGCCGCGGGCGCCGGGGCCGGCGGCACGTACTTCGCGCTCCCGAACGCAAGGATCAGCATGAAGATGAACGGAAGGAGAATCAGTCCAACCGCGAATCCGCCGCCCTTGCCGAAGCACTTCGCCAGTTCGATCGCGACGATGATACCGATGACCAGGTTCACCAGCGGGATGAAGAACAGGAGAAGCCACCATCCCGGCTTGCCGACAATCGTCAGCAGAACGTAGATGTTGTAGAAGGGAATGATGGATGCCCATCCGGGTTTCCCCGCCTTCGTGAAGACCTTCCAGCACGCGACGATCGACAAGACAAGGATTACCAGCCAGAACAACATGACTCCGCCGCCAACACCCGCTGCCGCTGCAGTCTCCGTATCCATGGCCTGCTCCCTTCGTTGTTGGTTCTCGGACCCTACGCGCTCACAACATCGTCGATACCCGGCGTCTTGTCAACCGGCCCGCTCTTGAGGCAAGTCAATTCCTCATGCGGTATGAGTCTTTCTGCCCAAGTAGACGCGATTCCCGCCTTCGGCGGGCAAGTTGAAATCGCGTCTGCAAATCACGCCAGCAGTTCGCCTGCTTCCTTCATCAGCCGGGCGATCGGCAGGCCGTGCGGGCAGGCGCGTTCGGCTGCCGCGTAGTCGAGCGCCGCCATCCGCGATTTGAAGTCCGCCGGCAGACCGGCGAATTGCGCGCGGGCCAGGTCCCGGTCGCCGTAACTGTTGTAGTACATCAGGTGCCGCATGACATCGCTGATCGGCGCGCCGCCGGCGGCGGCCGCGCAGATCTCCGAACAACCCGCGCAATAGCCGCAGCGGGTCTCCTCGGCAAACTGTTCCAGCGCCTTCCAGTCGTGTGCGTCCAGGCTGGTTTTATCGAGCGACGCGGCGATGTTCGCCATCAGGATGCTGACGGTCGGCATCTGCGAGCAGATACACGCGATGCGTGTGTCTTCCCAGACCGCCTTCAATTTGGCCTGCGCGTCGGAGAAGCCCTTGTCGAGGAACGCGGCGGCCATGTTCACTTCACTTTCGCTCTCGATGCGCAGCGATCCGCCGCCCTGGGTCTTCATGGCCGTCAGCCCGATGCCCGCCGAGGTGCACGCGTCCACCGCTGCTTTCATGCCGTCCTTGTTCATCAGGCGGAAGTTGTAGGAAAACATGATCCCGTCGATCCAGCCGAGCTTCGATGCCCCCATCAGGCAGGATTCCATGTTCTTGTGCGTGCTGAACCCGATGAACCGGATTTGGCCGTCCTTCTTCTTCCGGTTCGCCCATGCCTTCACGTTGTCGTCCATCTCGTTGATGTTGCTGATGCCGTGGACGAAGTAGAGGTCGATGGTGTCGGTCTGCATGCGCTCCAGCGAGCGCGCGAGAAGTTCGTCCATTCCCGCGGGATCGCGCGCGTCGGATTTCGTCACGAGGAAGATTTCCTTGCGGGCCTCGGGGTGGCTGGTGAAGAACTTCCCGATGCCCTTTTCCGATCGGCCACCCTCGTAACAATCCGCCGTGTCCCAGTACGTGACGCCGCGCTCAATCGATTTCCGCAGGTTGATCTGGTTGTTGATGATGTCGTACATCGTGCCCATGCCGAGGATCGAAACCTCGACCCCGGTTTTTCCGAACGGCCGCGTCGGCACCTTGAGCCCCGCCTTGGCGGGCGGGGGCGCCGCTGCTTCCGCCGGCGACCGGTTGCCGCCAACGAGTGCGCCGGCTCCCGCGAGGGCCACCGTCTTCAGGAAATCGCGCCGAGTGTTCTTCATGTTCATGGGGTGATCGTCCTTTTCATGCTTCGGGATTCGTTCTCCGCCGTCACCCGGATCGCTCTCAGGCCTGTGACGGGGCATTCATGTTCGCAAATTCCGCAGCCGATGCAGAGCGCGGGGTCCACGCAAGGACGCTGAAGCCGGATCAGGATTTCAGCCGGCTGTCCCGGTTTCGGGGGAGCATCCCAGGGACGGGTCGAGCCGATCGTGATTCCGCTTGCGGTGTTGTCCACGATCCGTCTCGGCTCGCCGGCGCCGGCGCGGCAGTAGAAATCGCCGGTCGAGTACCGGCCCGGCTTGAACAGCGGCTGGCCGAAATCGAGCGAGAGTTCGTCGGCGGAGGCGACCGGGGGAAGCAAGTCGCGAACCGGCTCGAAGACCTCGCGGATGTAGATCGCCTTCGGGCTGACCGGGCAGTTCTCCTGGCAGACGATGCAGGGCGTGCCCATTGCCCACGGCAGACACCGGCCCTGGTCCACGAACGCGGTGCCCAGCCGGATCGGCCCGCGCGCGGCGAACGCGTTCTGCCCCGCCTTCTCGTCGAGCGTGATCGGCCGGATCGCGGCGGTCGGGCAGATGTTGCCGCACGCCACGCAGTTCGTCTGGCAGCCGCTGGTGCCGATGCGGAAGTTGAGCGTCGGTGTCCACAGCGCCTCGACCCCCAGCTCCGGGCCGGCCGGCTGGATGATGTTGGTGGGGCAAATCCGCATGCACTGGCCGCACTTGATGCAGCGGTTGAGGAAATCGCCTTCGGCCAGCGCGCCGGGCGGCCGGATCAGCCGCGGATTCCAGTTCAGCCCCAGCGCGTCGCTCAGGCGCAGGATGGGGACGGTGACCAGCCCGGAGACGATCGACACGATAAACCCGCGGCGCGTCAGGTCGGGCGACGCGTGTTCGCCCGCCGCCGATCGCGCGGCGCGGTAACTGATCACGTCGTCCTCGCAGGTGCGCAGGCAGTTCATGCACAGGACGCATTCGGGAGATCGAATCTGTCCCGATGGTTCGCACGCGCCTTCGCAATCGGTCTCGCAGCGCATGCACATCGAGCAATCGGCTTTCGTCTTTCCGACGCGCCACAGCGCGTACCGGCTCAACACGCCGAGCAGGGCCCCGAGCGGGCAGATGAACCGGCAGTAGAAGCGCGGGATCACGAGGTTGAGGAAGAGGGCCGCGAGGAAGACGGTTCCGATCAGCCATGCCTGCTCGTAGTGCCGCGCCGCGAGCGAGGCGGCCTGGGTGGCCTTGTCGACGAGCGGAAGCAGCGCCAGGTTGACCGAGCGGTGGAGCAGGGGAATGGGGTCGAGCAGGCCCGACTGGAGCGATGAGGCCAGGAGGTGTTCGACCGGCAGAAACAGCGCGAAGCCGGTCCACGCCGCGACGAGCGCGAGGAGGGTCGCGCCGACTTTTTCGACCTTCGGGATGACCTTCAGCACCGCGAGCAGGCCGGCCATGATGAAACACGCGGCGACGATCAGCGCCGGGATCAGCGGCTGGCCCCGCACCGTCGCCGTCAGGCGCGCGATCGTCGTGCCCGCCGCGGCCGAAAGGAGGAAGATCAGCACGTAGTACTTCAACGTCTGCGCCGGGCGATGGCGATTCAGCTCGATCCGCTGGGAGAAATTCGTCGTGCGCCGCCAGAAATAACCGATCGCCTGGTGAAGGGTTCCGAACGGGCAGACCCATCCGCAGAAGAACCGGCCGAAGAGGATCGTGAGCACGACCGTGGCCAGCGCCCAGATCAGTCCGGCGTACAGCGTCTGCGTGGTCAGTAACGTGCCGATCGCGACCAGCGGATCGAGTTCGAGAAACCAGTTCACCGGCCAGCCGCGCAGCTGCCACCACTCCGTCCCGAGCGTCGAGACCACGCAGAAGCCCAGGAAAAGAACGAGGAAGAACAGCTGGCTGATTCGGCGTATGAAAACGATCTTCATCTCAGAATATCCCAACCACGAATTCACACGAATGAACACGAAGTGCGGACGATTCTGATTCGTGTGTATTCGTGTCCATTCGTGGTTACGCTTCGATTCGTATTGGATTCAGTAATTCGTAATTCGCCGTTCCCGCGCCGGCCGCGGCGGCTTTCGCAATGTATGGCAGGTCGTCCGCCGACATGTCGAGCAGGGTCGCGCCGAAGGCGTCGGCCGCGACGGGGTCCGTGCCGGCGATCATCGTGTTCGTCGGCTTCAGGTCGCTGAGCGATCCGCCGGTCGGCCCGTTGGTCATCATGGCCGTCGTCCCGTCCAGGATGACCAGGGTCGGCTTCACGAGCTGGGCCAGCTCTTTCACGATGCCGTTGATGTCCTGGTGAAACACGTTGCGGCGGCCGCCGAGCAGGCCGTACCAGTTTTTCAGGATCATGCTCGCGCCGGCGCGGTTGTGGCTCTTGACCGGCGCAAGGCCGATCAGTTTCGTGGCGCCTTCGAGCGGCAAGGAAAAGAACGGCCACTCGCGGATGAATTCGCCGCCGGGGAGCGTGACCGGCCTGAACAGGTTGGCCTGCGGCAGGATGACGGCCGCGCCGGCCGCGCGCGCGGCGCCGGCGATTCCGCTCAGTTCGAAACTGCTCACCGGGTCGTTGACCGGATTGTCCATGACCATCACGGCCGACGCGCCGGCCGCCAGGCAGAGCCGCACCACCTCGGAGACAAGGTCCGGGTGAGTCGTCGCGGAAAGAATCGGCGGCGTGGAAAAACCCGCGTTGATCTTGAGGATCACGCGGTCGCCGCGTTCGACGAATTTTCCCATGCCGCCCAGCGCATCCATCGCCGCGCGGAGCGTTCTGACGCGATTCGCGCCCGTCGCGATGGCCAGTTTTCCCGCCTGCTCCGGGATCGAAAAATCCGGCAGCCCCACCAGCGGCTCGGAGCGGCTTACCGCAGGCGGTCCCGCCGGGTCCCGGAACGTCCTCGCCGCGAAGCCCGCCGCGGCGATGGCTGCCGCGGCCTTCGCGCCGCGCAGGAGAAAGTCCCGCCGCGTGGTGTTCTCGGCCTCGCTCATGGATTCCGGCCCAGTCTTTCGTACAGCAGGGACCCCAATTGTTCCGCGGTGTCCCGGTCCGCCTCGTGGACGCCCGCGACGCATTTGCCCCGGGCGAACACCAGTTCATACGCACCGAACAAGTTGAAAATGCGCGCCCAACTGTCGGCCCCGGCGGTCTGCTCCTCGACGCCCCCGTTTGCGATCAGGTGCTTGGAGTAGGCTTCGACGAGTTCCGTCGCCTCGCCCGTCGACGGCCGGACGGTCAGGAAACCCGTCGCCTGCGCCTCGCCGAACTGATAGCCGGCGACGAAGAGGTTGTCGAATTTCTCAAACCCGAACCCCTCCTTCATGTAGAGAATCACGCTTCCCGGAATCCTGTTGTCGGGCGGGAGCATCTCCGCCTCGGGCACGGCTTGCCGGTCGCCCGGGACGTTCTCGCAGAACCGCTTCGCGAACGCCTCCATGTCGGCGGCTGTCTCGCCGGACGCTGACGCGGCGACGATTTCGACGTAGTACCGGCCGCGCACGAAGAAGAGCGCGTTCGGCGTCTTGTACGCGAAGTCCGCGACGTCGAGATCTTCCGCTTCGTCGCGCCGCTGGATTCCGAAAACGGCAAACGCGTTGCGCGCGCCGCCCATGTCGTAGAGGTACACCTCCATCCACGATTCCGGATCGCTCGGGCGCGCGAGGCGCTGGCATTGGAGTTCTCGCACTCCGGCGGAGAGATACAGTTCGGCGCGGCCGTCGATCTTGTCCGACAACGTGTCAGCGTTGAAAGTCTCGGGCGCCGACAAGGGCGCCAGGTTTTCGGGGAGGAACTTCGACAGGGGCGAGTCGGCCGGGGAGAAGGTCTTCGCGGGCTCGGACGCGGCCGGTCCGGGCGTCGTGTCCGCGAGAATCGCCGGGTTGAATCGGGACTGCCGGCTGAAGACCCACGCGCCGATCAAGACCAGCACGATGAGGATGAGAATTCCCATCAGCCGTTCGCTTCGCGAACTTGGATGTGTCGACGGGGCCATTGTTCGAGTGGCAGTATAGGATGTGGCCGACCGGAAACAACCCCGGAGAAAGTTTTTCCAAGGATTGGAAAAATCGGATAAAAATCTTCCAAGGTTCGGAAAATTCCGGACGAAGGGGGACCTATGGCGCGCGTAAAACTCGAAATGCCGGAGCGATTTGCCTTCTCGACCGAATTGCCGGTGCGGATCACGGACATCAACTACGGCCGGCACCTGGGCAACGACGCGGTTCTCGCGTTCGCGCACGAAGCACGCGTCCGTTTCCTGGGCGCGCACGGGTTCAGCGAGGCCGATGTGGATGGGGTGGGGATGATCATGCTCGACGCGGTGGTGGTCTACAAATCGCAGGCGTTCCATGGCGAGGCGCTGGTTGTGGAAGTGGCCGCGGCGGACCTCGGGCCGTGCGGGTGCGACTTCCTGTACCGGCTGACGGAGAAGCAGAGCGGCCGCGAGATCGCGCGCGTCAAGACGGGGCTCGCGTTCTTCGACTACGCGAAAAATCGGATCGCGAAGATGCCGGATCGGTTTCGGTCGGCGATGGGCGGCGCGGCGTGAAGGGTACACATCAGGTGCGCTGTCAGCCCGAAAAGAATCGACAAAACACCACCTTTCAGGCATTGTCCCTTCTTGGGTGTTGAGGTCGGAAGCGGGGCGTTTCAGTATCCCTGTGCGCTGTCGAGCACTCCGGCGCATGCCGCAGTCCGCTGGGTGTTTCAAAACGGTCCAATGACGGAGTTGTGCATGGAGTCCTTGTCTGTTCGAATGGCCGCCAAATTCCTGACGCTATGTCCCTTGTGCTGTCTCCTGGCGGCATCGGCCTGGGCGTCGGAGATATCCCTGGAGGAGGAAATCATCGGGGCCGTGGACGGGCGAATCGCCGGGAAGACAAAGGAACCGGCTGTCCATATTTTTTCCCGGCAGGACCACTATGCCGAACCGCCGGTCTATGTGCGCAGCCCGGAGTGCTGGGCGGCCGATCTCGACCTGACGTGTATCAGTCCGTGGAACAATGCGAGTGGGAATACTCTCGGAATCACTTTGATCAGCCCGCGCCACGTCGTGGGTTGCGGTCACGCGCCGATCGGCGTCGGCACCACGGTGCGCTTCGTCAGCCAGGACAACGTGGTCATCGCGCGGACGGTCACGGCCACTCGCGTCATCTGGCAGGATGTCCCCGATTTCACGGTGGGCCTGCTGGATTCGGATGTGCCGACCAACCTCATCTCGTTCGCGTATGTCTTGCCGGATTCCTGCACGAACCTGCTGCCGACCGGAAACGATGACTATGCGCACAGTAATATGAGGTTGCCGGCCTTGTGCCTCGATCAGGAGGAGAAGGCGCTTGTCGGTGATGTCATATGCATAGACGCTCGGTGGTCGGAGGGTAATTTCTACACGGGTATTTTTACGGCGCCCTGCTGCAGCGATACGAAGCGGCTGGAGTTCAACGAGATGCTGATCGGGGGAGATTCCGGCAATCCCGCCTTCTGGATTGTTGACGGTCGGCTCGTCCTGTTGACGGTGTGGACCTTTGGGGGAACCGGGGCCGGCACGTCGGTGACGCGCCACAAGAGCCTGATCAACCAGTTCATGTCGGAACTCAACGCCGCCGCCGTGCCGGCCTGCAATTATCAGCTCACGGAAATCGACCTTTCCGGTTACGAGGACAAGCCGGACTTGAGCCTGATCACCAGCGTGAACGGCATCGCGGTCTCCGAGAGCAAAACGGTGAACGTCCGGGTCAAGATGAACACGGCGCCGGATTATTCCGCGACTACGACGGTCGCGTGGGTGAGCGGGGACCCCGATATCTCCGTGACGTCGGGCGGTTCGCTGGTGTTCGACACGAACAACTGGAATGCATTTCAGACCGTTGTGCTGACGGCGGCGGCGGACGCGGACCGGCTCAACGGAACGGCGATCATCCGTTGCAGCGCGCCGGGCTTAACGAATAAGGACATCGCGGTGACGGAGCAGGACAGCACCCCGATGCCGGTCATTCTGACCAGCGCGGACGGGGTGCGGGTCCCTGAAAACGAAACGGCGGTGTTTCAGGTCAGGCTCGACACCGCGCCGGACTACGCCACGACCGCGACGGTCGAGCGGGTGAGTGGGGACGCCGGGATTTCCGTGATGTCGGGCGGTTCGCTGGTATTTGACGCGGGCAACTGGAACATTTATCAACCCGTTACGCTGGCGGCGGACGTGGACGCGGACGCGAGCAACGGACTGGCCATCATTCGCTGCCGTGCGCCGGGCCTGACCAACCAGGAAGTGACGGCGCTCGAGGCGGATGCGGCGGCGCCGGCAACCGTTTTTTCGGACGTGGATCAACCCGGCGTAGCGGATGTGGGTTCCGATCTCCCCTGCGAACTGGGCGTACGATTCAGATCGGACAAGGCCGGAACGATCGACGGGATTCGATTCTACAAAGCCCTGGCCAACACGGGACCCCACGAAGGCCATCTCTGGACGCTGGCGGGCGAACTGCTGGGGACCGTCATCTTCACGAACGAGACCGCGTCGGGTTGGCAGCAGGCGTTTTTTTCGGCGCCCATCCAGATCGAATCCAACACGATCTATGTGGCCTCCTATCACTCTGAAAACGGGCACTACAGTCAAGATGAAGGCTACTTTTCGGGCCGGAGCGCGGATTTCCCGCCCTTGCACATGCCGTCCGGCGAAGAAGCCAATGGCAATAGGGGATACTACGCGTACGGGGTAAGCGGCACCTATCCTGACGGAGCTTGGGAGAACGCCAACTACTGGGTCGACGTGATCTTCGAGGCCCCGCCGGTCATTGTGACCAGCGCAAGCGGGGTAACGGTTCCGGAGGGCGGCACGAAGGACTTTCAGATCAGACTCGACGACGCTCCGGTGGGTCCCACGACGGTAACGGTCAGCCGGATGAGCGGGGACACGGATATCACCGTACAGGCGGGCGGTTCGCTGGTTTTCGACTACAGCAATTGGAGTGCGGATCAGATCATCACGCTGAGCGCAGCGGCGGACGCGGACGAGAGCGCCGGAACGTCAACGATTGCCTGCAGTGCACCGGGGTTGGGCGGCCGGTTCGTAACGGCGACGGAACTGGAGAGTTCGGATGCGGATGCGGATGGAATGGCGGACGATTGGGAACGGCTGCTTTTCGGAAACCTCGATACCGCATCCAGCACGACGGACCAGGACGGCGACTCGTTGCTCGATTGGCAGGAGTTCGTCTCCGGAACCGATCCGACGAACGAGACCTCCGTGTTCCGTGTCGATCCTGCGACAAACACCGCATCGGGCTATGTTTTCTCGTGGCCGAGCGCGACCGGACGCGTCTACGGCGTGTATCGCGAGACCAACTTGTGCGACGCCGCCTGGGGATTCTGGCAGACCAATATTCCGGCGACGCCGCCGTTGAATACCTGGACGGACAGCGCCCCGGTCGAGGGATCTTCGTTCTATCGGATCACCGTCAGGAAGACGGAAAACTAAGGATCCAGCCGGATCGGGCCACAGCCCGATGGCCGCGTCTCTGCCCGCACTACTTCAACTTCGCGTGGGTCCCATCACAGAACGGTGGCTTGGCGGTGTGTTTACACCCGCACAGGTGCACTTGCTTTGTCTCCTCCGCCACGAAGGCGACGGGAGCAAACGATGTCCCCTTGTGGGCACCCGAACAGAATGGTTGTTTTTCGCTCTGACCGCATGAACACCAATAGTAAGTCTTCCCTTTTTCCACGTTCACCGCATACGGAGATTTCTGCGCCACCTTCGGTTCACTCATGGTCGTGTCTCCTGTTCTTTTCTCGGCTCTAGCCGTTTCCGTCACACGAGAGATACATACAGAGTATCAACTCCTTGAGCCCCAACAAGGCTCCAATTCAAGCGAATGGATGAAGAGTGACAGGGGAAGATGTTACTCTGTAGCACATGGCCAGGAACGGCAGAGGCCGCGCGCGCCATTTGTCCTTCGCGGCAAATGTGGTAGGTTCTCAGTCAACATGCCAACTCCCGTAGGACATACGATTATCGGCGCCGCGTTGGGCTGCGGAGTCCTGATGCCGCGGGGCCGGTGGAAGGCCGGGTTGCAGGCGCTTTGGGAACAGCGCGCCGGATTCCTGGTCATTGTGTTCATGGCCAACCTGCCGGACATCGATTACCTGCCCGGCGTTCTGATGGGCAGCATCAACGTCTTCCATCACTGGTACACGCACACGCTCGGCTGGATTGCCGTGGTGTCGCTTGCGGTGTGGATTCTCTGGCGGAAGACGCATCGCGCGGGGTGGTCGGTCTTCGCGGTCCTGTTCGCGGCGCTGGCGAGCCACCTGGCGGTGGATCTCTTCTCCGCCGATCACAGCGTCCCGTACGGCATCATGGCGCTGTGGCCGTTCACGGACACCTTTTACATTTCGCCCGAGCCGCTCTTCTGGAGTCTGCGAAAGGGCACGTGGAACGACGTGTTCCAGTGGTACAACGTCCAGGCTGCGCTGTACGAGGCGGCGGTGCTGCTTCCCGTTCTTGCCGGGGTACTCCTGTACAAGCGGTTCGCGCCGGCGCGTGGTAGGGCGGAGCCCTAGCGCGCTATGGACCGGGCCGGACCTCGACGCAGTAACCGACTTTCCCGGCGTCTCCCTCCGGCTCTTCGTAGGTCATCATGCCGCCGGTGCCCGGAAGATTCGTATATCCCGGAATCGGCGCCCAGGAGTCGTTGAGGAAATTGGACGCGCCTCGAAGGGTATAGAGATACCCGGTCTGGGTCGGCCACGAAATCGTGACGGTCCCGCCGGGCGGCAGTTCGATGTCGTCAATGGTGAGCACCGCCTTGAAGGCGGCTGGAATCGACCAGCCGGACCAGCCGTCGTGGTTGTCCCGATAGCGCACCCGCCAGAAGTAGTTCGTGTAGACGAGTGTTCCGGCCGGCACGAGATGAAACGCGGCGGGCGGCGTTTCGGTGTTGAGCACCGGTGTGTCGAAATTGCCGTCAGGTCCGGCGATCTGCCACAGAGTCGCGGCGTGCGTGTCCGCGGAGTCGGGGTCGCCGAACAGCGAGGCCTGCAGCATCGGGTTGATGCTGACCTCTTCGCCGCCGGTTGGCTTCACACAGACCGGCGGCGTGGGGGGACGATTGGACGTGGAGAACGACGCCGGCGCCGACCAGTCGGACCAGAGGCCGTGTCCATCCGCGAAACGGGCCTTCCAGAAGTACGCCGAGTGGCCCTGCAGGCCCGTGCCCGAGAGGGCGAAAGTGGTCTGCGGCGTGTTGGTGTCCGATTCGGCCAGAGGCACGTCTTCCGTTTCATACACGACGAAGTGGCTGGCCCCGAACGTGTCGCCGGGGTCCGGGTCCTGGAACGCGCCGGTTTCGAGGACGGCGGTTGTCAGGTCCACCGTCGTGTCGTTCGTCGGCGCGACGGGCACGGGCGTCTGCGGCGGACGGTTGGCCACGAAGAAGAGCGCAACCGTGCGTTCCACGACCACGGTGACCGTGGCGAGGGGTTGGTTGGCGCCGCTGTCCACGCCGGTCCAGTGATCGAACGTCGAGCCGTCCTCTTCCACCGCGGTCATTTCCACCACGGTGCCGGACTCGTAACTGCCGCCCGGAGGATCGAGGGTGACGCTGCCGGGCCCGGTGATGTTGATGTGGAGCGCATACTGCGGCGGCGGCAGGTAGGTGAAGCGCACGGGCGCTCCCCAGTCTCCGTATCCCGCGCTGTTGCCGGCACGGACCTGGGCGCGGTAGAAATGATTTCGCGTGAAGCTGAACGCGGGCGAGACGTTTGTATTGGCGATGCCGGCCTGCTGGAGAACACCGGTGGTGCCGGCGGTCAGATCGTCAACTCGCAGTTCATAATAGCGAGCGCCTTCGATGGCGGCCCACTCGAACGCAACCGGGTTCTGCCAGACCGGCGGCAGAGGTTTTTTCAGACCCGGCGCGGTGGGGCTGGGAACGACTTCGTTCAAGGCGAAGTTGATGTTGCCGACGATGGTTGAGCCGA
>ERZ1645192.2138-NODE-2138-length-16465-cov-6.815783_pt1 | contig 16465 bp, 15 predicted proteins | sample MGYA00575354_ERZ1645192 | MGnify/ENA primary metagenome ERZ1645192 (study PRJEB40844, sample SAMN11349763) | freshwater sediment metagenome | isolation source: river sediment | host: Sediment | place: India: Faizupur Khadar , New Delhi | collected 2017-02-21 ... | reverse complement strand
CCAGCACGTCGCGGTCCTTGATCTCGTGCTTGAGGAACGCGAGCGTCTCGCGAAGGACGCCGGCGACCGAGCCGCGCTCGAGGTTCGGCTGCGTCGGGCGGATCGCGCGCAGGAACTGGGTGATGATCTGGTCCAGGCGGACGACTTCCTTCTTCGACACGTCCACCAGTTCCTTCAGGTTCTCCCGCTTCGAGGGCGGCAGGTTTTCCATCTCGCGCTCGAGCAGCTGGAGATGGATGTTCAGGGAGTTGAGCGGGTTGCCGATCTCGTGGGCCACTCCGGCGGCCAGAAGCGTCAGCGCGTTGAGCCGCTCCGGCTCGATCGCCTGGGCCTCGTGTTCGCGGTCGCGCGTGACGTCGCGCAGGATGACGACCGCGCCGCTTTCGCCCGGCGTTTCGGGAGCGAGCGGCACGACGTAGAAATCCAGGAACCGGTGCTCGGGGTAGGTGATTTCCATTTCGCGGCTGAGCAGGCGGGACCATTCCTTTTCGTCCAGCTTCAGCACGCGATCCCACTCGATCTCGCGGATGTACCGCTGAATGGAATCTCCCGTGACGGCGTCCGAGGAAAATCCAAGCAGCTTGCCCGCCGCGCGATTGGCATACGTGATCTTCCCGTTCTGATCGAGCACGATCAGCCCTTCACGCACCGCGTTGAAGATGGTCTCGAGCAGCCCCTTCTCGTTCGCGAGATGCAGGAAATGCGTCTGCAGGCTGCCCGGGTCGATCCGGTCCAGCCGATTGATCAGCTTGTCGAGAAAGGCCGATTTCATTCGGCGGGAATATGCTCCATGTGACAAAAAGTCTCAACAGGAAAATTGTCCGTGGTCCGTTGTCAGTTGTCCGTGATCCAGGACACTTGGCCGCGATAGGGCACAAAAGGCACATGAGGATCGCCTGTGCTTTTTGCGCCTCTTTGCGGCTGACCGGTGAGCGGCAACTGCGCCCGTGTCCTTTTCGCGTGAACGCATTTCATACGTTCGCGCGAGGCGTGGTTCCTTCCTCCTCTTTGACAGCCGGCGGTCTGTTGTGTTACTTTCCGCGGCATTGTTATTGGGTGAGTCATGTCGGCGGGATCCACACAGCAACTGGTGCTTGTGCTGAACCGCCTCTGGCAGGCGATCAACGTCTGTACGGCAGAGCGGGCGCTAACCCTGTTGTATTCCGGCCACGCCCAGGTGGTCTGCGAAAACGACGGCAACTTCAACACGTTTTCCTTTCCCCAGTGGTGCGATTTCTCCGAGCAGTACGCGGGCGACGAGGTGGTCAAGACGATCGCCTTCCGCATCCGCATCCCGCGCGTGATCCTGCTCCTGTTCTTTGACCGCCTGCCGAACAAGGAAGTGAAGTTCACGCGGCACAACGTGTTCGAGCGCGACAAGAACACGTGCCAGTACTGCGGGCACAAGTTTGACCGCAAGGACCTGAACATCGACCACGTGGTCCCGCGGCACCGCGGGGGGCTGACCACGTGGACCAATGTGGTCTGCAGCTGCGTGGACTGCAACCGCAGGAAGGGCAGCCGCTCGCCGGAGGAGGCGCGGATGCACCTGATCCGCAAGCCGAAGAAGCCGCGCTGGCGCCCGTTTGTCGAGGTGCAGTTCATCAAGACCGCCGACCATAGCTGGCGGCATTTCCTCGATCTTGCCTACTGGAACGTCGAACTCGGCGAAGATTGACCGTCGGGTCCAGGTCGCCGATTTCCCGGGTTTTTTCCGCCTGTCAATTTGCATGAAATTTATGGTTGTACGGGCCGTGACAGGTCATTAAATTCGCGCCGACCGGAGAGTTTTTTTGCGGAACAAAATACTCTAAACGCAAAAACGTTTGCGGGTATATGTACAGGCGAAGACTGAACGGACGGATGCGGAGGGTCGTTCATCATGGCGGTTGAAGAGGAATCAAATGCGTATGGCATGGGGGCCGGCTGCCCGGTCCACGGCGACGAGCGCATGAAGGAATGCAGCATGTGCGGCGCGGAGTTCTGCCGCATCTGCTTCCCGCGCTCGGCGGTCTGTCCCGATTGCGCGGAGCAGACCGAGGATGAGGATGAAGAGGAGAAGGACACGTCGGATTTCGACGACATCACGCGCGTGGGGACGGTCGTCGAGGATGACGAGGAAGAAACCGAAGAGAAGGGCGAGGACGCGACCGAGGACATGATGGACCCGGATCGCGAAAAAGACTGAGAAACTCATTGCTGATATTTTCGACGGCCCGCGGAGACCCGCGGGCCGTTTTGTTTTTCCGGGCGGTCGTGACAATCCCGGCTGATTTGCTAAAGTTCGTCCGCCTTTTTCGGAGTGCGAATGACCGACCAGACCACACCCATGATGGGGCAGTACCGGCGGATCCGCGGCGAGGTTTCGCCCGATACGATCCTCTTCTTCCGGCTCGGCGATTTCTACGAGATGTTTTTCGACGACGCGAAAGAGGCGTCGCAGATCCTCGATATCGCGCTGACGAAGCGCCAGACCGTACCGATGTGCGGTGTGCCGTATCACGCGGTGGATTTCTACCTCGCGAAACTCATCAAAGCCGGCAAGAAGGTCGCCATCTGCGACCAGATGGAGGATCCGGCAGCGGCGAAGGGCATCGTGCGCCGCGAGGTCACGCGGATCGTCACGCCCGGCACGGTCCTCGAGGAAAATGTCCTCGAATCCGCCCGCAATAACTTCCTCGCCGGCGTCTGCGAGAAGGGCGGGGTGTTTGGGCTGGCCCTGCTCGATCTGTCCACCGGCACGTTCTGGATTGAAGAGAGCGCGAGCCTCGCCGCGATCCAGGACAACCTCGTGCGCCACGCGCCGGCCGAGTGCGTGATCCCGGGGGCGATGAGGGATGACCCATCGTTCGTCTCCCTGACCGGCGGCGTGTCCGGCACGATGCTCAGCCCGTACGATGACTGGACGTTCGAGAAGGACGCGGCGCTGGACCTGCTCACGCGGCATTTCGGCGTGCATTCCCTGACGGGATTCGGCTGCGACGGCTGCACCGCGGGGGTCGGCGCGGCCGGCGCGGTCCTGCATTACGTGACCCACGAGCTGCGGCGGCAGGTCGGGCACGTCCGTCGGCTGTCCGTCAAGAATCCGACCGACTACATGCTCCTGGACGAGGCCACCGTCTCGAATCTGGACCTCGTGTCTTCGCGGAGTCCCGGGCGGGCGGGTTCGGCGACGAACCTCCTGCGCGTGCTCGATACGACGCGCACGGCGATGGGCAGCCGGCTTCTGCGCGACTGGATCCTGAGGCCGCTGATGGACTTGAAGGAAATCGGACGGCGGCACGACGCGGTCGAGGCGCTGGTCAAGGACCGCAAATTGCTCGCCGACCTGCGCGACGCAATGGCGCAGGTGAAGGACCTGGAACGGCTGATCGCGCGCCTCGGCGCCGGGAGCGGGAACGGCCGCGACTTGAAAGCCCTCAGCATCTCCCTCGCGTCGCTGCCCGAACTGAAAAAGAAAGCGGCCGGCCATCCAATGCCCTTGCTCGCATCGCTGGCGGACGACATCACGCCGTTGCCGGAGCTGGTGGACTTGATCGAAAAGACGATCGTCGACGAGCCGCCGGTGTCGGTCCGCGACGGCGGGCTCATTCGCAAGGACTACCACAAGGAACTGGACGAGCTGAAAGATGCCGCCACCGAGGGCCGCAAGTGGCTGGCGGATTTCCAGGCGCGCGAGCAGGCCCGGACCGGCATCAAGTCGCTGAAGGTCCGCCACAACAAAGTCTTCGGCTACTACATCGAGATCACGAAGAGCAACTTGGAGGCCGCGCCCGCGGATTACATCCGCAAGCAGACCCTGGTGAACGCCGAACGGTTCATCACGCCGGAGCTGAAGGAGTACGAGAACAAGATTCTCGGGGCGCAGGAACGTTCGCTCGAACTCGAATACGAATTGTTCGTGGAAATCCGCAATGCGGCCGTCCAGGAGACGGCGCGCATTCAGCAATCCGCCGATGCGATCGCGCGATTCGACGTTCTCGGCGCGCTGGCCGAGCGGGCGCTGGCGCTGAACTACGTGCGGCCCGCGATGACGGACGGGACCGCCGTGCAGATCAAGGACGGCCGGCACCCGGTCATTGAGCAGATGTCCGAGGCGGAGCGCTTTGTCCCGAACGACACGCTGCTGGACGGGCTGGAGAACCAGCTCATCGTCATTACCGGCCCGAACATGGCGGGCAAGTCGACGTACATCCGGCAGGTCGCGATGATCGTGATCATGGCGCAGATGGGCTCGTTCGTGCCCGCCGCGGAAGCGGAGATCGGGATGGTGGACCGCGTGTTCACCCGCGTCGGCGCGAGCGACGACCTCGCTCGCGGCCGCAGCACGTTCATGGTGGAGATGCAGGAGACGGCGAACATCCTGAACAACGCCACGGCGCGGAGCCTGATCGTGCTCGACGAGATCGGCCGCGGCACGAGCACGTTCGACGGCATCAGCATCGCGTGGGCCGTCGCCGAGTTCCTGCACAACAACCCGCGCGTGAAGGCGAAGACGCTGTTTGCGACCCACTACCACGAGCTGACCGATCTCGCGCTGACGATGCCCGGCGTGAAGAACTACAACGTGCTGGTCCGCGAGAAGAACGACAAGATCGCGTTCCTGCGCAAGATCGTGGCCGGTGCGTCGGACAAGAGCTACGGGATTCAGGTCGCGCGCCTCGCCGGCCTGCCGCCCGAGGTCATCGATCGCGCCAAGGAGATTCTCGCGAACCTCGAAGAAGGCGAATTCGGGGAGGGCGGACAGCCGGTGCTGGCGAAGCACCCGCCGAAGCGAGGCAAGTACAACCCTGACCAGTTGTCGCTGTTCGATGGAACGAAGCCGGCGGAATGACCAATGACCAAATCCGAATGACCAAGGAATGTCCAATGACGAAACATTGCATGGCATTGGGTCATTCGTCATTCATGGGGCATTAGGAAATTGGTCATTGGTCATTCCGCTCTCACTCCCCCCAGCACGAACCTCTTCCCATAGCTGTAATACAGCCTCTTCAACTTCCCGTCCTTGTTCTCGTGCGCGGCGACGACCCGGCCGACGATCATCGGGCAGTCGCCCGGCTGGAAGATCTTCACGAGCTTGCACTCGAAGTTGGCGACGGCGTCGCGGAGGAGGGGCGCCTTGACCTTCCGGGCCTTCTGCACGGCGAGACCGGCGCCGCGGATCTTGTCGATCTTGTGCCCGTGGCGCGAGCCGGCGTAGAGCGTGGCCTTCGCCATCTTCACGGAAGGGAACGCCACGACGAACTCCTTCGTCTTGCGGATGAGCTCGTAGGTGTACGCGGCATCGTCGATGGCGACCAGAATCATGCGCGGCTTGTACGAGACCGTGGTCGTCCAACCGACGGCCATGACATTGTCGCCGCCCTTCGGGTTGTGCGTGGTCACCAGCACGACCGGCTCGGGATACTTGCGCGCGGTGGCCTTCTCAACGGTTGTCTTCTTCTGCATGAGGCACCTCCCTGGTCGACAGGATAATTGTTCCTTGTGCGAGTTGCGATCTCATGTAGGATGCACGCAACGGATGGGTGAGTCATGAGAAAAGAGAGAGATTCGCTGGGCGTCAAAGCCGTGCCGGACAGTGCGTTCTACGGCGTTCACACGGCTCGTTCCCTGGACAATTTCAACGTGGCGGGCGAGCCGGTGCCGCTCGAGATTGTCTACGGCATGGTGAAGCTGAAGTGGGCGTGCTCGAAGGCGAACCAGCGCCTGGGGCTGCTTCCCGCGAAGAAGGCGAACGCGATCGTCCAAGGGTGTCGCCGTGTGCTCGCGGGGAAGGTGGTCGATCAATTTGCGGTGGACGTTTTCCAGGCCGGGTCCGGCACGTCGTCGAACATGAATGTGAACGAGGTGATCGCGAACCTCGCGTGTGTCGCCTTGGGAGGAAAGCGCGGCGACCGGAAGCTGGTTCATCCGAACGACGACGTGAACAAGGGCGAATCGACGAACAACGTGTTCCCGTCCGCCATCAAGATCGCCTCCGTGGAGCTTTCGGACGTGCTGCTGAAGAACGTGGACGCGCTGGTCCGCGCGTTGAGGAAGAAAGGTTCCGCGTTCGCCGGCGTGATCAAGAGCGGGCGCACGCATCTTCAGGATGCGGTGCCGGTGACTCTGGGGCAGGAATTCAACGCGTACGCGCGGGCGCTGGAGAAGGATGTCGCGCGGGTGGAACAGGCGGCAGGAAAGCTCTTGGAACTGGGTGTGGGCGGCAACGCGATCGGCACGGGCGTCAACACGAAGAAGGCGTTTCGCCCGTTGATTCTTCAGGAACTCAACAAGGTTACGGGCAGGAAATATCGCGTGGCGAAGGATGGGCTTGAAGCGACGCAGTTCATGACGGACCTGGCCGAAATGTCGTCGGCTCTCAAACTTCTTGCGCTGGATCTTCTGAAGATCTGCAACGACCTTCGTCTCCTGAGTTCCGGGCCGAATACGGGCCTCGGCGAGATCGTTCTGCCGCCGGTCGAGCCGGGTTCGTCCATCATGCCGGGAAAGATCAACCCGAGCATCTGCGAAGCGATGGGCATGGCCTGCATCCAGGTCGTCGGCCTGGACAACGCCGTGGCCATGGCGTGCGGAGCGGGTCAGCTCGAACTGAACACGCACATGCCTCTGATCGGCTGCAACCTGGTGAAGTCGTTCCGCATCCTGGATAGAGGTTGCGCGATGCTGGCGAAGAAATGCATTTCCGGGATCAAGGCGAACCGGGAAGTTTGCAGGCTGAACTTCGAGCGGAGCGCGGGACTGGCCACCGTGCTCAATCCCCGGTTGGGCTATGACCGCGTTGCCGAACTGGTGAAGGAGTCCCTGCGCACGAAGAAGGATCTGCGCCGGCTCGTTCTCGAAAAGAAGATCATCAGCGAGGGCGAATTGAACCGGATTCTCGCGCGTTCAACCGGGCCGAACCTGTAGCGAGCCACCGCGGTCCGAAGTTTTCTCCGCGCCTAGAAGAATATTCTCATCCCCAGTTCGAGACGGACATCCGTGCTTTCCGTCTCGCCATGTTTCGCCGGGTAAATGTCGTCCGTGGCGACTTCGCCGACCAGGGCGAGGGAAAGGGCGGCGTATTCGGTGATGAGGAACTTGGCGCCGCCCTCGATCCCGAGGATGCCCGCGGTATGGTTCTCGTCCGCAGCCTTGTTGTCCGTGGCGGCGATCTGGAGATGCCCGCCGGCAAACGGAACCACCGAGTAGCCGATGTCGAAGTTGTACTCCGCCTTTGGCCCCAGCGCCCAGGTTTCGACGGCGTCGTCATCGCGATACGCGCCGGCCATCCCGATTTCGAGATAGTCCATGAAGAAGTAGCCGTAGAAAAGGTTGACGTTGAGGAGCGTTCCGTTCGACGTCTCGAAATCCATCAGACCCGAAACGCTGAGTTCGCTGGTTCCCTCTTCAAGGAACATGCCGTGCGTGGTTGCCGCGAGGGCTGCGATCAATGCGATGGCGAGAATCTTCTTCATGGACGCGCCTCCTGATAGGGATTGTGAACTGCTCGACCGTATGAAATCGGCGCCGTTGCGGCAAGCGTTTTTGGCTGCGTCCGGAAGCGGACCCCGGCCTTTTCAGAACACGCGTGTCTGCATCCCCGCATTCTGATGGATATCCTCCAGGAGAATCCGGTTGAGCTGCTTGAAGACGGGGCCCGGCTTCCCGCCGCCGACCGGCTTGCCGTCAAATTCCGTCGCGGCGGTGACGTCCGGCGTGGTGCCGAAGATCAGCATTTCGGCCGCGTCCTCGACATCCGTCCTCGCGATGTCGGCCGTTTCCACCGCCGCGAGTTGCTGCGTGGCCGGCAGGGAACCCGCCAGTTCCATCACGCGGATCATGGTGGTGCCGGCGAGAATGCGTTCGGGGTTCGGCACGCGAAGACAGCCGTCGCGGGTCACGATGCCGGCGTTTTCCGTCGGGCCCTCGGCCAGGTGCCCGTTTTCGTCAAACGACACGACAAAATCCACACCGGAGTCCACCGCCTCCTTCTTCATCAGCACGTTGGTCAGGTAGTTGACGCTCTTGATGTTCGCAAACGGTGCGGCTTTGACCGGCAGGGTGCTGGTCTTTACTTTCGCGCCTTCCGGGTGGAGTTCCATGAACGGCTTCTTGTATTCCGAGACGACCACGTACAGCGCCGGCGCGGGGCAGTCGTACGGGCTGACCCCGAGACTGCCCGGACCTCGGGAGAGGAGCAGACGGATCAGGCAGTCCGGATGCTCTCCCGCAAACACGGTCTGGACGATGATGTCGGCCAACTCTTTTTCGCTGCACGGCAGGTTGAGCGACAGGCCCTGCGCGGAAGCGGCCAAGCGCCCCAGGTGGGCGCGCAGGTTGTAGATGTTCCCTCGAACGCACTTGAGCGTTTCGAAGACGGCGTCGCCGCGATGGACCATGTGATCGTCGACGGGCACCATCATCAGGAGCGGGTCGGTGACAATTCCCTCGTAGAGGCTGGAGAACATGGCGTAGTACTGCGCGTGGAAGGGCCGCCTCATCTTGAGGCCCCAGGAACTGAAGTTGGACGAATCAAGATTTCGAATCCGAGTCATGGCTTGAAGGTAGGGGCAGTGGGGGGCGGTTCCAAGTGAAAAAGAATGGCGGCGGCGCGGCGTGCCGGTATACTGCCCGCCCATGCGTGGATTTGGAGAAAACAGAACGGGGGCGGCCGCCGCGTGGGCCCACGGGCTTCCTTTCGCGGCGTGGCTCGCGCTGATGGCGGTTCCGGGTCTTCCACCGGCGTGGAACTACGCGCTCCGGACCGTGGTCTGCCTCGCGCTGTTCGTGTGGCTGTCTCCCTGGCGCGGGTATGAGCGCCCGCGATTCCGGCACCTGCCGCTCGCCTTCGTTGTCGGCGTTGCCGTCTTTGCGGCCTGGGTTCTGCCGGAGAGTTCGTGGGCCGGGCGCTGGCCCGCGCTGCAGGACCTCTATTGGCGATACGCGATCCTTCCCCTGGGAAAAATCCCCGAGTCGCCGATCCTGTTCCCGTACGCGCCTGAAGTCTGTGGCTGGCCGCTCGCCCTGGTGCGGCTGGCGGGCTCGGCCTTCGTGATCGCGCCGATCGAGGAATTCTTCTGGCGCGGGATGGCGTATCGCTGGCTGCTGGGCAAGGAGTTCACGAAGGTTGATCTTGGCACGCTGCGCTGGCTGCTCCTGCTCGCCGTTTCCTTTTGCTTCGGGCTGGAGCATGACCGGTGGCTGGCCGGTGTTGTCGCGGGCCTGGCCTACGGACTCGTCGCGATCCGCACGCGCGACATCTGGGCCGCGTGCGCGGCACACATCGTCACCAATCTTCTGCTGGGGTTGTACGTGCTGGCGATGGCGGCGTATAGATTCTGGTAGAAGCGTGTTTAGAGTTCGCTGTTCACTGTTCCCGGTTTGAGCCTGCAAAACTTCTGCGCGCTGTTCTTTCCATCCGTGAACCGCGAACCGGGAACAGGGAACCATTCTTCCTCACGTCATCAACTCGTCGCCGCTTCGGATGGCCTCGAGCGCTTCCGCGGGTGATTGCGCGTCGAGCAGGCGGTCCCACACGTAGGAGCTTTCGCGCAGGGCGGCGATGCGCGCGAGCAGGCGGATCTGCATGCGCGGGACGCTGCCGGGAGTCAGAAGCAGGAAGAGCCCCAGCGCCTTTTCGTTCGGGAGTTTCGGATCGAACACGACCCCTTCGGCGGAACGCGCGAAGTACAGCACCGGAGTCTTGATCGAGTCGAGGCGGGCATGGGGCACGGCCAGCCCCTCGCCGAGATAGGTGGACAGGCTTTTCTCGCGCGCCTGGACGGCCTCGATGACGGCTGGCGGAGGCATGAAGGCCTCCTCCGCGCCGCACCGGCGGATGATCTCGGCGATGGCGTCGGTCGGGGATGTCGCCTGCAGGTCGAGCAGGATGCGGCTTTCCTTCAGCACATCCCCGAGGCGGAGCGGAGCTTCCTTCTCGAACTCGTCCTCGATCGAGCCGACAAGCTGTTCGAGGATGTCCTCCATGGTGATCAGGCCGCAGAGCTGGCCCTTGGCGTCCTGCACGAGGGCCATATGGATTCGCCGCCGCCGCAGTTCGGTCAGGAGCTGCTCCAGCGGGGTGTCGGGGGTGGTGAGAAACGTCTTGTGAGCGATGGCTTTGAAATCGGTGGGTCCGGGCCACGGCGTGCTGGAGCGCGCGAGGTCCTTGATGTGGACGATGCCGAGCGGGCGCGGCGGGTTGCCCTCGAGAAGGGGAAACCGCGTGTGCAGGGTCGACTCGATCTTCTGGCGGTTCTCATCCCAGGGATGATCCGCGTACAGCACGGTGGACTGGTCGAGCGGCCGCATTTCGTCGCGCACCCGCACGCCGCCGAAATCGAAAACGTTTTCCATCAGCAGCAGCCTGCGGAACGGCATCAGCCCCTCCTGCTGGGACTTCTCCAGGATGATCCGGACCTCCGCCTCGGACGGCGCGGACTCCTTGGGGAGGGCGAAGAGGCCCAGCATCCGGAGGATCAGGTTCGCCGACCCGTTGAGCAGGACGAGCGGGAGGTAGAGGATGTAGCGGAACCAGACCATCGGCTGGGCGGTGAGCAGGGCGGAGCGCTCCGCGAACCGGATGGCGATGCTCTTGGGAAGAAGCTCGCTGAGCAGGATGTGGAGGAACGAGACCAGGATATAGCTGATCGTGATCGCCACGGCATGTGCCGCCTCGATGCTGCCGAGGAGGGGCATCAGCAGCTGCGCGATGGCGGGTTCGCCGACGAAGCCCAGTCCGATGCTGGCGAACGTGATGCCGAGCTGGCAGACCGCCAGGTACTCGTCCAGCCTCTCGTGAACGCTTCGAAGAGCCGGCGCCGACCGGCGGCCCTGCGCTTCCATCTCGCTGATCTGCGTGCCGCGGACGCGCACCGCCGCGAATTCCGCGAGCACGAAGAACGCGTTCAGCAACAGCAGCAGGATCAGGATGAGAATGTAGACCAGTGTCATGCTTGCGTGTCCGGTCGGCAAGCATACCAGAATTTCCAACGGGGTCAAACAGGCCCTTGCCCTTGTGCGCGGGCGGGTATTTCCTATAATGCGGGGCCATGAAGAAACTCGAAGTGCGCACGCAGGGCCGGACACAGTTCGTGGACCTCACGGGCCAGGTTCAGTCGGCGGTCTCCGAGTTCGGGCTGAAGGAGGGTGTGGTCACCGTGTTTGTCCCGCACACGACGGCGGGGGTCACGATCAACGAACACGCCGACCCGGACGTGATGGCCGACCTGGAGCAGATCCTGGATCGGATCGTGCCCTGGGCGGGGCCGTATGCCCACGGGGAAGGCAATTCGGCCGCCCACGCGAAGGCCAGCCTGATGGGTTCGTCGGCGCGGATCATCGTTTCCGGCGGCCGGCTGAAGCTGGGAACCTGGCAGGGAATTTTCCTGTGCGAATTCGACGGGCCGCGCGACCGGGAGGTTTGGATTCAATAGTCGTCATTCGTCATTGATTAGTCATTCGTCATTGGGCATTAGTCATTGAGATGTCCCTTGTGAAAAACAAATCCTTTCTGGCCGTGCTGTTGGGATGTGCGATCCTCGGCGCGGTCCTCGGTTGCGGCGGCGGGCCGGGTGAGCGCGAGTTCCGCGGCGGCGTGCGCGAGTTCGAGCGCGGCAGTTACGTCCGCGCCAAAACCCTGCTCGAAAAATCCATCACCGAGCGTCCGGGCAGCGCGGCCAACGCCGTGGCGTACAACTACATCGGTCTCGCGGAGTGGAAGCTCGAACAGCTTCAGCGGGCCATCGAAGCCTTCGAGAACAGCCGGAGCCTGAACCCCTCGCTGGTGGAGCCGACGTACAACCTGGCCGCGATCCTCCACGACAGCGGAGATCTCGCGCGCGCGGCGACGTTGCTGGAGGAGGCGGCCCTCGCCGATCCGGCCGATTCGCGGTCCTTGGAGTTCCTCGGCCGCATCTACATGCAATCCGGGAAGTGGCAGGAAGCCCGCCGCGTGCTGTTCGGCGCGCTGGCGCGCGCGCCGCAGTCGCCGCGCGTGCTCACCGCGCTGGCGCTCGCGGAGATCCATGCCAGCGGCGCGGACAAGGCCATCTTCTACCTGATGCGCGCGCTGGAGCGGCAGCCCGATTACCCGCCCGCGTTGTTCAACCTCGGCGTGATCTACCTGCAGGAGATGAAGGACAAGGATCAGGCCGCCGCGTATTTCAGGAAGTACCTGGAGGTTGCGGGAGACGATCCGCACCGGGAGTACGCGCAGCGGATGGTGGAGGATTTGTCCGGCGTTCCCGCCGCGCCGCCGGCCGTGGTCCCCGTGGCCACGGTGGAGGTTCCCCGCGTCCGGCAGCCCGTGGTTCAGCCGCCGGCCGTCGAGGCGCGGCCCCTGCCGGTCGCCGAACCGGATTCAGCTCATCCCCTGGCCGGGGGGCGGACGGTCGAGAACCTGTTGAAGAGCGCCCGGATGGAAAGCGGAAAGGCCAATGTCCAGGCGGCTCTGAATCTGTGTCTCGAAGCCGCCGGGAAGGCGGAGAGGGCGGGGGATGCTGCGCTCCAGGAGAAGGCGCTTCGTGAAGCCGTCAAACTCTGCTTCGACCAGGCCCGGGCACACTATGCGCTGGGCCGTTTCCTTTTCGACCAGGGCCAGCATGAAGCCGCGTTGAAGGCGTTCAAGCAGGCCATCGTCCTCGATCCCAAGTTCGCGCTGGCCCACCTCGGGCTCGCCGATGCCGCCGTCAAGACGGACGAAGTGGATGCGGCGCTCGTGGCCATCAAGCAGGCATTACAACTGGAGCCGGGCAATCCCGACGCGCTGTGGTCCCTGGCGGCGTTGTACGATCGCGAGCTTCAGAACAAGGACAAGGCCGCGCAGACGTACCGGCAGTTTGTGGATCGGTTTCCCGGCGATCCGCGCGTGATCAAGGCCCAGGAGCGGCTGAACGAAATGGCACCGCCTCCCGCGCGCCGCGCGCCGTCGCCGCCCCCGGCCGCACGGCCGCAGGCCCCGGCACCGGCTTCCGCGTCCCGTCCGGCCGCGCCGCCGGTCACGCAGTTACGGATCAAGCCCACCATGATTCGCAACACGCATGCCGCCGTGCAGGCGTACAATCGGGGGACGCTGTATCAGCAGCAGGAGGATCTGGACCGCGCGATCTACTACTACACCAGGGCGGTCGAGAACGACGACACGTTCGCCACGGCGTTCTTCAACCTGGGCTCGGTGTACTGGGCGAAGGGCGAGTACGGCATGGCGAAGGATGCGTATGCGCGGGCCGTGCAACTCCAGCCCGACATGATCGCGGCACGCTACAACCTGGCGCTCATCAGCCGCGAACTGAAGGATCGGAAGACGGCGATCGAGCAGCTCAACATCCTCCTGAAGAATCGTCCGGATTACGCCCCGGCTCATTACCTGCTGGGCATGCTCTATGCCGATGACCCGGCCACCCTCGGGCTGGCGCGGGAACAGTACAAGGCGTTCCTGGGATTGGCGCCCAACGATCCGTCGGCGCCGGTCGTGCGGAATTGGCTCCAGGCGCACTGAAAGGAGCCGTCAACGGTTCGCCTGCAGAAGGTCCAGCTCCCTGGGCGATGTCACGCAGACCTCCAGGTTCCTGAGCAGTCCGTCGGCGAGGTCGTAGATCCAGCCGTGTATCGCCAGCTCCTGCCCGCGTCCCCACGCATCCTGAACGATGGTCGTGTTCCCGACGTTGATGACCTGTTCGATGACATTCAGTTCGCACAGGCGGTGCAGCCTTTCCGTCTCGTTCGCCAGTGCGTCCAGCTTGGCCTGCTGACGATGGTAGATGTCGCGGATGTGCCTCAACCAGTTGTCGACGAGGCCGTGGGGCTGGGCGCTCATGGCGGCCTTGACGCCCCCGCATCCGTAGTGGCCGCAGACGATCACGTGCTTGATCTTCAGGAGGTCCACGGCGTATTGGAGCACCGAAAGGCAATTGAAGTCCGAGTGAATGACGAGGTTCCCGACGTTGCGGTGGACGAACAGGTCGCCCGGCAGCAGTCCGACGATCTCGTTGGCGGGAACCCGGCTGTCGGAACAGCCGATCCACAGATATTCCGGAGTCTGGCTGGCGGCCAGCTTGGAAAAAAAGTCGGGTTGCGAGGCGCGGAGGCTTGCCGCCCATTGCCGGTTGTTTTCAAAAAGTCGCGGCAGCGTTCTCATGTTTTTGCAGACGTCAGGGAGTGGGTGGCGCGGCCGGCGGTTGGATCTCCGGCGTTTCGCCCAGGGCCGCGCTGACGGCGCCCGCCAGCTCGCAGGCCGGGAGGTCGGCGGCCACTTCGAACAGGTCCACCGTGATTGTGTTCTGAAGGCTCTCGCCGGGAAACAGCTTCTTCTCCGCGCTCAACGTCTCGATTTCCGAATAGCCGAGGCCGGCATTCGAATACATCTCGACCACGCAGCCGCCGTCCGGGTGTGCGCCGCCGGTTTCCTCCGCGGAGACGCGCTCCACGATGACGGCATTCCCTTTCTGCGCGGCGATCCACCCGCGTTTCGAGTCGGAACAGAGTTTGTGTTCGCCCGCCGTCGCGTCATACACCAGCGCGTGGCCGCAGGAGGTCAGCTTCTTGTCGTCGGGCATCGCGAACAGCAGAGCGTGGACGCCCTTTTCGAATATCGAAGCCGGGCCCCGCGGGATGACCACGCGGCTTGCGCCAGCGATCTGGCTGATGTTCCAGAGCACGACCGGCACGTCGGATTCGGCCGTCCGTTCGATTCGCTGGCGGATGGTGAAACGCGCCGCTTCCCGGTCCAGCTTGATCAGGCGGCTGACCTTGATATGGAGCGGGTCGCCGTACTCGCGGGACATCTGGCAGCACAGCGTGCCGTCCGCGTCCTGCCATGCCGTGCCTGTCCACGGCGCTTCGGCCAGCGGCCGGGGCGGGGGCCAGTCGGACCCGGCCATCGCGGTCCAGCGCGACTGCGCCACGGGCCAGACCCAATCGCCGCCGTGGTTCAGCCAGGTTTCGTCGTTGCCTGCAAGGCCCGCGTCCAGCCGGAGAAAGCTGTTGCTGCCTTTGTACGTGATCCGGGCGATTCGCCCGATCGCGGGGACGATGACGATGCCGGCGTGAGGATTCTTCAATTCAAACGCATGATCCCACTTTTCAAACGGGACCGGGGCGATCGGCGCCACCGGGACGGCGTTGTCATCCACCGGCTGGGCGCCGCCGATCGATGCGGTCAGCAGAATCACCGCAAGCAGGCTTTGCATTTTCATGACGTCAGGCTACCCCATGGCCGATGCCTGTGCAAGCTTCGGAGACGTGCTGTCTTTGGAGCGCGACACCCGGTCCTGGCGATGCAGAAGCGGCAGCCTACGACGTGAAGAAATTCGTCATATCCTCGAAGGAATCGAACATCCGCGTGGCCTGCTCGCCGCCCTGTTCGCCCATGCCGTACTTGATGAACCCGCTCCGGACCCCCGCGCGCCGCGCCGCCGCGAGATCGGTCTTGTGGTCGCCGATCATCCAGGTGTTCTCCGGCGGGGCGCCGGTCCGCTCCATGGCCGCAAGCAGGGGTTCGGGGTGGGGCTTCATGTGCGGCGTATCGTCGCCGCCGAGGATGAGGGCGAACAGGTTCGCGATCTTGAAGTGGGTGAGGATGCTGCGGCATCCGGCGCCCGGCTTGTTGCTGATCAGCGCGAGCACGTAGCCGGCCGCGCGCAGTTTCTGGAGGCCGTCGGAGACCCCGGGGTACAGGGTGGTTTCGTCGTGCAGGTGGCGGCTGTAGAACTCGGCGCACTCCTTCGTGGCCTTGTCGAGATTCATGGGATATCCCCGCAGGGACCGTTCGACCAGCTTGTCGATCCCGTCGCCGATGTAGCTGGTGACGATTTCGATCGGGAGCGGCGGCAGGTCGTAGTTGGCCCGCAGCAGGTTGACGGCCGTGCAGATATCCAGGCGGGAATCGATCAGCGTCCCGTCGAGGTCGAACATCAACAACCGCGTTGGTGGCGTCGCATTCATGCTTGAAGGGGAGGGAACGACAACGTCCCTCCCCATTCAAGTCTATTCTCGCTCACGCTGCCGTCGCATTCTGCAGGACGCGGTCCCTCAGCCGCCGCGCCGATTCGTGGCTCCGCGTTCCGAGCGACACGCGCACCCGCTGCTTCGTGTAGTCCGGCCGGTGAACCGTGTAATGGCACCACCACGTTCCGTTGTTATTCCAGAGGTGATGGTCCGGATTGTCCGGGAAGACCCGGATCGCGAGTTCTGTTCTGTTCATGATGCGTTCTCCTGTCTGTTCGCCCTTGGTCGGCGGCGAACTGGCCCAACGCACCAGGTGATTGGCGGAAAAAATTAAGCCATCCTTCACCAGGATGGCTTCTTCCGCCCGGGATTTTCTGTTCAGGCCATTCAGCCCGCACATCGGAGGGAGAACCGGTCTCCATCCAAGCCACCGTGGGTATCCCGCCCCCGGTTGGCAGAACCTCCGACTACTCGAAGGCTCGTTCCTGATGCTGGTGAGAGAATACCACAGAACCCGGAAATGTGAAGGGGACCG
>ERZ1645192.2137-NODE-2137-length-16465-cov-13.028824_pt1 | contig 16465 bp, 11 predicted proteins | sample MGYA00575354_ERZ1645192 | MGnify/ENA primary metagenome ERZ1645192 (study PRJEB40844, sample SAMN11349763) | freshwater sediment metagenome | isolation source: river sediment | host: Sediment | place: India: Faizupur Khadar , New Delhi | collected 2017-02-21 ... | reverse complement strand
AAAAATCCGCCTCCGGTCAGGGGATGCATTTCATAAAAGGTAGTGGTGTGTTTTCCGGTAAGATGAGCAGACGAAATAGCGGCGGTTTTCAGGGAAAGTGAAGGGTCAAGTGTGTTGGCCAGTGAGGATTTTCCAACACCGGATATGCCCGCAAACAGGGATATCTTATCTCTCAGAAGCATACTGAGAGTTTCCAGTCCCGTGCCGTCAAAGGCAGAAACATTCAAAACGGTATATCCGGCCCTGGTGTAGATTTCCGATATATGATCTGAATTGTCTTTATAATCCGGAATTGACAGGAGTTCGTCGTATTTGTTCACCAGCAGCGTGGCAGGTACGCCATAGGCCTGACAAGTTACAAGAAACCGGTCGATAAACGGTAAAGGGGTTTGCGGTTCTGTGGCGCTTAAGACCAGATAGGCCATATCTATGTTTGCGGCAATGATATGAGCCTCCCTGGAAAGATTCGCCGATTTTCTGATAAGATAATTTCTCCTCGGATATACATATGTAATTACAGCCGGCTCTTCATGTCCTCTCACCCGTGCCGGTTTTGCCGGCATGATACCGTCCACCAGGTCCCCTACGGCCACCGGATTGGTTAATTTTCCTTCTTTCAGCCTCAGTTTGCCGCTAAGAACTGCCTGGAAAGGGTCCCAGTCCGGAAGAAAAGAGATCTTATAAAGATTTCCGGTTTGTTTGACTACCGTTGCACGTTCGAAAGGAAGTGTATCCATGGTTCTCTGTTTGCGGGCGCTAAGGTACAAAAATGTTCAAAAAAGATTAACTTTGTAATATGTTTACAGTAAACGAAATACAAGGCTTTGTGTATCAGGCCGTTCAAAATCTTATCTCTTCTTACTCCAACAGTTCGTTGCATCTTCCGGTTGAATACGCTCTGTCCGTAGGAGGAAAACGTCTTCGTCCCGTTCTTTGCCTGATGACCTACAATATGTTCTGTGACAACCTGCCGCCTTCTGTTCTCAAACCGGCTTTGGGCCTGGAGATTTATCATAATTTCACACTGGTACACGACGACGTGATGGATCATTCAGATATGCGGCGAAACCAGCCGACAATTCATAAAAAATGGAATGTTAATACAGCCATCCTCAGCGGAGATGCTTTATGCATGCTGGCCTATAAATACATGAGCCAATGCAATCCCGACGACTTACCCGCTGTACTCGAGGTTTTTAACCAGGCAGCAGAAGATGTCTGTGAGGGACAGCAGTTGGATATGGATTATGAACGTCAGGCCGTCATCTCTCAGGAAGAATACCTGAATATGATCTCCCGCAAGACGGGTGCCCTGATTGCCAGTGCCATGCAGACAGGAGCCATTTGTGCCAAAGCCGATCCTGCTACAATTCAGCTTTTAAAGAATAGCGGTTATTCATTGGGTGCTGCCTTTCAGGTACAGGACGATTACCTGGATGTTTACGGAGACCAGGCTGTTTTTGGGAAGTCCATTGGACTGGATATCTGCAATAATAAAAAAACCTGGTTGCTTACTTATGCATTACGTACAGCACAGGGTAACGATCTGAATGAACTGAATACTCTCGTACAAACAAAGGATAATTCCAAAAAAGTGCCCGGGATAATAGCTATCTACAATAAGATTGGAGTTAAGGAGGCCGCCGAAAAACAGATCGCCGACTATCTTGACCGGACGCTCAGTGCGATTGAAGGTGTTAATGTAAAACCAGAGCGTAAAGTGCTCCTTATGGAATATATTCAAAACCTGCTTTACCGAAACAAATAATCAATATGACCATTTCTTTTTGCGATAAATGCAATGCGATTTTTGACCGCGTGATTGAAGATTATCACAAGAACGATTCCGTTACTGCTATTTGTGAGAACCCTTATTCCGCAGGCAGTATGGATGCTCTTCTCTACGAAAAGACATGGATAGACACTGTTCAGTGGCATCTCGAAGATATTATCCGCGATCCCGGGATCGATCCTTCGGAAGCATTACAAATTAAAAGACGCATAGATCTTTCCAACCAGAAACGGACCGATCTGGTGGAACGTATTGATTCTTTCCTTTATGAACGTTTTTCAGGGGTGAGCCTTCAGAAAGAAGCCGGCCTGAATACCGAGACGCCTGCCTGGGCCATTGACCGGTTATCTATTCTTGCACTAAAGATATACCATATGAGATTGGAGGCGGAACGCAAAGATTCGCCAAAAGCAGCAGAGTGCGCAATGAAAAGAGATGTATTGCTTACCCAGCGGCACGACCTTTCAACGGCGCTTAACCAGTTACTGGATGATCTTGAAAAAGGACGGAAGTACATGAAACTTTACAAACAGATGAAAATGTATAACGATCCGCTGCTTAATCCGGTATTGTATGGAAAAAGATAGAAATAAGCCCCATGTGCTCTGCCTCAGATTTTCCGCTCTGGGCGACGTGGCGATGAGCTCTGTGGTGCTTAGGTCCTTTGCTCAGGATAACCCCGGTACCCGTTTCACTTTAGCCGGTCCTGCATTGCTTGAGCCGTTGTTCAGAGGGGTGCCAAATTTGTCTTTGTTCCCGGTAGATAAGAAAGAATCGATTTTTGCTATCTATCATACCCTCAGACATTTGGATGTTACTTATGTTGCCGATCTGCACAGTGTATTAAGGACTTTTGTCATAAGGACCCTGTTTTTTTTATCGGGGAAACGGGTTGTCTTCCTGAAAAAGGAAAGAAAGGCCAGACGCAGACTGCTTGAAGATCCGGAGGGATGTCTGCCGCTTACTCACATGTGTGAATTATATGCCGCGACCCTCAGAAAACTGCATCTGGATTCTCCTTCATTTGCTGCAGGACCTTATATTCCCATGAAGGAAGGCCCTCTTAAACGTGTTGGGGTGGCTCCGTTTGCCAAACATGAAGGCAAACAGTGGCGGCTGGGGCCCATGCATGACATTGTCTGTGAACTGGCTGAACAGGGAGTTGAGGTGTTCCTGTTCGGGGGCGGTGAAGAAGAACAGAGCATATTGGATGAATGGGCCGATGCATACAACAATGTGACGAACGTCGTTGGCGGTGGTTCTTTTGAAGAGGAACTAAACCTGATAAGAACGCTTGATGTTATGGTTTCAATGGATTCGGCCAATATGCATTTTGCTTCTGCCGTGGGAATTCCGGTTATTTCCATTTGGTGTGCCACACATCCCAAGGCGGGCTTTTACGGATGGCGGCAGGACCCGCGGCGGGCCATTCAGTTGCCGCTGGATTGCCGCCCCTGTTCCATTTTTGGTGCGGAACCGTGCCGGAAAGGAACTTATGAGTGTACCGATGCCCGCATTATGGATATGCTAAGACGCTCCTTGGGGCTGATTCCGCGTAAACTGAAAACAGAAATCATGGCACCTGCCGGCAATTGGGCCAGCCTGACGGCTGCAGCGCAGGCCGGAGCAGGATCGGTCTACTTTGGAGTAGGGCGTCTGAATATGCGGGCACATGCCGCGTTGAATTTTACAATGGAAGACCTGCCTGCGATTGTTGAGTTTTGCATAAAACACGGGATGCGTTCTTACCTGACGGTCAATACTATTTTTTATAATCAGGATTTGGAAGAACTCCGCAGGGTGCTTCATGCTGCAAAAAAGGCCGACATATCGGCCGTTATTGCCTCGGACATGGCCGCCATTCTTGAAGCCAGGGCCATAGGCCTGGAAGTGCACGCTTCCACCCAGCTGAATGTTTCCAATATAGAGGCGCTGAAATTCTTTGCCCGGTACGCCGATGTGGTTGTTCTGGCCAGAGAGCTTTCGCTGGAACAGATCCGGGAAATCGCACGGCAGGTTAAGGAACAACAGATAAAAGGACCGTCGGGAGAATTGGTCAAACTGGAATTGTTCTGTCACGGAGCATTGTGTATGGCCGTTTCGGGGAAATGTTACCTGAGTCTTCACGAATATAACAAATCGGCCAACAGGGGGGCCTGTTACCAGATATGTCGCCGTTCTTACCTGGTGGAAGATAAAGAGACGGGAGCGCAATTGGAGATAGACAATCAATACATCATGTCTCCCAAGGATTTATGTACTGTTACTTTTATTGATCAACTACTCGATGCCGGTATTGAAGTGCTCAAAATTGAAGGCCGTGCCAGGGCTCCCGAGTATGTAAAGGCTACAGTGAGTGCATACCGGGATGCTGTTATGGCATATGAGGACGGGCTTTTTACACCCGAGCTGTCAGCCGGACTGGAAGACAGGCTTAAGAAAGTCTTCAACCGCGGATTCTGGGGAGGTTATTATCTGGGATCCCGTTTGGGTGAATGGAGTACAGTCTATGGGAGCCAGGCAACCGAAAAGAAAACTTATGTGGCAAAAGTCACCAATTATTTCACCAAACAGGGTGTCGCAGAGCTTCTGATAGAAGCAGCGCCCCTTAAAATTGGAGACAATGTTTTGGTCATAGGTCCTACAACAGGGGTAAAAGAAATCACGGTCACTGAAATACGGATTGAAGGAAAACCGGCAGATGAAGCGCTCCAGGGGACTACCTGTTCCGTTCCGGTAATTCAGAAACTCAGGAGGTCAGACAAAGTGTACAGGCTGGAATCCTAGACGATCTCAGCCAGCATACAGCGGGCAGAACCGCCTCCGTTGGTCTCAATAGTGTTTAGAACCGGCGTTATAAGAGGGTTATACGATTTAAGCGTTCTTCTTTGTTCGGGAGTAAGCACGTTATATGCCTGTCTGGACATCACAAGGCAGGGCTTGTTATCGGTGGAAAATACCTGAAACATATTCCCGGCAAAATGATTCATCTGTTCTGTGGTGATTCCGACAATTTCCTTTCGGTCTTCAGTGAATTGATCCAGCAGCATCCGGCGGTCTTCTTCGCCGGGGACAGAATCCAGGCATATTATTACATATCTGTCTGCCATACACATCATGACATTGGTGTGGTAAATGGGCTGACCCTGGCTTAAAGCATTAAATAGCAACGGCTTGTATGACAGGGTTTCACATACCTCCAAAAAAAGATCTTCGTTGGTACGGGGCGAACGGCATGCATAGGCTCGTGCGTTTTCTCTGTCGAAAACCATACTGCCCGTTCCTTCCAGAAATTTATTCTGTCTTTCCCGGGGACTCATGTCAATCCAACGGATTCGCGGAGCCTCGTCCATTATAATTTTAAATACCGATTTTTTTCTTTCAAGGCGCCGGTTTGGGGCATACATAGGATAAAGGATTGCCATCTGTCCCGGGTGGAAAGAAATCCAGTTATTTGGAAAGATGGAATCGGGCGTATGAGGTTCCGGGGTATCTTCTGCCACAATTACCTCTATCCTGTGTTTTCGCAACAAGGCCACATAAGCGTCAAACTCGGCCAATGCCATTTCATGTACCTGATCCTGCGGCCCGGCTGTTTGAAACGCATTGTTTACGGCTGTCTGGGGATTATATCCAAAACAGCAGGGCCGGATCATAAGCAGTTTAGCCATAACGGAATTTTTACTGTTCCATTTCCAAAATAGATTTCCGGATAATGCCCAACGCTTCCATGAGTTCTTCTTCGGTAATAACAAGCGGCGGAGCCAGACGTATTATATGACGGTGGGTCGGCTTGGCAATTAATCCGTTTGCGGCCATGGCAAGGCACACATCCCAGGCCTCCTTGTCGTTGCGCGGTTCAATGACAATGGCATTCAGAAGACCTTTTCCCCTGACAAGTTTTATCATACGGGATGGTATGTTCCTCAGGTAGTCACGGCAGATAACGCCCAGGCGTTCTGCTTTTTCTGCAAGCTGTTCGTCTTTAACCACCTGAAGGGCAGCTACAGCAACTTTACACGCTAAAGGGAATCCTCCAAAAGTGGACCCGTGTTCTCCGGGTTTAATGGTAAGCATTATTTCGTCATTGGATAAAACGGCAGAAACGGGGAGAACTCCTCCGGAAAGAGCCTTGCCCAATATAAGCACATCGGGGTGTACTCCTTCGTGATCACAGCATATCAGTCTTCCGGTACGGGCAATACCTGTCTGTACCTCATCAGCCACAAAAAGCACATTATGTTTTTTACACAGATCGTAACATTTTTTCAGATATCCGTCATCGGGCACAAAAACCCCCGCTTCGCCCTGAATGGGTTCGGTTATAAATGCGGCCACCTGCGGTCCATGTTGTTCAAGGACATCTTCCAGAGCCTTAACATTATTGTAGGGGATCTTAATAAAACCCGGGGTGAACGGCCCGAATTGTCCGTAAGAATCCACGTCGGTAGACATGGAAACAATACTGATGGTACGCCCGTGAAAATTTCCTTCGCAACAAACAATCAGGGCCTGATCCTCGGGAATGTTCTTTTTAACATATCCCCAGCGCCTTGAGAGCTTCAACGCGGTTTCAACCGCCTCGGCCCCGGAATTCATGGGAAGGACTTTGTCATACCCAAAATAACTTGTAACATACTTTTCGTACGGTCCAAGACAATCGTTATAAAACGCGCGTGAAGTAAGACAAAGCTCCTGTGCCTGGTCAATGAGCGCCTGCACAATCTTTGGGTGGCAATGTCCCTGGTTAACAGCAGAATAAGATGATAGAAAATCGAAATACCTTTTCCCGTCCACGTCCCAAACGAACGGGCCCTTTCCTTTACTCAGGACCACGGGAAGCGGGTGATAGTTATGCGCACCGTATTGAGATTCAAGTGCTGTGTAGTCTTTTGAGTTCATAATGCGAAGATAGGTATTAATATTCCAGGAATAAAATTAAATTTACACTATGAAAATTGCGTTAAGCATTGTCCCTGTTATACTTTTCCTGTTTTTTCTTTATATGATGGACAGTTTTAAACTGGTAGTCAAAAAACAGGTTGTTCAGGGTATTGTCTGGGGGTGTGTCTGTGCGCTTATCAGTTATTTGATCAACACCTTCCTGCTTGATACAACGGGTGGTGCGTTCAGCACTTTATCTCTTTATCTGGCGCCCGGAGTAGAAGAAACGCTTAAGTCTCTTTTTATCTTTTATCTTATAAGGAAAAAGCGGATTGGATTTATGATAGATGCGGCCATTTACGGTTTTGCCGCAGGGACCGGATTTGCTTTGGTCGAGAACCTGTTTTATGTGTATTCGCTAACGGAAACTTCCATGCTTACATGGATCGTGAGGGGTTTCGGCACGGCCGTAATGCACGGGGGATGTACCGCTTTGTTTGCCGTTATATACATTGGAGCCAAAGCAAGAGGTCGTAAAGAGAGGTTAATGGCCATTTTTGCCCTGGTGCTGGCTTATTTGATCCATTCTGTGTTCAATCATTTTTATATCAATCCGGTAATTCAGACCGTTGTAATATTACTGTTCCTTCCCCTGATATTCGTTCTAATTTTCAGATATAACGAGAACAGGCTTCAGAACTGGATGGAGCTCGAATTGAGCAGCGAAGTTGAATTGTTGAAAATGATCCGGCAGGGCAGGTTCTCTTCCACGCGGACAGGACAGTACCTGGCTTCGCTCCGGCAACGGTTCCCCGGGGAGATGATCCTTGATATGTATTGTTATCTGCAACTTTATCTCGAACTGTCATTAAAGGCAAAACGTAATATTATGCTCAGGGAGAACGGATTTTCCTTATCACGGGAGGAAGGCATTGGCGAGAAACTGGCGGAACTCGGGATCTTGCACAAAAGGATAGGAAAAGTAGGAGAGTTGACGCTTTCTCCACTTATCCGAATGAGTTACAGAGATGTCTGGAAACTTAACTTATTGAAATAAATTAATTATGAACCAACTTTTTGTGACCTCAATACTAATTATATCAACAGTGTCTGCTGGGCGCTTATGAAAGATGAGAGAATAGAAATAGAAGCTATAATCGCCGGGCAAACCGGACGGTACAGGTCGTTTGTGGAACGGTATCAGAATCCGGTTTTCAGGGTTATTTACAAAATCGTAAATGATTACCAGGAAGCCGGAGAGTTAACGCAGGATGTGTTTGTTAAGGCTTATGAGTCTTTGAACCAGTACAACCCCGAGTACAAGTTCTTCAGCTGGATTTACCGAATGGCTATCAACAGGGCGTTGTTGCATTTAAGGAACAGAAAGCCTTACGTAGAACTGGATAAAATCCCTTTGCGGGAAAACATGGTGGAAGAGACGGCGCCATATGATGTGATTACAAAGAAAAGCCTGGTAGACAAGGCGGTTAATGAATTGAATGAGAGCTACAGGATGGTCATCCAACTGAAATATTACGCAGATCTTTCCTATGCAGAAATGGCAGAAGTACTTGGAATACCTGAAAAAACAATTAAATCCAGGCTGTTCGATGCCAGAATGATACTAAAAGATAAAATAGGTAATAATTTGAAATATGTTGAATGATAAACACATAGATATTATACAAAAAAAAGTGGACGGCGTGCTTTCCGCAAACGAAGAGACTGTTTTTCAAGACCTTATAAATGCTTCTCACGAGGCGAAAGAATTGTATGAAGAACTTCTGAATACTCATCGGGCATTACAGCAAAACGCCTTGGAAATCCCGCCTGTTACTTTTACCGCGGACGTGATGCGCCGGATAAAAGGGAGAGCGGCCCGTAAACAGGTGTTTACCGGTTCTGGCCGATTTTATGCTTTTGCAGCCATGCTGGTACTTGTATTTGTTCTGGGCATTCTGGCAGCGTATTACCTAACGGCTCCCGATAAGTTCCGGCTGAGCGGGGACCTTTCGGGAACGATGGCCCGTAAGGAAAATGGAGTGGAAATAGATGTGCAGGAATACAATAGGAACGGTTTCCGGATGTACCTGATTGCTGTCTCTGCCAAAGACAGCCTCTATGTCGAATTCTCCAACGCAGACGGGCCCGGATACCTTAACGTGGCACATAAAGACGGAACACTTAACAAATGTGCAGGCAATGAATCTGATGCGCATTATGTTTTGAAGGGATATGCTATCTTTACATTGTCCAATGCCCCGGCAGCCTCTGAATTGATTTTTTCCACAAAAGATAAACAGATCTTTTTATTCAAAGTTCCGCCAACATTTTGAGAAGAAGTGTATAATTAGTATAAAAGAAATATATAGGACGTAAATTTTACAATTATGAAAAAGAGAAATGGTTTATTATTAACTCTGGCAGTGATTGCCTCCCTGGCAATTGGATTTTTGATTGGGATTATGGTGGATATCCCAAAGACAGACAGCACCCAGGTTGCGGGCACGATTGGTAAAATTCAGAATTATAAAAATGTGAAAATCACAGAACAGGATATTCAGCTCAAAAATGAATTAATGGCAGATTCCGTGCTGTTGAAGGCCATAGGTAATTATTTTAACTATTATTATGTGAGTGCTGTCTCCCAGGGTGACCGGATTAAATATGCCTTGAAGGAGTTGGACCCCGAGCAGGAATTTAAAGCGTTCAGCGGAATGACTCTTACCGAATTTGCCGGCTACGGAACCTTTTTGGAAAACGCACGTAAAGACCTGATGCTGGCAGTTGCTTTATGTAAATTCCCGAATGATGTCCACCCTGTTTTGCTTAGAAACGCCATTACCCAGGCCAACAATGTAATAGCCCAGATGAACTACCGGAAACAGGCCGTACTGAATCTCATTGACAACCTCGATACATTCATAGGGCAAAAGAGCAAAGACGTTCCCGTTGTGCTGGCCAATGTACACGCGGTGCTTTCCTGTGACCAGATAATAAACGCCGTTGCGCTGAACGATAAGGTGGTCCTGAAATATTTTGACAGGAAGAAATTATACACTACAGAAATAAAAGCCTCATCATTAGCCGATATGCAGGGATCTTCTTCCGTACTGCAGGGTTATATAATACACGATGCAGCTATACTGAAAGATCAGATGATTGGATCCAGCAGTTCCCTGGGGATAGATCCCATTCAACTGGATCAGGAAAACTTGGGATTTCTTATTGAAGATGCAGCGCTTATTGGCACTCAGTTTCTTTTAGATGCCGGCAATCTGCAGGGTTTTATAGGTTCGGCCAGCGAATTGGGATATTATTATAATGCACAATCAATAGGTTCTGTGTTCCAAAATCTGGAAAATCTTGGAATAATTTATACTCATCAGGATGCCGCCGGAGATCTTTCTTTATTCGTAGTCGAAGATTCTCAATCGTTGGGATCAGCTGCTCTTATGGACGCCCAGTCATTGGGTACTATCTCTTTTGAAAATGCAGCAACATTGGGCCTTTGCAGTATTAGCCAGTTGGGGTCCTTTATGAATAGTACTGCTCAAATTGGTAGTGCTCACCAATAAGTTTGGGGTATCAGGTGAATAAGCTAAAAACCATTATATTATTTATGTACATGCTAATACCGGGTCTGCCCGGTATTTTGCATGCACAGATCATGAACAGTGTTACCAAAGACAACCTGCAGCTGGTCTATTTTGGGAAAAGGTATTCCTATATTGTGCCGCATGTTTCGCAGACTTTCCTGAATGCGATGCATTTTCATCGCAATTTCTGGCCCTACAGAGATACGACCACCTATGTGTTTTTGACCGATTTTGAAGATACCGGTCACGGCGGGGCCATATCCATGCCTTTTAACCAGGTAATATTGGGTATAGAACCGTATAGTTTTGCCTTTAGCATTATTCCTTCCAACGAACGGTTTCAATGGTTGTTCAATCATGAACTGACACATATTGTGTTAACAGACAAGCCCAACGAGCGCGATATGAAATTTCGCAAGCTCCTGCTGGGTAAAGTCCTTCGTGATGACGAACATCCCGTTTCGGCTATATGGAGCTACTTCACAACACCCCGCTGGTATGCTCCGCGCTGGTACCACGAAGGCATTGCCTGTTTTATGGAGACCTGGATGTCGGGGGGATTCGGGCGGGCCATGGGCTTTTATGACGAAATGTATTTCCGGAGTATTATTGACGGGGCCGAACCGTTATATTCCCTCATTGGCCTCGACACGGAGGGAACTACCGTGGATTTCCAGGTGGGAGCCAATTCGTACCTGTACGGGTCGCGTTTCATTACGTATCTTGCCTATAAATACGGCATAGATAAACTAAAGAATTTTTATGCCAGGTCGGACAGTTCAAAAGCCTTCTATGCCGGCCAGTTCAGAAAGGTTTACGGGCGTCCGGTGCGTGAAGTGTGGGAAGATTGGATGGTCTGGGAGAATGATTTTCAGCAAGGAAATATTGCCCGCATTAAGGAATTCCCTCTTACGGAGTTTTATCCGCTTACCTCCGACCCGTTGGGAAGCGTATCGAAGTTTGAATACAATCAGTCCACCGGGAAACTCTATGCCGCCATTAACCATCCCGGGATTATTTCACAGATAGCCGAGATAGACAGCCATACGGGCGAAATCCGCAAAATCGCGACGCTCGATTCCCCCAGCCTGTATTATTCCACCCATCTGGCATATAATGCGCAGGACGAGAAACTCTATATTTCCGAACATAATAATAATTACCGTAACCTGGTAGAAATTGACGTAAAGCATGGAGGCCGCCGCACTCTCAACCGGCTAACCCGGACGGGAGACCTTGAATTCAACCCGGTTGACAAATGTTTATGGGGTGTACAGAACGATAACGGCTATTCAAGCCTGGTAAAGATACCGCCGCCGTATGACCGGGTACTGCCTGTCTTTTCGGCACCGTTCGGAAAAGTATTGTTCGATCTGGATATATCTCATTCGGGAGATTTGTTGTGTGCCTCTTTATCGGGAATCAGGGGAGAACAGTCGCTTATTCTGTTTGACCTGAACCGGCTGGATGCCGGACAGTCCGGGTATGAAACTGTTTATACGCTGGATGATAACACGCTTACTCAATTCAGATTCTCCACAGATGACTGCTACCTGATTGGCACTTCGTATTACACGGGTGTTTCCAATGTCTGGAGAATTAAATTGGAAGACAAAAGCTTTGAGTTGCTTTCCAATACTACAACCGGCTTTTTTATGCCGTTACAGCTGAACGCCGATTCGTTACTTGTCCTCAGGTACGAACGGGACGGAATGCGTCCCGGGCTCATCCCGCTTAAGGTGCTGGAAGATGCCAACGCTATTGATTTTCTCGGCAATATGGTTCATCAGGAGCACCCGGTTGTGGAAGAATGGTCCCTGCCTCCCGCCTCGGCACTTAAAGGGGTAAATGAATCGGTTGTTGAAAAACCGTATGTTCCCCTGAAAGAGATGAAGATAACCGGAGCCTATCCCGATATTGCCGGATTCAAAAATACCGTGGCTCTGGGATACCGTATGAATTGGCGTGATCCTGTGGGGATAAGCAATATCAATCTTTTTGTAGCCATATCGCCATGGAGTCCCTATGGTGTTGAACAGAAATTTCATGCCATGCTGGAATGGAAGTTCTGGAACTGGTGGTTAAAGGCCAACTACAATCCTACCCATTTTTACGATCTTTTTGGTCCTACCAAACGAAGCCGTGCCGGATACTCGGCAGGGGTGGGATATAAGCGTACATTTACTCTAAAAAGTCCTTTAAAATACTATGTAGACGGAGCCCTGTTCACCTACGGTATGCTGGAAGTCTTGCCCGGATACCAGGAGATTGAAGCACCCATGCGGAACATGCAGGCCGGAGCCGTTTCGTTCGGTATTTCCAAACTTCGCAAAACATTGGGAGGAATCGATGATGAAACCGGGTTTTCATGGGATATCAGTCATACCACTTACCTGGCAAAGGGGGATTTTTACCCCTCATTCGTATCCAGCCAAAGTGTGGGATTCCTGGTTCCTTTTTTCAGGAACACGAGTTTCTGGATACGCAACAGTATTGGTCAGTCCCTTGGAGACCGGGCCTCAAGTCTGTCACATTTCTATTTTGGAGGATTTGGAAATAACTACGTAGATTGGCAGCCTTCCGAACAGTACCGTAACGCATTATCTTTTCCGGGGGCCAGGATTGATGAAATCCCTGCGTATAATTATGTGAAAACTATGGGAGAGTTGTGCTTGTTCCCTATCCGGTTAAAGAATGTGGGAACTACCTGGCTTTATACCACTTATATTAAACCGGCCCTATTTGGGGCCCATCTGATGACTAATTTTGACCGAATGAATGAGATGTCTCATTTATTTAACTGCGGCGGCCAGGTGGATATCCAACTGGTGCTTTTTTCCTACCTGAAGACAACCTGGTCATTCGGTTATGCCAAAATGTTCCAGGCAGGAAAAAAGTCGACCAATCAGTTCATGTTGTCGCTGAAATTACTGGGTAATTAGCGTGCCAGTACGCCATCGAACGGGTTTTGATCGCCGTCGGGCCATATGCCGTTTTTGAGTGATTTATTATTCACCATTTCTGAATTGGGGATCTGGTAGACAAAACGCCAGGACTTAGCCGGAAGCGGTTTGTAGCCGCCGTAATTGATGTGATCTCCTTTTCTTTCCAACGGTTTCTGGTTCCTGATGATGTCAAACCAGGCATATCCTTCTCCGTAAAGTTCTTTTCTGCGTTCCAGCAGGATGGCTTCAACAAGATCGTTGCCCGAGGCGGTTGTCTTTTTGGCCCCGCGCATCTCCTGTAATTGCCAGAGCAGATCTTTGGCCTGCGTTTCCCTGCCCAGACGGGCCAGCGCTTCGGCTTCGTTCAGTAACATTTCTTCTGAGCGCATGAATACTATGGAACCAATGAGGTCTTCCGTATCCCTGAATTTCATGGAATAGTTGATGATACCCCAAACAATATCTATCTGGGATTTGCGAATATCACCCGCATCGAATTTGTTGACGAACACATCGTTCAGGAAGAAACACTGGAATGTAAATCCGTTACGGGTCCAGTTGGCCCACATGGCAAACGGGGAATAGTCGCTCAGATTCTGATCTTTGGTTTGCGGCATGCCCCACATCCAGGAAGTCGTGTTCAGGTCGTTGAATCCGGCCAGGTACATATCGTTTGAAGTGAGCGGATAAGGCTGACGGGCCTTATTTGCATATTCAGCTGCTTTTTCCCAGTTGTTCATTGTCATGTATACTTGTGACAAAAAGCCCCTGACCACACTTTGGTCCATATGGTTTTTATAACTCCTTGAAAAGCCCTGCAAAAGACTCTCGGCCTGCAGGAAATCTTCCAGGATCCGGTCGTAGGTGTTCTGTACGGTGCCTCTTGGAGCTCCTTCTGTCTGGTCTGTTGTGGGTTCAAGATAAATAGGAACACCGGGCATGTCTTTGGCAATGGCATAAGTATGCTGGAACAGGCGGATCAGATGGAAATATGCCCATGCCCGCATTGCCAGTGCCTGGCCTTTGATATGATCTTTTTCGGATTGCAGCCCTTCGGCATCGTCAATATAATAAATAATGCTGTTGACATTGTTGATGAGCCGGTAATAATAGATCCAAAGACAGGAAGACTTGAAAATATCACCGCGTGTATGTCCCCAGAAATTATAATCATAGGTGTACCATCCGCCCCAGACGATTATGTCTTCGCCACAGGCATCGAAAGTCATCTGATGGGTAGCGTAGCCCCAGTCGTCCTGACGGCCCGATCCGCCCGATCCGGATTCCAGTTGATAGTAGCATCCGTAAAGTGCCGACTGGGCACCCTGGGTTGTTTTAAATACTCCCGTATCGGCCACCGAAGTAGACGGGGTCGTTTCCAGAAAGTCTGTACAGGCAGCAAGCCCCATGATGGCTATTCCCGTGCAAAGTATTGATTTAATATATTTTTTCATATACATATCTTATTTTGTGTTATAAACTAAACTGTAACCCGAAAGTAACGGACTTGGTCGTCGGGAACCGGTTACTGGTTGTACCGGAAATGCTTTGTTCCGGGTCTGTGCCTCTACGGGCGGCAGAGCCGAAAGTAAGCAGGTTATCGCCCTGTACGTATACCCTGAATGAGCTGAATTTCATTTTCTTGAGAATTGAGGAGGGCAGCGTGTACCCAATAGAGACGTTTCTAAGTCTTACAAACGTATTGTCATAGATATATTTGGAAGAATAGGACCCCATGGAATTGGAGTATGCTTTTGAGAAGCGGGCAATGTTAGATCCGGTATTGCTTTCAGTCCATGAGTTCAGAATGTCGGGATGGTAGGAAAACCCTTCTCTGTAGGCAATCATTTGCGAATAGTCCGAGTCGTACAATTTACCGCCTATGCTGTAATAGATCATGAAAGAAAAATCAATTCCATAGAAATTGAAAGTGTTGGTGTAACCTCCAAATACTTTTGGGATGGCATCGCCCAGGTAGGTTTTTTGCTCGTCGCCGCTCACTTCGTTGAAATTCTCGGTAAGAACGCGTTCTGACACTACTCTTTCACCCTGTTCGTTCGTTTTATAAACGTTTTTCCACCATTGGTCGTTCCCGTTCTGCGGATTCACTCCGGCCCACTCGGCGCCCCAGAAATTATAACGGCTCTGGCCTTCTCTCCATTTGAAAACACCCGAGTTCATTTCGTCCTGAGGTAACTTGGTGATGGTGTTTTTATAATGGGTGGCATTAAAATCCATACTCCATTTAAAGTTTTCGCGATCCATAACGCGCCAGCTTAACTGAAGCTCAACGCCCCGGTTCTGTACGTCCCCGATATTTCTGTCAATACCGCTAAAACCGGTTGAGGGAGCCATTGGCAGGGTAAAGAGAAGGTCTTTTGATTTTCTGTTAAAGAACTCGAAAGATCCGGTGAGTTTATTAAACAAGGCAAAATCTACCCCGGCATTGAATTGCAGGTTGGTTTCCCATTTAAGGGTTTCGTTGGGCAGTCTTTCAATCATGACGCCGGCTTTACCAAAATCGTCATATCCTGTGGCGTAAAGGCCCTGGTAGGAATACCACGAAGACAAACCGTCATTTCCTACGGCGCCGTAACTGGCTTTTAATTTTAAATTGTCAATCCAGGAAATCTCTTTCAGAAAGTTTTCATTGGACATTCTCCACGAAGCGCCTAAGGACCAGAAGGTGCCCCATCTTGAGTTCGGGTGGAAACGGGATGATCCGTCGGCCCTGATGCTTCCGGATACGTAGTATTTGTTGTCAAAATCGTATTCGGCACGCGAGAACCAGCTCATGAGCCGGTAATTGTCCTCGTAGGAGGTCAGGTCGGTCATTGTGGCGGCAGATCCGAGTTCATACAGACCGCCAAAGGGGAATCCTTCTTTTGATCCGCTCAGGCCGTTCACAACCCGCTGATAAGATTCCTGTCCCAGCAATACGCTTACTCCGTGTTTGCCGAATGTTTTATCGTACGTCAACAGGTTGGTCCATGTGGTGGTCACGCTGCGTGTTGTAGACTTGGAAGCAGCACCCCGGCCGGCCATGTATCCGTAAGTTGCGCTGGTATAACCGCTGTAGCTTGAAAGATAATAGTCCAAACTTAAGGTGGTTCTAAGTTTCAATTCGGGAATGAATGTGATTTCCGCGAAATTTCTGGTTGCAATATTATCTACCTTGGTGATGTATTTGTTGTAGGCGGCATCGGCCAGGGCATTCCAGCCTATCCAGCTTTTTCTGTCGTTTC
>ERZ1645192.2136-NODE-2136-length-16468-cov-7.020045_pt1 | contig 16468 bp, 13 predicted proteins | sample MGYA00575354_ERZ1645192 | MGnify/ENA primary metagenome ERZ1645192 (study PRJEB40844, sample SAMN11349763) | freshwater sediment metagenome | isolation source: river sediment | host: Sediment | place: India: Faizupur Khadar , New Delhi | collected 2017-02-21 ... | reverse complement strand
TACAACTGCCATCATGCAGCATCTGGCCCTGGCATATAGTGGATTTCTCATCTCTACAGTCATAGGGATCGGAGGTGCCATTGTTGCTCTCAGGTGGTCTCTGCTCAGAACGGTTCTCATCTCTGCATCAAGTCTTCTGCAGTCCATTCCGGCGTTTACTATTGTTGCCCTGGTGGTCCCCTTTCTGGGCATTGGTTTTACCCCGGCGGTTGTTGTGGTCATCGTCACGACACTCCTTCCCGTTCTTCGGAATGCAACCATCGGCCTCTCATCCACGGATCCTGTTCTCATTGATGCATCTGCAGGGATGGGTCTCTCCTTTTGTCAGACGATCCGGTTTGTGAGGTTTCCTCTGGCCATCCGTCCGATCTTCTCCGGCCTTCGTCTCTCATCCATTGTAGCAAACTCTGTTGCAGTAGTGACGGTGTTCATCGGAAGCGGCGGTCTTGGTGCGGTCGTGCTTGAAGGACTGGTCAGGTACCATATGCCTGGTATTCTTGCCGGAGTAATCCCTGCAATGGCAATCGCCCTTTTGGCAGACCTGCTTCTTGGCAGACTGGAAGAGCATTATGCTCCACGGTTTTCGTAACCAATCCGATGAACCGGGTGTAATGACAAGAACCAGAGGGCCTCTCTTTTTGAATGATATACCATAATTTCTATAAAGCTGCTTATCATATACAGAGGTATGTCATGGCATGGCATGGCACGGTGAACAGACATGAAACACTGGGTTCCATACAGCCTGATAATGAGTTTCTTCATTATCGGGGCACTTTTATTCTCCGGGTGCACCGAGCAGCCCGCATCTGAATCTGCTGAATCTATTAAGATCGGAGTGGTTGCGTCGATGAGTGGTCCGGCGAGTACAACCGGAAAAGACATCTGGCAGTCTGCAGAACTGGCAGCACAGGAGATTAATGCACAAGGCGGGGTCTTTGTGAAAGAATTGAATAAAAAGATCCCGATTACCCTGATCCAGGGTGATGATGAGTCAACCCGTGAGGGTGGGATAAAAGCCGTCTCCAAGCTCATCACCCAGGATAATGTCGATCTTCTTGTTGGTGGATACTCAAGTGCAGTTGTGTCAGCCCACCAGTCCATCGTTGCCGACAATAAAGTCCCCTATATCATATCAGGCGGATCAAGCACCTCAGTGTCCCATCGTGATGACATCGATACCAGCTATATGTTCTTCCACCGTCCCAATACGGATGATTCAGCAAAAGCCAGCATCCTTTTCATAGATGAAGTGGTTCGGCCGGAGATCTACAAGAAATTCAGTCTCCCCGATGACCGCCCGCTCCGGCTTGCACTTATCTTCCAGGATAGTCCATTTGGAAAAGGACAACAGGTAGCGGTTCAGAATCTGACTCGGGATCTCGACCTCCCGATTGAGATCGTGGCTGAAGAGACATTCAAGATGGGTGAGTCTGATTTCAGGACTGCTCTGACCTCGATAAAAGCGAAAAAGCCGGATATCATCTATGCGGTCACCTTCCTGAATGAACTGATTCCGCTCACCCAGCAGGCCAGAAGGGACGTCGGTCTTGATACCCTCATTCTCTCAATTGAGAACAATGATGACCCTGATTACTATACCGGTGTCGGTGAATATGGAGACTACACCCTGATGGAAAGCAGGTTCTCACCATATGCCATCCCGAAAGGTACCACTTCTGAAGGAACGAAGAAATTCCTGGAAGATTTCCAGACAAAGTATGGCGGATTTGCCGGAATGATGGGTGCTGCAACCTATGAATCCATATATATCGCTGCAAAAGCCATTGAGGATGCAGGAACGGTGCAGAAAGATGCAGTCCGAAAGACGCTGTCAGAGCTCTCTATGGATCACATGATAGAAGTGATGAAAGAGCAGGTGATCCGGTTCAGCCCTGATTACCGGGAGAGCAGCTTTGACCTGTACGTTGAACAGATGAAGATGGACCCGGCAGCAGGGGAGATAAGGCCTCATATTGTATGGCCTGAGTCAATCCGTGAGACCGGGTTTGTAATCCCCGACTGGTATCAGCCGGGTTCCTTCTAAATTTTTTTTGGGAATGGATCGCACGAATGGACATACATATTGAGATAATCACCCAGGTTCTCTTCTGGGGATTATACACCGGGTGTATTTACATCCTCCTGGCTACCGGGCTGAACCTGATCTTCGGAGTCATGAAGATTGTGAACTTTGCCCATGGAGAATTTCTCATGCTGGGAACGTACATTACGTTCTTTCTCTTCATCATGAGCGGGTTCAATCCCTATGTTCTGCTCTGTGCCTCAATTCCGCTCCTTGTGGTGATGGGAGTGATAGTAGAACGACTCTGTTTCAGACCGATTCTTGGCACCGGCAAACTGAATGAAATCTTCGTGAGCATCGGTCTCATATACATCATCCAGAATCTGGTAGCGAGGATATGGACTGATGAATGGAAGACTATTCAGAGTCCGTTCAGAGATATCAGCGTGGATATGGGTGTCATCAAGGTTCCGCTTGACTATCTTATCATCATGGCCATCACGGCTTTCCTGCTTATCGGCCTGTATCTCTTTCTCCATCACACCTGGACTGGCCGGGCAATCAGGGCCACCAGTCAGGATAGAAGTGGTGCGATGCTGATGGGAATCAATGTCGAGCGGATGGATATGGTTACCTTTGGTATCGGTGCTGCTCTTGCAGGAGCTGCCGGTACACTCTGGGCAGTCAGCGGTCAGGTCTTCAACCCGTATATGGGGTCCATTCCGGCCATTAAGGCATTCGCGATCATTATCCTGGGAGGTCTTGGCAGTATTCCTGGTGCCATTGTCGGAGGACTGGCAGTGGGTCTTGTTGAGAACGGGACCGCCTTTACCCTTGGAGGTGCATGGAAGGATGCCGTATCGTTTATTCTCCTGATAATCGTGCTCATTATCCGGCCGACCGGTCTCTTTGGGGAGGATAGCGAATGATTCCCCCGTTTCTCCAGGAGAAAAAACATCAACTTGCTGTACTGGCACTCATCATAGCTGCACTTCTTCCGGTTGTTCTGGGTTCCAACCAGTATTACCGGACGGTCCTTATCCTGATGCTGATTTTCATAATTTATGCATCGGCCTGGAACTTTCTCACCTTCTCCGGCCAGGGTTCGCTCGGCCATGCAGCCTTCTTTGGTCTGGGCGGATATTTCTCATCTCTCATCGCTATTCAACTCGGTATCCCTCTTATTATCGCAATTTTTGCAGGTGCATGTGTTACTGCCGGAATTGGCGTTCTCATCGGAATGACCTGTGTCAGGCTCCGGGAATGGTTCCTGGCCATGGTGACATTCGGGTTTGCGGTCATCATCCAGACCCTTATCGTGATAAGTCAGCTAAGCCCCATTACCGGCGGATGGGATGGATATGCGGTTCCAAAACTCATCCCGTCATCAATTCCGGGGTCACCATTTGTTGAGTACTATTGTATCCTTGCCATCGCTGCCGGCTCCATTCTGCTCTTTCATCTCATGCTCAAATCTAAAATCGGGCTTGCACTTGCAGCAATCCGCGAGAACGAGATGGAAGCGAAGGCATCAGGTATTAATCCGGTTCCGTTCAAGCTGCTAGCCTTCGGCGTCAGCTCCTTTATCACAGCAATTGCAGGAGCCCTTGAGGTGTCCCATTTCGGGTACATCTCTCCGGAGATTTTCGGAACTGACATCTCTTTCTGGCCGATTATCTATTCAATAACCGGTGGCCTTGGAACACTTGCAGGTCCGATCATCGGGACTATTGTTATCAGCCTGCTCTGGGAAGGGCTGAATGCTCTTGGATTTACCTATGAGCGGTTTATTGTGATTGGGGTTCTGCTTATCCTGACGATCATATTCCTGCCAAAGGGCCTTGTCAGTCTTCCGGAAAGATTGCAACAGATAAAAAAGAAGAAAGTGTGCGATAAAAAATAATTACATGCCCAGGTATGCTTCTTTTACATGGGAATCATGTAACATCTCTTCTGCAGGTCCGGAGAGGACAATCCTTCCATTTTCAATGATATAGGCACGGTGTGATATCTCAAGGGCACGTTTCACATTCTGCTCGACAAGCAGGATGGTAAGCCCCTCTTTATTCAGTGTGGCGATGGTATCTAGGACATTGTGGACATATTTCGGAGACAGGCCGAGTGAAGGCTCGTCAAGGATGATCATCTCCGGACCTGACATAAGGCATCGGCCGATTGCAAGCATCTGCTGCTCACCCCCGCTGAGCGTTCCTGCATACTGGTCTTTTCGCTCTTGTAAAATAGGGAAGAGAGAATAGATGTAATCAATATCATACTCCTTGTGATTCATGTAGGAGCCCAGCATCAGGTTCTCCCTGACGGTCATCTTCCCGAATAATTTCCTTGTTTCCGGGACAAGATTCAGATGATGATGGACAATATCATAGGTCGGAAGTCCGGTGATAGGAGCATCTGCAAAGGTAATTGTTCCACTGGATGCAGGTACAAATCCCATGACTGAAGAGACCAGAGTTGTTTTTCCTGATCCATTTGAACCGATAAGGGTGACTATCTCTCCTTTTCTGACCTCCAGACTGACATCCCAGAGTACCTGCAGATGGGAGTAGGAGACGGTGAGATTTTGAACCTTCAGCACTCAGTGCTCCTGGAAATGGTATTGTTCTCCGAGGTATGATTCGATGACCCGCTCATCTGCGGCAACTTCACGGGGAGTCCCTTCTGCTATCTTCTCACCCTGATCAAGAACAACAACCCGGTCAGATACTTCCATGATGATCTTCATTACATGTTCGATCATGAGGATGGTCAGACCCTCATCACGTAAGGATCGGATCAACCTGATTGCCTCTTTCCCCTCACTCGGGGTAAGGCCGGTCATGATCTCATCAAGGAGCAGCATTTTTGGTTTCGATGCAAGGGCCCGGGCAAGCTGGGTCTTTCGAAGGTCTATGGTATTGAGATTGCCAAGCGGATAATCCAGTTTGTCATCCGGAAACCCTACCCGTTTCAGGCATTCAACCGCTTCTTCCTGGGCCTTTTTCATACCGGGTTTATGCCCGTTTCCATAGAGGGCACTGATCATAACGCCCTCCTTTGCGGATAGCCCTGGAAAAGACCGTGGATGCTGAAATGTTTTTGCAATACCTTTCTTACATATGGCATCAAGAGTGAGCCGGGTGATATTTTCATCCTGGAAATAAATTCCTCCGGCATCCGGCCTGTATACTCCGGAGATCATATTCAGAAGTGTGGTTTTTCCTGCACCATTGGGTCCGACCAGTCCCAGGATCTCTCCCTCCCTGAGTGTAATGTCCACATTGCGGACCGCCTTTAACCCGCCAAAAGATTTGGAGACACACTTAACATTGAGCATATCTGTCACCGTGCGATACTATGTCATGATATGTGTTAGCATGTATCATAAATCTATCACCGGACTGGCAGGCTCAGTTCAGGGATGGTCAAAAATTGTATCAAAGGAAAAAAATTGCTGAAAAAAATGTGAGGGGATATTCAGGTGGTAAATCTTCCCATCGATTGAGAGATGCGGTCAATTGAGGCGGTTGCATCGGTAATGACCCTGGTAATCTGGTCAAGGGCTGCTGAAGCCTCCTCGGTCGCTGCTGAGGAATCAACCGCTTCTTTTGCCGCCTGTTCTATGAGATTTCCAAGTTCATGAACACTGGCGCTGATCTGCTGAACTGATGCTGCCTGCTCTTCACTGGCACCGGCCACCTCTCCGACTCTGACTGAGACATTTGCAATCGCCTCTGCAATCTTGTTAAAGACGGTCAGTGTCTCCCGAACGGCGGAGTTCCCTTCTTCGACATCCTTGAGCGAGGTTTTCATGGACTCTGTAACGGCCCGTGATTTTTTCTGCAGGTCGGTGATAAGGTTTGCAATCTTTTCGGCAGATTGTTGTGACTCCAATGCCAGGGATTTCACTTCATCAGCAACAACCGCAAATCCAAGACCTGCATCCCCTGCACGTGCTGCTTCAATCGCTGCATTCAGGGCAAGGAGGTTGGTCTGGTCTGCAATGGAACTGATAACGTTCACAATTGTCCCGATATCCTCCATCTGTTTTCCGATTTCCCCGATAACATGGTCAGTCTCATTAAAGGAGCTTGATATCTTCTGCATCCCGGTATCTGTTCTTCCAACCAGTTCAGCTCCCTGTCTGGAGAGATCGTCCGTCTCCTGGGTGAGATTTGCCACTTCATTTGCCTGGGTTGCGACCGCAGATACGGTAGTTGACAGATCATTCATGGCCTGAAGAACCTGGGTGACTCCGGCTCCGCTCTTTTCAGAGAGATCACTGACAACACCGGCATTATGGGCAAGATTCTGTGCTCCGGCGGTCACTTCCTCAACACTGGCACTTGTTTCTTCCATTCCGGCAAGCAGAGAGTCAACCTCTTTTTTCACTCCTCCGACAGCAAACCCGGTCTCCTCACCAATTTTATTGAGTGAATCCCTGAACGGGATAAAATCTCCCTTCACTGAAACCTGTTTACCAAACCGTGCAGAGAAATCACCAAGGGCATATGCACCGGCAAGGTTCATGGCTTCATTCACCGGTTCGATAATATTCTCCAGGGTGTTGTTAATTCCGGCGATGATCTCACGGTACCCGCCTTTGAATTTATCGGCATCTCCGCGAATGTTCAGGTTTCCTTGTTCAGCTGCATGTGCCAGGGTTTTTGTCTCTTCTATGAGATCATTGATAGTATCAGCGGTCTCTTTCAGGGCTGGTCCGATCTCATCACGATTGTCCATGATGGGAACTTTTGTGACTTTTTCACCGGCAGCAATACTTTTCATGATCCCAATCACCTCATGCTGCAGGTTATTGGCAAATGAGTCCATTGTTGTGGCAAGGATACCAATCTCATCCTTCCGGTCCATGGAAAGCCGCATACCAAGGTGCCCGTGTCCCATCTCATCGATCATCTCAACGGTTTTTCCAAGAGGGCCGGTGATACTCCTGGTGAGGGCAATGGCAAACCCGATTCCGATGATTGCGCCGATGATGGTGACAATGATCATCGTGGTTTTAGCTGCATTTGCGTTATTATCGTTTTCTGTTTTTATCTGTTCGGCAACTTTCATATTCGTCTCAGAAAGGGTTGAAAGAGCGCCTATACATTGAGTACGATAATTCGCAAGAGGCGTACCTGCAGCAAGAACAGAAATTCCTTCATCAATTTTATTTTGTTTGATGAGATCGATGAGTTTTTCAGATTCAGATTTATAGCCTGCAAATCCGGTTTTAAATGACTCTAATACCTTCCTTTCTTCAGGATCCAGATTGAGTTTATCGATTATGCCAATCTGATCCTCAATTTTCTTCAGTACTGCTTCAGCAGATGAAAGACTCACGTCTCTTTCAGCGGGGACAAGCATTGCTTTATACACGTCCCCTCTGAATTGTGTAAAAGATTCGACTACGGTTCCAATTTCCTGTAACGGAATTAACCGGTCATTATACATCTCATCACTTTTTACGGCAAGGTTACTGATAAAAATAAATCCGGTCCCTGCAATGATGAGCATTATGATAATAGTCAGGATAAATCCGCCAATCAGTTTCTTCCCAATCTTCACATTCTCCAGCATTTTGATCACCACATGATGTTCACTTTACCACACTGCTTTAAATAACCTGTGGTAACCGGAACCAGTGTTCAAAAGTTTGAAATCATCGATCTATTGAGAAATGCTTTAATTGCAGAGGGATAGAATTGTGGTATGGTCCGGGATACAGCATCTCATTGCAGGAGAGGAATATCATGGCAATCCCTTCCTGAACCGGCCGTTCGTGAAAAACTGGCAACCGGAGAGAAGGGTCTCCCGAGTCAGGAAGCTGCAACCAGAATTATGGAATTTGGGAAGAATGAACTTCCTGAAGCGAAAAAGGCATCTGTATTCACCATATTTCTCAGTCAGTTCAAAAGCCCGCTTATCTATGTCCTGATAGCTGCAGCCCTGTTGTCATGGTTTCTCGATCACCTGACAGATACGGCGTTTATCACGGTCGTCATTCTTGTAAATGCAATTATCGGAACCATACAGGAATGGAAGGCTGAGCAGAGTGCAAAAGCCCTTCAGCAGCTCTTTCGGATTACTGCGGTTGTAACACGGGACGGCCACGAAATTCGTATTCCTGCAGAGGAACTGGTTCCCGGAGATCTGGTCTATCTTGAGGCAGGAACACGGGTTCCGGCAGATCTTCGGATTATCCAGGTTGCCGACTGCTCAATTGATGAATCAGTTCTCACCGGGGAGTCTGTTCCGGTCACAAAGAAGCTGACCATCCTTCCGGAAGAGATTCCCATTAGTGACCAGGAGAACATGGCTTTTGCCGGTACAACAGTAGTCCGTGGTATCTGCCGGGGATTTGTTGTAAATACCGGAATCTGCACTGAAGTCGGAAAGATTGCTGTTGCGGTTGCTGATACGACGCTGTCAAAGCCTCCCCTCATCATCAGGATGGAGAAATTTTCCCAGCATATTGCCGTTGCAGTTCTGGTTGCGACTGCCTTTCTGGGCATCATTGCCGTCTACCAGGGGATGGCGATCATTGATGTCTTCTTCTTTGCCGTTGCTCTTGCGGTTTCAGCAATACCTGAAGGTCTCCCAGTCGCTCTGACCGTCGTTCTTTCAATCGCTGCCCATCGGATGGCCGGTCGGAATGTAATCGTCAGAAAGATGACGGCGGTTGAAAGTCTTGGGTCCTGCACTCTCATTGCCAGTGACAAAACCGGCACTCTGACAATGAATGAGCAGACAGCCCATATTGTTCTCCTCCCCGGACGGGACTCATTTCAGGTCTCCGGAACCGGGTATACTGGTGAAGGCACCATCCACGCACAAAAAGGAGACCATCTTTTAGAGACAGATCATCACCAGGTACAGCGGCTTTGTCATATTGCGACTCTTTGCAGTGAAGCACAGCTCGAAAAAACCGAAGAAGGCTGGCATCATTCCGGAGATCCAATCGATGTGGCATTTCTGGCACTGGCACACAAATCAGGTCTTGACACGTCGCTCATCCAGAAATCAGTTGACAGACCTCTGTTTATTCCCTTTGAAGCTGATCGGAGATATTCAGCAGCAGGATTTACAGACTCAACCGGTGATCGCTTTGGTATCAAAGGAGCAGCAGAAGCGGTGCTGCCTCATTGTATCCGGATGAGAACAGCTGCCGGTGATGAGGAGGTTGACCAGTCGCTCCTCCTTGCGAAGGCAGAAGAACTTGCAGTGAACGGATACCGGGTGCTTGCAGTTGCCGAAGCAGTCTCTTCTGGTATCCCTGAAGATCCAATAAAAACCGGGCTTCCTCCACTCGTCCTGCTTGGGTATATCGGGTTTATCGACCCGGTCAGGCCTGATGCCCGGGAGTCGGTTGAGTCCTGTCAGAAGGCCGGGGTTACTGTAGTAATGGTCACCGGTGATCACCCGGCAACAGCTCTTGCTATTGCGAAAACGCTGGGGATTGCCGATACTCAGGATCAGGTTCTCACCGGTATGGAGATAGATGCACTTGGGTCAGTTGATATCCCTGAGTTTTTCGACCTTGTCCAGAAGGCCCGGGTATTTGCACGGGTAACCCCGGTCCAGAAACTCTCAATCGTTGATGCCCTTATCCGGATGGGCCATTTTGTTGCGGTGACCGGAGACGGGGTCAATGATGCTCCTGCCCTTCGCCGTGCCCATATCGGGGTTGCGATGGGGTCCGGGACCGATATTGCAAAGGATAATGCTGCGATGATCATCACCGATGACCGGTTTTCATCCATCGTGGCCGGGATTGAGGAGGGGCGCTTTGCATATGATAATATCAGAAAAGTGACTTATCTGCTCGTCTCAACCGGTGCAGCAGAGGTGATACTCTTTACCTGTTCCCTCATCGCACATCTGCCCCTGCCACTCCTTGCAGTTCAGCTGCTCTGGTTGAATCTTGTAACCAACGGAATTCAGCATGTTGGTCTGGCATTTGAACCTGGTGAAAAGGGTGCAATGAGCCGTCCGCCCAGGCCACCGTCCCAGGGTATATTCAACCGTCTGATGATAGGCCAGATTCTGGTATCTTCAGTCATTATGGGTTTGATCGGGTTTATTGCATGGTACTACATGATCTCAATCGGTGTTGAGGAGAATACTGCACGAAACCTGGCGGTCCTTCTCTTTGTCCTGCTTGAGAATGTCCATGTCTTTAACTGCCGGTCCGAGTACGTGTCTGCATTCAGGATGCCCCTGTCAAGAAATCTCTTCCTTGTCGGTTCGGTTATAGCAGCACAGGCGATACACCAGATTGCCATGCATATCCCGGTTCTGCAGAATGTACTGGGATTCCAGCCTGTCAGTCTCTCACAGTGGGGAGTGCTCTTTGCAGCAGCATGTCTTATCATCGTGGTCATGGAGTTGTTTAAGGTAATCTGGCCACGGGTTGATAAAACCGAATAACTCTCCATCCTTCTTTTTGAGTAAATTTTTAAATAATGTCAGATTTAAATTTGAACCACGATCATTTTTTTACAATGGAAGAATCTAATATTTCCATAGCCAATAACATAGATACTGAATATCCCCGTCATGGTTTGTTATGTTTACATGTATTGAGGTAGGGGAAGATTATTCTCTTCCTTTAAAAGAAATAAAAGATTTATTGGGCATTAAGCCTCACGATATGTTTAATATTGAAATTTTAAATAATTCAACAATTCAACTAAAACGTGTATCCCAAGAGGATTCCCTTATTGATCTCATTGATCATCCTGCGATACTTGGTCGGCCTGTTACCTCATCAGAACTAAGAAATATCGATGACGAACTATTCGGCCCTGATGTCCAAAAAACAGGTGACTGGAATGAATGAAAAACAGGTACCAGCAATGGATGAACATGAAAGCTTTAAGCCTGAATGTCCATTGGATTTTAAAGATTCATCCCTCGTTCATATTACAATACACCCGACATTCTCCGATTTTTTGGAGGAAATTGGAGAGCCGGAAGCAAAAGAGGATATTGATACGGTATTGAATGAAATACGATACAGAACCGATTCATAATTTTTTCTCTGCATAAGGTATTATTATTCATTCTCTTTGAACACGAGCATTCATTTAATATTTTATGAACATCTTGCGAAACCCGGGACCTGTCTATGGTCAGTTACTTGTCGTCATCGGAGCTGCTCTCATCAGTTTATCACCGGTCTTTGTCGTTCTTTCCGGAGTAAGTGCGAGTGCCTCTGCATTTTACCGGATGGCATTATCCCTTCCTCCACTTCTCCTGCTGCTGGTCTTTATCCGGGGAAAAATATGGCTTGGTCCCCGGCAATTGGGAATTGCCCTTCTTGCAAGTATCTTCTATACGCTTGATCTCACCTGCTGGCACCAGAGCATCCTCCTCATCGGCCCCGGACTTGCGACGATCCTGGGGAATTTTCAGGTTTTTGTCCTGGCAGCGTTCAGTGTCCTTGTCCTTCATACCAGAGTCACCCCCCGGCTGATTCTTGCAATCCCGGTCTCGATAATTGGCCTGTATCTTATCTGCGGGGTGCAATGGAGCACTGCTTCTGATGGTTTTCAGATGGGAGTCCTGCTTGCACTGACAACAGCGTTCTGGTACGGCGGGTACGTTTTATTCCTCCGTCTTTTACAGACTTCATTTGATCTGGAGGGGAAGATTGCGAATCTGTGTATGATATCCATCCTCACCACCATTATTACCGGGCTCGTGGTTATCGGATCAGGTGATAGTTTCGACGTCCCAAGTGTTGATTCATGGCTCTATCTTGCTGCTTATGCCATAATATGTCAGGTTATTGCATGGCTGCTCATATCAGCAGGACTTCCCTTTACGGTTCCGATTAAAGTCGGACTCATATTACTTCTGCAACCAGCCGGGGCTTTTATCTGGGATATTCTCATCTTCAGGCTTCCGTTTACCAGTGTCACCGTCCTTGGTGTTGTGATAACACTTGGAGCGATATATCTTGGATCAACAAGCACCAGTCCGGGAGAAAAATCAGAATCCGATTAACTGATATCATATCCTGTTGTCCTCTTTTTCGAATATAAGTCTGATATTGCCTCCTCACATGTTTAGCAGCAGATGTGAAAGTGAACGGATCAGGCCGTGATGCATATCTACTTGTATTGTGTCACCCATAATTCAAAGGAATGGATTTGGCCCATACATATGGAGGGATAACGATGAAACCATATCTTTATGCTCTTATTTTCATTCTGGCTGTCTTTATCTGCGGAGGACTGGTGCAGGCAGCGAATTCTCACATTGCAGTAACCGATTATCAGATAACTCCCTCAGTCCTGATGCCGGATGAAAAAGGCATTGTAACGGTGACTCTTTCTAATACCTGGTCGTCTGGAGCAGGTATTCCCTCACCGGCAGAGCAAGGTCTGAATGATGGAAGCTCTGAACCTTTGGGAGTCTCCCCTTCTCCTGTCATTGACAGTGTTTTTCTGAATGGGAAAAAAGATATTGATGTTCTTGCTGGAAACGGTGAGTTTGAAGGACAGGTGGGACCTGGTCAGTCAGTGCAGATCTCATTTGTCATCAAGGCCCCCCAGGTAAGTGGGATTTACTTTGCAGAGCTTCTTATCCGGCTTCGAAACCAGGAGAGCATCAAATATCCGATAGCGGTAAATGTGAATACTCCAATCTCTGCCGTCAGGCAGCCAGCCCTCATTGTATCACAGTCATCATCAGGTCCGATTCGACCAGGAGAATCATTTCCTGTTCAGATAACTTTGGCAAACCATGGAGTCAGCCAGGCAAAAGACATCACCGTCCGGGTGAAAGAGACCGGATCATCACTTGCTCCCCTTCAGACAAATGCATTTCACATTGAAAAATTAAAACAGGGCGAGGAATCATCAGGGGAAATTACCTTCAATACCGATAAAAATGTCAAACCCGGCATTCACAAGATACCAGTTGAGATACAATACACGACTCCTGATAAAGGCGAGATTATTACCACGGAGACTCTCTCCCTGGATATCAGGGGTGATGCCGATGTCTCACTCATGTCAATTGAGACTGAGCCCTCCCGGATTATGAAAAATACTCCGTTTGACCTGGTGATACGGCTTGATAACTCAGGAACCGGTGATGCTGAGGCAGTCAGGGCACGAATTTCACTCCCGTTCCAGGGGGGGAAAGAAGCATTTATCGGAAGAATAGAGCCCCATAACGATGCACCAGCCGTGTTCATCCTGGATTCCGGGGAAGCAGGTGAATATCCGTATATCCTGAATATTATGTATAAAGATGACTGGGGCGAACATGAACGAACAGAAAACCTCACGCTCACTGTTCAAAGTCCACCGGATAATACGCTCTCACTTATCATTGGAATCCTGCTAGTACTGTTTGGATTTCTTGGGTACCGGATGTGGATGAGGAGAGGAGACGTGTGAATGCTCACCGATCTGAAGATCTCATTTTTTCTTGCAACCCGGATACTGAAACGGTCCAGTAAAGCAGGCACACTTCTCACCATCTTCATCATCGCCCTGGTCTTCACCAATATGATCTTCCTCTCTTCGGTGATTGGCGGTTCGATAGAACTGATGAATCAGCAGACCGTGGATTACTATATCTCAAATATCATCATCAAACCAAAGGATGATAACCGGTATATCGACAACAGCTCCGGACTTGTGGCAAAAGTGAACCGTATTCCCGGTGTGTACCATGCATCAGCCAGGTATGAAATGGGTGCTTCGCTGGTTCATAAATCAAATGAAATTGCCCTTCCGGTCAGTGTCTTCAATCCGGATGATGAACGGATGGTGACAAAGATCCATGAGATGATGAAGGAAGGGCAGTTTCTTACGAGAGAAGATCGGGGGCAGATCTTAATCGGGAATTATGTAGCCGGTAACAAGGATCAGAGCAAGGATTTCTTTGAGTCTCTTGGCGGGGTGAAAACCGGTGATTCTATTACTGTTAATTATGTCAACGGGGTAAGCAGGGAATACCGGATTAAAGGAGTTTTCCAGACAAAGTCATACCAGACCGATTACATGGTCTTTGTCTCCTGGAATGAGATAGAAGATGTTCTGGATCATCCCCTTGACCAGTCAGTTGAGATTTTGGTAAAAACGGAGCCCGGAACTCGTGAAGATCGGGTAAAGAAGACCATGATGTCTTTTGGAATCAAGGAAGATGTCAAAACATGGAAGGAACAGGCAGGTGGTCTTTTTGATGAATCAATTGAGAGTTTTCAGATCATTAATAATATCACCCTTCTGGTAAGTCTGATCATTGCCATCGTGGTTTTGTTTATTGTAATCATGATTAAAACCCTGCATAACCGGAGAGAGATAGGGGTTTTAAAAGCAATCGGTATTGATGAGAACATTATCATTCAGAGTTATGTCGTACAAACACTCATCATCGGAATTGTTGGAATAATCATCGGGTTTTGTATCATTCAGACACTGGTACTCTATTTCTCTCTCTACCCGATTGAGTTTCCTGATGGAAATGTCTCTCTCTATGTTGAGTCGGGAATAATGATAGAAAGTGCCATATTACTTCTGATTGCATGCATCATCGCGGGATATTTCCCTGCTATGAGAATAGCAAGAGAGGATATCCTGACGGCAATGAGGGGCTGATATGATGGATGTTATCTCGGTTCGTGACTTATTCAGGGTATACCGCCTTGGTAATATCGATGTTCATGCTCTGAACGGGGTTTCAATCGACATCGGAGCAGGTGAATTTGTCGGAATCATGGGGCCTTCAGGAAGTGGAAAATCCACCCTGCTTCACCAGATAAGTCTCCTTGACCGTCCTACTTCCGGGTTTATCTGCATTCAGAGTCTTGATGCGGGGCAGCTTAGCGATCGGCAGCGGACAAAATTCAGACTGAAACATTTTGGGTATGTATTCCAGGATTATGCACTGGTTCCTGAACTGACCACTGAGGAGAATGTCTCCCTCCTGCCGATGGCTCTTGGAAAACCTGATGAGGACTGTCATGAAGCAAGCGTAGAAATTCTGGGTGTTGTGGGACTCAAAGAGCGTCTTTCCCATCTCCCCCGTGAATTATCCGGTGGAGAGCAGCAACGGGTAGCCATTGCCAGGGCCATGGTGAATCAACCTGATATCATCTTTGCTGATGAACCATGTGCAAATCTGGACAGTATCAATTCAAAACGAATATTGGAATTATTCAGGCAGATTAACGAGGAGAATGGGCAGACGATTGTGATGATCTCTCATGAGGATGAGGATATTGAGTATTTTGACCGGGTTATCAGGATATTTGATGGGAAAAACCTTTGAATGGACGCTGTACAGTATGCGGTAATGAAACGAACTTCAGAAAAGTTCTCCTGCTTCTGGTCTGCCCGCATAACGCTTCGGAGTTCTGACTTCTGCTCAGAAATACCGGCCCTCAATAATTATCTCATTCTCTCTTCAAATCGTGTAGTGGTCTCAAATTTCAAATTTCTTTTAGATTCGCAGGCCTGATATGTGAAATACCTCTTCTACAGGATACATCTATCTATACCGGAGACAAAACAGAAACTATTCATCCGACCCTTCTTACTGTATTGAAAACAGATTTTCTAAAAAGGTGATAACTGATGTTTACAAAAGTCCTGATACCCTATGATTTCTCTGATGACGCTGAATACATCATCAGGTGCCTGAAAAACATTCCCCGGATACGTGAAGTTATCCTGGTCCATGTCACCAGAAGTCTGTATCTTGTTTCTTCTCCGGATAGGGAAAACCCTGAGGCTGACTATGCCCGGCTGCGACTTGAAAAGGTACGGGATCTGATTGACATGCCCAGGTCAAAAGTCCGTATCATTGTTGAGGAGATTACCGGAGGAGAGATCTCTGATGCAGTCATCCGGGTTGCAGAACGTGAGCAGGTCTCACTCATCCTGATGGGCAGAAGAGGGCGGGGAGTCATCGAGACAATACTGCTGGGAAGTACGGCATGGGATATTCTCCGGTTCTGTCCATCCAGTCTTCTCCTGATCCATCCACCTGAAAACGTTTCAGAGCTCTCACCTGGTGTCCGTTGTCCGGATATCTTCACACGGGCATTGGTATGTACTGATTTTTCAGAACCTGACATTGCAACTCTTCTTACAGATATTCTTCCCCTGGTTTCATCTGTGGATCTCTTCCATGTTGTCTCGAAAGGGGATACAGATGAGGAGATAAATCGTTCGGTGATGGAAGCAGAAGAGAGGTTAAAAAGTATTGTCATTTCCTGCCCTGAGAAATCCATTCCGGTCAGAACTCATGTCAGGATTGGTGATGCTGCAGATGAGATAATTCGGTTCTCTGAAGGGGAGGATATATCCCTTATCGTGGTAAAGTCCACCGGAACCCGGGGGTTCGTGCATAAAATCATTGGTGGAACAACAGAGGCAATTGCACGAAATGCTAAAAAACCTCTTTTCATTCTCCGAA
>ERZ1645192.2135-NODE-2135-length-16473-cov-4.993117_pt1 | contig 16473 bp, 13 predicted proteins | sample MGYA00575354_ERZ1645192 | MGnify/ENA primary metagenome ERZ1645192 (study PRJEB40844, sample SAMN11349763) | freshwater sediment metagenome | isolation source: river sediment | host: Sediment | place: India: Faizupur Khadar , New Delhi | collected 2017-02-21 ... | reverse complement strand
GGGCTGGGGCCGTGAATGAGCATGACGTAGAGCAGCGCTGCCGGAGCTACGCCGAAGGCGAGGAAGTCGACGAAGGTATCCAGCTCCGCGCCGAACTCGGTCGTCCCTTTCAGCCAGCGGGCGACGTTGCCGTCGAGCCCGTCGAGAATGAGCGCGAGCATGATGTACTGCGCGGAACGCCCAAGCAGCGCGGGAACATCGAGGCGCATCGCCTCGATGGTGGATAGTATGCTGGCGAAGCCGAAGAAGATCGCGGAGAGCGTCACCATGGTCGGGACGATCCGTCTCCAGTTGGCGAGAATTCTCAATTTATGCACTTGCTGTCCTGTCATTGTTTACTTTCCTTTCTTCACTATCCGGGCGATGATCGTCTCGCCCGCGGTGACCTGGTCGCCGATCTTCGCGATCATCTCGATGTCTCCCTTGGGGAAGTACATATCGAGACGCGAGCCGAACTTCATCATACCGAAGCGGTCGCCCTGCTTGACGGTGGTCGTCTTGTCCTCCCTGAGCCAGTAGACGACGCGGCGGCAGACGGGGCCGACGATTTGCCGTATGAGACACGAGGTTTCTTCGTTGCGCACCAGAATGGCGTTGTGCTGGTTCACGTCCGACGACTTCTCGTCGAAGGTGAAGAGCCGTTTCCCAGGGAAGTAGCCAAGGAAGGTCGAGAAGCCCCCTATCGGGAAGCGGTTCACATGGACGTCGAACAGGCTGAGGAAGATGCTGATGCGGATCGTGTCCTGTTTCAGATAGTCCTTCTCGTACATTTCAACGATCTTCGCCAGCTTGCCGTTCGCGGCGGCGACCACGATGCCCGGTTCCGCCGGTGTGACTATCTCCGGATCGCGGAAGAAGAAAAGCATGTACCCCGTTCCCGCGCCGCCGAAGAGCAGCCCGAGGAAGAAAGCGAGTCCGTTGGAAGCGCCCGATACCTTCGCTATCGTGTAGATGAAGACGCCAAACACGAACGACGCCAGAAGAAACGGTTTCACTTCCGGCCTAAATTTCATTAAAAAGCCCCCTTGTGTGTATATGGATTCACCTTACATTATACCCTAGAAACCGGATGCGGTCACCTGAATACCGAAACGTTCTCCAAATGTCTTGACAAAATACTTTTGGTGTTCTTCAAGAGCCCAGAGTTCAAGCTGATACCCCTTGTCGGCCTGTATTTTGAGCAGAAGCACGTTTTTTTCGCGGACAAAGCGAACCTCGTGCACGAAATTGTGGTGGCTTCGGTCGAGGCTCTCGGCCATCCGGAGGAACATGCTGAGGGTGAAGACGATGCGCTGCGAATCCTGGTCGAGGGCTTCGAACTCGGGGTCTTTTTTCTTCGGCGAGCGCTTTCTGTGGTAGAAGGCGAGCGCAGCGATGACGGCGATCTCGTTGTCGTGGAAGCCCAGAAGCTCGACGTTGCGGATGATGTAGTGACTGTGGGCGTGGTGGTTGCTGAAGGAGAGGAAGAGCCCGATGTCGTGGAGCAGCGCCGCATAGAAGAGCAGCTCCTTCGCACTCTCGCCGAAGGAGTGCAGCCCGGCCTCTCTCCCGCTGTCGAAGAGCTGCATGCAGAGGTCTCCGAGGTGGCGCGAGTGCTCCTCGTGGAAGCCGCACGAGCGCGCGAGCTGAAGGACGCTCTGTTCGCGCACCGAGAATGCGGCGTCGAGGTACCCCCACTTTCCGCGCATCAGGTAGTCCACCAGCAGACCGTTCCGGAGGCTTCGCGTGCTGATCCGTATCTTGTCCAGCTCAAGATCCTCCATCAGCGTGTGGATGATGGAGGCGCCGTCGACGATGATGTCCGCACGTTCAGGAACCATGCCGGGAAGACGTTTCCGCTCTTCGAGCGAGAGGGAGCAGAGGAGCTTTGTCAGTTCCTCGAGTTGACGCCGGGTCATGGTCCGTTCTGAGCTTTCCTTCTCGGCGGAGGCGCCTTTTTGTTTCTTGTTCCCGCGCCGGAACGCCATTTCCGCCAGCGTTTCCAGCGTGCCGGAGCTTCCCACGACGAGATCGACCGGAAATTCACGGAGCCTCTGGACGCTTCGAAGCGAAGCGTTCCGGACGTACTGCTGCAGCAGCGCGTAGCGGTCCGGAGAGACTGGATCGGTTTCCCCGGGGAGGAAGAAGAGCGACGCGAGGCGGACTGCGCCGAGTTTGAGGGAGTCAAGGTGGAAGTACTCCGCCTGGTTGCCGACGATCGTCTCCGTGCTGCCGCCTCCGATGTCGATGAAGAGCGCCGTTTTGTCGCCGAGGTGCATGCCGCTCGCGATGCCGAGGTAGATCAGGCGGGCCTCCTCCAGTCCGGAGATGACCTTCAGGTCGATTCCCGCCTCCTTGCGCACGCGTTCCAGGAAGACGTCCTTGTTCTCCGCGTCTCGCGTGGCGGAGGTCGCCACCGCAAGGATCTCCTCCGCGCCGAGGTTTCGCGCCATCTCGGCGAATCTGCCGAGCACAAGGATCGTCCGCTCCATGGCCTCGTTCTTGAGGCGTTGCTTGACGAACTCCCCCTCGCCGAGGCGGACCATGATCTTGTGCTGGTTCAGTATCGTGTAGGATTTGTTCTCGTTGATGCGCACGACGAAAAGGCGCACGGAGTTCGTCCCGAGGTCGATGAGGCCGACCACGTGCCCCGACTTCAGCTGCGGACCCATTCGATATCCAGCTTCTTTCCGAAGACCTTCTCGAAGAGCGCGCCCTTCTCCAGGGCCCGCGCTCTCTCCGCCCCGGCGTCTCCCGACGTCGAGCAGAGGACGGTCACGGCCCCGTCGCCGACGAGACACTCCACCCCTTTGACGACCGACGAGTGGGTCCAGTCGAGCCCGTCGGCGATTCTGAGGATCGCTGCGAGCTTCCGTACGGTCTCTCTGTCCCCGGGTGAGAGACGCTCGAAGAAGGGGTGACTGTCGTCAGGGTCGGCTTTTCTGTGGTAGCGGGCGACGGAGGCGATCAGGATGCGCTCCCGCTCGTCGGGGATGACGCCGTCGAGTCCGAGGATGAACTCCATGGCGACCTTGTGGTGCTCCTTCTGCCCCTTCAGCCAGCCGATGTCGTGGAGCGTCGAGGCGATCTGGAGCTGGAAGCGCGCCTCCCGGTCGAGTCCGTGAAGCTCTTCGAGGCGATCGAAGAGGGCGAGGGCGATGGACGCCACGTGGCGGCTGTGGTCGGCGTGCACCGGAATGGTCGTCTCCAGGATGCGTTCGGCCTCGTCCTCCATCGGGATATCCCCCGCGACGGCCCGTCCCGGCAGAAAGGAGGAGGCGAAGTCCCCCGGCATCCCCCGGAAGAGCGCCGCGTCGGCCGTCTTCGCCATATCGTAGTCGACGAGGTAGTGGTTCACCCTGAAGTAGCCGGGTTGGATGTGCAGCAGCGCGTAGCAGGCACGGAGGTCGTCTCCAAGGGGGCGTCCGGCCGTTCCCGGGTTGATGAACCACGTGTCGCCTATCTTTTTCGAGAGAGGGGCGTGGGTATGCCCGGTGAGCACGATGTCGGAGGAAGCCAGGCGGGCGATCTCACAAAGACGCTCATCGGGAGTGTCCGGGCCGATGTTCTCCTCGATGTCCTCGGGGGAGCCGTGCGTGAGCAGAAATTGCTTGCCCGCGAGCAGGAATTTCTTCGTCCGGGGGAGGTTTTTGAGGTACTTGCGGCTTTCCCTTGAAAGGCGTCCCCTGTTCCAGAGGTGCAGTTCCGCCTTCTCCCCGGTCTTTCCCTGCTTCGCGCGGAGGACGTTCCGGTCGAAGTTCCCCGCGACGGCCACCGATTCCACCGAGGAGAGCAGCGAGACGGTCTCGTCCGGAAACGGCCCCTGTCCGACGTAATCGCCGGTGTTGAGCACGATGTCGCCTCCTCGTCTGCGTCCGTCCTCCAGGACGGCCTCCAGCGCGGGGAGATTGCCGTGGACGTCTCCAAGCAGTATGATCTTCACGAATGATCCGCTCCTTCCTCTCCGCGGTACGCTCGAAGCGTCTCCGCGGCGGTGTTCAGATTGTCCCAGAACGCTTCCTTCCCGAGGCGCCCCCACTCGTCGAGAAAACGGCCGAAATCCTCTCCCCGCAGCGTCCGTTTCTTCTCCATGAAGGCGAGGATGCCCGTCTTCAGCGGGGGAAAGACCCGCACATGTCCGTAGTACTTCAGCGTCCTCGCCGCTTCTTCCTCCAGAAAACGGGGGAGAAAATCAAGCCAGACGTCGCAGTCGTGAATCTCTCCAAGGAGGTCCTGGAGGGCCTTCAGCCTCTCGACGAAGGGGCGAAGAAGCCCCGCGGAGAGAGGTTCGAAGATCTCCAGCGCGTACCGGAGCCGCTTCACGGCCTTCCTGAGGTCGTGCAGCTCCTTGATCGACGCGGGGTTCCGGACAAACCCGTCGAAGCTGAGGACGTCGGCGACGTGCGCGCGGATTTCGTCCGCGCAGAGGGCGAACGAGGGGGAGTCGTCCCGTTCAAGGATGTCCTTGCGGACCGCTTCCCGAAGGCCGTCGAGCATCTCGTCGAGAGGTTCGCGTATATCGCGGCCGTCGAGCGCGGCGCAGATGCGCCGCTGCAGCTTCTCCCTGCGCCGCGAGAGGCGCAGCAGCAGACGGGCGAGCCCGGGACGCTCGCGGTCGCCGGTTGCGCGAAGTTCCTCTTCGACGGACTCCATCTGGACGTCAAGATCCCGGGCTTCTCCGAGGAGGGCTGTGATCCTGGTCACGGCCTTTTTCCAGCGCTTGGCCTCTCCGGAGGGGAAGCAGGGAGCGAAGAGGGAGAGAGAGGCGCGGAGCCGCCGGGTGGAGACCCTCGCCTTGTGAAGGCATTCGATATCCTCCTCTGTCCGGAGGTCCTCCAGCTGCGAGGAGAGTTTCTCCAGCAGCGGGACGAGCGCGGCAACGGCGAAGGCGCGGAGGGTTGGGGCGCGCTCCTTCATCGTTCGTCGCTCCTTTCCGGAGGATTCCACCCCTTACTTCGCTGCATCATGATCTTCTGCGAGTCGATCACGGGCTTCCCCTCCTCCGGCGTGATCTTGCGATAGATCCCGTCGGACAAGAGTCTCCACGACTTCCTGCTGTCTGTGAGATGCACGTCGAGCATATCGCGGAGCAAAGTTTCACGAAGGTCCTTCTCCCTGACGGGGACGAGCACCTCGACGCGGCGGTCCAGGTTGCGCGGCATGAGGTCGGCGCTTCCGATGAACAGTTCGTCGTCGCCGCCGTTGCGGAAGTAGAACATCCGGGGGTGCTCCAGGAAACGTCCGACGATGGAGGTGACGTCGATGGTCTCGCTCACGCCCGGAACGCCGGGGCGGAGGCAGCAGATGCCCCGTATCTGAAGGCGCACGCGCACCCCCGCCTGCGAGGCGCGGTAGAGCGCCTCGATGCACTCCTTGTCGACGAGCTGGTTCATCTTGAACGCAATATACCCGTCTCCCGATTCTTTATGCCGCGCGATCTCGCGGTCGACCCGCCCGACGATGCCGCTCCGGGTTGTGTGCGGGGAGACGAGAAGCTGGCGGTAGTCCTCCTTGCGCGAGTAGCCGGTGATGGCGTTGAAAAGGTCGGTGACGTCCGCGCAGATGGCCTTGTCCGCGGTGAAGAGACCCAGGTCGGAGTAGACCTTCGCCGTGGAGGGGTTGTAGTTTCCGGTGCCGATGTGCGCGTAGCGCTTGACGCCATCGCTTTCGCGCCGGATCACGAGGCACATCTTCGCGTGGATCTTGTAGCCGACGAGGCCGTAGACCACGTGGACCCCCACGTCTTCCAGCGCCTCGGCCCAGTTGATGTTCCGCTCCTCGTCGAAGCGGGCCTTCAGCTCGACGACCGCGGTGACCTGCTTGCCGTTCTTGCGGGCCGTCATGAGGGCGTCGACCACGGGGGATTCGTTCCCGACGCGGTAGAGCGTCTGCTTGATCGCCACCACCTTCGGGTCGACGGCCGCCCGGCGGACGAAGTCCAGAACGGGCGCGAAGCTGTCGTACGGGTGGTAGAGCACGGCGTCGCGCTTGCGGAGGACGGCGTAGAGCGGCGCTCTCTCCGAAAACGGCGGAGGCGTGCGCGGGAGCAGCGGCTCGTCCTTCAGGTCGGGCCGGTCCACGGAGCAGAGGTCCATCATGCCGGCGAAGTCGAGCGGCCCTTTTCGCTTGTAGATCTGGAAGGGCGCGAGGCGGAAGTTCCGTACGAGGAAGAGAAAGATGTCCTTCGGCACGCCGGACGAGACTTCGAGGCGCACCACTTCGCCGAAGTTCCGCCGGTCGACGAGATCCTTCACCGCTTCGAGAAGGTCGGAGGATTCGTCCTCCTCGATCTCGACGTCGGTGTTCCGCGTGATCCGGAACGTGGTGGAGGCTGTAACCTGAAGGCCGGGGAAAAGAAGGCCAAGGTGCTGCGCCACAAGGTTCTCAACGAACAGAACGTCGCACTGGCGGGCGTTCGGCGAAAAGCCGAGGCTCTCGTACGACTTCGCCTCCTTGTTGCGCGGGAGGAAGATGAAGCGCGAGAGGTTCTTCGGTACCTTGATGCGCGCGAAGCGCGTTCCCTTCTGCGGGTCGGCGAGCTGGACGAGAAAGTTCAGGCTGAGGTTGGAGATCACCGGGAAGGGGCGCCCCGGATCGATGGCCTGCGGCGTAAGGATGGGGTAGATCTCGTTTTTGAAGTACCCTTCGAGGAATTTTTTATGCTTGTCGCCGAGGTCTTCGTACTCGACGAAACGCAGTCCCGCGTCCCGCAGGCAGGGGCGGAGCGACTTCGACCAGTACTCCTGCGCGCCTGCGATCAGCGGAAGCACGCGTTTCCGGATAAGGGCGAGCTGCTTCGAGGGCGACATGCCGTCCGGCGCGAGAGAGGAGACGCCGCTGCGGTACTGCTCCAGCAGGGCGGAGACGCGCACCATGAAAAACTCGTCGAGGTTGTTGAAGAAGATGGAGAGAAACTTGAGCTGCTCCAGCATCGGCGTGGACGGGTCCATCGCCTCTTCGAGCACCTTCGAGTTGAAATCGATCCAGTTGATCTCCCGGTTCAGATAAAGACGGGGATCGTCGAGCTTCGGAATATCCTCGAACAACGTTTCGTCCGCACTCTTCTTCGGGCTCATATCCTCCGCGACCTCTCCTTCTTTCGAAGATGGCGTGGGGAGCATCGTAACGACCTCCTCAATATCATTATACACGTGCATTTCAACGCTCATGGTACATGAGCGCGGTTGGTTACGCCACAGCGGAATGAGAGAACCGAAAAACTGGTACACTTCCGTAATATTGGAGAGAAAAAAACGTCCGCGCGGGATCGGCGGACGGCGTGTGAACGCAGGTATAGGGCGAGAGGAGTCAATCTGCTGCGGGAACTGCGCTGCGCTCTTCCAGAAAGACGACGTTTTCCTCGTCCTTTTTCGATTTTTTGTCGAACCAGCGGATGATCTCCATTGCGCCGTCGAGGTGCTCCACGAGGGCGGAGCAGCTTTCGACCCAGTCGCCGCAGTTGAAGTAGTCGATCCCCTTGAAACGGCGAATCGCCGGATTGTGAATATGTCCGCAGATGACACCGTCGACGCCGTACTTCCCCGCGGCTTTCGCGACGCACTCTTCGTAGTTGCCGATGAACTTCACGGCGTCCTTGACCTTTCGCTTCAGAAACTCGGAGAGCGACCAGTACCCGAAGCCGAGGAAGGAACGAATGGCGTTCAACCCCGTGTTCAGATGCAGAGAGATATCGTAGGCACGGTCTCCGAGGAAGGCGAGCCAGGGCTTGTACATCACCGCGACGTCGAACTCATGTCCGTGGACCACCAGGAATCGTTTCCCTTCGGGGGAAGTGTGGATCGCGTTTTCGCAAATCTTCACGCCGCCGAACGAGTAGCCGTTGAACTCCTTCATAAAGTCGTCGTGGTTGCCGGGGATGTAGAGCACCGGCGTTTTCTTCGACATCTTCAGTATCTTCCGGATTACCGAGTTGTGCGAGTTCGGCCATCCGGGGCTTCTCTTCAGCTTCCATCCGTCGATGATGTCGCCGATCAGGTAGAGCTTCTCGCACTCCATCGACCCGAGGAATGACACCAGACTCTTCGCTCTGCACCAGCGCGTTCCGAGGTGGAAATCGGAGAGGAAGACGGACCGGTATTTCAGAGAACTCATCCCTTTCTTCTCTTTTCTTGCGTCATAGCATAACTCCTTTCGGTAACGGAAGTTCCGTGCGAATGATACGAAAATGTATCGGTTGTATCTCCGTACGTCGACTCCAACCGTATAAGTATACCTCTTTTGCAGCCGCTCAGTCGTTTTCCGTCGAGCCGGGTTTGATGATGGACTTCATGATGTTCTCCAGAAGCTGTTTTTTTACTTGCTCCTCCGTGCTCGCCGAGGTGTCCGACCCCGACCCCGTGGGGATCTCCACAGTAATCTTTATCTGCGTTTCGTTCTTGCCGGTGGAGCCGTTGGACCTCGGAATGGTCAGCGGCGCGCTCCCCCGGGATACCTTCAGGTCGAGCATCTCCGGAGAGTCCCACGTCCCCTTGAGGTTGAACGAGGTCTCCCGGAAGTCGCGGATCGCCATTCCGCCGACGAGCCCCGTCAGGAAGCGCTGCAAGAACTGAGGGTCCGTCAGCGGATTGCCGTCGATGGTCAGAAACCCCTGAAGAGCGCCGATAAAAGCGTTGAGCGCCCTGATATTGATGTCGCCGACGCATTTCAAGTCGAGGGGGGAGTCGTTCCACCCTACGGAGCCGCTCGCTGAGAAGTAGCGGTAGACGGTGTCTCCCGGAGGGGCGGAGAGTCTGCTTCCGGGGAGAAGAAAGATGCTGCGTCCGTCCATGTTGAAGCTTGCGAGGAGCGACGAGAAACGAATTTCTCCTGTTTTCGACACCGATTTGATCGACTCGAACCCCGAGACGGAACCCTCCTTCGCAGAAATCTGCCCGCTGCCGAAGACGAGTCCGAGCATGCCGCCCGTGCCGCTCCCCCGCATGGTGAGATCGGCCTTTCCGGAGATCTTCCCCTGCCCTTCGAGGATGCGTTCCGAAGCGCTCGCAAGGTCCATCCCCTTCACGGCGAGGTTTCCCTCCCACCGCATGGTGACAGGGTCGACTTTCCCGTCGAAGAGGGCGGTTCCCTCGTGGTAGACCCCCTTGCCCCCCGAAATCACGAACATGCCGTCGCTCCAGCGGAACGGGACGGAGACACTGCGCGCCTCCGTTTTATAAAGTCCCAGCGATTGGGCGGAAATGGAGCCTTCAAACGTCGGGACGGCGCCCAGCTTGCCTGTGAGCGAAAAGTCCGCGTCTCCGGTGAAGATGCCTGCAGCGTGCGCCGAAAGCGCGGATGCCGTCTTCGCAAGGTCGATCTTTTTCGTGTTCTTGAGCGAGAATGTTGCACCCGAGGGCGAAACGACCGCTCGTCCTTCAAGCGCGAGGGCGCTCTCCCCGAGCATTCCTTCAAGAGCGACGTCGAACGCGTCCTCTCCGTCCGGCGTGAGCGAGACTTTTGCCTTCTCAAGCAACACTCCGTAGACGGAGAGAAAGGGCGACGTGCCGGAGAGAGTCGACGTGTACGCGCCTCCCGTTTTTCCGGAGACGTTGAGTTGCGCCGAGAGCGTTCCGCCGAGACGTACCCCGGGAAAGAATGCCGCGGCGAGCGAATGGAGATCGAGCTTGTTCGCCGCTATCTTCAGATTTGTCTTTTCTCCTTTGCTCAGGCCGATAACACCCGAAAGATCAACAGAAGACTCCTGCAGTCTGGCCGAGAAATCCGTGATCTTCAAAGATGAGAGCGTTCCCTCGGCCTTTGCCCGGACAGCCGTCAGGGGCAAGGAGGCAACGCCGAGCGAGGGAGCGGACGCCGTCAGCGACAGCAAGGGGGAGGATGGCTTCCCCGAAAGGGAGAACTCTCCGGCGACCACCCCGTCCGCGGTCTCCGCATCAGCGCCTGCCGCGGCTGCTATCTGTCCGGCGGAGAGCCCTCTAAAGGCTCCTTTGAAGGAGAGCGACGTCGCCGAGCCGAAACGCGCTTTCCCCTCAATGCTCGCCGTTCCGCCGAAGAGAGAGCCAGAGCCTTTGGAAACGGAAAGCTCATTCTTCTCGAAGCGCCCTTCGAGCTGGATGTTTCTGAGAGGGAGCGAGCGGGAGAACGGCGTTTCTCTGCCTTTGAGGCCGAACGAGACGACCGGAGAGGCTGTCGGCCCCTTCACGCTCCATGAGGCGTCGAAGAGGCCCGCGGTCTCAAGACCGCCCAGGGCGTCCCGCAGAAGGTTCCACGCGAGGTCGCGTCCGCTTCCCTCCATGGTGATGGACGGCGACTTTCCGGAGAGTCCGGTAATGCTCCCCTTGCCGGAGAGAAGCCCCTTGCCGGCGGGAGAGAAAGAGAGCGCGGAGAGAGAAAGAATCTCTTCAGTACCTGAAAAAGCTACGGAAAGCTTCTCTCCTGCCGTACCCAGAAACGAAGCGCGGGGCGCGGCAAGAGCGCCTTTGTACGATGCGGCTCCCTCCGAAGGTATGGAGATTTCAAGAGCCATCGTACCTTTCCCATCGGCGGAGAGCGCGGGAGCGTAGACCTTTCCGGAGGACTTCAGGTCGAAGCTTCCGGAGTGAAGAGAAAGGGAGGTCTCTGCGCCTGCCGAGTCGTCAAGAAGACTCTTCCCCGAGATGGTGAAAGGGGAATCAGACCACGTCGCATTCCCGGAGATGGCAATGCGCTCCCCGTCGAACATGCGAAGATCTCCGCGGAGCGCGCGGACGTCGAAGCCTTCAAGAGTCGCCTTCGGCGCTTCGAAGAGAATAGGTCCGTTCAGCTTCTCGAAAGGACCGGAAAGGTCGATTTTGAGCGTCGAGAGCGTTCCTTGGGCGAAGGAGAGCCAGGAGAAGCAGTGCGTCCACTCTTCAATCTTCAGCTGTTTCAGTGCAAACGCAATCTCCGCCGTCGGTTCCTCGCCGAAGTAGAGGGCGAAGACGCCGGATGCGGGAGAAGAAAAAACACGTGCGTCGACGGGAGCGACAACGGCTTTCGACTCGTCCGCGGACCATGAGAACGTACCGTCCATCAGCAGATCCCAGATATCGCCGTTTTCGATCTCCCCCTCTCCGGAGACGAGCAAACGTCCCTCGGGGCGTTCGAGCAGGAGTGTGGAGTCGACGGTTCCCTTTGCAGTAAAGGGAAGGTTCGTCAGTTCCGAAATGACGTCCAGCCGAAGATCGTCGATGTTTCCCTCGATGCGCGTCTCCGGAAAAAGCGGCCCGGAGAAGGAGACAACGGCGTTTCCTCCTCTGAGAAAACCGTCGGTGATGGAAAGCTGTTCGCCGGTGGTAAACGAGGCGCCCGCCTCGACCGGAAAATCAAGGAAATGCCCCTCTCCGTGAAAGGTCATTGTCTTCTCCCCCGGCGTCAGGCGGAGCGAAGCCAGCGAGATCTCTCCCAAGGGGGTCGTGATGGTTACGGGAGAGAACAGGATGACCGGAACCATGAAGTCGGCGGTTATGCCGCTTCCGGCGGAGAAATCCGAACGACGGAGCGCGTGGAGCATCCCCTCTCCTGAGAGGACGCCCTCCGTCACGGTCACCTTTGTCAGACCGCTTTGGCCACGAAAAAACGAGAGAATGGAAAGCCCTACGGAAAGCTCTTCCGCGCGGGCAACCTCCTGCCCTTCGAAGAGAATGCGGATATTTGCCGCGTTGTACCCTGCGAGGAAATTTCCTGAAATACCATCAGTCTCCAACGTCCATCCGGCGAGCGTGGCGACTGCTTTCTCAAGTTCCGTCTTGAAATAGGACGTCCCGGCATCCTGCCCGGAGATCAGGAAGAATGCCGCAAGGAAAGCGGCAATACAGAGAACAAACAATACCCCAGCAATTTTTTTGAATTTCCCGCGCATACGCTCTACCCTTTCCCGGAGCACACCCTCGGCGTGCAATGTAAAAACCATACTATAATATGCAATCACACGGGGTAATTGCAAGGCAATACTACTGAAAAGAGGATGAAGAGAAAAAAGCGCGCGCTGTACAACCTATATATTGAGCCTCTAAGGGGGCGGGGGTATTGTGGATATGTGGAAAAAACTGTGGATAACGGGTGAAAAACAGGGCGAAAGAACAGGCCTCGCGCGATTTTGTGGATAACATGGACTTCTGTGGATAGAAATCACGGCACACTACGGCTCGGGCGCAGCGCGTTACTCGGTACTCCGTGATACCTGAATTTCTGAAGCGACAGGGAGTTCGCACCCGTTGTACGAGAGAAGGAGCTTTCCGACCGCGCGGATACGGTCTCCCTCGCGAAGCGAGAGCAGACTCTCGGTCTCGGGACTTTTGTAGGCGACGACTGTGACGCGTCCCTCCCGCAGGAGGATGCGCCGCCCCTTGAGTTCGGCCTTTTCAATCGTCATGAAGAGAGTGAGAAACGAACCGGCAAGCAACGGCGCTTCGCTCCACACCTGCGCCGAGGTAAACACCCTCCCTTCCGCCCTGTTCCAAAGGCCTCTTTGGCCGGCACGCGCCTCCTCGAACGCCTTGAGGATTCGCCCCGCGTACCTCCGGTTCGGAGGAATGATGAGAGGTTGTGCAAGTCCCTCCCGGACGAGTATCTCGTTAAGAAACAGTTCAGAGCCCTCACCACCGGCGAAGACGTAGGCAAGGGTGCGTCCGTACCTGTCCGTCCGTTCGCTGTCGTACTCCAAACGAAGAGGTCCGCTTGCAAGCAGTCTGCTGTTCAGCAGGCGCGCTTCCTCTCCAAGCTCTTCTGCCGGACGGGACGGGTGATGCAGTTCCGGCGTATCCACCAGAAGGTATCGTACTCGTGCGACGCCCCCTCCCGAAGGAAGCTCCGCGGTATCTCCGTCGAAGACCCTGACCCCCGGAGGCGGAAAAGGCTGCTCGTCTCGCTGAAAAGGAACGGTGCGAAAAAAGAGAAAGAGAACAAAGAACAGCGCAAAAAGGAGAAGGAACAAGGCGATTCGTCTCATCTGTTTTTCTCATCCGTATATAATAGAGGGAAGACTCTCCAGCGAAGGGAAGGGCAGGTCCACGGAGTACCGCCCGCTGCGATGTATCGCCGCGTTTCCGGAGCAGCCGCTTCCTCCGCGGCGGGAAGGACAAGGTGCGTAATGCCCGCCTCTCTGAAAACCGAGGGAAGAAACGGTATTCCTGGCCCCTGGAGGATCACTCCTCTCTTCCCTTTCAGAAGGGGCATAAGCGAGAGGATTCTCCGGTTGCGCAGCGTTTCTGCGTTTATCCAGAGTACGGCGCTCGAATGCAGGTGCTGCGATGTCGTCCACTCGGGAAGAATACCAAGACCGCGCCGGGAGTCGTCGAAGATGGAAATCTTCCAGTTCCAGTCGCGCAAAAAGTCTGTCACCCAGGGGTCAGGGGCAAGAAGGGCGACCCGGTCCCTCCCGGGGAGCTGCAGAAGGAATTCCAAAGGTTCGCCCCCCTCAGGCGCCGGGGCGAGCGCGGCGAGCGAGGCCGACGCAGCGGAAAACTCCTGCGGATACGGGGAGACGAGGAGCCGGGCGAGACTATGGGCGCCGGACATGAGAATGTTGCGCGTATGCTCTTCCCGGGGGGACATCGGCTCGCCTCCCTCGGGCGGAGTGGAACCGACGCCCCATCGGCCGTCCGAAAGCGAGAGAAAACTCCCCTTCCAGCCGATGATCAAATTGTCGACGGCTCCGTCGGGAGCTTTCAGGACTTCTTGTAGAATGGAATCATACAGGCGCATATCGCTCCTCCTCGCCGACCATTGTAACGCATACGAGGAGAGAAGCAGAAGCGCTACTCTTTGAAAACTCAAATTCTGAACGTCGAAAGGAGAAGCGTATTGACAGAAAGTGTTGAATCGCTGGTGTGTGTACATGAGAAGAAGCTGAGGGAGTATGTATCGCTCCTGTCCTCGTACGAAGGCAAAATTCGATTGACGGGACCGAGCGACCCCGAAGTCCTCTGGAATGAACATATCGTTGATTGCCTCCACTCCGTTCCGTATCTACCGGAATCGGGAAGAACGCTCGACGTGGGGTCGGGAGGAGGTCTTCCCGGTCTTGTGTGGGCTCTCTGCCGCCCCGACCTCCAGGTGACGCTGCTTGACAGCGTTCGCAAAAAGTGCGGCGCGCTTGCCGAGATGGCCTCCGCGTTACAGCTGGAGAATGTTCAGGTTGTCTGCGCTCGCTGTGAAGAATACGCCGTGAAGGAACGGGAGGTTTTTCAATGTGCAGCAGCCCGTGCCGTTGCCGCAGCGGATGTGCTCCTGGAGTATCTTGCTCCCTTTGTGACCGTTTCAGGACGTGTGCTTGCATTCAAAGGACCGCTCTACGTAGAGGAGATCAAGCCGATGGAAGGAAAATGGGCGCGCCTCGGACTCTCCGCACCGGAAGTGCACACCTATACAGCCGGTGAAAAAGAGCGCTACCTTCTTCTCTGGACAAAACAAACGCCTGTTCCTCAACGATTTCCACGGAAGATAGGCATGGCGGAAAAAACAAAATGGTGGAGGTGATGCGGGAGTGATTACTCTTGCAATATCGAATCAGAAAGGCGGAGTGGGAAAGACCACAACATGCATCAATCTCGCTGCGGAGCTTGGACGCAAAGGGTATTCCGTCCTCTCGGTCGATATCGACCCGCAGGCAAACTGTACGAGCGGGCTCGGCGTTGCCTTGCCTCCGAAAGCACCCAGCTTGTATAACGTCCTCCTTGGCGACGTACCGCCGCAGGAGGCAATCCTTCAAACCAAGTGGAAGGGTGTTTCAATGCTTCCGGCGACGCTCGACCTGGCGGGGGCGGAGATAGAGCTAGCGAGTTCTATCAGCAGAGAGACGAAGATGCGTCGTGTGCTCTCCCGAATTGAGGGCTTCGATATCGCAATTCTCGACTGTCCGCCTTCACTCGGCATGCTGACGGTCAACGCGCTGGTCGCCGCCGATAAGCTGGTCATTCCTATACAGTGCGAGTATTTTGCACTCGAAGGGTTAGGGCAACTCTCCAGGACGATATCGCTCGTAAAAGACGGATTGAATCAAAACCTGGGCATCGACGGAATTCTCTTGACCATGCACGACTCAAGGACGCGTCTTTCTATCGATGTGGCTGATGAAGTCCGGAGGCAGTTCGGCGACGTCGTCTTCAAAACATTCATCCCGAGGAATGTCAAACTGGCGGAAGCTCCAAGCTACGCTGAGCCAATCTGCTATTACGACCCCTCATGCTCAGGTGCAAAAGCCTATGAAGAGTTCGCGGAGGAGGTGTCGACGCTGTGGCTAAAGGAAGAGGACTAGGAAAGGGTCTTGCGGCGCTGCTCCCGGCGGCGCAAACGCTCGGGGAGGGAGAACCGGAAATCACAATGCTTTCGATGGATCGAATTCTCGCCAACCCGTTCCAGCCAAGAAAAGAGATCAACGAGAACACTCTGGTTGAACTTGCCGACTCCATCAGGGCGCACGGAGTAATACAACCGTTGATCGTCCGGAGAAATGAAGACGGCGACTACTGGATAGTCGCCGGAGAGAGACGATGGAGAGCCGCGAAGATCGTAGGCTTAAGCGAAGTTCCTGTGCGCGTGATCGATGGAAACGAGATGGAGATGCGTGAAATCACACTCATCGAAAACATACAACGCGAAGATCTCTCACCAGTGGACACTGCGCTCGCACTCGAAGAACTTCTGAACGTCTACGACATCACACAGGATGAACTTGCCGCAAGCATTGGATGGAGCAGAACGTCCGTCACAAATAAGCTCCGCCTTCTTCAGTTACCTGAAGAGGTTAAAACGCTCCTCTCGAACAACGAGCTCTCCGAGGGTCACTGTAGAGCGCTTCTCCCGCTGGAGTCTCAGGATGAGATTGCGAAACTTGCCTCAGACGCAGTGAACGCCGGGTTATCTGTGCGTCAGGTTGAGGACATCGTAAAACGAAAGAACGCCCACTCTCCGAAAGAAAAAAGACCAAAGGATGTCTTTGCGCTTCCTGAAAGCATCTCCCAAAAAGCGCGATCTCTCGGATTTTCAATACGAATCACGGGGAAGAAATCAAAGATGAAGCTGCATATCGAAGGAGTTCACGAAGAGCTTGTCCGGGATGTTCTCACATATCTTGAAGAGAACGCGGAGAAGTATTTCCCGGGAAATACTCCAGACGAACAATGAAAAACTACGCAGATCTGATCCTTTTCGGAAAGGTAGTATCCACAGCACTCCTCGTGGTAGGATATATTTTGCTCGGTTACTATTTGGGAAGAAGATTGGTAGATAACGGATACCCTACCTGGACACACCCGGCACTCATACTGGTTGGAGCAATAGTCGGAACACACCAAATGTATTTCGTCATAAGGGAATTAATTCATAAAATCAACAAATAGAATACAGCGGTAGGGTATAAAAAACAAACAATATAATGTAAATGTTTGCTTTATATGTTTCACGTGAAACATTGGGTGTTGAAGGGGGTTGCGCTGTGGAGAATATTTTTGCGCCGTGGAGAATGGCGTATATTGCTGTTTCAAAGGACCAAGGCGGGTGTATTTTTTGTGATTTTCC
>ERZ1645192.2134-NODE-2134-length-16475-cov-11.002619_pt1 | contig 16475 bp, 8 predicted proteins | sample MGYA00575354_ERZ1645192 | MGnify/ENA primary metagenome ERZ1645192 (study PRJEB40844, sample SAMN11349763) | freshwater sediment metagenome | isolation source: river sediment | host: Sediment | place: India: Faizupur Khadar , New Delhi | collected 2017-02-21 ... | reverse complement strand
CCCTCTCCCTTTCTCCCCCTCATTTCTTATTCAAATGGATTATCTTTCCTGAAATCGGGTCTGTAATTCAGATAAGAGTCCATATCCTGGATCCATCCATTGCGGAAACCCATTTCTTCCATGGCATCAGCAACAGATTCATACTCTTCCCTGTAAAGAGGCCTGTTCAGGGTAAGATGATCAGTTACCCCGGCGACGGGATGATACTGAGACATTAAAGAGATGTTCACTCCCGTAGAAAGTTCCTCTGCTATCGATTTCAGCACTTTTATGCTTTCATCGGCGTGTCCTGGCAGAACCAGATGCCTGATCAGTAATCCCGCTTCTGCCCTGCCCTGATCATCCATCCGAAGGGTAGATCCTTTCTGCCAGTACATTTTTTTTAATGCCCGCAATACAATTTCAGGGTAATCACCGGCGTCCGAGTAACTGAGAGAAACACCGGGAGTTATATATTTATAATCGGGAAGGTAAACATCGATCATTCCTTCGAGGCTTTCAATTACCTCCGCTTTGTCGTAACCATTTGTATTGTATACCGTTACAGGTTTCAGACCCCGGTTATAAAGTCCTCTTATTATTGCTTTTACCTGGGGAACTACATGTGAAGGAGATACAAAACCAATGGCTTTAATTCCTGTGGATAGTATTTCTTCAATCCTGTCGAGTGTCGATTCAAACGAAGCAGGCCGCACCTGAAAATTCACATCCGGTTTACTGATGTCATGGTTCTGACAATAAATACAGCTCAGGTTACAACCGGCAAAAAAGATGTTGCATATTCCGTCCGGACCGCTTATCGGGGGTTCTTCGCCCTTATGTATGCATATCGATGCAATGTTCAATCCGGCATCCATTCCGCAATAGCCTGCTCCTCCTTCAAACCTGTTTGCTCCGCATTCGCGCGGACAGAGAGTACATGAGGAAAGAAGATCGATCTCGCTTTTTGTGTATATTTCTCTATTCACCGTTCATATTGTTCTTAACTACAGAGCACAAAGGTAAGCACAAAGGGAGACAACGGGAAAATTTACCACTGAACCATTGCTCCAATAGCCATTGCGCCTTTGTGCCATTTCATCCTATAGCGGGCTGCAAGGCATTAATAATCATCAACTTTTTTTGTAAATATTAAAAGATTTGTTATCTTTGCAACCGATTTGAGGTGAATGTGCTAGGGGACGGAGTCCCCTATTTTATTATCAAAAAATAATATGATTGATAAGAATCATATAGAAAAGCTTGTAAATGAGTTCATTAGCGGAACAGGCATTTTTATTGTTTCCGTTAAAGTAAATAGTGGCAACAGGATAACTATTCTTGCTGACACCACAAAAGATATTACAATTGACGAATGTGTTTCACTTCACCGTTTTCTTGAGAACAATCTCGACAGGGAGACTGAGGATTATGAAATGCAGGTTTCTTCGCCAGGCCTCGATATGCCGTTCCTTGTAATTGAACAGTATTACAAAAACGAAGGAAAGAAAATTGAAGTGACAGATAATGGCGGGGAAAAATTCTGCGGGATTCTTAAAAATGTTAACAGCGGCGGTTTCGAGCTGGAAACGGAAGTGAAAGTGAAAGGGAAAGGAAAGGAATCAAGAGAGATATCCTTTAATTTCGACGATATAAAGTCGGCTAAGGCAGTTTTAACTATTAAGTAACAATAAGAGGTTTACACCAGATGGAAAATGTTAATTTGATCGACACCTTTTCGGAGTTTAAAGAACTGAAGAATATCGACCGTCCTACAATGATGAGCGTCCTTGAGGATGTGTTCAGGGGAATGCTGGCAAAGCGATTTGGTTCGGCCGACAATTTCGACATTATCGTGAATATCGACAAAGGCGACTTCGAGATTTGGAGAAACAGGGTCGTTGTGGAAGATGAGGAGTTTACTGATCCCAATACACAGATCCCTCTGACAGATGCGAAAAAGATTGATGAAGATTATGAAGCAGGGGAAGAAGTGTCTGACGAGGTTAAATTTCTCGACTTCGGAAGAAGAGCAATTCTTTCTCTCAGGCAGAACCTGACAGCAAGGATCCTCGATCTTGAAAAGAACAACATTTACATGAAGTACAAGGACAGGATCGGGGAAATTGTCACCGGAGAAGTGTACCAGGTATGGAAGAGGGAAATCCTGGTACTCGACGACGACGGCAATGAACTTATTCTTCCTAAAAGCGAACAGATACCATCAGATCATTTCCGTAAAGGCGACTCCCTGAGAGCCGTAGTCATAAAAGTGGAAATGAGGAACAATACCCCGTTCATTATCTTGAGCCGTACATCACCAGTATTCCTCGAAAGACTATTTGAGCTGGAAGTTCCCGAGATATTTGACGGACTGATAACCATCAAAAAAATAGTCAGGGTACCCGGAGAACGCGCAAAAGTAGCTGTCGAGTCTTATGACGAAAGAATTGACCCGGTAGGAGCCTGTGTCGGAATGAAAGGCTCAAGGATTCACGGGATAGTCAGGGAACTCAGAAATGAAAACATCGATGTAATTAATTTCACCTCAAATAACCAGCTTTTCATACAGAGAGCGCTTAGCCCTGCCAAAATCACCTCAATAAAGATTATAGAGGATACGAAAAAGGCTGAGATTTATCTTAAACCCAATGAGGTTTCACTGGCTATCGGGAAAGGCGGTCTGAATATAAAACTCGCCAGCCAGCTTACAGGTTATGAAATAGATGTTTACAGGGAGCCGGGCGGTGAAGATGAAGAAGATGTCAACCTCGAGGAGTTCAGCGATGAAATAGAAGACTGGATAATCGAAGAACTGAAAGCAATAGGTTGCGATACCGCCAGAAGCGTGCTGAACCTTTCTATTAGTGATCTTGTTAAGAGAACAGACCTCGAAGAGGAAACTGTTAAAGAGGTTGTAAATATTTTGAAAGCTGAGTTTGAATAAAATAAATATTATCCGGTTTCAGAGGTTATAAAGTCGAGACGTATTATATGACAGAAGACGTAAAGGCAACGAGATTAAGCAAGGCCGCCCGTGAATTTAACGTGGGGATTTCAACTATTGTGGAATTTCTCCATAAGAAAGGGTTTACTCTTGATCCGAATCCTAACACCAAACTCCCGAACGAAGCATATCTTCTGCTGGTTAAGGAGTACAGTACCGATATCAGTGCAAAGAAAGAATCAGAAAAGCTTGCACTGAAGGATCTGCACAGGAAAAGAGAATCGCTGACACTCGATGATGTGTCTGAGAAACCTGCAACCGAAGATGCTGAAAAAGAAGATGAGATCCTTGTTAAGGATTCTTCAGGACATACGAAGAATGTCGATCTCAAGGCTGAAATAAAGAAACCGGATATCAAGCTTGTCGGCAAGATAGATCTTGAAAAGACATCAAAAACCAAACCTGAACCTCCGAAAGAAGTTAAGGAAAAGAAGCCTGCTGTAAAAACAGCAGAGGCCCCTGTTGAAGAAAAGAAAAAAACAGAGACAAAAAAAGAGCCGCCTGCTGAGGAACAAGCCAAACCACCGGTCGACCTGCATATTGTCGGTAAAATAGACCTCGAAACTATCGAAGGAGAGAAAAAAAGCAGCAGGAAAGAAAAGAAAAGTATGCCCGAAGAGGCAGCAGCTACTGCTCCTGAAGCAGAACCGGAAAAAATAATAATTGAGGAACCTGAAAACGAACTGGCTGAAATTGAAGAGACACTGGAGGAGATCACCAGTCCGGCAGCCATCCTTGATAAAGAAGAAAAACCAATTGAATTGTACCGGCCCGGATTTGAAAAACTTTCCGGTCCGACTGTAGTGGGGAAAATTGACCTTCCGGTTGAAGAAAAGAAAAAGTCTTCTCAATATCAGGCTGTTAAGATAGACACAGACAATGATTTCCGTAAGAAAAAACGCCGGAAGAGAATTACAAAGGAGAAGGACCAGGTGTCAGTAGTTAAACCTGATCCCTCCGGAAAAGATAAAGCCGCGAAGAAGCCTCTTCTCAAGAAAAGACCCGTAAGGGCTGAAGTCGATGAGGAAGAGGTCCAGAAACAAATAAAGGAAACCCTGGCCAGGCTTACAACAAAAGGAAAATCGAAAGGATCGCGGTACCGCAGGGAAAAAAGAGAAGCTATCAGCCAGCTGAGGCGCGAGGAGGAGGACCAGAAGGAACAGGACAGGAATATCCTCAAGGTCACCGAGTTCGTGTCGGTCAATGAGCTTTCAATAATGATGAGTATTCCGGTTACGGATATCATCTCAACCTGTATGAACCTGGGACTTTTCGTTTCTATCAATCAGCGTCTTGATGCCGAAACTATGGCATTGCTGGCTGATGAATTCGGATACAAGGTCGAATTTGTGAGTGCAGAACTTCTTGAGGCTGTCAAAGAAGAAGAAGACAGCCAGGAAGACCTCGTACCCAGACCTCCCATTGTTACAGTTATGGGACATGTCGACCATGGAAAGACAAAACTCCTCGACTATATCAGGCGGACAAATGTGATTGCCGGAGAAGCCGGTGGAATAACACAACATATTGGAGCATATGCAGTTCAGCTCGATGATGGCCGAAAGCTGACCTTCCTCGATACGCCTGGTCATGAAGCTTTTACGGCTATGAGGGCGAGAGGAGCACAGATAACCGATATAGCAATTATTGTCGTTGCCGCTGATGACGGGGTCATGCCGCAAACCGTGGAGGCAATAAACCATGCCTCAGCTGCAGGCGTACCTATTGTTTTTGCAATAAACAAGATAGACAAGCCAACAGCCAATCCAGATAAAATAAAGGAAGCTCTGGCAAAAATGAATTACCTTGTCGAAGACTGGGGAGGCAAATACCAGTCGCAGGAGATCTCAGCAAAATCGGGACTCAATATTGAAACACTTCTCGATAAAGTCCTGCTCGAGGCAGAAATGCTTGACCTGAAGGCAAATCCTGATAAACCAGCACTTGGCACAGTGGTCGAATCATCACTCGACAAAGGAAGAGGATTCACCGCAACGGTTCTTGTTAAGGCAGGTACCCTGAGAGTAGGTGATGTAATGCTTGCCGGAAGCTGTTTCGGACATGTGAAGGCAATGTACAATGAAAGGGGAAATAAAATTGATGAAGTAGGTCCTGCAACACCTGCATTGATACTCGGTTTGAACGGAGCTCCGCAGGCTGGGGATAAATTCAATGTAATGGACAGCGACAGGGAAGCAAAGGATATCGCTAACAAAAGATCACAGCTTCAGAGGGAACAGGGCCTGAGAACACAGAAACACATTACCCTTGATGAGATCGGAAGAAGGATAGCGATCGGCAACTTCCAAGAGCTCAACATAATCGTTAAAGGTGATGTCGACGGATCTGTTGAAGCCCTGAGCGACTCACTCATAAAACTTTCGACTCCTGAGATTCAGCTTAACATCATTCATAAAGCCGTCGGACAGATCTCCGAATCAGATATCCTGCTTGCCGCTGCATCAAATGCAATTATTGTGGGCTTCCAGGTACGTCCTTCACTGGCAGCAAGGAAGCTGGCTGAAAAGGAAGAGATCGATATAAGATTATATTCCATTATCTATAATGCTATTGAAGAAATAAAGGCTGCTATGGAGGGTATGCTTTCTCCGGAAGTGAAGGAAGAAATCGTTGCCACTCTTGAAATACGCGAGATATTCAAGGTTACAAAAGTAGGGACCGTAGCCGGATGCTATGTGAAGGAGGGTAAGATAACCCGTAATACGAAAGTCCGGATCATTCGTGACGGTATAGTAATTTATACCGGAGAACTTGGTTCCCTGAAACGATTTAAGGATGATGTAAAAGAGGTTGTCGGAGGATATGAATGCGGACTGAATATCCAGAATTTCAACGACATCAAGGTGGGCGATATCGTTGAAGGATACCAGGAAGTAGAGATCAGGAAAACCTTATAAAAGCGCTTTATATTTTTCGGCGTCGAGAAGATCTTTCACCTCTGAAGGATCGGTCATCTTAATCTTGATCATCCATCCTTTGCCATAAGGATCCTTATTGACAGCATCAGGAGTATCTTTTATTGCCGGATTCACTTCAAGCACCTCTCCTCCTACCGGCATAAAAAGGTCAGATACAGTCTTAACGGCTTCGATTGTTCCGAAAACCTCTTCCTTTTTCAGTGTTTCTCCGAGTGTTTCTATTTCTATAAAAACGATATCTCCGAGTTCACCCTGTGCGAAATCGGTCACACCTGAATAAGCGATATCACCTTCTACTCTGAGCCATTCATGGTCCTTGGTATAATACAAATTTGCCGGTACGTTCATAGTGATAATTATTTAGAAAGTTTTAATTCTTAGGTCTTTCAAAAATAAACTTTTTTTATTTGAAAGTAAACAATACCTGTCATGGTTTTTTCCTGTGGGTTTTTCTGCTGTTTTATAAAATAAAGAGGTACCGTAGCAGCAATAGTTACTGTACAAGAGTGAATTTAAGGCTGAAACCTATATTGGTATTTGAAGTAGGGAATGTATTTGCCACAAAAGGATCATTCATATTATGATCGGCGAAGATCTGCAGATTGAACCTGTCGCTTAAAACATAGTCTGCAGTAAGCTTGGCATTGAATACTTTCTGTCCGACCACAGGCTGGTTCACATCTTCAACGAGTTTTCTGGCAACAGTTTTGTTGTCGCGTATTGAGAGGTCGAGATGCAGGTTAAGGTCGCTCCTGAAAGCCTTCTGTGCGCCTGCCGTCTTAATAGTGATCCTGACATCATCGAAGCGGTAACCGGCGCCAATTATCAGTTCATTGATCCTTGCATCAGCGATCTGGTTGCTTGCCAGGTTAAGAGAAACTGTTCTCGATTTTTTCCATTCAAACCGTGTCGAGAGGCTGTTTTTCCAGTTCATGTCGATGTTTATGAGAGGGCTGAACTGCTCATTTATTGAGACAACATTCATCTCATACTTTTGTATATAGTTGTTCTGAAGATCGCGCAGTGAGCTCAGGCCGTTCTCGTCGGCAGTGAAATTAAGGTTTGTCGTATATGCTCCTATCTGGTAAGTGCTCCGGTACTGATGTGAAATATTTATTGACCTGAACCACCTCTGCACAAGTTCAAATTTAGAGAGGCCATCAAACTGAAGTCTCCAGTTTGGCATCATTTTAAGTGCAGACGGGAATGCATCGAGGGTAACTTTCTTCGGATCTGTTTTCGTATAGGCTGCAATGAATGCCGGTATCAGCACCTCGCGTGATGTTTTTCCGTAACCGCTTTTAAACGGTCCCTCAATTGCAGTGCCTGTCGCAGGATCATAATCAGGATCATACCCAGGGTCTTTCAATCGTCTTTCTTCAGCCCTGCGTTCAGAAATAATGACCAGGTTTTCCTTGAATGCCTCGAAGGTCGGTGATATATATTCATTATCCTTAGTAATTTTCTCAAAGGCTGTACCCCACGAAATTACCGATATCGAAAACTGGCCATTTACAATCCTGTTCCTGGTACTGTCGGGGAAGCTGCCATTAATATCTGCTATATAATAAGCGTTCATGGTCTCCATGAATCGCCTGTCGGCATTCACGTCGATCCTCATGCCGGGAAAGGGCTCTATCATGCTCCGGAGAGAGAGATCGTACCTGCTGTTCGATGATGCTGGTGTATTGAGAAGTGAGTCTGTCGATAGCCATCCCTTTGCTGCCGCCCTGTCGAAGAAGTTTTTATCAGAGAATCCGAGAATAAAGGGCCATCCCGGCGCCATGGCCCCATTGAATTCAGACATTCCTACATATTGAGTCTCGGGCATATAACCCGGCAGGAACTGCCCCTGCGATGAGGTAAGGGTAAGGCTCACATTACGTACGCCCAGCATCGCTCTTAAGAGATACTCACCGGTGATAACAAGCGGATTGCGTTTTACAGGAACTTTCCCTTCAATAACCACTGTAGCGCCGTCAACCTGTTCGGGTGCAGTGAAATTGATCCTGCTGTCACTCATTATATCGACCTTGCCTTTTACTTCCTCCCCGCTTCTGCGTGTCACTTTTACCTTTACATCCCTGGTTTTGAGATTATGTGAGATACTCCTGACACTATTTGCCCTGAAGTTTATATTTTCCCTGGTAAAAGTAACTGTCCGGGTCTCTGCCTTAATCCTTGTCCGTGCATCGGGACGGGTGTTGGATTCAATCTTTTTAAGGAATTTCGATTTGGAATATATGGTTGCAAGGTTAGCCTGGGCAGTAAATGACAGCTCATTATGATTCTTGATTGAGTTCCCGACATTTATATTCATACTGTCGGGGTATATAGGCCCGGCAAGCCATGTATAATCTGAGCCATACCTGAGAGTAGAGTTCATCCACGACAGCAATGGAAGCTTATTTACGGGTATGGTATAGTTAAGATTTATAAAATGGTTATATGTGGTATTCCGACCGAAATTCATAAGGCTGGTCATAACAGAATCGCGCCACATGTCGTAAGTATTGCTGTATCTCTCGCGGCTGACGCCTCCCTCCGGCTCATCGATCCTTGCAATATTTGTTGCAGTGAAATCGAATTTCAGCTGCCTGGTGAGATCATATTTGAAATCATAGATCCTTGTCCATTCAAAATCCTTCTTATAGGTAGGTGTGATCTTCAGGTAAGGATTATTGATATTTCTTGTTTTTACTTCATTATAATAACGGTTAAGATCTGTTCTGAATGAAAGACTTTTTGGGAACAGGTAGAAATTAAAATCTTTTATTACCCTGAATATCGGGGAGTTGAGGAATTTTACATTCCTGAAAGGAGTCACGTTCTTAGGGCTTGCATTGTAATCGTAAGTGATGCCTCCACGATGGTTTTTCTCCAGGTCAATTTCTGTTTTTGTTCCGCTCTTGTATATCTCATTATATGTATAACTTACACTTAAATTAGCCAGGTCCCAGGGGTGGGGTTTTTCTCCGCGTTTGGAGATTCCGGCATTGCTGACGGTAATTGTTTTCCTCCTGGCATATTCCTCCGCTATGGATTTGATCGAGTCGCGGGCAGTATCGTTTGCAGAGTTTCGGAGTGCATCGCCCAGAAGTATATCAGGATCGAGCGGATTGTATTGTGGCTTTATGTGTGTTTCGGAATAGCCCATATAAACTGGAAGCCTGACCCCAAGTTTCTCATTGAAAAACTTACCCAGTTCGAGGGTTGACGAAAGATCATATTTAAGAACCTGCTCCTTGCTTCTCTCATTTACCTTCTTTTCGATACTTCCCCACCCCGGAGTGCTTGTCTGTCCAACAACATCTATTGTTCCGAGATCCGCCAGGCGTGCCTGCATGTGTGCATTAGCTGCCCAGCCTCCATTTTCGATGAAGTCGCTGAGGCGCAGTTCATTCACCCATATCTCTCCCCATTTGGGATTACCATCGTCGGCTGAAGTATTACGTGTTTTAATAGGATTACGTACTCCGACCATTATTACTTTAACATTGCTCAGGTTGGGATTACCCGATACGGAAACCCTGTGGCCGTTTACAACAGCCACATAAACATCGGAAATGCTCAGTGAGGAACCTGATTCCTGAAGCTTACGGTTGCGTTCCTGTTTTACATCCTGAAGCACCGACAGGTCGATGTTGAAGCTGTTTTCCTCAGGCCAGACTATTGTACGCGACTCGTCTGATTTATTATCATAGCGACCTGGAGGAGTAAGACGGAGAGGTATTTCATATTCGTAGAAATTACTCTTGTAATCCGATCCTATTCTGATAAAGGCTGTCAGTTCATTATCGCGCAAGATCTGGCCTATCATTGCTTCGGCATGAACTTCCATTCTCAGGCGACGGTATTGCCGTATATCGAGGCTGACATTCCGGAATGCCGCCCGTGCATCGCCATCTTCGAGGTTCTGAACCTTCAGTACCATCGATTGTTCATTCAACTGCTGAAGCTGAGGATTTGAGGGATCAGTCATCCTGGTGAATCCGGGGGGAAGAACATAGTTTACAGGTTCCTTCCCGGCATTTTCTTCGATGCTCACAGAGCTTATCTCAAATGTCCCGTCGGTGGCTTCCGGAACAGTGATCCTCTCTCCTCCTTCCATAAAGGAAATGTTATATTTCCTCCACTCTGCTCTTACCAGGTCGAGTTTTGCAAATCGCATTATCACCGGCTTGCTGAAACCTCGGACAAACAATCTCATAAAACGGATCGATTTGAAGTCGCTTATATTACCGACAACCCGCTGATATTCTGTAACAGGGATCTTCAGCTGGTACCACCTGACTTTTGATTTTGTACCATTAGCCATTGTTGCCTCATATTCAATTTCGTCGACAACAAAATTTCTTCCCACCTGGAGATCTCCGGGTCTCATGCTTACCCTGTACTGGTAGTAGTTCTCTGTTTCGCTCAGGGTATTGTCGCGGTTTATGTCTTCCATGTCAGGAAGGGTTGTTCCTGATGTCGGATATGATTCGGATGACATCTCAGCGGTGGGAGAATTACCCTCGGGCCCGTTATATTTTTTGTATCTCTGAAGTATTCCCAGTTCCTCGTCATCATAATCTGATCCTCTGAAATAATGAAAGTTATCTCCGGCAGGGTCTCTGCTGATTTCCTGAAAAGCTTCAGATGAGGCAAGAGCCTGAACCCGGTTCAGGTAATCTGAAAAATATGTTTGTTCATCCTGGTTTCTGAGGCCGTCGAATCCAACATCCTGGTACATTCTCGACTGCGGGTCGTTGTCAAAAGCATTTACCACCGACTGAACAGTAGGAACACGGCCCCACACCGTGGTATCGATATTTGAAAGAAGCTCTCCGCCGGGAAGGCCGTTCTCAAAACTCTTTCGTGAATCACGCAATATGTCTTCTGAAATATTTCCGAGGTTCACATAAAGATCTCCACCCTCATGTGATGGATCTTCAACAAAGGGATCCATCAGCCAGAATTTTATATACTGAATGTTTGCGGTCTCAAAATCGCTGGTAAGCACTTCGCGCATTACTCCTCCCCATCGTGTTGCAGGATCATTGAGAGTACCGTCAGAATTTATACCGTGTGAATAGAGCCCCGGATCGGTATCAAAGTTGTAGGGACCCCTTTCGCCAGGATAATATGCAAGGTTAAGAACGGAAATATTGGTAGGTATTCCACTGGCGCTCTCCTTATATGGAAAAATCTCTGTTTCAAATACTTCTCTTACAAAATGACTTGACTGTTCATCAGGATTTTTCTTGATATGATCTGGTGTCGAGGAACCGTTTCTCAGAAAAATGGGGTCAATTACGTACCAGGCGATCTTAGCCCTGTTGAATCCGCTTGACAGGTTATTGTTAAGCCTGGCTTCGGGAAAAAGCTGATCCTGTCCCTGGGGAATACTTGCCAGGGTCCATGCATTGAACGACTTCAGGTCGAGGGGTATCTCGCTTGCTTCGAAGTCGTCGATATATGAGTTCCCGGCATTGGAGATGGCCTTTGAATGACCTGGTATCAGGTTTGCGAACTCACCGAAAAAGGATATTGCCGAAGGTGTTTTGGTTTCGAGAAGAGGTATCTTATCAATAATCTTTGTAAGAAGCTGCGACTCGGTTTTGTATGATGTATTTAATCCCCAAATTGTATTTGAAATCGGTTCCTCCCCGAAATTGACTTTCTGTGTATAAGGCCTTTCTGTCAGGCGGAGTATTGTTGCCCCTACATCAAAGTTTTCCGAGAAGCGGTAATCGAGGTGGGTTCCAAGAAGAGTCTTGGTCTGAAATCCGAAAAACTGGTTGCTTTCCAGTGAAACTGAAATAGGTGTTTGTGATTCTATCAGCGCTTCGTTGATAATCCTCACTGTCCCCATGTTATAATCGACAGTGTAATCAGTATTTTCGGTAAGAGTAACACCTCCGGCAGTCACGACCACTGATCCCTGTGGTATGTTCGTGGCATTCAGCTGGATTTCGGATCCTGACTCTGAGGAATAGTTGCCTGAAAGAAGAAACTTATTCTTTTCTGCCATCTGACGGGCCACGGTCTGTGTGGAATCATAAAGTTCCTGAAATACGTATTTATCGGCAATAGTCGGATTTCCGACGGCTTTTCGGAGATGGGACCCGAATGGTTCAACTACAGGAAAGACAATTTTTCCCCTGTCGGTCATTACAGTCACTCCCTCTATGAAATCGAAATACCCGTCAGGCTGCCTGTCCGACTGTGAGTTCAGGTTGTCAAGTCCCAGCATCTGAAGCAGTATCTGGTTCTGGAGTCTTCCTTCAGGCAGGTAGTTAATTGAATTACCGGTGTTATCGTCCTGGTAAAGAACGTTAAGCTCAAAATCATTTCTGTCGAGCTTCCCTGATCCCAGGGAATAGACGTTCTTCATCATGAGGTCCCATGTCGGGAGCCTGGGGGTAAGGGTAGTACCCTTTATCATTTTCAGGATGAGTGTCTGAGGGGCTGAGACACCGTCGGTCGAAAATTCCCCTACTTTATACACCTGTCCGTTAATTGTATATTCATAGGCTACAGCCAGCACTTCATCAGTGTTAAGGGCCATATTCAGGGAAATATAGCCCAGCTGTTTGTTGAGTGAATATTCCCTTTCATTCAGTTTCCTGGCATTTTCAATTTTTTCGAAGTCGCTGCCTATCTGGAATGAAGGATATAATGACTGGAGTGTATTGGTTACCTGGTCGACATCGCGAATACCTGTATAAGTTGTATTAAGCTGATCGTACAGCCTGTTAGCGCCGTTGTCGGGGTAAAGAGGCGCTCCTGGTGTCTCCTGGAAACCCGGGACATTATTATGGATATGGTTTATGTTTTCGGCGAGGTCCATGAATGCAACTATATTTCTGTTGCTGGCTTCTTCAAACCTGCTCGTCTTGTTTGTGATCCACACCTCAATCCTTTCAATGTTTACACCTGTGCTTACGATCGGAAGGGTTTTCAGAGCATCGTCATAGATATCCCTGAAATATTGTGAGAGAAAGAAATGCCTGTTTGCCTCATACTCATCGGCATAGATCTCAAAATTTGTTTGCTGTGCCCCTCCCTCGACTTCTATTACTGATGACTCTCCTTTCTGTTGTGATAGGACTGTTGTAACAGTCAGCTTGCCGAACTGCATCTCTGTTTTCAGGCCGAAGAGGCTGTAGCTTCCTGTAATAAGTGTTCCCTTCAGGGGAAGGGTGACATCGCCGGCCTCTACTTTCTTCAGGATCTCGTCTTCCTTACCTGAATACTGAAGCTTTGTCCTGTTCTCAAAGTCGAACATAGCATCAGTATTATAGTTGACACCCAGTTCCATCTTATCGCCGATGGTGCCTGTTACATTCATCTGAATTTTTTCCTTGAAGTCGAAGGTAGGAATCGTTCTGAGTTTCTCAGAAAGAGTTGGATTCTCGGTATGCGATATATTGACACCGAAGATGAGTTCTGCGGAACCCTGTGGAATTATATTTATTGTGTTGCTGCCGAAAATCTTGTCGAAGGCAGCTCCGCCTATTTCGATCTGAGGGATGAGTGTAGAACGGAATCCGGTCTCTTCGCCGGTGATTCTCGACTGCCAGTAATCGCGCATTGCCCTGCTGTATTCATATTTTCTGAATTCTTCGGGGCTCATGTGAACCGGTGGCCGGTAATCGAGCGATCCTGCTTTTTTGTAGATGATATATTCATTCTTTTCAGCATCGTACACCACCGTTTCCCTGATGTTTGAAGGATTATTAAGGAAGAACGGAGAAGATGGTTTCTTCTCCCAGGGCAGGGCCGGATCGTTCTGCAACTTCAGTATCGATTTCCGGGATGTGTCAGGGGCGGTACTGTTTCCGGTCGTTTGCCCGGATGCCTCTGACATTCCTGAAAACAGGAAAAATGTCAGAACAAGAAATAGACATACCAGAAGATTTCTATATGATTTCCCTGATCCCAATCCGGCTTATATTCAGTATTACAAGTTCTTAAGCGCTCTTTTAATCATTTCCTCGACAGTAAGATTATGCTCTTCGCGTAATATTTTGTCAAGTACTTTAGCAACAGCGCCTTTGGCAAACCCAAGCATTATCAGAGCTGATAACGCTTCTTCGCGTCGTGTATTGTCTGAGAATGAAAATATTTCACCGGTTCCGGCCTGTTTGCCAAGCTTGTCTTTAAGGTCGACGATGATCCTTTCTGCCGTCTTGGATCCGATACCCTTGACCCCTTTGAGAAGATTTACGTCGCCGCCAACAATTGCCTTCTCAATTTCTCCGGGGCTTAATGAAGAAAGCATCATACGGGCTGTAGCTGCTCCCACGCCTGAGACAGAGATCAGTAATCTGAAAATATCCCGTTCCTCTTTATCGGCAAATCCGAAAAGCAGGTGTGCATCTTCTCTTATGACCTCATGGACCAGGATCTTTGCTTCGCTAGCACCTTCGAGTCTGGAAAAAGTGGTAAGAGAGATGTTTACAAAATAGCCGATACCATTTGTTTCAATGGTAACAAAAGCAGGAGTGAGCTGTACGACTTTTCCTTTAATATAGTCAATCATATAGGTTGTTCCTGGTTATAAATTTCGGGAGGAAGTTCATCAACTTTATCGGTGTGGGTGTCGAGGTCCTGATGTTTTAGAGGATTGCGTGTTATCTCAGCATGCAGCTGCCTGTTCCTGAAGATGCTGCAAGCCAGGTATAGAGCCTGCCGGAATGAGTTTTCCGAGGCCTGCCCTTTTCCGGCTATCTGAAAAGCGGTACCATGCACCGGTGAGGTTCTGATAAAGGGCAGCCCCGCAGAATAATTTACCCCTGAATCAAAAGCCAGGGCTTTGAAAGGTGAAAGACCCTGGTCGTGATACATCGACATAATTCCGTCAAATTTTGTAAAGGAGCCTGCTCCAAAGAAACCGTCAGCAGGAAAAGGACCAAAGACCAGAATATTTTCTTTTTCAGCCTGTCTGATAGCAGGGAGAATGACTTCAGCCTCCTCGCTGCCAAGAAGTGAATTGTCACCTGCATGAGGATTTAATCCCAGGACTGCTATCCTGGGTTTCCGGATACCAAAGTCCATCTTCAGCGACTGGTTCATAATTCTCAGTTTCTTAATGAGAGAATCGGTGGTGATGCTCTCATGAACCTTTCTGAGTGGCACATGCCCCGATGCAAATCCTATCCTCATGTTTTCGCTGATCATGAACATAAGGACATCGTCTGCACCTGCTTTTGTTTTAAGGTACTCGGTATGTCCTTTAAAGCTGAACTTATCCGACTGAATATTTTTCTTATCAATGGGACCGGTAACAAGGATATTTATCTTTCCTGATTTCAGATCCTCGATAGCTTTCTCGAGAGCTGCAAGAGCCGCTTCGCCTCCCTGTGGTGTAGATTTCCCAAGTTCCACCCGAACATTATCATCAAGGCAGTTTATCATGTTGACTTTCCTGGGATTTACCTCCTCAACACTCCTGATATTATTAAAGCTGAAATTGTTTATGTTAAGGGCTTTTCTATGATATGCAGCCACTTTAGGTGATCCGTAAACTACCGGTACGCACAATTCAGTTATTGTTGGATCCATGAGGGCTTTTATTATCACCTCATATCCGATTCCGTTTATGTCGCCCTGTGATATACCTGCAATTATCTGTTTTGCTTCCATGGTCATTTCAAATTTTTATAATCTGCTGCCAGCCTTTTAATAAAGGAGGCTAAAAGCCTTAGCCCCGAACCGGTTCCATGCCTGAGCCTGTAGTGATCGTCTTTCCTGAGCATCTCAGTACCGGCAATATCGAGATGAATAAGCGGATATTCGGCAAACTTTTCAAGGAATTTCCCGGCGATTATTGCACCTGCTTCACGTCCGCCAATATTCCTGATATCAGCAACATCTGATTTGATAAGGTCGCCATATTCATCCCAGAAAGGCAGCTCAGCAAGTCGTTCATAGACCTCATTACCGCACTCCATGATGAGATCAATATATTTTCTGTCAGCATTTGTCATCAATGCTATGGCCTGGTTGCTGAAGGTGACAGCTGCCGAGCCTGTAAGTGTTGCAATATCAATAATAAGTTCAGGCTTATACTTTGAGGCATAGCTTATCGCATCTGCAAGTATCAGACGTCCCTCAGCATCCGTATTCCCGATTTCCACGGTCATTTTGCTGTACATTGTAATGATATCGCCCTGTGTATAGGCATTCCCCCCTGGCCGGTTATCTGTTGCAGGAATGAGTCCGATAAGATGGATCGGAATTTTATTTTTTGCTGCAGTATAAAATACACCTGCCACTGTGGCAGCACCGGCCATATCTCCTTTCATACCCGACATATAGTCGCCTGTTTTCAGGTTCAGGCCTCCGGTATCATAAACAATTCCCTTGCCCACAAGAACGACAGGGTGTTTATTTACAGGCTTCTCAGGTTTCCATTCAAGGATACAGAATACAGGAGGGTCGACGCTTCCCTTATTTACTGCAAGAAGCCCGCCCATTTTCAAAGCTTCAATCTTACCTTTTGTAAGCACTTCAACGGTAAATCCTGCCGACCGGCCTGTTTTTTCAATTGCAGAGGCCAG
>ERZ1645192.2133-NODE-2133-length-16478-cov-5.585581_pt1 | contig 16478 bp, 14 predicted proteins | sample MGYA00575354_ERZ1645192 | MGnify/ENA primary metagenome ERZ1645192 (study PRJEB40844, sample SAMN11349763) | freshwater sediment metagenome | isolation source: river sediment | host: Sediment | place: India: Faizupur Khadar , New Delhi | collected 2017-02-21 ... | reverse complement strand
TTTAGTGTATCCGAGCTCGTTAACTCTTCTTTCGAGAAGGTTATTTCTTATCTTCTCAATAACGAACATCCGTATGTCATTATAACCGTCGAGTTCCGGTCTTTTATCTTTCGGGAATGTTTTAAGCGTGGCTATAACTTTATTCGCATCTATCTTTATACCGTCGAATTCTGAAAAAAGAGCTTTTTTCTCAGGCTCTGTAAAAAGATCTAAAGGATCAGCTTTATCGTCATTTTTTACTTTTTCTGCGTAGTTTTTTGTCTGCTTTATAAACTGCTTGATATTGGCGGAGTCGATTTTAACTTCATACCTGAACATAAGATCTTCGATAAGTTTTAAAACTGTCTCATTAAATTTTACGGAATATTTTTTATTAAGATCGTTTCTTATCGCAGATTCTTCCTTTTCAAAGCTCTTCAACGCTTCATTCTTCTTAGAGCCTGAAAGATATAATATATGATATCCGTACTGTGATTTGAAAGGTTCCGAATACTCTCCGTCTTTCATTTTCAATACCTGATCCTCAAATTCTTTCACCATCTCATAAGAGAAAACCCAACCCAGCTCACCGCCGCTTACGCCTGTTTTTACGTCATCTGAGTATTTCTTAGCAAGCTCTTCAAACTTCTCGCCATTTTTTAATTTCTGATAAACCGAATCTATCTTCGCTTTTGCAGGAGCTTCTTTGTGCTTGCTGATATCTATCAGAATATGCTTAGGAAAGTATTTTATTTTTTTGTTTTCATATGTTTTTCTGATCTCTTCATTTGAATAAATCTTGCTGCTTATGCTGTCTATAACGAAACCGTTTACTATAGCCTGAGAAAAAAGTTTTTTTGTATATTCCTCTTTGACTGTCTTTATAGTATCTATGAAGTTCTTTTCTGCCAGATCATAGATAAGCTCCCTGTAAATCATTTCTCTTAGATAGCTTCTCCGATCCTCGAATGAACTCTGATAGGCTTTTTCAAGATCGTCGTTATACTTGTTTTCAAGAATTGATTTCTCAAAATCCTCAACCGAAATCTTTCCTGCCTTAAATTCTGCCAGAACGAGTTGTGAAATATCCTTTTGTTTGCATGAAGTAAGTATCAGCAGCGCAAGTAAAAGTAAGATGTTAAATTTGTTCATTTGTTGTTTCTCCCTAACTTTTTTCTTAATTTAAAACTCTCATAATATAGTTACCTCATTTATAAATATCAACAAGAAAATACTCTAATCAAGCTTTGCTTTTACTCTACCTGAGAGCCAAAGTTCTATTGAAAACAAGTTCTTTTTCGTTAGAGTCTTTCATATCAACGCAAAAATAACCGTTTCTTTCAAACTGAAATCTGTCTTCGCTGTTCGCGCCGAGAGCATATTTCTCGATCCTGCAATTAGTAAGGATTTTCATGGAATCATAGTTGATAAGTTCCGTAAAGTCCTTGTCTTTTGCGTCGAGCGGATTTTCGACGGTAAACAGTCTGTCATATAATCTTACGGTGCATTCAGCTGAATCCGATTGAGAAACCCAGTGAATTATTCCTTTAATTTTCTTCCCGTTGCATTCAGTTCCGGTTTTAGTATCGGGAATGTACTCGCACAAGATCTCATTTACATTTCCGTTCAGATCTTTTATTGCGGATAAGCACTTGATTATATATGCTTTTCTCAGTTTTACATATTTTCCCGGAGACAGCCTGTAGAATGAGGGATCGTCAGTATCTGAATAATCGTTCCTTTCAACGAAAAGATTTTTGCTGAAAGCTATGTTCCTTTTATTTTCATCCGGTAAATTTGGTAAGGAGTCCATTTCCATATACTCAGACCCGTTTTCAGGGTAATTAATTAACGTCAATTTTACAGGGTCAAGAACGGCCATAACATGCGGACTGGTCCTTTTAAGATTTTCCCTGATGCAGTATTCAAAATTCGCAATATCTATCACATTTTCTTTTTTGCTGACCCCGACACTCTTCATGAATTCAATTATCGCTTCCGGAGGTACGCCCCTTCTTCTGAGCCCGATCAGAGTAGGCATTCTCGGGTCGTCCCATCCTTCTACTATTTTCTGATCAACAAGCTGTTTCAGGAATCTTTTACTCGTAATAGTGTAAGTCAGATTCAACCTTGCAAACTCGATTTGCCTTGATCTGAAAATATCAAGTTTTTCCATGAACCATTCATACAAAGGCCTGTGGTTTTCAAATGAAATATCGCATAAAGAATGAGTTATTCTTTCTAGCGAATCCGATTGGCCGTGCGTAAAATCATAAGATGGATATATTACCCATTTGTCTCCCGATCTGTGGTGGCTTTTCTTTAGAATACGGTACATCACAGGATCTCTCAAATTTATATTCGGGCTTGACATATCTATTTTAGCTCTTAAGACTTTAGAACCTTCTTCATACTCGCCGTTCTTCATTCTGATGAATAAATCCAAATTTTCTTCGATAGATCTGTTTCTGTAGGGACTTTCTTTGCCCGGCTCGGTCAGAGATCCTCTATATTCTCTAATCTCGTCCTGTGACAGGTCACACACATAGGCAAGCCCTTTATTTATAAGTTTCAATGCATATTCAAACAGCAGGTCAAAATAATCCGAAGCATAATACAGCCTGTCTTCCCAATCATATCCCAGCCATTTAATATCTCTTTTTATAGCTTCCTCGTACTCTGTATCCTCCTTAACAGGATTTGTATCGTCGAATCTTAAATTATACAGGCCGCCGAACTCTTTGGCTGTTTCATAACTGATCGTTATTGCTTTAGCATGCCCGATGTGTAGGTAACCGTTCGGTTCAGGAGGAAACCTAGTGTGAACGCGATCGAATCTTTTGTTTTTCAGGTCCTCTTCAATAAATGTTTTAATAAAATTCGAACCCATTCCATCTTTTCTTTCCGCTTTTTCCATTTCGTCACACCTTACCTGATTTTATTAAACCCGCGTAAATATATGTAAAACATGTATTTTAGGCAATTTAAAACTTCTTCTGTTCCGAGAAATTTTAGTTCTTGTAAAAATTAAACCGCAGCATTATATTTATCGCGGAAAATAAAAGTAATCTAATTACGGAGATCCCATGACACAACTGTTTGAAGAACTTGATTCAAGAGGCCTTGTAAAACAGTCAACGATCGAACTCGAAAGATTGAAATCGATCCTTAACGGTCCTTCTTTAAGTGTTTACGCCGGTTTTGATCCCACAAAATCATCACTTCATGTCGGACACCTTATACCTATCATGATCCTGGCTCGTATGCAGACAGCCGGACACAGACCTATCTGTGTAGTCGGCGGAGGAACAGCTTTGATCGGAGACCCGAGCGGAAGGGACAGTATGCGTGAAATGCTCACTGAGGAAAAAATTCAGGAAAACATGCGCGGAATTCAGGCTCAACTTTCCAGATTTATTGATTTTTCAGAAGAAAAAGCACTTCTAGTTAATAATTATGACTGGCTGGGCTTTGAAAACTATATTGATTTCATACGGAAGATAGGTCCGCATTTCACGGTGAACAGAATGCTTAATGCCGATTGTTTTAAAATCAGAATGGAAAAAGGACTGTCCTTTCTCGAATTCAACTATATGATACTTCAGGCATACGATTATTTCACTCTATATAAAAAATACGAGTGTACTCTTGAGATAGGCGGAGATGACCAATGGTCGAACATAATAGCAGGGGTTGAGCTTGTGCGCAGGATCGAAGGAAGGGAAGTTTTCGGCATGACCAATCCTTTGCTTACCAGGTCAGACGGAAAAAAAATGGGTAAGTCCGAAGGAGGAGCAATTTGGCTTGATGCCGAGATGACAAGTCCCTTTGAATATTTTCAATATTGGAGAAATACTACAGACGATGATGTGGTCAGGTTTATGAAGATTTATACTTTCCTTCCTATCTCGGAAATTGAAAGATACTCATCTATGAAGGGCGAAGAGCTGAATGAAGCAAAAGAAATTCTTGCTTATGAGGCCACAAAAATACTCCACGGAGAAACAGAGGCATTAAAAGCAAAAGAAGCGGCTTTGAATCTTTTCAGAAAAGGCTCCGCTGACGGAGCTCCGGAAATAACTATGAATATAAATCTGCTGAACGGAAAATTACTTGCGGATATCTGTGTAAATGCAGGATTGTTCGACTCAAAAAGCGAGGCTAAAAGGATGATCCTTCAGGGTGGTTTGACTATGAATGGGGTAAAAATTGAAGATGTCGCGAAAACTGTTTCAGCTTCAGATTTCAGCAAAGATATAATTGAGCTTAAAAAGGGAAAGAAAACTTATCTGAACATTAAGGTCGTTCGTTGAAAACTATAATTAGAAGATTAATTTTTTTTCTTTTCGCCGGTGCAGCACTGATTTCGTTCAATTCGTGCTCTTCAGATGACGAAAAGCTGTTTGATGCGATAAAGAATGGAGATGTTGAAGAGGTTAAATCGCTTATCGAGGGTGGGATCTCCGTGCTGTCAACCAACAGCAGAGGTCTAACCGCTCTTGAAGTAGCCCGTCTGAATAATCAGACTGAAGTAGCGGAATACCTTTATGAAGAAACAAAAAAAATCTTTGATAAAGAAACTGAACTGCTTCTTAAGATAAAATATTCAGAAGACCTGTCGGAACTGAAAAAGCTGGATAAACAAAGATTGGATTATTTCAGTAAATTTACGGATCACAATAAAACCATATTAGATTACCTTTCGGGCGATAAAAGACTTTCTGAGGAAATCCTACTTGACCACGAAAAAATTTTTAAAATACACCAAAAGGTATTCAGAGATCTGATAAACGCAAAAGTTGATCTCATAGAAGACATTCTTGGAGATTTTCTTGATAAAGAATTAATTTCTTCTGTTGATTCAAGAGACGCCAGACAGATAGTAAATGAAAACATACTTGAAAAACTTACAAATTAAAGACAAATAAAATAGAACAGCCGCAATAATGCGGCTGTTCTATATATAAAATACGTACCTACTTCTCGATGTATATCCTGACTTTGTCTCCGTTCGCGCTTTCAACATTTACGATATCCTCATCGACCATATCGATGAATTCTTCGATGTTGTTGACGATCTGTTCAATATCGATTCCGTTGGACTTGATCTCATTAAGCTTTTGAGCAGGCATCATATTAAAAGCAAGCTTAGCGAGCATCAGAGGCAATGTTATCATAACATTATCCCCGTCAGCGCTTTCGACTTCCACTTTGAATTTACCCTTGATCTTTATCCCTCCCATATTGATTTTCTCAACGCTTTTTGCCGGTTCAGATCTCTTTGGTTCACTTTCGCTTTCGGGAACATCAACTGCTCTAAGAAGTTTTTCAGCCTGCTCTGCAGTGATCTTTCCCTGTTCAAGCATAACAAGTATTTGTTTTTTTTCTTTTTCGTTAGTCATTTTTCTCTCCTTTTTTTTACAGTTTTATATTTATCTTTGTACCGTCTTTTGATTTGACGCTCACTCCTATCTGATCATTTAATCCGATCCTAGGGTATTTCTTAAAAAATAGAAATACATTTACAGGTATTAGTATTGCGGGTCTGAATAAAGAGTAGTTTATTATCGCCTCTTCGCTTATTATACTTATCCTGCTCATAAAAGGAACTTCAAGAATTACTCTTTTAAAGAAAATCAAGCATAAATAATCAGCAAATGTATATACCAGATAAGCTATAACGGCTATTTTGAACCAGCTGAAATTCATGTAAAATACTATCAAAATGTTCAATGCAAATATTATTAATGTTACGATCGTAAGAGCTTTTGTTTCTTTTACGATAATCCCTTTGAAAACATAATAAAGAGGAATTGTTAATATAAGCAGTAAAGCTATCATGGCATCGATCCTTATTTTATTGCTTTTATAAGTTTTTCTGCTTCTTCTACTGTAATTTTATCATGGGCGACCATTTCTAAAATCGATTGAATGTTATTATCCTTTGTTTCTCTAATTTCAGACGTACTGCTCTCATCGGAAACATTTTTAATGTGGTCTTTGAGATTTTTGAATACCGATCCGAACGATCCTTTGAATATTTTATCGAATTGGTTGAAATTCGAAAAATCGCCTTTTACATTCGATATGTAGATCTTTTCTTCGGCAGGCTTGCTTCCGGTTAATTCGATATTGCCGGAAATGCTCTTGAAAGTAATGCTGTTATCACCTGAATATTTTTTAAAGTTCACTGCGATATCCCCTGAAACCGTTCCTAAAACAGCATCATCAATCAGACTGAAACTGCAATCAAGGTTTATATCTCCTGATACGCTTTTTATTTTTACTTTTGAACATTCTATTTCATCGGCTTTAATATCACCTGAAACTGACGAGCATATCAGCGATCCCTTTTTAGCGCTTATGTAAATGTCACCGCTTATGCTTGAAATGTTTGCTTCAGAATCTGCGATCTCATTAATACTTATGTCACCGCTTTTTGTATTAACTTCACCCTTTAAAGCTTCGATGCCCGAAATTTTTACATCACCGCTTATTTCGTTTAATTTAACATCTGCAACTATGGTTTTAGGCAATAAGACTCGTACCGGATAATCTTCCCCGTTTATGAACTGTGAAAGTTTTTTGCTCTTCTGAGACAGCTTAAGGATACTATCCTCAAAAGAAATATCGAATATCTCATCCGCCGCATTTTTTCTCAGATCAGAAAAATCGATTTCAAGGTCATTCCTTTCGCTTCCTGAAATCTCCAGATCGCTGTTCAGTAAAGTGATCTGCAGAGATATTTGATTTGAATTCAGATCGTACTTCATTTTTTACCTCCCTTTTGAAAGTTTATTTATAGCTTCTTCCGTTGATATTTCACCCTTAGATAATTTTTCGATCACTTCCGATGAAATATCATTTTCCTCGTCTTCTATATCCAAAGCTGCTTTAGCCTTTTTTAGAAGGTTCTTTACCTTCGGATAAGAACAGTTCATCAGTTTCTCAACCTGCTTTATGCTCCCTTCTGCATAAATAAATACTTTGATGAAATCCAGTATCTCTTTTTCAAAACCCGAAAACTCTCCGTTACATTCAAAACTGCCTTTTATCCTGGTCTTGCAGGAATCGCATGAATATTCAGAAACCTTAAGTTGCGAACTGCAAACAGGACATTCCATTAATTTCGTTTTCATTGCCGCCTCCTTTTTTAATAAGCGAAAATCCTCTGAGGAATCTCTTTTACATTTTTATTTATAAATTCTTTTTCTATTGTTACATCTGCCATCTCACGAGCCTGGTCAACGCTTATAATTCCTTCGTTAAGCAGTTTGGTAATCAGATATATTTGGCTGGACAACATTTTTCACCTCCATTTTAGATCATCCAAAAGAAATATAAACATTTTTTATTCCATTGTCAAGTATTTATTAATATTTTTTATATCTTTTTGATTTTATATTCATTTTTTTAATATTTTGAATTATCGGCAAGCGTAAAATCACAAAAAGAAGAATTATTACTCTTTTTTGAATTTGGAAAATATTTAATGTCAATTGGATATTAGGATAGATCTTCTTTTGAAAATCTGTAGGATTTATTGCAGAAATGACAGTTTACTTCTATGTAACCGGGATCTATTAAAGATTCTTTTATTTCTTTTTCTTTCAATAATTTTATTGCATTTTTCATTTTGGATCGGCTGCATCCGCATTTGTAAACCGGATCCGGCATGTTGAAGATTTCCACATCAAGACCCTTCAGGATCATTTCCTTTATAATTTTCTCCAGTGAATACCCCATATCGAGCACATCGGTAAGATTCGGAAATGATCTTAAATTTGTTTCGATCTGAGCTATCGTGTTTTCAGAGCAGTCAGGCATTACCTGAACCATAAATCCTCCGGCCTTTCTGATCTTACCGTCTGGAAATATAAGGACACCAAGTCCGATCGAAGTAGGCGTTTGTTCAGAAGTTGCATAGTAATAGGTTAGGTCTTGAGCGATGTTCCCGTACACCATCTCAGTCTGGCCGGAGTAAGGATTTTTAAGACCCATATCCTTTATAATAGTGATCGAAGCTTTACCAAGCATCAACTTATCAATATATCTAACTTCTTCGACATAACCTTCCGGATCAGCCTGAGGATTGCTGATCAGTCCTTTGATCTGAGATCCGCTGTTGACAGTAACAATAGCTTTGCCCGACGGACCGTCGCCATCGATTTTGATCGTAAGTACATCTTTTACCGATTTCAGATCCGCTCCTGACAGAATACCCGCACAGAGAAGTTTTCCCAGAACTTGGGTGTTAGCCAGCGAAAGTTTGTGTATCTTTGCAGCTTTTTTTACCAATTCTGTACAGTCCGCTATGAAGAACCTTACTTCCTTCCCACCCATGCCTCTTATAAGCCTGTCAGACATTTACGCCTCTGATATTTTTAAATTGAATCATCATCAAAAGGTTTAAATCCTTCGCCCCTTACATCTCGAATGTCTATTATAGTCATAAACGCATCCGGATCTATTAGCCTTATCTTCTCTTGAAGAGCCGCCAGTTCTCTTCTTGTTAATGCAGTGAAGATTACTTCCTTCTCATCATTTTTATAAATTCCTCTACTATGAAAATATGTCGCTCCTCTTCTTAATTTCTTTATTATAAAATCTCCGATTTCATTGTACTTCTTAGATACTATAAAAGCTCCTTTCCGGTAATTCATTCCTCCCGTAATAGAATCTACTACCTGACCCGTGGTATAGATCGTTATTATCGCATAAAGAGCAAGTTTTATATCTCTGAACACCAGAACTGCAACAACGACAACGAGGCTGTCGATCAGGATCAATAGTTGTCCCATCGGCATTCTCGATTTCTTGTAAGCTATCTGAGCTATAATATCGGAGCCTCCTGTTGTAGCTTTAGCTTTAAAAATAAAAGCAAGGCCTGCTCCTATCATAACACCACCGTAAAGTGCGGAGAGCAGAAGTTCATTTTCTATCAGAGGTTTATCTCCCCAAACTATAGTTATCAGATCAATGAAAGCCGAAGTCACTGTCATTCCCAATATTGTTCGCCATCCGAACTTGGGTCCGAGTTCTTTTACTCCCCAATATATTAATGGTATATTCATTATTAGTCCCATCGTTCCTGTCGGCAGACCCAGAGTATGATGAAGGATTATAGCTATACCGTAAACACCTCCGGGAATTATTTTGTAGGGTACTACAAAAAAAACATAACCTGAAGCCATTATTATAGAACCGGTCAGGACCATTAAAATATCTTTTATCCCGTTTTTCGAAAAAGCTTTATAATCTGAAAAAAGAAACATATTAATATCTCCGTCTGTTATGCGCGTAATATAATGAATTCCATAATTTAATAAAAGAATATTTTATCAAAATAACTGTGCCGCTAAAAGGATTCGAACCTTCGACCTCTGCTTTACGAAAGCATTGCTCTACCAGCTAAGCTATAGCGGCCGGTTAAAATCAGCAACCTTTCATTATTCAGATAAAAGCTTTGATACTTTTTCTGACAAAAGTTCCTTTCCACGTATGTTCTTGTATCTTATAACACCTTTTTTATCGATCAGAAATGTAGCCGGTATCCCCTGAACTTTATAGCTGGAAACATTTTCGTCTTTCCAACCCTGACCGCTGTAGATATGCTTCCATTTTATCTGATTATCTGTAACATACTTCTGTGCGTTTTCTTTTATCTCATCAAGATTTACACCGATTATTTCGAATCCTTTCGGGTTAAGCTCATTGTAAACGGCTATAACATTCGGCATCTCCATTTTGCAGGGAGAGCACCATTCCGCCCAAAAATCGATAAGAAATACTTTTCCGCTGAATTCAGCGACGTTAAAATCAGAACCGTCAAGCTGTTTACCCTTAAGATCAGGCAATTTGTCTCCGATTGTCGGAGCATCACCCTCGATTTTCTTCAGGAGAGTAATGTATTTTTTTTCATTAATAAGCTTTTCGACAAACACATCATCGGTAATTCTATAGACCAGATTTCTGTCACCGGAGTTTACGCTGCAGTATTTCTCAAGCAGCGGAAGACCGTCTGAAATATTTCCAGACATGATTTTAAGCTTTGCATCAATAAAATCAACCATCGGATCTGTCTCGTTTGCAGCTCTTGAACGGGCAATATAATCCGCAGAAATATCATTGATTTCAAGATCCATATACCTTTCTGCTATGTTAGCGTTACTTAATATATATGGATTATTCTTCATATAAGTTTCAAGAAGATCTTTCGCCTTATCCTTCTGATCCTTGTCATAATAGTAATAGAAAAGGTTCTCGAAAGCACTTAAACTTGAAGGATCTTTAACAAGCATAATACCGTTAAGCATCGCAAGGTCTTCAGTTCTGTTTAAAGATCTGAAAAGATAGCTTAACACTTCGAATGAATCGTCAATTGTATGATCTTTTAAAATTGACAGATATGCCAGCTTGGCCGGTATCTGCATATCCTCTGTTCTCGCGAAAAGGTGCGCGAAAGCTAATCCCAGATATCCGAACGGATCATCTTTTTTCTGCTTTATCATCTTTACAAAATACTCTTTGCCCGCAAACGGTTCAAGGCTGGTTCCGTACAGGAATTGATTATGAGATTTAAGGCTGTCTTTTTTATAAAGCTCATCAACATATTCCTTATCCTGTCTTGTTGATCTCAGAATATTTATCTTTATAGCTTTCATATCATATGAATCCGGATATTTTTCTATCAGCGAATCGATATCCTTCTGAAGCTCAACATAGTCATCTTTATAGCTTTTAAGAGCTTTATCGGCCTCTGTCTGAACTACGACCTCTCTGTTGATCTTTGAAAGATCTATCTCGACATCACTGATCAGATCAGCTATAAATTCATCTGTAGTCAGATCTTTTTTCTTCGAGCAGCTGGAAACCGATATCAGCACAGCTACGACCAGAAAACACATCCTGATTTTTTCAAACATTCTAATTTTCCCGCTGTTTTATTTATTAAGTTCTTTTATTATTCTGTCTGTCATTTCATACTCAGGTTTTGAATAAAGAAGCGTACCGGTATTCGCGTCGCATACAAAATCATATTTTTCTTTTTCCGAGACCTGCTTTATGACCTGATTTATTTTGTCGATCACGGGCTGCATGAGTTCGTTATTTTTTTTGTAAAAATCTCCGTTCTGACCCCATACTTTGTCTTTATATTGGTAATATTCCTGAAGCTTTTTCTGTCCTTCAGCCATCTTTTCGTTCCTTTTTTCTTCTGAAACCATCACGGACATGTTTTTTATCTCCTCTTCCAGAGCCTGTATCTCCTTTTCCATCGTTACAGCTTTGGCCTCCATATCTTTATTCCATTTCGCAAGCTGTTCCTTCGCTTTTTTTGCCTCGTTGTACTCTGCAAGAACTTTATCTGAATTGATATACCCGAATTTCATTTCTGCAAAGACCACCATTGACGCTATCAGCATCATTACAGTTACCATTTTCTTCATTTTATTTTCTCCCTTTTGGTTTTTTATAAATTAGTTCCCATCCTGAAATGGGTTCTGAGCTGTTCCGACCAGTCAGCCTTTTTTCCGAAACTTTCAAAATAATCAAATCCGTAACCTACATCGAGCCCCATCATCCCGAGCATTGGGACATTTATCCTGACACCAAGCCCTGCGCCTTTTCGAAGGTCGAATAAACTGACCTCGGTATAGTCTCTCCACAGATTTCCCGCATCGAAATATGCAAGAGAATATATAAGCATAGGTGTTTCTACAAGTTTGAGCCTAAGTTCAAATGATGTTTTAAAAAGATTTCTTCCGCCGACAAAATATCCGCTTTCATACGGGCCGACCGAATTTTCGTCGTAACCCCTTAGTGGTTCACCGCCGGACAATCCTCCTCCGCCGAGATAGAAATACTCTCTTGAGCTGATATATGATGATTCCTTCAGCTTGTCCATAAGCCCCACAACGAATTGAGAATAAAGTACGAATCTGTTCTGAACGAGCGGCTGATACCATTTCATATCGAGCTTATGCTTATGAAATTCTTCGTCGCCGCCGAGTATTCCTCCCGCAAGTTTGGTCATAAGGGTAATGTTCGAACCTCTAGTAGGGAAGTCTGCTCTGTCCCTGCTGTCTCTAATCAGATACTCTGTCAAAGATGATGAAATTATTGTTTTTCCTTCGAAAAGCTCATACTGGTCAGGCGCATTATCGCTAATATTAGTATATTTGATCCTGTCGATAGAATAATACCATAGACCCCTCATCCAGTTGTCGCTCCATGCGAATCTTCTGCCCAGTTTCAGAACTCCGCTGATTATCTGCGTATCCGAGTATGAATCGTCACGATTCTGGTAGTTGCCGCTCAGCCCGACCATAGTCGGGGTGTCATAAAGCCACGGCTCTTCGACGCTAAGAGTGTATTTATAGTAATCTTTCCCGAATTCAATGTTTGTAGAAAGCTGCTGACCGTCACCCTGAGCGAAAGGATGCTGGAATGAGAAATTATTGAAAACCAGTCCCACAGATCCTATAAAACCATCAGCTTCTGAATAGGCTATTGAAGTCTGTGCCTGCTCTGTAGGTTTCTCTTTTATCGAGAAAACAAGATCGACCTCTTTATCGTCAACCGGCTTCATGTCAGGAACAACATTTTCAAAGTAATTTAGTATCATTGCGTTTCTCTGGCTTCTGAGAATCTTGGTTTTACTGAAAATGTCACCGGGGTAAATATCCATTTCCCTGCGGAGAACTTTTTCATTAGTTCTGGTATTGCCCTCGAAATCTATCTTTCTGATTCTAGCGCGGGTTCCTTCAGTTATTTTAAACAGGTATGAAACTGTATCCGCTCCAGTCATCTGCTCCTCAGGAATTATATTCGCTCTCAGATAGCCCTTGTCCATATACATCGTAGAAAGGTTATTATAGATTGACATTTCAAGTTTTTCAGTACTGAAATCATCACCTTTTTCGAACTCAAGAGCATCGATAAGCTCCTCATTAGAAAAAAGACTGTTGCCCGCGAATCTGGACTCTCCGAAATAGTATTTATTTCCTTCATTGACAGTTATATCGATAAAAATATTCTCCATTTTTTCGTCATAATAAACCGAATCTTTCACGACCTCAAAATCCTTGAATCCTTTGTTCTTTGCGTAATCGGTCATAAGCTGAAGATCGTTTTCAAATTTTTCTCTGTTATATTCTCCGTCGCGCCACCATCTGTCTTCATGAGTTTCCTCGAACCGGTCTAACAGGTCTTCGCTTTTAAAAAAAACATTCCCAAAATATTTAATCTCTTTTATGAATACTTCCTTGCCTTCAGTTATGTTTATGGTGAGATCGACCTGTTTTTCATTTACTCTCTCAGTTTTCGATTCGATCTCTGTAAGTAGGTAATTTTTAGAGTTGTAAAAATCTTTTATCGATCTTTCGACTTCAGCTATATTATTACTTTTAAGTATCTGTCCTTTCTGTAGTTTTATCAGAGGCTCAATATCATCTTTTCCGTACTCATCGTAACCGGTTACTTTAACATTGTTCAGTCTGGGATAGTCTTCCAGGATTATCTTAAGAAATACTTTGTTGCTTTCAGCCTGAGTAACATCTATAGCCACATCAGAAAAAAGATTAAGTTTCCATAATTTTTTTATCGCGCTCTGAATATCTTCTCCGTATATCACTTTTCCCTTTGATAACCCGGATGAGATCTTAACTACATCTGCCGAAACTTCAGTTCCTTCTACCACTACTTCAAGTATTTCGAATGAACCTGAATTTTTCTGCGCCTTAAGACTAACAGAAAAGCATAAAAATATTATAAGCGCGGTCAATTCGTATTTAATCATAAACGGTATGTATCTCAAAATTCTGTTTCTCCATACATTATTAATCAGATGCGGAATTTAACTTTTGAAGATGCAAATGTCAAGCCCGTTCTTATACGAATAATGATTTCATTTTGTTCATTTACTTAGTTGATATAATATATTTTAATTCTTAAATTCATGAAGATTTTTGTAAATGGGACAACGGATTATGAAAAAAGTATTTGAACTTGTTTCACCTTTTAAGCCGACGGGCGATCAGCCTGAAGCAATAAGCCAGATTACAGAAAATTTCAACTCGGGTGTCAGATATCAGACGCTTCTTGGGGTTACGGGAAGTGGAAAAACATTTACTATGGCTAATGTGATTGAAAAACTTAACAAACCGACATTGATAATATCACACAATAAAACTCTTGCCGCGCAGCTTTTCGGAGAACTTAAAGCCTTCTTTCCGAATAATGCCGTCGAATATTTCATAAGTTATTATGACTACTATCAACCTGAGGCGTATATGCCTTCACGCGATCTTTACATCGAGAAAACAACTTCATCAAATGATGAAATAGAAAAACTGCGTCTCAAAGCTACTTCCTCCCTGATCTCAAGAAATGATGTTATAATTATCGCCTCGGTTAGCTGCATTTACGGACTCGGATCACCTGAAGATTATAAGGAGCTTTCGATCGAAGTTACAAAAGGTGATATAATCGACAGAAATAAGCTGTTCAATTCGCTTGTCGAAATGCAGTATGAAAGGAATAATTATGAGCTTTCAAACGGAAATTTCAGAATTAAAGGGGATATAATAGATATTCACCCCGCTTATGACGACACCGGAATAAGAATTCATACATTCGGGGACGAAGTAGAGAAGATCGAGATCATAAACCATGTGACCGGGAACATTATCGAGAAGCTTGATAAAATAAATATTTATCCTGCAAAACATTTTGTCGTTACCCAGCCTAAACTTCAGAAGGCTGTTGCGAACATTGAACAGGAGATGAAAGAACGCGTTAAGTTTTTTTACGAAAATAATCAGCTCGTAGAGGCTCAGAGGATCGAGAACAGAACAAAAATGGATATTGAGTTCATGCGGGAAATGGGTTTTTGTCCGGGAATAGAAAATTACTCCAGGCATATTTCCGGAAGGCAGCCCGGTCAGAGACCTTACTGCCTGATAGATTTCTTCCCTGATGATTTTCTCCTTATAATTGACGAGTCGCATGTCTCAGTACCGCAGATCAAAGGTATGTATAATGGCGACAGAAGCAGAAAAACCACTCTGGTGGATTATGGGTTCAGGCTTCCGTCCGCGCTTGACAACAGGCCCTTAAAATTCGATGAGTTCGAACAGATCACAGGCAGAACACTTTATGTTTCTGCAACTCCTTCGGAGTACGAACTTTCAAAATCCGAAGGGATCATAATTGAACAGGTAGTCAGGCCGACGGGAATACTTGATCCAGAGATAATAATAAAGCCTTCGACAGGACAGGTTGACGATCTGATGGAAGAGATTAGACTTGTAACTGAAAGAAAGGAAAAAGTTCTCGTTACGACTTTGACCAAAAGAATGAGTGAAGATCTGACAAAATTTTTAAAAGAGAATGGAATTAAGGCTGAGTATATGCACAGCGAAATTTTATCTCTGGAGAGAGTTAAACTGATCAGAGAGCTCAGACTGGGAAAATTTGATGTTCTCGTCGGCATCAATTTGCTCAGAGAAGGTCTCGATCTGCCTGAAGTTTCACTTATAGGTATTCTTGATGCAGACAGGGAAGGTTTTTTAAGAGATAAAAGATCCCTGCTTCAGACTTCAGGAAGAGCGGCAAGAAATGTGAACGGAAGAGTTATTTTTTATGGCGATAAGATCACAGATTCTATGAAAAACTGCATAGAAGAAGTAAGAAGAAGAAGGCTAAAACAGATCGAATTTAACACGACAAACGGAATAATCCCCAAAACTGTTTATAAGTCTGCCGAACAGATCATGTATTCTACAAATATTAAAGACGAAAACCTGCTGAAGGTATCTGATAAAAAAGTAAAATACGGAAAAGATGAAGAAACTTTAAGAAAAGAAATAATTGAGCTTGAGTCATTTATGGAAGAGGCAGCGGAAAAACTCGAATTCGAAAAAGCAGCTGAATATAGAGACCGCATAATTGTTCTTGAAAAATTATTTAAGAAATCTTAAAATCTGAATTCTTTGAATTCCTCTTCTTTTCCGAGCGGGAAAGATTCAATTATTTTATATTCCGGTCCCTCGTTTTTTAAGAGACTCTCAAACAGAATTATTTCTTTTACAGGAATTACCTGAAAATACATATCCTGATTAGCATTGACAAGTTTTTGTAATTCTTTCACTGAACCGGTTTCCTTGAATCTGCCGACGGTAAGATGCGGAGTGAATTTTCTGTAATCAACTTCAAAACCGAGGTCTCCCAAAGAATTTTCGATCTCGTTTTTTATATTTTCAAATTCTTCGCAGTTACGCAACCCCAGCCAAAGAACTTTCGGATGATAAAAGTCTTTAAAAACTCCTACACCCTTTATTACAGACTCAAATTCATTGAATCTTTTTGAAATGTATTTGAGTTTCGTCCTGACACTTGGAATAATTTCTTCTTTTAATTCACCAAGAAATTTCAGGGTTATATGATTATTTTTTAGATCTACCCATTTCACTTTCGCATATTCGAGTTTGTAAGGCAGG
>ERZ1645192.2131-NODE-2131-length-16485-cov-7.732015_pt1 | contig 16485 bp, 8 predicted proteins | sample MGYA00575354_ERZ1645192 | MGnify/ENA primary metagenome ERZ1645192 (study PRJEB40844, sample SAMN11349763) | freshwater sediment metagenome | isolation source: river sediment | host: Sediment | place: India: Faizupur Khadar , New Delhi | collected 2017-02-21 ... | reverse complement strand
ACTCGCCCCCGAATCCGACCGCGGCGGTCGTCCCGCCGGACCGCCGGCGGTCGGCACTCCCGGGGCGGCGGGACCTGCCGCCGACGCCGCGCCGAGAATCCGCCGGGTCAACTCCGCCGGGTCCTCCGCGGTTGCCGGTTGAATCCGTCCCGCCGGATCCACCCGGCGGGCCTGCCCTTCGGCCAGGCGCTCCTGCCCCGCGGCGGCGGTCACCTCGACGGCGCCCCGCAGCACCTGGACCGTCACGCTGCCATCGTCGGCCACGCTGACGGCGTATCGGGTGCCCTGCGGGGTGAACGTGACATTGCCCGCCGACACGGTCACGCCGCCGTCCACGATGGCCGAGCCGCTGGTGATCTCGGCGCGGGTGGCCGAGTGCACCCGCACCCCGAACCCCGGCGAGCCGAAGATCCGATGGATCGTATCCGCTCCCAGTCCAACCAGGATCTCCATGGGATCGCTCCCGGAAGTCAGCAGGTCCCCGAACGCGGCAACGCCTGCGTTGAGTCGCCCGCCTGCCTGGACGCCCCCCTTGAGCCACATGACCTCGGGCGGCGGCTTGGGCCCGAGCACCCGGAACTTCTCCAGCGCACTATATAGGGCATTGTAGGTGGTGCTGTCCACCCAGGTCCCGATTTTCGGATTGACACCGGCTTCCCCCATGAAGTTGATCCAATAGGGGAGGGCCGGATTGAAGAACGTGTCGGTGCGGCCGTCGAACGCGTTGCGGATCTTGATGAATTTCCCGATCCTGGTTTCACCCTTCAAACTCTCCCAGAGGCCGGCGTATTCATCGCCCTGGGCGAAGGTGTGTCCGATCTCGTGGGCCACGTTGACGCCGTTCTCGTCGCAGTTGAGCACGGTGCGGTCCCAAAAGCTGTGGGCACCATGAACATTTTCGCCGAACCAGGTATAGACACCGCACGGGTAGACCCCCACGGCGAAATCAGCGGGATTGTCTGGATGCTTGAGGTTGAAACTCTGGCGGATCCCATCGACCATCGCAAAATCGTCATACATCGTGGAGTAGAAGCCGTAGGTGTCGACCACACGCTGGACGGCGGCGACCGTGGCCGCATCATCCAGGTAGCAGTCGGTCACCTCGGCCACCGGGAAAACAACCTCCAGAAATTTGGCAGCTTGTTGCCCGATCGCCCGAACAGCCTCCGGCTTGGCCGGATTGTAGGGCGCCGGCGTGAACAGGATGTTCAGCCGCCGCGGTGCCTTCCATTCGGTTTCAGCGAGACGGTGCTCTGTGGTGTTGACCTCCGTGCCGCCCACCGGGGTGATCTCGAGCCGGATCACGTGGTGGCCCGGCGGCACCGCGTCCGCCGGGATCACCAGGTTGGCCGAGTTCTGCAGGGCGTCGATCTCCTGGTTCGTGAAAAACGGCTTCAGCGTGAACCGGCCTGCAACCACTGGGAATGCGCCGTCGTCGACAAAGACCTTCACGTCGCACGGCAGTTCGCCGAGCAGGTCGAAGGGGATCTCCGACTCCAGCCGGACGCGCAGGCCGGTCTTGCGCCGCCCCACGAGGACGCCGTCCTCGATGGCCTGCAGCAGCAGTGTGTCCAGCACCCGCAGGGGGGCCAACCGGAGGGGACACGTCTGGCGGGCGGCGCCCAGCACCTTGGCGCTGCCGGGGTCGCGCGGCAGCACTTCGGCCCGGATCCGGAGCTGCCACGGGATGTGCTTGAGGTCGTACCGCCCCTCGAACAGGCCGGAGTAGACGGCGTCCTGGGGCCGCGTGATGCGCATCGAGGTGCGGAAGGCGCCCCGCGCATCCAGCCGCCCCTGGGCCACCCGCGCGCCGTCCGCGCCGAACGACACGAAGGCATAGCGCGCCTCCCGGCCGTCGGCGTCCTCCAGGCTGACACGAATCAAATGGTCTTCCAGAGACCGGCCGTCGGCCGCCCGAGCCTGCACCGTGACGGCCGTGTCTCCGGGCACCGGCAACGGGCACTCCAGCACCGCGAGTTCCACGGTGACGGGTGTGTCCGCCGGTCGGAGCGTGAAGTCCTGCCGCGCGGCGAAGGGCCGCTCCCCCCGGTCCGCCGCCGCCAGGCGGTAGGCACCCAGGGCGTCGGTGGTGGCCGCGGCGCCGTACCTGGGCAGGCGCACCCGGGCGCCCGCGATGGGGGAGCCGTCCGCGCCCCGCACCGTGCCCGTGACGGTGATCGACGACGGGAGAGCGTCGGCGGTGACCGCCGCGTCCTCGGGCAGCCAGCCGGGCGCCTCAGCCTTCAGCGCCAGCGCCACCGGTCCCGCCGGCGGCGGCGGCGCCGCGCCGCCGCACCGGAAGCCCTCGCCGGCGAGCTCCCGATGGAGCACCGCCGCCTCGGCGTCCACGCCGTACACGCCGCCGGAGAACCGGTAGAGGGCGCCGAATTCCGCCATGACGTTCCCCTGGACCCAGTAGCGGTATTCGAATCTCGAAGGATCCGGATCTTCGGCCCAGGAGTGATCGGTCAAAAGAGAATAGTAACCGGGGCAGCCGTTGAAGTCGCCGGCCCGGATCTCCCCCTTCATCCCCACCCAGCCTTTGGCTTGGGTGCGGAGCCGCTCCTGGCGGAACCGGTGGATCGCGTGCAGGCGTTCTTCCGCATCGGCCGCCGTGTCGAACAGGCTGAGCCCGATGACCACCTGCGTGGGGCCGCGGCTGGAGACGCACACCGCGGAATACCCGGATGCCATATGCCGGGCAAGATTCGGCGGGATCTGGCCCATCCGCTGCATCTCGGACCAATAGTCGGCGGTCGGGGCCGGGCTGTCGCCCATCTTTTCCACCTTGTACCCCAAATGCCGCACCGCCGTGGACAAGGCGGCGCCGGCGTTCTGGGTTCCGCCCCCCGTCTGGGCCGGCGCCACCGCCAGCGCCAGCGCCATCAACACGCTCACAGCCAGCAGACGGTTCGTGCCGTTCATCGGATCGCCCTCCTGCGTCTTCGCAGTCCACTGCCGGGTTGCGCCCAGCCTCAACTACAAATGGTCACCTCACGCCGCCGTCCGGTGTGGAGCGCGCGAATCCTCGAAACAATGAATCGTTACCCGCATTGTACACCACCGGCGCCGAATCGCACCAGATCACGCCGTCTGTGCCGACATCCAAGATCGCCTGCCTCACTGCCTTCGCACCGGCGTCTATGGTATCCTCTTCTGGAAGTCATGGGGTGAGGTGGAGGCGGTGATGCACTCATCACGATCAGTTTCATGGAGGGCCGGCACCCTGCTGGTGGCGGCGCTGATATGGACGGTCGCCGGCGCCGTGGACCCACCCAGCCTGCAGCGGGCGAAGGAGCTGTTCAAGGCGCGCCAGTACGCCGAGGCCCTCAAGGCGTGCAACCAGGCCATCGCCGAAGATCCCGCGTCCGCTGAAAGCTACCGCCAGCGCGCCCTGTGCCGCCAGCGCCTCGACGATCTGCCAGGCGCCCTGGCCGATCTGGACCGGGCGGTCGCCGTCGATCCCGCCGACGCCACCAGCTGGAGCTCGCGTTCGTCGCTCAAGCACCGGATGAAGGATGCCGCCGGCGCATGGGCCGACATCGAGCAGGCCGTCGCGCTGGCGCCGGACAACGCCCACATCCTCAACAACCGCGGCCTGCTGCGCTATGACCGGGGCGATTACCGCGGCGCCGCCGACGACTACACCCGCGCCCTCCGCGCCGATCCGCGCATGAGTGCGGCCTACAACAACCGCGGCCTCGCCAGGGAGAAACTGGGCGACCTGAAGGGAGCGCTCGCCGACTACACCCAGGCTGTCGAGGTCAATCCCCGTAACGCCGACGCGTTCTCCAACCGCGCGTATTGCCGTAACAAGATGGGGGACGCCGCAGGCGCCCGGCAGGATTACGCTCAGGCCCTGGACATCGAGCCCGGCCACGACTTCGCGACGAAGCAGCTGGCGAAGCTCGGCGGAGGGCCTGCCGGCGGCTCGCGCACTGAGACCGGCGGCCCGGCCACCGGTCCGACCACCAGCCCGACCACCGCCGGAGGCATGCCCCCGTCCGGCACGCCGGTCCGCTTGCCCACCCTGACATTCGAGGCGACCGACCCCTGCGCCACGGCCGCCAAGCCCCGCGACGGCATGCCGTGGCAGCCGCCGGGCCGGCTGCCATCCGTCACCCGGACGCCGGGGGTCCTGCCCGCGGCGGCCGTCCTGCCGCCGTTTGCCGACTTCAACCGGATCTCCCCGACTCAGTACAACGGCGAGGTCTCCATGGCCATGGAGGGGATGCGGCTGCTCTACGGTCCGATGTCGCTGGAGGACGAGCAGCGCTTCCAGAACGCATGGGCGCCCCTGTTCGACCACCCGACGCCGGAGGCCGCAGAGTACCTGCGCTGCCTCATCCCGCTGCTCGGCCAGTTCCTGGCCGGCCGGGAGACGTTCATCCGGACGGCCGTGGCGGTTGAGGCGAGCCTCCGGGACGCCGCCGTGGGCGTGGCGGCCGACACGCGCGGCTGCTACCTGGACGCCATGGCCGCGGCGGCCCGCCAGCAGGAGTTCCTCCGCTCGCTCCAGGCCGGCCTGGAGCAGACCGCCGCCCGGATCAAGGCGCTGGGCAATCCGCCCAATCCCCTGGCCGCCAAGTGCGCGGCCCGCGAACGCTATCGCCGCTCGTTCCCGCAGACGCCCTCCGGCCTGGACGGTGAATGGGTCAGTGACGGCGGGGCGCGGCTCTACTTCAAGACCGTCAAGCGGTACCCGGGCAACCTGGCGCTGGTGTACCAGTACTCGTTCGTCTTCGCCGACACGCTCGCGACCGCCGGCGTGACCGCCGCCAAGCCGGGCTGGGTGACCACCAGGGACGGCAAGCAGATCCTGGTGCCGGGGCTGGAGGACGCCCTCCGGCTGGTGGAGGAGCAGCCCGACGGCGTGCTCCTGTCGTCCCCGCAGGAGCTCGGCGCCACCCTGGACGGCTTCTTCCCCGATGGCGAGCGCCTGCACTACGTGCGCTACGCCACGGGTCTGACGGACCGATGGGCGTTCTCCGGCACCACCTACTACCGCGCCCCCGCCGCCCACAGCGAGCCGCCCATGTTGCCCGGACACACGTGGGCCGCGCTCCTGGACGTGGCCACGCGCTTCGAGTCCCAGCGGATCCAGCAGCTGCAGCGGGCGAAGCAGGAATACGCCACCCAGATTCGGGAACTGCTCGCCTGCGACCCGGAGAACCTCCCCGTCCCGCCCCCCGTGCGGAACCCGTGGGACGAGGGCCCGTACAAGGCGGACGATCCCCGCTCCAAACAACCGACCGACCAGACGGCGGGAACGGCGGCCACCACGAAATCGAAGACGACCACCCGGACCCCGGCGTCGCCCCCTGAAACCGTCGACGCCGCGGCCGTCGCGGAGACGGTGGCCTTCCACGAGGCGATGATCGAGTTGCTGAACCGGAACCTCCAGAAGGAACAGGCGGACCTGGACCGGGAGCCGGATCCGGCGCGCCGCAAGACGCTGGCGTTCCGGATGATCCAGCTTCAGTCCGACATCCAGTCCGAGCAGGACCTCATCGCCTCGTACCGGACGGGGAAAGTGGTGCACACCCGGTCCGCGTTCGACGAGTACGCGTCCGACAAGTTCATCCACCAGGTCCGCGAGGAGGCGGCACGGGCCGACGCCACCCGCCGGATCGCCGCGCTGGTGGAACAGCAGGTCGGCCAGCTTCCGGAGGAGCAACGGCAAGCCACCCGTGAGCGGGTCTGGAAGCTGCTGGACGCGAAGACGGTCGCCGGCGGCGACGTGGAGAAAGTGCTCCAGGTGGCCGGCGCCCTGGACACCATGCTCCAGGGGTACGCGATGGGCCGGGAGGCCGCCCAGGAGGAGAAGGCCATCGCCAAGGCGGAACGCGACTTCTACATCAGCATGGCGGTCATGGCGGTTGGGGCGGTGACCATCGGCGTCGGCTGCGAGGCCCTGGTCCAGGCGTACGGCGCCGAAGCGGCCATCACCCAGTGGGGCCCGCACATCCTGGGCTCCATCTACGGCGGGACCACCGGCCTGGTCATGGGCGGACCCACCGAAGGCGCGTACCAGGCCATCGCCTGGTCATCGCCGGTGGGCTTGCTGGCCACCCAGTTCTTCGACGGCTACACCCGCGAACCGGCGGATGCCAAGTCCACATCCTGGGAGGATCGGGTCTGGGCCGGCGCCCGACAGGCGGGCGCCGCCTACCTCATGGGCAAGGCCGCCCAGATCGGGACCGGCCTCTTTGTCAAGGGCGCCCTCAGCTACTACGGTCCGGACAGCACCCTGTTCAAGCCGGTGCTGGGCCCCGGCCGGAACGTGAAAATCGCCTTCGACTCCGCCCGCATGCAGCAGGACGTCGACGACGCGAAGGCGCTCATCGGCTTCTTCCAGGAAAAGCAGGCGGCCATGGCCCGGCTGCGGGCGCAACTGCCGGCCGGATCGCCCCAGCTCGCCCAGGCGGAGCAGGAGCTCGGTCGTCTGGCCGCTTCGATCAACTCCTCGTATCACTGCAAGCTGCTCATGAAGTACCACGCGCATCCCGCGGTGCGGAGCCTGTTCACCCGGCTGGTGGACCAGTCGTACGCCGAGGCGATGCCCGAGATGCTCCGGCTTCTCAAGGCCCAGGGCTACGATGTGAGCAACCTCCGCTTCAAGCCCATGCGCAACGCCTCCAGCGCCGGCACGTCCAGCATGGACCTGGATCTGGCCCTCCTGGAGACGCCCAACCTGGTGATCACCAAAAACGGCAAGCCCGTCTCCATCGCCCAGTTCCAGCAGGACGGGCAGCGGGCGCTGAACGAGGCGTACCACGGCGTCACCGGATTCAGCGCCACCCGCTCGGAAGTGAACCTGACCACCAGCGCCCACGGCGAATCGTTCGCCTCCAAGCGCCTGCTCAAGGCCAAGGTGAACTTAGACCAGCTCACCGCGGAGGATGTGGAAAGCATCGGCAAGGTGATGGGGGTGAAGCACGACAAGATCGAAGGCGACCCGGTGCTCGGCGAGATCGCCAAACTGCAGGCGCAGAGTCGGGAATCGGCCAAGGAGATCGATAACATGCTGCTGCCGCAGCTCCAGCAGAAGCTCGCCAAGGCGCCCGCCGGCAGCCGCGAGGCCCAGCAGGCCGAGGCCGACCTCCGCTATTGGCAGGACATGTCGCGCAACTGCAAGCAGGCGGCGACTCAGGAGACGAACCCGTACGCCATTCTCCAGCTCGACCGGGCCGTGCGCCAGCAGACGGGCGGCAAGGGCTTTCAGGAAGTGAACCGGGACCTGGTCCGGATGTTCAAGCGATGAGGCGCCAGGACCGCCTCACCGGAGCCTGGGCGTCTCCGTGCTGCGGCGTCAAGACGCGTCATCGGTTGAATCCGTCCCATCGGATTGACTGTGCGTAGTCCTTTTGTTCCCTGCTCCGCTCATGCGTGGGCGCCGGTTGGAATCGCCGACACCCCGGAGTACAATCATTTCAGGACACACTACGGCTCGCGCTGAACACGACGGCTGGATGGAGTGCCAGAAAATCGATCCATGGTATGACTCCTTGCGCGGCGAGGCGTGATTTTTGTACTGGTGAATCGTAACGACCGGCGAGCGGGATCCTTGATTCTTCACGGAACATAGTGATCGAGCCGCCTTCACGCGCGTCAGCAGCGCTCGCTGATCAGGAGTCTGCCCGAGGAGGAATCATGACCCGGATCGTTTTCCCCTCTTTGTTCGTTCTCGTATGGATGATGGGCGGTCCGGGGTGGGGACAGATCCACCCCCCCGAATCCACCGAGTGGACGGACTCCATCGCCTCCGAGTGCGATGTACTGCCTGACGTCACCTACCGGACGGCCAACAACACCGACTTGAAACTGGATCTCTACCTCCCGCGGAACCGGCGCGATCCGGTGCCCACGGTGATGCTGATCCACGGCGGCGGCTGGGTGGAGGGCCGCAAGGAGGAGAGCGTGCTGGGCATCCTCCCGTACCTGGCCGCCGGCTGCGCGGTGGTCAACGTGGAGTACCGGCTGGCGCGGAACTCCCCCGCACCCGCGGCCGTGGAGGATTGCCGGTGCGCGCTGGCCTGGGTCATCCGGCACGCCCAGGAATACGGGTTCGACCCGGCGAAGGTGATCCTGACCGGATATTCGGCCGGCGGACACCTCGCGCTGATCACCGGCCTGTTGCCGGCGGTTTCGGCGTTCGACCGCCAGTGCCCTACGGCTGGCGCTGGCCGCTGGAACAGCGGCGCTGAGCCGAGCTTGCATGTCGCCGCCGTCGTCAACTGGTTCGGCATCACCGACGTGGCGGATCTGCTAGACGGCCCGAACGCCAAGCACTACGCCATCGAGTGGTTCGGCAGCATAGACGCGCGGGAGGCACTTGCCCGGCAGGTCACGCCGATCCAATACGTCAACGCGGGCTCGCCGCCGGTGCTCACGATCCACGGCGACGCGGACGACATCGTGCCGTACAGCCACGCGGTCCGGCTGCACGAGAAGCTGGACCAGGCCGGTGTCGCGAACCGGCTGGTCACCGTCCGGGGGGGCGGTCACGGAAACTTCAGCCGGCAGGAGGTTTTGGACAGCTACACGGCGATCCGCACGTTCCTGCGCCGGCAGAACCTGATTGGCGGAGACAGGGCAGCATCTCCGGCCGCGGCACAGAGATAGTGGCCAGTATTCCGGATGGACTAGAATTCGGACGGCCACCGTTGGGCGTGGTGGAGGACGCGGAGGATCTCCAGATTATTTCGCCGGACGCGGTAGGCAACCAGGCATGGCGTGTCCGCGACGACCAGCTCCCGCGTGCCCGGCACGCGTCCCGCCCGGCCCAGATGGGGCATCTCCGGCAGATGGCGCTCCACCACATGGATGACTCGCAGCACCTGGTCCACGGCCGCCGCGGGATTGTCCCGGGCGATGTACTCCGCCATGGATTCAAGGTCGCGGGCGGCGGCGGCGGTCCACAGAATCTGCACGTTTCCCCTCCCAGCGGGCCTTGACGGTTTCGTGGGGGACGACTTGACCGGCGTCGGCCTGGCGGACGCCCTCCTGGATGGCTTCAACCTGCCATTCGTTGACTTCGAGATACTCGCGGATGGCGCTCTCGATCAGGTACGACTTGGTCCTGGCCGTCGCCTTGGCCATCCGGTCCAGCTTGTCCTTCAAATCCCCCCCGATGCGTATGGTCATGACGTCTTTCATCGTCACCTCCAGCAGACATTGTATTACATTGTAATTCATCGGGGCGGATCCGTCCAGCAGGATCTTCCCGAATGGCGGTTGAGGTGGTCGAGGCGTCAGCCATCGGATTGGCGAAACCGGGGACCGGCTGGCACGCTTGTCCATTGAGCGGACGTTGTGGAGTGGCGGCTTGAGAAGTATAGGTCCGGCGCACGGCCACCGAACCTGTCCGTTCCGGCTCCACCCGCCTAACGCATGGCGGGGGGCGGCCAGTCGGGCTGGGCGGGGTCTTCGGCAAGCACGTCCGCCAGCGTCTCCAACAAGCGTGTGGCGGCTAGCGAGTCGAACGTCATGGGCGGACGGATCTTGAGCACGTTGTCGTGGGGCCCCTCGGTGCCCACCAGCACCCGCCGCTCCCGGAGCCGGTCCTTCACGTAGGCCGCCTGGGCGGTGGCCGGCGCCCGCGTGTTGCTGTCAATGACCAGATCCACGCCGATGAAGAGGCCCGTCCCGCGCACGTCGCCGATGAGCGGGAACTCCACGGCCAGGGCGGCCAGTCCGTTGATCAATTCGGCCCCCACTCGCGCCGCATGGGCCTGGAGCCCCTCCTCGTCCAGGACCTGCTGGACGGCGATCCCCACGGCGCACGACACGGTGCTCCCGCCGAAGGTGCTGAAAAACTCGGGGCCGGCGGCGAACGATTGGGCGATCGCGGGTGTGGTCACCACGGCCGCCAGCGGATAGCCATTCCCCATGGGTTTGCCCAGAACCAGGATATCCGGCAACACCCCCAGGTACTCGAAACCCCAGAACGTGGCGCCCAGCCGCCCGAGCGCCGTCTGAACGTCGTCGGCGATGCAGACGCCGCCCGCGGCCCGGACGTCGCGGTACACCGTCTCCGCGAACCCCGGCGGCGGGACGATCTGGCCGCCGACGCTGGGGAGGCACTCGGCGATGTAGCCGGCGACGCGCCGCTCCTTCCCCTGCACCGCCGCCAGCACGGCCCGCACATCGGCGGCGTAGCGGGCGCCGGCCTCCGGGTCGCCGGCCCGATGGGGACCGCGGTACGTGTCGGGGACCGGCGTCACGTGGACCCACTCCTCGGCTCCGCCCCCGCCCGGGCGGTTGAACTTGTAGGGGCTGATGGCCATCGCCCCCGTCGTGTGCCCGTGGTAGGCGTGGTCCATCACCAGCAGGTCGCGGGCGCCGGTGTGCGCCCGGGCCAGCCGCAGCGCCAGTTCGTTGGCCTCGGAGCCGGAGTTGACGAAGAAGCAGACCGACAGCGGCTCGGGGAGTTTGGCCGTCAGGCGCTCGGCCAGTTCGGCCAGGCCGTCGGACAGGTAGCGGGTGTTCGTGTTGAGGAGCCGGAGCTGGCGCTCGGCGGCCGCCACGACCTTCGGGTGGCAGTGCCCCACGTGGGGGACGTTGTTGTACGCGTCGAGGTACGCGCGCCCCTCGGCGTCGTACAGAAAGTGCCGCCAGCCGCGTACCGGCCGGAACGGCTCCGTGTAGCTCAGGCGGAGGTTGGGGGTGAAGTGTGCCGCGCGGCGGGCACGCAGCGCCGCCGGGGAGGTGTCCGTCCACCCGGTGGCCGCATCGGGCAGGTTCAGCAGGGGCGCCGGGTTGGGATAGAGCGCGGCGCAGGCGGCGAAGTCGTCCGGGTCGGCCACGCCGTCGGGTGTCTCTCCCCACTGTTCTTCTCCTGCCGCCAGGAGTTGGAGGTGGAGATGGGGCGGCCAGTCGCCGTTCTCCGACCGCCCGCCCAGGGTGGCGAACGTCTCCCCCGCGTTGATGCGCCGGCCGAACTCCAGATCCGTGAAGACGCTCCGGGCCAGATGGCCATAGAAGGTCGCGAACGGGACGCCGTCATCGGTCCGGTGCCGCAGCAGCGCCCATCCGCCGTAATCGAACCGCTGCGACGACCAGCCCGTCCCTGCCACCTCGCCCGCGAGCGGCGCGTGCACCGGGGTGCCCGCGGGCGCGAACAGGTCCACGCCCAGATGGCGCGTCCGGCGGGGCGCCAGCGGATCGTCACCGCCGAACGCGGGAGCCGAGTAGATGGGCCGCGGCTCGCCCCAGCGGCCGATCCCGATTCGCGCCCCGCCGGCGCCCAACACCGCGTCGACACGCCCGGCGCAATCCGCGGGATCGAATCCGTCGAGCGCACTCCCGCCGACGGTGGAAGCGAACGAGAGGTCCAGCACCTGTCCGGCCGCGGCCGGCCGGTCCGGCCCGAGCACGTCGGCGAACTTGGTGGACTTTTCGCGGAGCCAGATGGTCACACGCGCCGCGCCCGGATGAGCCGCCAGTCCGCAGGCGGCGCGCCAGCGGGCCTCGGCCAGCCGGTGATCGTAATCGTGCAACCGCTCCAGCAGCCGCCAGGCCGGCGCCTCGCTGACGGTGACGTACGCGTCGCCGGGGCGCTCGCGCGCCACCACCGCGGCGTTGACGACGCTCACCGCCAGCCGGGTGAGCACCAGGGGGAACAGCAGCGCCAGCTCGTCGTCGGTCAGAGGCAGGGTGCGGTGATAGGCGGCGACGAGTTCCGCCGCGGCCGCCAGCGGCTGGTCCTGACCCATCATGGCGTAGGCCGCCGCCACGGCCGCCTCACCCACGATCACGGAGCGGCACATGTCGCCGAAGTCCACGATGCCGGAGAGCCGCTGGCCGCCCCGTCCGTCGTCGTCCACCAGCAGGTTGTGATCATTGGCGTCACCGAAGATGGCGCCGCGGCGAAGGCGTTCGAGCCGCGGGGCGACATGAGCGGTGAATCGGTCCATGATGCAGGCCAGCCAATCCCGCCGCCGCGGATCGTCGATCAGTTTCAGATGCGGCAGGATCCAGGTCGCGCGACACAGGTTCCACTTCAGCTCCCGATCCAGCGCCGGATGCTCGAATCCCGTCAGCGCCGCGTCGAGCCGCCCGAGCGCCGCGCCGATCCCCTCCCGCAGCGCCGGCGTGTGCGGACGCACCGACGCCATCACCCGGCCAGGAAGGAAGGTCAGCAGCCAGGCGAGGCGATCCCCGCCGGCTTCCGCCAGAACGGCCGTGGACGCCCCGTCGCGCGTGGGCACCACGCGCTGGAGCGGCAGCTCGGGCGCGTCCTCGGCCAGATGCGCCAGCGCCCGGATCTGCATCTCCACGAACGCCGGATCGCAGCCGGGCCGCATGATCTTGAGAAGGTAAGCGCCAGCCCCGGTCTCGACGTGGATGTTGAGGTCGTATTCGCCCGGCAGGAGGCGGCAGCAACCGGCCAGTCCGTACGCCGAGCGGAGCAGCCCCTCCACCGCCTCCATGTGAGCCGTGAACCATTCGTTGCCTGCGGTCATGATGGAGTACTTCCTCCTGAAGAAGCACCGGGACGGCGCGGCACCCGCGGACCGCCCGCCGAGCGGAAGATCCCGATTGTATCACGAGACGGTCCCGGCGCTAGGTTCTGGTCCCCTGGAGCAACTCGCCGAGCACCGCCGCCGCCCGCTCCGCCCCGTCCGTCGGGATGGCCGGGCACGGGGACGGCGCCGCCAGCTCGCTCAGAATCGTTTCGGCCAGCATGTCCGGTGTCGTGCCCGAGTATTTGAGCCGGTAGCCGGCCTTGCGCCGGTCCAGGCGGTAGGTGACGTGGAGTTGCTGCTCGAAGTGCTCATCGAGGGGGAAGTAAATGAACGGCCGCCGCAGCGCCGTGAGCTCCAGCGTGGTGGTGCCGCCGCCCTGCACCACGGCCAGGTCGCCGGCGGCGAAGTGCTCGTACAGCCGGTCCACGTAGCCGAACACCCGGGCGCCCGCCGGGGCCTTGACCGCGGCCGGGTCCATCCGCGGGCCGCACACCAGCACGAACCGGGCGTCCGGAACCCGGGCGCGGACCAGCGGGACTGCGTCCGCACACAGCCGCAGCAGGGGCGCCCCCACGCCAGTGGAGCCCACCGCGCAGATCACCAGCGGCTCCCGGCCGTACCCCAGCCGGTCGCGCAGCGCCGATCGGTCCGCCAGATCCGCCGGGTCGAACGGGAGGACGTAACCCAAAAAATGCACCGCCCGGCGGGCGAGTTCGCGCCGGCTGATCCCGCCGCCGCCACCCAGGGGCGTGTCGGGGACGTCGGCGGGCTCGCCCGCGTACAGAATCCGGTCGGTGGGCCCGCCGGCGCGCCGCAGCATGGCGTCCCAGGCCCGGTTGACCAGGCGGACGATGCCCCGCTCCAGGGGATCGCGGGTCATGGCGTCCATTCCGATGAAGTCGGTGATCAGGGCGAACGGAGCGGTCTTGAGCCCCGGGTTCCGGCCCATCGCCAGCACCAGCTCGAACGTCTCGTCGCCCAGGATGAGGTCGTAGGCCTGCCGCCGCGTGGCTGCGGCGAACAGGGCGACGTTGGTCTCCAGGTCGTGCTGGAACGTGCGGAGCAGCCGCATGGCGCGCAGCGGCCGGATGAAGTAGCGCGGACTGGCCAGGTTGAGTGTGAAGCCCTGGCTCACCGATTCCAGGATGGTGGCCCCGGTGGTGTAGCGTTCCGCCTCCGGCAGCAGCGTCTGCCCGTTCCGGGCCAGCAGCTCTCGCGCCACGTCGCCCGCCAGCCAGCTGATGGTGGCGCCGGGCAGGCGAGCGTGCAGCTCCCGGGCGATGGCCAGGTCCCGAACCGCATGCCCCAGCCCCACGCTGCCGCTGACAAACAGGATCCTGGTTGCACCCATGCACCAGCCTCCTTCTTGGGGACCTTAACAGCCCGCCGCCGGCCGCATGCAGCCGTGGATCCGTTGCGTGTCCCGGCCAGCTCCGGATGCGGCGGCAGTTGGATGAAAGCCTTCGGTCGGTGGACGGTTGATCCTCGAGTTGTTCTCACTTTATGGGAATTCGGCAAAAAGTCAAGGCCGGAGACCTTGGTCCGTTGACGGTCCGCCGCCGTCGCGCCTATAATTTCACCACCTGTCCGGACGAGCCCCGGATCCGCCTTCGAGGAGGTCAGATGCAATCACGCACCGGCGCATGCCACAGGTGGCGGAGGAACGGACTGGCCCTGCTGGCAGCGGTTCTCGTGGCCGTGTCGAACGGCAGCGTCCCGACGCCATCCCATTACGGCCTCATCTCTCCCGGCGCCGCGGAGGCGGCCGTGGTGGGCCAGGCCGCGCGGGTCGCCCCCACCCCCGCCCAGCTTGCCTGGCAGGAGCGGGAGTTCATCGCCTTCGCCCACTTCGGCATGAACACATTCACCGATGTCGAGTGGGGCACAGGCCGGGAGGATCCCGCCCTATTCGATCCAACAGATTTCGACGCCCGCCAGTGGGCCCGGGTGATCCGTGACGCCGGCATGCGGCTGTTGATCCTCACCGCCAAGCACCACGACGGCTTCTGCCTGTGGCCCACCGCCACCACCGCCCACAGCGTCCGGAGCAGTCCGTGGCGCGGCGGCCGGGGCGACGTGGTGGGCGAGGTGGCTGCCGCCTGCCGCGAGGCCGGCTTGGCGTTCGGGGTCTACGTGTCGCCCTGGGACCGGCACGAACCGTCCTACGGCGATTCACCCCGTTACAACGCATTCTTCCGCACCCAGCTCCGCGAGCTCCTCACCCGCTATGGCGAGATCGCCGAAGTGTGGTTCGACGGCGCCTGCGGCGAGGGGCCCGACGGCCGGCGGCAGGAGTACGACTGGCCGTCGTACTACGCCGTCGTCCGCGAGCTGCAGCCGCGGGCGGTCATCTTCGGCATGGGCCCGGACGTCCGCTGGGTGGGCACGGAGACGGGTGTCGGGCGGGAGACGGAGTGGAGCGTGATCCCCGACCGGCTGGACATCGACCGTCTCGCCGGCGCGGCGACACACCCCGTGGACGCGGCGTTCATCCCCGGCGACCTCACCGACATCGACCTCGGCAGCCGGGCCCGGCTGCGCGCCGCCGCGTCCCTGCTCTGGTACCCGGCGGAGGCGGACGTCTCTATCCGGCCCGGCTGGTTTCACCACCCTGCGGAAGACACCCGGGTGAAGACCCCGGCGGAGCTGCTGGACATCTACTTCAGCTCCGTCGGCCGCAACGCCGTGCTGCTGGTCAACGTCCCGCCCGACCGGCGCGGGCGCATCCACGACGCGGACACCCGGAGCCTGCAAGAGCTGCGGCGCCTGCTGGACGGCACGTTCCGCGACAACCGCCTGGCCGGCGCCGTCGCGTCCGCCCCGGCGGCCCCGGGGTGCGGCGCGGGGAACGTTCTGGACACCGATCCGGCGACGTACTGGAGTCCGCCCGAAGACGCACCCGCATACGTTCTGGAATTCGAGCTCCCCGCGGCATGCACGTTCGACGTGGCGATGGTTCGGGAGCACATCCGCCTGGGCCAGCGGGTGGAGTCCTTCCGGTTCGAGTGGCGGGACGACGGCGACTCCTGGCGGGAGTTCGCCCGCGGTACCACCGTCGGCTACCAGCGGTTGCTCCGCTTCCCGCCGGTCACGGCCCGGGCGGTGCGCCTGGTGATCGAATCATCGCGCACCAGCCCTGCCCTCTCCGCGGTGGGGCTGTACGCGCTGGGGAAATAGAACACCGGGGAGGATTTTCTCTCCGCTCGAGCCCGCTCGCGGCACAGCCGGTGTGCCCGCCGGCGGATGGAGCCGCAAGATTCGGGGGGCGGAACTCATTTCCGGACATCGGACATCGGATATCGGACCTGGGACCTGGGTTCTGGGTCCTGGATCACCGAACCCAAACCTTGTAAGCGTTCACCCATTCATCGTTTCCCCAATTAACCATTGAAGATGACCAAAGAAAGTTGATGAATGAATGCTGCCTCACCCCATTCACCCATTCACTGACTCACCGATTCACCCTTCCCTCGTCTCCAGGTGCTGCTCCAACCGATCCAGAAACACCGTCTGCGCCGGATGCATCTTCAGGCGGGCTTCGTCCAGCGGAAACCAGTCCGCCCGGTCCACCTCCGGGTACTCGTGCAGCCGGCCGGATCCGCGGGGCCACTCGAAGGTGAAGGTGTTGCTTCGCAGCGTCGCCGGGTTGAAGTCCCCCTCGAACGCCCAGGCGCGGACCACCTTGCCGCTGGCCAGGGTCGCCTCGCCCACGGGTCTGAATGCGTCCCCCGGCTCTCGAGCGACCGCCTGCTCTATCGCACCCGGCCCATCCGTCGGCTCCACCGGATCCGCCCGAACCGGGAGCGGCCAACTCGTCTCTTCCCGGAATTCGCGGCACGCGGCGGCGAAGGCATCCTCGTCCGGCCCGTGTTCGCCCTTGGGTATGGACCAGGCGCCGTTGTCCTTGTTCCGCCAATATGGGCCGCCGGGGTGCACCAGCAGCACCTCCAGCCGGCCATTCCGGCGCCGATAGGCCAGCAATCCCGCGCTCCGCTTGGCCATGATTCGAACTCCC
>ERZ1645192.2130-NODE-2130-length-16487-cov-11.862220_pt1 | contig 16487 bp, 15 predicted proteins | sample MGYA00575354_ERZ1645192 | MGnify/ENA primary metagenome ERZ1645192 (study PRJEB40844, sample SAMN11349763) | freshwater sediment metagenome | isolation source: river sediment | host: Sediment | place: India: Faizupur Khadar , New Delhi | collected 2017-02-21 ... | reverse complement strand
CCATGAAGGCCGCCAGCCGCCGGTAGAACTCGACCAGCATCGCGGCGGTGGCGCCCCAGATGAAGTAGTCGCCATAGGTGACCGAATAGAAGGAGCGCACCGTGCCGTCGGTCTCGCGCTGGTGGATCCGGTAGGCGGCGGAGTCGAGAAAGAAGTGCAGCGGCGCCTCGATGATGGCGGCCACCTCATGGGGGTTCGGCCGCAGTTCGACCGGCGTGTCGATCAGCCCCACCACCGGGGTGATGGAGTAGCCGCTCTGGGTGTAGTAGTCGCCCATCCGGCCCAGCACCTGCACCCGATTCATCGGGATGCCGATCTCCTCTTCGGTCTCGCGCAGCGCGGTGTGCTCGCGGCTGGCGTCGCTCTCATCGACCCGGCCGCCGGGAAAGCTGACCTGACCGGCATGGCTGCGCAGGTGGGCGCTGCGCCAGGTGAGGATGATCTCCAGTTCATCGGCTTTTTGCACGATCGGCATCAGAATGGCCGATTCGCGCTTGTTTTCGCGGGAGATCAGCCCGGCGGTGACATCGTCGGGGTTCAGGGTGGCCGCGACCGGCGCGCCACTCTGGCTGGCGAAGTGGTCGAGCAACTGCCCGCGACTCGGCCGCAGGCGTGGCAGGTCGATCTCAATTCCCTGGGCTTTCATGCCGGTTCAACTCCTGGCAGAGGTTGTCGATCTTGGCGAAGGACTCCTGATACTCCGCCTCACAACTGGAGTCGGCCACTATGCCACCGCCGCCCCACACATGGACAGTCCCGCGCTGACAGAGCAGGGTGCGGATGGTGATGCTGCTGCGCAGCGAGCCGTCGTAGCCGATCGCGGCGATCGAGCCGCAGTAGATGGCGCGCCGGTGCGGCTCCAGTTCTTCGATGATCTGCATCGCCCGCTGCTTGGGGGCGCCGGTGATCGAACCGCCCGGAAAGCAGCCCCGCAACAGATCGAGTGCATCGCGGTCGGCGGTCAGCCGGCCCACCACCGTGCTGACCAGATGGTGGACATTGGCGAAGCTCTCCAGCGCGCAGAGTTTGGGAACCCGGATGCTGCCCGGCTGGCAGCTCTTGCCGAGGTCGTTGCGCAGCAGGTCGACGATCATCACATTCTCGGCCCGCTCCTTGTCGCTGTGCAGCAGGCTCTGGCGCATCGCCTCGTCCGCCTGCCGGTCATCCAGCCGTGGCCGGGTGCCCTTGATCGGCCGGGTGGTCACCTCCCCGGCGGTGACCTGCAGAAACTGCTCGGGCGACAGACTGAGAATGGCCCCCTCATCGAGCCCGATGAAGGCGGCATAGGGGGCGGGGCTGACGGCGCGCAGCCGCAGGTAGGCCTCGAAGGGGTCGCCGACATAGCGCGCGCTGAGCCGCTGCGCCAGGTTGACCTGGTAGCAGTCGCCCGCCTCGATGTAGTCATGCACGCGCTGGAAGGCGGTGCGATAGCGCTCTTGCGGCAGGTCGCTCTGCCAGCCACCCTCCAGCCTGAATCGCGCCGGCGGCGGGGCCGTGTCGCCGGCGAGCCCGGCCACCCAGCCGCGCACCCGCTCGGCAATCGCCGGCGGGCAGGCCGGATGGATCAGCACTTCGGCCTGCTGGCGTCGATGATCGGCCACGTAGAGCCAGTCGTAGAGGCCGATGCGGGCCTGCGGCAGGTCGATGTCGGCCCGCGCCAGATCGGTCGAGAAGGCGCCATGCGCCCAGCTGCGGGCCAGGTCGTAGCCGAGGTAGCCAATCGCGGCGCCGGCTGCGTGGCCGTCTGGATCACTCCGTTTGGCCAACTGCTCGCGCAACAGACTGAGGAATTCTCCGGCCGCCGCTGCCGCTGCGCCATCATGCGGTTGCAGCCAGCAGCGCTCCTGCCGTTGCTGCAGCGTCACGGTCGGACAGGCCGAGATCAGATCATGCGCGCCATCGCCGCGCCGCTCGGCATTGCTGTCGAGCCAGACGGCAGCGGGCCAGTGGCGGAGGGAGGCAAACAGCCGGGCGCGGTCGATCCGGTAGTCGACTGCCAGGCGCTCGGGTGCACTCATTCCGGGATCGGCTGCGGGACAGAGCGTGGGTCACGCCAGGGCGACAGCCCTGCACGGATTGTGGTCGCTGAGACCCTCGATGCGTTGACAGCACTGGAGCGAATCATTAGAGTCCATGCCCCAGTTCAGCGGCCGGGCTGCGTGGTTCCCCTTGCCCCGGCGCGGCGGGACAGCCGGTAAAAAACCGGCCAGATCCACGGTTCAGCATGACCATCTCGTTCTCTCCAGACTTGGCGGCAGCCGCCAGGCCGGCTCCGGTGAGCCCGGCGTGATATGTGCCGATATTAAAGGAATGGAATGATGCCACAACCCCCGACCGCAGGCGCCCGTTTTCGCGCCGCACTTGTCAACCACCATCCGCTGCCGGTTGTCGGCACCATCAACGCCTACAGCGCCACGATGGCCCAGAAGATTGGCCATCAGGCGATCTACCTCTCTGGCGCCGGCGTCGCCAATGCCTCCTATGGCCTGCCCGATCTGGGCATCACCTCACTCAATGATGTGCTGACCGATGTCAGCCGTATCACCGCTGCCTGCGATCTGCCGCTGCTGGTCGACATTGACACCGGTTGGGGCAGCGCCTTCAACATCTCGCGCACGATCAAAGAGATGATCCGCGCCGGCGCGGCGGCGGTCCATATCGAGGACCAGGTTGCCGCCAAGCGCTGTGGCCACCGCCCCAACAAGGCCATCGTCAGCAAGGGCGAGATGGTCGATCGGATCAAGGCTGCGGTCGATGGCCGCACCGATCCAGACTTCGTGATCATGGCGCGCACCGACGCGCTGGCGGTCGAGGGGATGGAGGCCGCGGTCGAACGTGCGCTGCTCTGCGTCGAAGCGGGCGCCGATGCGATCTTCCCCGAGGCGATGCGCGAACTGGAGCAGTACCGCACCTTCGTCGAGGCGGTCAAGGTGCCGGTGCTGGCCAACATCACCGAGTTCGGCGCGACCCCGCTGTTCAGTTGCGAGCAGTTGGGCGCCGTCGGTGTGGCCATGGTGCTCTATCCGCTGAGCGCATTCCGCGCCATGAACCGGGCGGCCGAACGGGTGTACCGCACCATCCTGGCCGAGGGCAGCCAACAGAAGGTGGTCGAGACGATGCAGACCCGCGATGAGCTGTATGCCTATCTCGATTACCATGCCTATGAACAGAAACTGGACGAACTATTCAAGTCGGAGTCGGAATGATGGCAACAGCGAAACCACTCTCGGGTGCAGGACTGCGGGGACAGGTTGCGGGGCAGACGGCGCTCTGCACCGTGGGCAAGGAGGGCGCCGGCCTCACCTATCGGGGCTATCCGATCGAGCTTCTGGCCGAGAAGGCGCGTTTCGAGGAGGTGGCCTACCTGCTGCTCCGGGGCAAGCTGCCCAACCAGGCGGAGCTCGATGGCTATGTCGCCAAGCTGAAGGGGCTGCGCGCGCTGCCGCAGCCGCTGAAGACGGTGCTGGAGAACATCCCCCGCTCAGCCCATCCGATGGATGTGATGCGCACCGGCTGCTCGATGCTGGGCAACCTCGAAACCGAGCTCGACTTCGCCGAGGCACATGACCGCATCGATCGGATGCTGGCGCTGTTTCCGTCGATCATCTGCTACTGGTACCGCTTCAGTCACGATGGCATCCGCATCGACACCGTGACCGATGACGATTCGATCGCCGGCCACTTTCTCCATCTGCTGCATGGCAAAAAACCGAGTGCCACCCATCAGCGGGTGCTCGATGTTTCACTGATTCTCTATGCCGAGCATGAGTTCAACGCCTCGACCTTCACCGCCCGGGTCTGCGCCTCGACGCTCTCGGACATCCACTCCTGCGTGACCGGTGCCATCGGCTCACTGCGTGGACCGCTGCATGGCGGCGCCAACGAGGCGGCGATGGAGATGATCGAGCGGTTCAGTTCCGCCGACGAGGCCACCCGCGAGATTCAGCGGATGCTGGTGGCCAAGGAGAAGATCATGGGTTTTGGCCACGCCATCTACCGTGAATTCGATCCGCGCAACCCGATCATCAAGGCCTGGGCGAAGCGGCTGGCCGACGAAGTGGGCGACAGCCGGCTCTATCCGGTGTCGGAGGCGATCGAAAAGGTGATGTGGGACGAGAAGAAACTGTTCCCCAATGCCGACTTCTACCATGCCTCGGCCTACCACTTCATGGGCATTCCGACCAAGCTGTTCACGCCGCTGTTCGTGATGAGCCGGGTCAGCGGCTGGTGCGCCCATGTGCTGGAACAGCGCAGCAACAACCGCATCATCCGCCCCAGCGCCGAATACACCGGCCCCGACAGCGCGGAGTGGGTCGACATCGCCCAGCGCGGTTGAGCCAAGCGTGCACCACCAGAGCGGCCGTCATGGCCGCTCTTGCGTTGGACTGAAACAAAACCGCTCAGTGCAGCCGCCGTTCGATGTTGGCGGCAGCCAGAATGCGGGTTGAAATCTCCTCGATCGAGTAGTGGGTCGAGTCGATGAAAGGAATGCCATGGCGGCGGTACATCGCCTCGGCCTCCTGGATCTCATGCTGACACTGATGGAGCGAGGCATACTTGCTGTTGGGCAGCCGCTCGTTGCGAATCGCGCAGAGCCGCTCCGGGGCAATGGTCAGGCCATGGAGCTTCTGCCTGTACTCCAGCAGCGCCTTGGGCAGCTTCAACTCGCCGAGATCCTCTTCGGTGATCGGGTAGTTGGCGGCCTTGATGCCAAATTGCAGTGCCAGATAAAGGCAGGTCGGGGTCTTTCCGCAGCGCGAGACCCCCACCAGGATGATGTCGGCGGTGTCATAGTTGCGGGTGCGCCCACCATCGTCGTTGTCCTGGGCGAAGTTGACCGCATCGATGCGAATCTTGTAGTTCAGATCCTGGCTGATGGAGTGGTACTTGCCTACGGTATGTGACGAGGGCGTCTGCAACTCCTCTTCCAGTGGCCTGAGAAAGGTCGACAGCAGGTCGATGAAGAACGCATTCGCACAGCGGATCGATTGCAGCAGTGTCTCATCGATGATGGTGGCGATGACGATCGGCCGCAGGCCATCCTCCCGATGCACCGCGTCGATGCGTACCCTGACCTCTTCGGCCATCGCTGCGGTCAGATAGGGAATGGTCTTGTAGGAGAACGAGAGGGTTTCAAAGTGGGAGAGCAGGCTCTTGCCCATGGTCTCGGCAGTGATGCCGGTGCCGTCGGAGATGAAGAAAACTGTCCGTTTCATGCTTTACTGCCTATGATTTCACAGAGGATACAACCGCGTCAGGCAAGCATTCATCAACTGGCCCTCATTATGCAAGTGCGTGGTTGATTCAACCTGACGCAGCAGCGAATCACCTTATCGCCATGGCTGCGCCTTGGCTAAAATGGGCGGCCCAGCCGCCAGCAGGCGCACCAATTTCAGCAACGGATGTCGAACGCAGGTCCGCGTCGGTCCCAATTCATCAACAGGAGAGCGTAGCCTTGGATAAGTATCTGGTCTGGTTCAAAGAGGTCGGCATGCATGACGTCGGCCAGGTGGGCGGCAAGAATGCCTCGCTGGGCGAGATGATCCGCAACCTCTCCGAGGCGGGAGTCAAGGTCCCGCAGGGCTTTGCCACCACCGCCCGGGCCTACTACGACTTCATTCATGAGAACGACCTGTTCGACCGCATCCAGTCTGCGCTCAAGGCGCTCAATGTCGATGATGTCAACGCGCTGGCCGCGACCGGTGCACGGATCCGGCAGTGGGTTCTTGATGCACCACTGCCGAAGCGGCTGGAAGATGAAGTACGGCAGGCATTCCGGACCCTGACCGATGACAAGGACTCCTTCGCCGTGGCAGTACGCTCCTCGGCCACCGCCGAAGATCTGCCAACCGCCTCCTTTGCCGGCCAGCAGGAGACCTATCTCAACATCCGCGGCATCGACCAGACCCTGTTGTCGATCAAGCGGGTCTACGCATCGCTCTTCAACGACCGCGCCATCGCCTACCGTGAACACCAGGGCTTTGCGCACGATCAGGTCGGCATCTCCGCCGGGATCCAGAAGATGGTGCGCAGCGACCTCGGCTGCAGTGGCGTGCTCTTCACCCTCGACACCGAGTCGGGGTTCCGTGACGTGGTCTTCGTCACCGCCTCCTACGGCCTGGGTGAGCCGATCGTGCAGGGGGCGGTCAATCCCGATGAGTTCTACCTGCACAAACCGACGCTGCAGGCGGGCCGTCCTGCGGTGCTGCGGCGCAACCTCGGCGCCAAGGCGATCAAGATGGTCTACCGCTCGACCGCCGACCACCACGAGACGGTGGCGACGGTCGATGTGCCGGCCGCGGAGCGCCAGCGCTTCTGCATCAGTGACACCGATCTGGCCACGCTGGCCAGAACCGGCATGCTGATCGAGCAGCACTATGGCCGCCCGATGGACGTCGAATGGGCGAAAGATGGCGAGGACGGCGAGATCTACATCGTCCAGGCGCGGCCCGAAACGGTCAAGAGCAACAGCGGCAACGCGGTGGTGGAGCGCTACCTGCTCAAGGAACAGGGCCGGGTGCTGCTCGAAGGGCGCAGCGTCGGCCACAAGATCAGCAGCGGCACGGTGCGGGTGATCACCTCCCTGCAGCAGATGGATCAGGTGCAGGAGGGCGATGTGCTGGTCACCGACATGACCGATCCCGACTGGGAGCCGGTGATGAAACGGGCGCGGGCCATCGTCACCAACCGCGGTGGCCGCACCTGTCACGCCGCCATCATTGCCCGCGAGCTGGGCATTCCGGCGGTCGTCGGCTGCAGCCATGCCACCGAACTGCTGAAAAATGGCCAGCAGGTGACCGTCTCCTGCGCCGAAGGCGATACCGGCCGCATCTACGAAGGGGCGCTCGATTTTTCGGTCCGTGCCAACAGTGTGTCGAGCATGCCCAACCTGCCGGTGCAGATCATGATGAACGTCGGCAACCCCGACCGCGCCTTCGATTTCTGTGGCCTGCCCAACGAAGGGGTGGGGCTGGCGCGGCTCGAGTTCATCATCAACCGGATGATCGGCGTCCACCCCAAGGCGCTGCTCAACTACGCGAGCCTGTCGGCCGATCTCAAACAGAGCATCGACCGGCGCATGGCCGGCTATGCTTCACCGGTCGATTTCTATGTCGACAAGCTGGTCGAGGGCATCGCCACGCTGGCGGCGGCCTTTGCGCCCAAGAAGGTGATCGTGCGGCTCTCCGACTTCAAGTCGAACGAATACGCCCACCTGATCGGTGGCACCCAGTATGAGCCGACCGAAGAGAACCCGATGCTCGGTTTCCGTGGGGCTTCGCGCTACATCTCCGACCAGTTCCGCGACTGTTTCGAGCTCGAATGCCGGGCGCTGAAGCGGGTGCGCGAGGAGATGGGCTTCACCAACGTCGAGGTGATGGTGCCCTTCGTGCGCACCGTCGGCGAAGCACGGCAGGTGGTCGAACTGCTGGCAAGCAATGGGCTGAAACGGGGCGAGCATGGCCTGCGCATCATCATGATGTGTGAACTGCCGACCAACGCGCTGCTGGCCGCGCAGTTCCTCGAGCACTTCGATGGCTTCTCGATCGGCTCCAACGACCTCACCCAGTTGACGCTGGGGCTGGACCGCGACTCCGCGATCGTGGCCCACCTGTTCGATGAGCGCAACGACGCCGTCAAGGCGCTGTTGCAAATGGCGATCACCACCTGCAAATCGATGGGCAAGTACATCGGCATCTGCGGACAGGGGCCATCGGACCACCTCGACTTCGCCAAGTGGTTGATGGATCAGGGCATCGACAGCATGTCGCTCAATCCCGACACCGTGATGGATGCCTGGATCACGCTGGCCGACCACCTCAACAACCATGGCTGAACCGAACCGACCGGCCGCCCCGGTTGCCGTCCAGCATCAACTGGATGCGACCGGGCTTTACTGCCCCGAGCCGGTGATGATGCTGCATGACCAGGTGCGGGTGATGCAGCAGGGCGAGGTGGTCGAGGTGATCGCCACCGACCCCTCGACGACGCGTGACATCCCCAAATTCTGTACCTTTCTTGGCCACGAACTGGTCGAGCAGCGACAACAGGATGAGCTGTTCACCTACTACATCCGCAAGGGTTGACGATGTCCGGCGGCCGGCCACCTGCCGTTGCGGCGCCCAGTCCGGCCGAAGAGCTCGAATTTGACCTCGGCACGCTGCGCATCGCCGCCAAGGGCTGGGGCGAGCATGATGCAACACCGCTGCTGGCGCTGCATGGCTGGCTCGACAACGCCGCCAGCTTCGACCGACTGGCACCGTTGCTGCCACATTTGCGGCTGGTGGCGCTCGACATGCCGGGCCATGGGCTGTCGAGCCATCGGCCGGCCGGCTGCCGGTCGCACATCTGGGACGATTTGCCGGAGCTGTTGCAGTGCGCCGACCAGCTTGGCTGGCAACGCTTTCATCTGCTGGGCCATTCCCGCGGTGCCGGCATCGCCACCCTGCTGGCGGCAGCGGTGCCGGAGCGGGTCATCAGCCTGACACTGATCGAGAACTTCCTGCCGGGCACCACCGAGGATGCCGCCGCCCCGGCGCAGCTGACCGCCGCGCTGCATGACGAGGCGCTGCTGCCCGGCAAGAAGAAGCCGATCTACCGCAGCGTGGCCGAGGCGGTCGAGGCCCGCACCCGCATCATCGGCGAAATATCCCTCGAAGCGGCCGAACTGCTGACGGCCCGCGGCCTGATGCAGGTCGAGGGGGGTTACAGTTGGCGTGCCGACCCTCGACTGCGGCTGGCCTCGATGGTGAAGCTGACGCCAGCCCAGGCGCGCGCCTTCGCCGCAGCCGTGGCCGCACCGACGCTGCTGATTCTGGCACAGGGGGGGCGCTTCGACCGCATGGCCGAGCTCGACCAGCAGCTCGATGCCTTCCGTCGGCTCGAACTGCATCGATTGGCCGGCAACCACCATCTGCACCTCGAACGGCAGGCGCCCGAGGTTGCCGCGCTGCTGGCCGACTTCATCCAGCGCCACCCGGGTGATGGCTGAGGGGGCCGCTTTCGGCCGGCTGCCATGACCCTCGGCGCGACGCTGTTGGCCCACGAACCGGCGGTTCGTCTCACCCTCTTCATCGCACTGCTGTTGCTGATGGCGCTGTGGGAGAGCGTTGCCCCACGGCGTCCACAGCGCATCGCCCGACTGCTGCGCTGGAGCAACAACCTGGCGCTGGCTGTGCTCAACACGCTGTTGCTGCGGCTCGGTTTTCCGCTGCTGGCAGTGCCGTTCGCCAGCCTTGCGCAGCAGCGCGGCTGGGGCCTGTTCAACCTGATCGATCTGCCGCCATGGCTGGCCGGCATTGCGGCCCTGCTGCTGCTCGATCTGGCCATCTACCTGCAACACCGGCTGTTCCATGCCGTACCGCTGCTGTGGCGGCTGCACCGGCTGCACCATGCCGACCTCGAGTTCGATGTCACCACCGGGTTGCGCTTTCATCCCGGTGAAATCCTGCTGTCCATGGCGATCAAACTGGCGGTGGTCGCTCTGCTGGGTGCGCCGGCCATTGCCGTGCTGCTGTTCGAGCTGCTGCTGAACGGCACTGCCCTGTTCAACCATGGCAATGTCCGCCTGCCCGAGCGGTTGGATCGGTGGCTGCGCCGGCTGCTGGTGACGCCGGACATGCATCGGGTCCACCACTCCATCGATCCGGACGAGACCGACAGCAACTTCGGTTTCAATCTGAGCTGCTGGGATCGGCTGTTCGGCACTTGGCGCGCCCAGCCTGGACTGGGTCATGAGCGGATGGTGATCGGCCTCGAGCGGTTTCGCGCCCCGCGCGAGTTGTGGCTCGACCGGATGCTGCTCCAACCGCTGCGCTGAATCGGGCCGCTGCACCGAACCTCCCGGCCGGTGTATGCTTCCAGACTCGATTCACCTGCGAGCGAGCACACACCATGACCACCTTCACGCCCATTTCCGCACTGATCGGCGGTTTGATGATCGGTGGCAGTGCGGCACTGCTGCTGCTTGGCAGCGGCCGCATCGCCGGCATCAGCGGCATCGCCTTCGGACTGCTGCCGGCCAGCAACGGCGAGCGTGGCTGGCGGCTGATGTTTCTGGGCGGCCTGCTGCTCGGCACCCTGTTGGCCTGGCAGCTTCCCACGCTCACCTTCGCACCGCGTCAGGGCTTTCCACTCTGGGCGCTGCTGGTCGCCGGATTCCTGGTCGGCACCGGCACCCGCCTCGGCAATGGCTGCACCAGCGGGCATGGCATCTGCGGCCTTGGCCGCCGTTCGCCGCGCTCGCTGGCCGCCACCCTGACCTTCGTGCTGGTGGCGATGGTCACCTTCTTCCTGTTGCGCCATGTGCTGGGAGTGCTGTCATGAAAGCGCGGTTGGCTGCCCTGATCAGTGGCATTCTGTTCGGCCTGGGGTTGACCGTCTCCCAGATGGTCAACCCGAAAAAGGTGTTGGGTTTTCTCGATGTCGCCGGCCAGTGGGATCCGAGCCTGCTGCTGGTGATGGGCGGTGGGGTGCTGGTCACCGTGCTGAGCTTTCCGTGGATTCAGCGCCGGGGTCGACCGCTGTGGGCCGAACGGTTCAGCCTGCCGACCCGCAGTGACATCGACCGCAACCTGCTGCTGGGCGCTGCCCTGTTCGGCATCGGTTGGGCGATTGCCGGCTACTGTCCCGGTCCGGCGATTGCCGCCCTGCTGATCAACCCGGCCGAGGCGGTTCCCTTCGTGCTGGCAATGCTGCTTGGCGCCTGGCTGCAACCGCGCTGGCTCGGCCGCTGAAGCACGGCTGGAGCGGCCGGCTCAGGGCGGCGGTCGTCCGGCAAAGACGCGGGCGAACTCCTGCCGCGGACTCTGTGCCTTGACCGGCACGATCTCCGGCGGCCGTGCGGCCAGTGCTGTGAGCGCTGCGTCGACGTTGGCAAAGTCGAGCAGCAGTTCGACGGTGGCATAGGTGGGAATCGGCAGAAAGATCTCGCCCCGCTGATGGGTGTCGAGTGCGGTCTGTGGCCGCAGCCAGCGGTGGTCGTCGATCTCGACCCCGTCGACCTGCACTTGGGCACCGTGGTGGGCCGGTGCCGCGAAGAACCAGGTGGCAAAGCGCTTCGGCTGGTCGAGCGGCGTGGTCCAGTGGCTCAGGGTGATCAGCTGATGCAGCAACAGTTCGAGGCCGGCCTCCTCGCGCGCCTCGCGCACGGCGGCGACACGGGCAGCACCATGGTGATCATCTGGCGCATCGGTGGGCCAATCTTCCGGATCGACATGACCGCCAGGAAAGACCCAGGCACCGCCGGCGAAGCTGAGCCGGGCATGGCGGCGCAGCAACAGAATCTCCAGCCCGTCGACGCCATCGCGCAGTGGCACCACGGTGGCGGCATGCTTGGCGGGGACCATCGCGGGGCCTCCTGTCGGGCTCAATGGCGCCTGCCGGTCGGCAACGGCATGATCTTGCCATGCTCGGGCGGCACGATGGTGGGTGCTGCGTTCCGGTAATGGGCGAGCAGTTCGGCGCAGTCGGCGAAGCCGATCAGCGCCTCGATGGTGTGGTAGGTGGGCATGATGATGAAGATCTCATCGCGCAGGTAGGCGTCGAGCGCCGCCTGTGGCCGGTACCAGCGATGTTCATGGATCTCGGAGCCATCGATCACCACCTGCTGCGGCTGCGACAGCGGCGCCAGAAAGAACCAGGTGGCGAAGCGCTTGGGACTCGAGCCCGGCGTGGTCCAGTGCGACAGGCAGACCAGTTGGTCGAGCGCGAGCGTGAGTCCACTCTCCTCGTGGGCTTCGCGCACTGCCGCATGGCGGGCGGCGATCAACTCGTCGCGGCCGGGCGCCTGGGCGTAGTCCTCTTCATCGAGGCGTCCGCCGGGAAAGACCCAGGCACCCCCGACGAAGTCGAGCCGGGCATTGCGCCGCAGCAGCAGAATCTCCACCCCGTCATCGCCATCGCGCAGCGGCACCACGGTGGCGGCTGGAATTGGCGTTGCCACCTTGCCGTTCGGTTGTTTCATCTTTGCAGGCCGTTCACCAGAAGCCGGCCAGGTCGGCGGCTCGAAATTCCAGGTTGAATCGCCGCATCATACCCGATTCACCCGAGCGCACGCGGCTCACCCGCGGCCTTTGCGTTTCGGGAGGGTTCTGCCGGCGCCACGCGCGGCGGGGCTTCGGCTTGGCCCGCTGGCCGGACGGCGCGGCGCGCGCGCCCCTTCGGGGGTCTGGCCGGTGCCGGCCGGTTGCCAGCTTGGCACCAGATGGTGCCGGCCATTGCCGATCAGGTCGCCGCGGCCCATGCGGCGCAGCGCTTCGCGCAGCAGTGGCCAGTTTTCGGCATCGTGATAGCGCAAAAAAGCCTTGTGCAGCCGGCGGGTGCGCTCGCCCTTGGGGATTCTGAGCCGCTCGTCACGCTTCAAGCTCTTGAGTGGGTTGCGGCCGCTGCGGTACATGGCGGTGGCCAGCGCCATCGGCGTCGGCAGAAAGGTCTGTACCTGGTCGAGGCGGAAGTTGTGCTGTTTCAGCCAGAGTGCCAGGTTGAGCATGTCTTCATCGGTGGTGCCGGGGTGGGCGGCGATGAAGTAGGGAATCAGATACTGCTCCTTGCCCGCCTCGCGCGAGAAGCGCTCGAACATCTCGCGGAACGCCTCGTAACTGCCGATGCCCGGCTTCATCATCACCGACAGTGGGCCCGGCTCGGTGTGCTCCGGCGCGATCTTCAGATAGCCGCCAACATGGTGGGTCACCAGTTCGCGCACATACTCCGGGCTGCGCACCGCCAGGTCATAACGCAGCCCCGAGGCGACCAGCACCTTCTTGATGCCGGGCAGCGTGCGTGCCTTGCGGTAGAGCTGGATCAGCGGGGTATGGTCGGTATTGAGATTGGGGCAGATTCCCGGATGGACGCAGGAGAGCCGGCGACAGCTCGACTCGATCTGCGGATCCTTGCACTGCAACCGGTACATGTTGGCGGTGGGGCCGCCGAGGTCGGAGATCACGCCGGTGAAGCCGGGCGTCTTGTCGCGGATCTCCTCGATCTCGTGCAGGATCGACGCCTCCGAGCGGCTCTGGATGATCCGCCCCTCATGCTCGGTGATCGAGCAGAAGGTGCAGCCGCCGAAGCAGCCGCGCATGATGTTGACCGAGAAGCGGATCATCTCCCAGGCCGGGATGCGGGCATCGCCATAGGCCGGATGAGGCGCGCGCGCGTAGGGCAGGTCGAACACCCCGTCCATCTCGGCGGTGGTGAGCGGAATCGGCGGTGGATTGAGCCACAGGTCGCGGTCCCCGTGGCGCTGCACCAGCGCCCGCGCATTGCCGGGGTTCGACTCCAGATGCAGCGTGCGCGAAGCGTGGGCGTAGAGCACGGCATCTTCCTTCACCACCTCGAAGTCCGGCAGCCGCACCACGGTGCGGTCGCGGTCGAGCCGCCGCTTGCCCGGCTCGAAGCGGATCACCTGTGCCGTGGCCGGCTCGCCACTGGCGCAGGCCGGTTCGCCGCCGACGGGCGTCATCGCATAGGGATCAACCGGCGGCTCGATGCGCCCCGGTGCATCCAGCAGGCTGGAGTCGATCTCGCTCCAGCCCGGTGGCAGGGCGCCATGCCGGCGCAGAAAGGCGGTGCCGCGCAGGTCGGTGATCTGCTCGATCGGCTCGCCCCGCGCCAGCCGATGGGTCAGCTCCACCAGCGCCCGTTCGGCATTGCCGAAGAGCAGAATATCGGCCTTGCTGTCGACCAGCACCGAGCGGCGCACCTTGTCCGACCAGTAATCGTACTGGGCGATGCGGCGCAGGCTGGCCTCGATGCCGCCGAGCACCACCGGCACTCCGGCACAGGCTTCGCGGCAGCGCTGCGCATAGACGATCACCGCCCGGTCGGGGCGACGGTCCGGCGCTCCACCCGGCGTGTAGGCATCATCGGAGCGGCGGCGACGGTCGGAGGTGTAGCGGTTGACCATCGAATCCATGTTGCCGGCGGTGATGCCGAAGTAGAGGTTGGGCCGGCCCAGCGCGCGGAACGGCTCGGCATCGTGCCAGTCGGGCTGGGCGATGATGCCGACGCGAAAGCCCTGCGCTTCGAGCAGCCGGCCCACCAGCGCCATGCCGAAGCTGGGGTGGTCGATGTAGGCATCGCCGGTGACCAGAATGACATCGCAACTGTCCCAGCCGAGTTGCTCCATCTCGTCACGGGACATCGGCAAAAAGGGTGCGACACCGAAGCGTGCGGCCCAATGTTTACGGTAAGAGAAGAGACTTTTGGCGTTTTGCATCGGCCCATTCTAGGCTGAAGTTCCAGCGCCGTCTCGGCTGTTCACCCCGGTTCAGTCCAGCAGGCGTGCTCTGCTGCCGTCAGCGCAGAGCATCCGGGCCGGGAAGCAGCCCCGGTGCATGAGCCTGCTGTGGTTGCAGCGCAACCCACTGCCGACCGACTGGGTGATGCAGGGGAAGTGGTAACGGCGTTTGATGCCTGCCCGCAGACCAAACGGAGAGTAGAGACAGACTTGGAGCCAAAGACGCTGAAAACAGGGCATTTCGGCGGATGGCCACCCGCAGCACAGATGGCCGGAACCCTGCGTAGTGCAGGGATTTTGGCCAAGAAAAAGGGCCCGGAGATTGTCCGAGCCCTTCAATTTGGTGGTGGGGTGGAACCCCGCACCAAACGACTATCCAAGGGCACACCCATTTACACCCATTGCATGGGTTTCGCAGACCGTCTTGCGGCGAATGGCATCTTCTATCGCCGCACAAGATGCGGCGAATACCTTGCACATGCGGAGATTGAAGGCCATGATCATCCGCATGAATAGCGGTGGTTACGCATACATCTGGCAGGCCGGCGACTGGCCGAACTGGCACTTCGACCTGGGAGCTCTGGCTGGGCCCATGGCCGAGGTCAGTCGTGCCCAGGGGCTCCTGATGGGCCGTCTGGCCGACGTGGGCGTGGCGCTGCGCGATCAGGCGAGCCTCGCGGCGCTGACGGAGGATGTGGTCAAGACCAGCGAGATCGAGGGCGAGCAGCTCAATGTCGAATCCGTGCGTTCATCCATCGCCCGCAGGCTGGGCGTGGACATCGGCGCGCTGGCCCCGGTGGATCGTCACGTCGAAGGCGTGGTCGAGATGGTGCTGGATGCCACCGCCAACTGCCATGCGCCGCTGTCACGGGAGCGGCTGTTCGGCTGGCACGCAGCGCTGTTTCCTGCCGGCTACTCAGGCCTTTCCAGGATCAAGGTCGGCGGCTGGCGCGACGATGCCAGCGGTCCGATGCAGGTGGTGTCCGGTCCCATCGGCCGCCAGCGCGTGCATTTCGAGGCGCCGCCCGCCGGTCGTCTGGAGACCGAAACCAGCCGATTCATGAGCTGGCTCAATAGCGCATCAAGCGAACCGCCGTTGCTCAAGGCCGGTCTTGGCCACCTCTGGTTCGTCACCTTGCACCCGTTCGACGACGGCAACGGACGTATCGCGAGGGCCATCTCCGACCTGCTGCTGGCGCGCGCCGACGGCAGCCCGCAACGCTTCTACAGTCTGTCGGCGCAGATCCAGCGGGAGCGCAAGGCGTACTACGACATCCTGGAGCGGACCCAGAAGCGGTCGATGGACGTCACCGAGTGGCTCGCCTGGTTCCTCGACACCCTCCATCGCGCCGTCGATCAGGCGCACCACACACTCGATGCCGTATTGGCCAAGGCGCGCTTCTGGCAGCGCTGGGCGGCAACGCCCTTGAACGAGCGGCAGGTAAAGCTGCTCAACCGACTGCTCGACGGCTTCGAAGGCAAGCTCACCAGCAGCAAGTGGGCGGCCATCGCCAAGTGTTCACCGGACACGGCCCTGCGCGACATCAATGACCTGCTTGTGCGGGGTGTGCTGCGGAAATCGGATGCGGGTGGGCGCAGTACCAGTTACGAGCTGAACGATCTGCCAGAGTAGCTGCGTTTCCTGGAATTGCGTTGGCTCGTGGGCGGAGCAGCGCATTCATGGACTCCTGCCAACTCATTCGGAAGGAGACCAAGATGGACGTCGTTCACCTCAATCAAAAGCAACTGGCCGCGCGCTGGCATCTCAGCGAGGCCTGCCTTGAGCGCTGGCGCAGCGAGGGGATCGGACCCAAGTTCCTGAAGCTCTGCGGTCGGGTGCTCTACAGGCAGGTCGACATCGAGTCATGCGAGGAATCTTGCCTGCAGGTATCAACCAGTGCATCGCCGCGTTGAATGGTGACCAGTTTGGCGCTTTGCGTCAGAGGTGGTCAGTGAACCGCTTGATCCGTCATGACTCAACTAATTGATTTATATAAGTTTAAAGTGCGACCCTTGCGGACTTCGGGCCGGTTTCAGGAAGCGAGGTCGGAGCGAGGAATGGTCAGGAGGAGTGGAATGTGGCCCGGAACGGCCAATTCGGGCGGCTGGCGCAGTCTGCAGGAACCCCCCAACAACACGCGGGAACCGGCGCGATCAGGCAAGAAAAAACCCCAACCGAGAACGGTTGGGGTTTCATTATTGGTGGAGGCGGCGGGAATCGAACCCGCGTCCGTCAGTCCTCAACCCTCAGATC
>ERZ1645192.2129-NODE-2129-length-16488-cov-6.715025_pt1 | contig 16488 bp, 12 predicted proteins | sample MGYA00575354_ERZ1645192 | MGnify/ENA primary metagenome ERZ1645192 (study PRJEB40844, sample SAMN11349763) | freshwater sediment metagenome | isolation source: river sediment | host: Sediment | place: India: Faizupur Khadar , New Delhi | collected 2017-02-21 ... | reverse complement strand
ATCAGCATGTTGTTGAGCGCAATCAGACTTGCAACGTAGGTAAACGGGTACAGGCGAAGCAGTTCCGAGCCCAGCCCCTGCCAGGCCGCCGCGAGTGCGCAGCCCAGCCACGACACCAGGATGAATCGCGCCGTGTGGTTCCAGGAGTGCGACGGCTTGACGTGCCCCACCTCGAACCAGAACGAGAAGTTCCACATCCGCTCGGCGCTCAGCGCGAACATGAAGAAACCCAGCGCGCGGAAAACCGTGATGGCGCCCCACGGTCCCACCAGGCGGTCCCCGATCAGGCTCGCGACCAACGAGCCCCACGCTCCCGCCGGCCCGAAGAAGACGCCGGCCAGCGGGACCAGGATCACGCCCGGATGAAAATCGAGATGGTGCGGAATGATCTGGAAATGCGCGAACGGGAGACGGGCGAGCACGCCGAGCAGAACGGTCAGCGCGAACCAGGCGAGCAGGCGGGGGCGCATCCACATGGTGAAGAGCGTTTTCATCGTAATCGTAATCTTAATCGTTCTCGTAATCTCCTCGGACAGAACCGGATTACGATTACGAGTACGATTAAGAGGGGATCACAGGATCAGCATGCAATCCCCGTAACTGTAGAACCGGTACTTCTCCTTCACAGCCTCCTGATACGCGCGCAGGATGAGTTCGCGTCCGGCAAGCGCGCAGATCATCATGATCAGCGTGGACTTTGGCAGATGGAAATTCGTCAGCATCGCGTCCACCACGTTGAACTGGAACGGCGGGTGGATGAACAGGCTGGAGCGGCCCGAGCATGCAACCACGCGGCCGTGTTCGGCGGCGGCGGTTTCCAGCGTCCGAACGCTGGTGCTTCCCACCGCCACGACGCGTCCGCCGGATTTCTTCGTATCTTCAATCCGCCGCGCTGTTTCCGCGGGAACCGCATACCGTTCAGGCTCCATCCGGTGGTCCTCGACGTTCTCGGCATCCACGGGCCGGAAGGTCCCGAGCCCGACATGCAGGGTAACTTCCGCCTTTCCCACGCCCTGTTTTTCCAATGTTTGGAAAATCTCGTCCGTGAAATGCAGTCCCGCCGTCGGTGCCGCGACCGCGCCGGCATATTTTGCGTAAACCGTCTGATATCTTTCTCTGTCTGACCTCTGATCTCTGACCTCTGATCTCTTGATATACGGCGGCAGCGGCGGCTCGCCGATTTCCTCCAGCACTTCCAGCCACGGCCGCGAGCACTCGATCCTGATCGTCGCGCGGCCTTTCTCGCCGTCCGAAAGAAGGACCGCCACGGCTTGCCCGTCGCCCAGCGTAATCAGCGAGCCGACTTTGGGGCGGCGCGCGGCGTGGAGGAGAATGTCCCACGTGCCGGGCCGGACTTCCTCGAGCAGCAGGATTTCCACCTTGCCGCCGGTGACGGGCTTGCGGCCGAAAATGCGCGCAGGAATGACGCGGGTGTTGTTGACCACCAGCAGATCGCCCTGGTTCAGGTATTGAGGCAGATCCAGGAAGCGGCGGTGCTCGAGAACCCCCTCGCGCCGGCGGACGACGAGCATTCGGGACTGCTCGCGCCGCTGTGCCGGGTGCTGTGCGATCAGTTCCAGAGGCAGTTCAAAGTCGAAATCAGCGGTTTTCATGCGCGGATCGAGGGTATCATCGCCTGCTTTGCGGACGCGATTTCGAAATCGCGTCTACTAAATGATGCTTTGCCCGCTGTTGACGAAAATCGAGCGCACGTGGTATTTTATGCATGTTAGACAATAGCGGACCACCGTTAAACTGCCGGTAAGAAGAGGAGAAGACTGATGAGCAAATTCTGGCGCGCTAAACACCTTAGGGCCTTCACGTTGATCGAGCTGCTCGTCGTGATCGCCATTATCGCCATCCTGGCCGCCCTCCTGGTCCCGGCGATCAACCTGGCCCTGCTTCGCGGCAGGACTATCGCGACCGCGAATAACCTCCACCAGATGTTTGTCCTTATGTATGCGAAACAGGTGGAAGACGTTTACACGACGACCATGACGCAGTATCCGACGAACGGACCGAGCGGCACCATGGCGTTTCAGACATCCACGGACTTCTTCAAGTATTGCGTGACGGGCGGAGTCATGTCGGTGGATTTCACCTTCTTCGCCGCGCCGGGCGTGCCCTCCATTCAAGGCACCAACGCGGCTTCGTTCCAGGCGGCCAATAACGCGTATTGCGTGGTCGCCGGCCTCTCGGAAGGCTCTCCGGCCAGCATGCCGTTCATCTTCACGCGAAACCTGAACGCCACGACACTCAACGACGCGAAGATTCAGGACGCCACGATTTCGGCTCTTGACGAAGGGATGAGGCCCTACGGCCGCGGCGGGTTCTGCTTCGTGAACAAGGGCGGGGCCGCCTTCGCGATGACCGGCGATCTTCTGGAGCAAAAGAAGTTCACGAACGTGTTCACCGTCGCGAACTACAACAACACGATTCTCCGCCCCGGATCGAGTTTCTAGAAATCAGAAACAGCTTGAACGCATTGAGCGGCCCCGCCCGAAAGCGGGGCCGTTCGATTTTTGCCCAAAGTCGGAATCCAACATTACCTTGTGCGGTATGGGCCATATCGCTAGGATTTCCGGCTGGAGAACACGAATATGTGCGGCATTGTAGGTTACACCGGTCCTCGTGACAGCGTTCCTCTTCTCATGCAGGGGTTGAAGCGCTTGGAATACCGCGGTTATGACTCGGCAGGCATTGCCGTATTGCAGAACGGCGCGCTGGACTGGCGGAAATCCGTCGGCAAGCTGGCAAACCTTGACCTTTCGTTGAAAACCCGGCCCGTCGGCGGCACCCCCGGGATCGGGCATACCCGCTGGGCCACTCATGGCGCGCCATCCGAAACCAATTCGCATCCGCACATGGACTGCACAGGCCGCATTGCCGTCGTTCACAACGGGATCATCGAGAACTACCACGAACTCCGGCTGGAACTGGAGGCCAAGGGGCACAAATTCAAGTCGGAGACCGATACGGAAGTCATCCCCCACCTGATCGAGGCGGAACTCAAGGCCGGCGCGGCATCGTTTGAAGACGCCATTCGACGGGCCTTGAAACGCTCGCGCGGCGCTTACGCGCTGGGAATCCTGTCGCTCGATCACCCCGACACGCTTTACGCCGCACGCCACGGCAGCCCGCTGATCGTCGGCGTGGGCGACGGCGAGTACTTCATCGCCAGCGACGTGCCCGCGATCGTCACGGAGATTTCCCGGGTCATCTATCTGAACGACGGCGAAGTGGTCACCCTGAAGTCTGACGGGATCAAGATCACAACCCTGGACGGCCAGCCCGTCCAGCACAAGATTCATGCCGTCACCCTGCACGCGGAATCCGTCGAGCGCGCGGGATTCGAGACCTTCATGCTGAAGGAAATCCACGAACAGCCGCGCGTCCTGCGCACCTTGATCGAAAAGCACGTCGACGCCGACGGGCCGTTCGCTGTGAAGGACCTGGCGCTCTCCGGCCCGTATTTCCGCAAGCTCAAACGGATCATGATCGTGGCGTGCGGCACGGCAAATCATGCGGGCATGTACGGCAAGCTGTTGCTCGAGAATCTGACCAGCATCGCGGTCGAAACCGACCTCGGGAGCGAATTCCGCTACCGGGATCCGAAGATCGATCCCGGGACCCTCATCATCGCCGTCTCGCAGTCCGGCGAAACAGCCGATACGCTGGCCTCCGTCCGCATGGCGCGGTCGTGGGGCTGCAAGGCTTTGTCCATCTGCAACGTGCAGGGCAGCTCCCTCGTCCGCGAGAGCGACGCGGTCCTGTTCACCGAGGCGGGGCCGGAAATCGGCGTGGCCTCCACCAAGGCGTACACGGCTCAGCTCATGGCCTTCTGCCTGCTGGCCATTCATATCGGCCGCCAGCGGAACGAAATCACCGCGAAGCTGGCCGCGGAACTCATCCACGATCTGCAGAACATCCCGGATGCCATTCATTACGTGCTCAATCGGAAGGACCCGATCCGGGCGATTGCGGACAAGCACCACGACGGCGCCAGTTCGCTGTACCTGGGCCGCAAGTTCAACTACCCCACCGCGCTCGAGGGCGCGCTGAAGAACAAGGAAATCTCTTACCAGCACGCCGAAGGCTACGCCGCAGGCGAAATGAAACACGGCCCCATCGCGCTGATCAACGAATACCTGCCTGTCGTCTGCATTTGCACCCAGACGCGCGACGAGGTCTACGAGAAGATGCTCTCCAACATGAAGGAAGTCGAAGCGCGGCACGGACGGATTATCGCCATCGCGACGGACGGCGACCAGACCGTCCGCAAGCTCGCGGAGGACATCATCTACATCCCGCCGATCCGGGACGAATTTTCTCCGATCGTCAACGCCGTGGCGCTTCAGCTCCTGGCCTATTACGCCGCGCAGGCCCGGGGCAGCGACATCGACAAGCCGCGGAACCTGGCCAAGAGCGTGACGGTGGAGTGAGGGTGGCTTGAAACTTGAAACTGGAAACTTGTGGAAGCGGCGGACGCCTGAAATCCGGCCCGAGTTTCAAGTTTCAAGTTTCGAGTTTCCCGGGAAGAAAGATCCATTCGTATGTCACATTTCATAATCCACGGTCAAAAACGCCTTTCCGGCACGTACACCCCCGTCGGGAACAAGAACGCCGTGCTTCCCATGCTGGCCGCGGCCGTGCTGACGGACGAGCCGGTCACCCTTCACAACGTGCCGCAAATCCTCGACGTCCAGGTCATGCTGGAACTGCTGGAGTCCATCGGCGTTTCCGTGGAGCAGAAAGGACGGTCCGCAACCCTGCAGGCGGGCAGACTTCGCAAATGCCGGCTGAACCCGGACCTGTGCGGCCGGGTCAGATCCTCGATCCTTCTCGCCGGCCCGCTGGCCGCGCGCCACGGCCGCGCGATCCTGTATCCGCCGGGGGGCGACGTGATCGGGCGACGGCGGCTCGACACGCATTTCTACGGCCTGCGCGCGCTGGGAATCACCGTGGAGGGCGGGAGGTACTACTCCTTCCGCCGGAAGCAGCTGCGCGCGGCGAACCTGCTGCTGGATGAGGCCAGCGTGACGGCCACCGAGAACGTGCTCATGGCAGCCGTCCTCGCACCGGGCACGACGACCGTGTTCAACGCCGCGTGCGAGCCGCACGTTCAGGATCTTTGCGCGCTCTTGAACAAGATGGGGGCCCGGATCGAAGGTCTTGGCACGAATTTTCTGAAAGTGGAGGGCGTTGAGCGTCTGCACGGCGCGACGCACACCGTCGGCCCCGACTACATCGAAATGGGCAGTTTCATTGCCGCCTCGGCGGCGACCGGCGGCGAACTCAGGATCGAGGACGTGCCCGGATCAGGCGCCTTGGAAGTCATCGAGCGGTCGTTTGAAAAACTCGGCGTGTCCCTGGGCGGCGAGAATGACCAGGTCGTCCTGTCTTCGCGGCAAAAACTGCGTGTTCAGCGGGACATTGGGCAGGCGATCCCGAAGATTGAGGACGGGCCGTGGCCGGCGTTCCCGTCCGACCTCATGAGCGTGGCAATCGTCCTTGCGTCACAGGCCAAGGGCACGATCCTGTTTTTCGAAAAAATGTTCGAAAGCCGCATGTACTTCGTGGATCGCCTGATTGAAATGGGCGCGCACATCATCCAGTGCGACCCGCACCGCGTGCTCGTGGCCGGCCCCTCCAAACTCCGAGGCACGCATCTGACGAGCCCGGACATCCGCGCGGGCATGGCGGTCCTTGTCGCGGCCCTTTGCGCGAAGGGCGAGAGCACGATCGAAAACGCCCAGATGATCGACAGGGGCTACGAGCAGATCGACGCTCGCCTGCGCGCGCTGGGTGCGGATATCGTGCGCGAGGAATAGCGCAAAAAAGGGGCGCTCCGACGGAGCGCCCCAAGAATCTTCCGAACGCTTTTTTGACTAGTCGCCTGTGTCGTCCTGAACGTCTTCTTCCTGCCCATCGGGTTCGGCGGGCGGCGGCTGCGGAGCCGCGGCCTGGCCGCCGCGCTGGCCCATCTCGCGACGCGAGCCCGGACGATCGCCACGGCTGCTGCGTTCACGCTCGCGAGTCATTGCGCGCTCGCGCAACTCCTCTCTCATCGAATCGCGAAGCTTGGCGATCATTTCCTCGCCTAAAATCCCGCGAATCTTGAGCATTTCACTGATGCGCGCCTTCTGAATCTGCGCTTCCAAGGCGCTGATCTTGTCCACGGCCTTCCCAACGGCTTCTTCCGTCGGCTTCGCGCTTTCGAGCACGCGGCGCAGCTCCATCTGCGCGATTTCCAGATCGGCGCGGTTCTTGACCTGCAGAATTTCGCTCTGATACGCGATCTCGCGTACCTGGGAGAGCTGTTCGTCCGTCACTCCGAGACTCTTCGCGGCCTCGGCATCGCGGACAAGCCGGTCCAGCCCACCGCCCCCCGGAGGTCCGAATCCTTTCATCCCGGCTCCGCCGCCGCGTGGATCCGGCCCGCCCCGCCCGCAGTCGCCCCCATCCCAAGCCATGGCCGTGGCTGCAAACATGCTCATCACCGCGCACAGGATCATTGCTTTCTTCATCATCGGCTCCTTTTCTGGAACAGTGACGTTCCGGCCAAACAACGCGGGACATGTCGTTTTTATTGTGCCGGGCCCAGCACGCGATTTAGCAAAGACTCAACCGCCCGCCAATACGCCGGCGTCAAAGTCCATCCCGCGTCGTTATGCGAGCCCTCCAGAACGACAAATTCCTTCGGCTCGGCGGCGGCCCGATACAGCCTTTCGCCCAGTTCATACGGAATCAGGTCGTCCTGCGGGCTATGGGCGAAAATTTTGGGAACAACGACGCTCCGCACTTTGGAAGCTGAGTCGTATCGAAACCGGCAGAACCATCGGATCGGCATCACCGGATAGAGCTTCTCGCCCACGTCAATGACAGACGAGAAAGAGCTTTCCACGATCAGGCCGCGTACGGGCTTGTCGAGCGCCAGCTGAACGGCCACCGCCCCGCCGAGAGACTGCCCGTGAAGCACCACCGGGGGATTGTCCGAATCCTTGTGTTTCGCGCGCACGACCTCAAAGGCGGCGCGCGCGTCGCGGTAGGTGCCCTGCTCCGTCGGAAGACCGCGGCTTTCGCCGTAGCCGCGATAATCAAACAGGAACACGTTCACCTTCAAGCGGTGCAGATCCGCGGCCATCCACGCGCGATCCCCGATGTTCCCCGCGTTCCCGTGGCAGTGAAGGATCGTCCCCCGCGCCTCCGGATGCGGGATCCACCATCCATGAAGCATGCGACCGTCTTCCGAGATGAAATTCACATCCTCGTACTGGAGCCCGAAAACGGACGGCGTCGCATCCAGCTCACGCGAAGGATAGTATAGGTTTCTCCACTCGAAAAAGCGCAGGTAGCCCCAGACAGCGCCCAGTGCGACAAGGACCCAGATGATTTGCCATGCCATATTCGTCCAGACCAGCATCGTTCAGACCTCGAGGCGGTACGGAACTTTCGCAAGATGCTTGAATCCCGTGGGCGTGACAAGAACCGTATCCTCAATTCGCACGCCGCCGATCCGCCGGTAATACAGGCCGGGTTCCACCGTGACCACGTTGCCGGTCTTCAGCCGTCCCGGGCCGGAGCTCAACGACGGCGCCTCATGAATCTCCAGGCCGACCCCGTGTCCCGTGCTGTGCGTGAACCCCTCGGCACAGCCGTTTCGGACCCCGGTCCGGTATCCCCGGGCTTCAAACACGCGCTCAACCGCGCCGTGCACCCGGCTGACACGGACACCGTGCCGTACCATCTCCAACGCTGCCTTCTGCGCCGCGTGGACGGCGTTGTACATCCGCCGCAATTCCGCGGATGCCTTTCCCTTCACCACGGTGCGAGTGATGTCGCCCCAGTAACCATGCACCTTCTGTTGCGGAAAAATATCCATCACGATGGGCTCGCCGGCCCGCAGGCATCCATCGCCCCGCGCATGCGGATCGGCGGAGGTCTTTCCACATGCCACGATCGTGTCGCGCGCGACGCAGTTCCGCTTCATCAGCTCCAGGTCAATCGCGCCCCGCACCTCCGCGCAGGTCATTCTGCGTCCGCGTTCCGTGAGATACCCGTCGCGATTCACCCGCGCCCGCGAGATCTTCCGAATCGCGCACTTCATGGCTGCCGCCGCCGCCTCTTGCACCTCGCGAATGCGCGCCGCCTCACGCGGGGACTTGACCTGTCTCTCCGGAAAGACCGCGCTCCGGGCCACAATCAACCGGATACCCGCGCGCCGAAGACGCAACGCGATTCCGATCGGAAAAGAAGGAGGAACCACAACGCGTCGAATGCGGCGCATTCGAAGAAGCGCAATCACCCACGAACTGATTCGGCGGCGTTCCGCTTTCTTGAGGTTCAAATCGGAGGGCGTCAAAGCATGCACGCCGCGCCCGGCCTCGTGCCGCGCCCGGCCAAGCTCCATCAGGGGAACAATCAGAAAACCTTTTTTCCCGTCGCGCAGGAAAACAACCGGATCCACGGCTCCGAATCCGCTCGCATAACGCAAATCCGCATTTTCAGCGGCAGTTCCGACCAGAAGAATGGGAGTTGTTAACTTCTTCATGTTCCGCAAGTTTCGTCGAAATCCGCCCTGTAAAACGAGCCCTTTTTCCGCTCAATAACGTGCATCACCGCTTCGTTGAACTGTAAGAAAAACCGCCAAGATGGCCTTCGGCCCGCGCCTATATTTCGTGTGTTACAGTGCTGCATACACCATCTGTAGCGTTGTTTGAAAATTCTTACGAAACTTTAATCTTTTCCCTTGTTCACATTTTTCTTTCGCCTAGTGTCGCAATTGCACAGGCACAGGGAGAGGCGCAAGAAGAGCTGTTAATAACCTGTTAATATCGCTCGGGTTGCCAGATCAAAGTTTTTGTAACTTGCTGAAGCGCGAACTGTAAGGAATGTCATTAAGGTTTGGAATTTTGTCAAGGTTGAGTCTTTGAGGTGGTTCTGAACCGTTGTGTGACTGTTTGCGTTTTGTTCTGAAGCCCGCCGATGCACTGCTCGAACTGCGCTGTTTGCCGTGCAAGCTGAGTACGACGAGGATTGGCATTTCACGTGGGGGTGTTGAAAGTGGACTCGCACACAACGGCGCTGTGGTCGAAGGCATGCAAGCATTTGGCGGAGACTCTTTCGAAGGATGTGTTTGATCGATGGATTGCGGTGATCGAGCCGCAGTCCTTGAAGAACGACACGCTGATCCTCACTGTAGCGAACGACTTCTACCAAACGTGGCTTGAAGAGAACTACCTCCCGCTCATCCGCAGCGCGATTGCCACGGTCTCCGGTGTGGAGTTGAACATTCGGTTTGCCGTCGATTCGAAGCGGAAAGATATTCCGGAGCCCCAGCCGTCGAAACCCGAAGCCGCACGCGAGCCCGCCGTGCCGCGTGGAAAACCATCCATCGGTTTGAACGGCAAGTACACGTTCGATTCCTTTGTCGTTGGACCTTCCAACAGCTTCGCCCACGCGGCCGCCCTCGCCGTTGCGGAGTCCCCCGCCCGTGCCTACAACCCGCTGTTCATCTACGGCGGTGTCGGCCTCGGAAAGACGCACCTGATGCAGGCGATCGGCCATTACGTGGTGCCGCGCAACAAGGCGGCTGTGTGTTACATCTCCAGCGAGACGTTCACGAATGACTATATCGACGCGCTGCAGAAGAAGGCCCTTGTCCAATTCCGGAAGAAATATCGCGGCATCGACCTGCTCCTGATTGATGACATCCAGTTCCTCGCCGGCAAGGAGCGCATGCAGGAGGAGTTTTTCCACACGTTCAACACGCTGTTCGAAAATCACAAACAGATCGTGCTGACCTGCGACAGACCGGCCAGCGAGATTGCCGGCCTCGAACAACGGCTTGTGTCCCGCTTCGAATGGGGTCTGGTCACTGAATTGGAGTCGCCCGACGTCGAAACGCGTATTGCCATTCTGCGCAAGAAACAGATCGAGTTGAATTTATCCCTGCCGGACGACGTGATCACCTACATGGCGGAACATGTTCGCTCGAATATCCGCCGCCTGGAAGGAGCCTTGATCCGCGTGGCGTCCTACGCCTCGCTGACGGGCAAGGAATCGACCATCGAGTCGATCGAGTATCTTCTGCGCGACACGCTGGACCAGGAACAGCACGAAGCCCTTACTGCCGAGGTCGTTCAGCGCACCGTGGCCGAGTACTACGATATCCGCCTCGGCGACATGACCAGCAAACAGCGTCCCCAATCCATCGCTTTTCCCAGGCAGGTGGCCATGTACCTGTGCCGGACGATGACCAAGCAATCCCTGCCCGCCATCGGTAATGCCTTTGGCCGCAATCACGCGACTGTTCTGCACGCGTGCCGTCTCGTCTCCGACAAGATGAAGGCCGATCCATCCCTCCGCCAGACGATGACGGTGCTCAAACAGCGGCTCACTCAGAGACAGTAAACAGCCGCTCCGTTGCTCCTTGTGAATACTTCCGTGCGTAACCTGTTCGCCGCGCATCAATACATTTCAATAACTCGAGTTATCATCAGATTTCCGGACTTACCCATCTTTTCTTCACAACCTTATCGACAGGGACCACCCCACTTTTCCCCTGTGCCACCCGAAACTTTGCTTGCTGTTCAACGTATCAACAACGCATAATAATAGTGTTCTATGGTGATTTTATTTCTTAATCACACTCGCTTGTTGTGGACAAATCTTTGGAGGGTTTGAGATGAAGCTGAAACTGAGCAAGGATGTGGTTCTCGAAGCGCTTCAGAAAATTCAATCGGTGGTCAGTGTTCGTACCACCCTTCCCATCCTTCAGAATATTCTGCTCAAGGCGGACAAGGAAAAGGTCTGGCTCTCCGCCACGGATCTTGAAGTCAGCGTTCGCACAGGCGTTCCTGCGGAGGTGGTTAAACCCGGAGCCACAACGCTTCCCGCCCGCCGTATCTTCAGCATTTTCAAGGAATTGCCCGCCAACGAGATTGAGATTGAGGTAAACGACAAGGATACGGCGAAGATATCCTGCGGTTCCGCAAACTTCGAAATCATCGGTATTTCCGAAGATGAGTTTCCGCCGCTTCCGAAATTCGACGGAGGCCGGTCCTATTCGATCGAACAGAATGTTTTCAAGATCATGCTTCAGAGCACCAGCTACGCGGCGTCCACGGATGAATCCCGGTACATCCTGAATGGCGTACTCCTGAGCTTTAAGGGCGATAAACTGGCTGTTGTGGCGACGGATGGCCGGCGCATGGCCCTCTATGAGCAGGAAGTGGAGTTTCCGAAGGGGTCCGAAGGTGACATGGTTCTTCCCTTCAAGACGGTCGATGAGCTCCTGAAGACTCTGAAATCCGAGGGAACCGTCAAGATTCAGGCCACGGAGAACCAGGTGGCTTTCGAGTTCGATGACATGCTTATCGTTTCGAAGCTGATCGAGGGGACGTATCCGAACTTCCGTCAGGTGATTCCGCCCCAAAGCGAACAGCGAATCGCTGTGGAACGGGAAGGTCTCCTCACAGCTCTTCGGCGTGTTTCATTGATCGCAAATGACAAATCGAACTCGGTGAAGCTGACTTTCGGCAAGAACAAGCTGGAAATCAGCGCAACAAGCCAGGAAGTGGGCTCCGCACGCGAGGATTTGGACATCAAGTACACCGGGAAGCAGTTTTCAATCGCGTTTAACCCGGTGTTTCTCATGGATCCACTTCGGACTCTGCCAAAAGACGAGGTCTTCCTCGAACTGACCGATGATCTCAGCCCGGGCGTGGTGAAATCGGATGTGCCGTTCCTCTACGTGCTGATGCCGATGCGGACAAGCTAAGGGTGTTTCTGCTGGCCTGGCAAGTGGCTGCCCGACTAGGACTTGAACCTAGACAAACAGATCCAGAGTCTGTTGTGCTACCATTACACCATCGGGCAATCTATTTGTTCCAAACAGGGTCGTATTCTATTGGCTGAAGCCGCCAAGTCAATTACTCATACCCGCATTTGATTCGCGGGTCAAAATGTCGCTATAATACCCTGCGGACGGGATGACCAATGAAAGTGCTTTTCATTCGACATGCAACGGCGGCCGATAAGGCGGGTTTCGGCGGATCGGATTTGGACCGTCCCCTGACGGACGACGGCAAGAACAGCGCCAAGCGGATGTTTGAAACGCTGGCCCGTTTATACAAGGGACCCATGACCGTGTTTTCCTCCCAGGCGCTTCGGGCCCGGGAGACGGCTGAGATTTTCTGCAAATGTTTTCACGTGCCGGGGCCCCTTCAGACGGAATTACTGAATCCGGGAAGCGAGTTCCAAGACTTTCGCAAACTTGTTTCCACAGTGCAGAAAGAAACAGAATTCCTTGTGGTTGTGGGACATGAACCGGATTTTTCACATATTCTTGGGAATGTCGTCGCGGATGGCTTCTTGCGAATTGATGTACAGAAGGCATCTTGTGTGGAGGTGGAAATCAACAGCCTCTGCAAGGGAGAGCTGACACTTGTGCTGACGCCGAAGACACTGGAAAAAATGCAGCGATGAGCAAAGACAATGTAGACCTTATCTGCGATATCGGCGAGCTGGCGGGCTTGTTCGAGCGAACCCAGAGCCTTTCCGATTTCCTTCAGAAAGTGGTGAGCATTATCGCGTATCACATGAAGGCCGCGGTTTGCTCCGTTTATCTCTTTGACGATGAAACCCAGGAAGTGGTTCTGCGGGCAACGCAGGGCCTGAATCCGGATTTCGTAGGCAAGACACGGCTGAAACTGGGAGAGGGTATTGTGGGGCAGGCCCTGGCGGAGTTTCGGGCGATCCGGGAGGCCAAAGGCAGTCAAAACCCGCACTTCAAGCTGATCCAGGGTCTGCAGGAGGAACAGTACAACGCTTTTCTTGCCGCACCGCTGGTTCGTGGTTTGACCCGCGTAGGTGTGATCACGGTTCAGGACCCGGTGCCGAACTACTTCAGCGAGAATGACGAAAAGGCTCTTCGCGCGATCGCCGCCCAGCTCGCGAGCACCATCGAGAATGCCAAGCTGCTCATGAACCTTCACAGCACGACGGCGTACGCGGGCGGAAAGGCGCCTGTCGTGGAGGGAGAGCTGAAGTTCGTCAAGGGCGGTGTGGCATCGGGTGGGTTGGCCTACGGGCGCGCGGCGATCATGGGCCACCTCGATATTCATGAGTTCTCCCAAGCCAAAAGCGCGCACAGTATGGCCGATTTCGAACGGGCCCTGGCCAAAACGGAAAACCAGCTCGAGGACCTGCAGCGCCAGCTGGCGGAGCGAATGGCGGACGTGGCCTCCCTGATCTTCAACGCCCATCTCCTGATGCTCAAGGACTCGGAGTTCTCAGGCATGATGATGAGGCGCATCAAATCCGGCCTGACGCCGGCTGCGGCGGTCATCGAAGTGGTCAACCAATACGTGAATCTCTTTGCGGCAAGCACGAACGCGCTGCTTCGCGAGAAGACGCAGGACGTCAAGGATCTGGGCCACCGGATTCTGCATAATCTCTTCGAAAAGGATATGGGCACGGCCGATTACGAAGGACATGTGGTCATCGCCAGGAGCCTTCTCCCGTCGGATATCGTGAAACTGGTTGTCCAGCGCGCGGCAGGCCTTGTTCTGGGCGGTGGCGGCGGGATCACATCGCACGTCGCGATCCTTGCCCGGTCGCTTCAGCTGCCGATGGTTGTTGTACGCGATCCACGAATTCTGGATGTCCCGGAAAACACGATGATCCTGATGGACGGCGATCAGGGGAATGTCATGGTGAACCCGGCGGCCGAAGTCGTAAAGAAGTACGACAGCCTGAAGGAGGCGCGGCACCGCGCGGAGGAACTGGAAGCGGATGTCCAGCCAGCCACCGCGACCCGCGACGGCGTGCGCGTCCGCCTGCTGGCCAATATCAACCTTCTGAGCGACCTGAAAGTTGCAAAGCGGCTGAAGGCGGAAGGCGTCGGCCTGTACCGAAGCGAATTGCCGTTCATTGTGCGCAATGATTTTCCCTCCGAGGAGGAGCAGTACCGGATTTACCGGACGCTGGTCGAGGAGATGGCCGGAAAGGAGGTCGTTTTCCGGACCCTGGACATCGGGGGCGACAAAATGCTCTCGTATTTCCCGAACATCAACGAAGCCAACCCCTTCCTGGGTTTGCGCGCCATCCGCTTCTCGCTGCGGCATAAGGATATTTTTACCCAGCAGCTTCGCGCTCTGCTGCGCGCGGGAGCCGGCAGCCACATCCGCATCATGTTCCCGCTGGTTGCCTCCGTGGATGATTTCGTGCAGGCAAGAAGCATTGTGGCCGAATGCGCGAATAGCCTGCGCGCGGAAGGAATCGCCTTCTGCGCGGATGCGGAACTGGGCGTCATGATCGAATTGCCTTCAGCCGTCGAAATCGCGGACGAACTCGCGCAGGAGGCCGATTTCCTGTGCATCGGAACCAACGACCTGATCCAGTACATCCTGGCCGTGGATCGCACGAATGAGCAGATCGCCGACCTGTACGTTCCCTACCACCCGGCAGTTCTTCGTTCGCTGAAACGCATTGCGGCGGCGGCGGAAAAACACTCGACGGACCTTTCGATCTGCGGCGACATGGCGACGGACACACGGATCATTCCATTTCTTCTGGGCATTGGAATTCGAGTGCTGAGCCTGGATTCCATGCGAATTCCCAGGGTGCAGAAACGAATCGCCGAGCTGAACATCACGGAATGCAGGAAAACGGCGTCGGCCCTGGTGGCGATGAGCCGGCTCAGCGAAATCGAGGCGTTTCTGCAGAAAGGGCGCTGAGGGTGCCCGTGAGCAAGACACGAAAGGCATGCACTTCCCCATTTCGTGTATTTCGCGTGTTTCGTGGTTAAGAAATTTCCGCATTTGACATCGCCTCCTTGCACTCCTACTCTCGCCCACAGTTCTTTGGTTAGTGAACTTGTCTGCAGGAAGACCCACGGAAGTCCGTGCAATTCGGACGCGGTCGCGCCGCTGTAAACGGCTACGAACCCTCGAATGCCACTGTCCTGATCGCGCAAGCGAATGGGGATGGGAAGGCGAGGAAGTAGGCTCAAAGCCGTAAGCCAGAAGACGTGTTTTCCTGCTCGAGCTCACCGGCTCTTTCGCGATGGAAGAGATGAGGCAGGTCGCCGTTTCGGCCTTCACATTTCTTCAGGGAAAGGTGAAGGCCTTTTTGCTGCCGCCTTTCTGTGTTGCGCGAGAGCCCCCGAACATTCGCTCCCGCGCAAGGAGCAGAAAGGAAAAATGATCCGTTCCGTCAGTCGCTGGTGGTTAGGTGCCGCGGTCCTTCTTTGTTCCTCCGGAGCCTTCGCTTCCTGGATGCAGTACAGCCTTCCGAACCTCACGTATTCCTATGGAGGTACGGCCCTCGGCCATCTGCCCGATGGCCGTTATGTCTTCGGCGAATGCGGCAACCTGTACCTTCAGGACGCGTGGAACAGCTCCTTCTACACCCCGTTCTCGACGGAGCCGTCCTTCATCGATCCGTCCTTCATTGCGATCTGGGATGGAACGTTCGGCGTGATCGGCGCCGGCGGCGCGGGCTACAGCGAGCTGTACGCGTTCAACCCCGGCAACACGGCGTCGCTCTTCTCCAACGTCGGAACGAACTACAATTTCCAGGGCGCCTTGCTCGATGCCGGCAGCATCCTCGTCAACGGCGCCTCGTGGACCCAGCCGACCAACACGATCTACTACATGACCCTGGACGGCGCGACGAACAAGCTCGTCCTCGACGGCGTTTCCCTCTACAGCGCGGGAATGACGCTGGATGGATCGGGCAATCTCTACGTCGCCGACAACGACGACGGCTCCGTCTACAAGTTCACCCCTCTTCAGCTCGATGCGGCCATCACCGGCGCGCCGCTGACACTCGCGAGCGGTCAGTTCGTTCACGACTTCGGCGACGGCGGCAACGTCGGCTCGATCGCGGTGGACGGGCTCGGCCGGATCTGGACTGCCGGCTGGAACCAGGAAGGCCTGAAGGTCTATAACCCGTCGCTCGATCAGGAATTTTCGTACACCCCCGCCCTCGCGAACGCGAACTACAAGGTGGCGACCTTTTCGTCCGGCGGCACGAACTACGTCGCGTATTTGAACCAGGCCGATCCGGGTCACTCCGGCACGGCGCAGACCTATGGCTTCGATCTCGCCGACCTGTACGCCATTCCCGAGCCGGGAACTCTGGCTCTGATGGGTCTCGCGGGTTTGATCGTTGGAATCAGAACATGGCTTCAAAACCGGAATTCATAGCAAGGCTTGCGGCGCTGGCCGGTGGGACGTGTCTCTGTGCCGCCGCGCTTGCGGGCCCGTACTCGGATGAGTACGGCGGCCTGCATCACGCCACCGGCGTGGTGTTCCGCGGCTGGGCCTCGGGCTGCGCGGAGTATACGCAGCCGGACCCCGACAGCGGCGGCTTCGCGCGCAACGACAGCGGTCATCCTTGCGCCCCCGCGGAGGCGGTCGTCGGGAGACCCGCCGCCTTCGATCCGGGCGCGATGGCGCAGCATGTGTTGTCCCTTGGCAA
>ERZ1645192.2128-NODE-2128-length-16499-cov-13.235223_pt1 | contig 16499 bp, 14 predicted proteins | sample MGYA00575354_ERZ1645192 | MGnify/ENA primary metagenome ERZ1645192 (study PRJEB40844, sample SAMN11349763) | freshwater sediment metagenome | isolation source: river sediment | host: Sediment | place: India: Faizupur Khadar , New Delhi | collected 2017-02-21 ... | reverse complement strand
ACCGCTCCTGCGCATCGGACTGCCCAATCATGATCGCTTCGGAGCTTCCCACCAGCGGCTGCTGGGATACGAGGGATCTATGCATTTTGTAGAATGCCTGGGCAACGCGCTGCTCGAATCCAGGGAAATGACAATTGTCTGAACAGGCGCAAGGATTATCAATGTAAACATATTAGCTAACTAAAATCTTAATAGTAATCGTATATGTTTACACAGGCCAGACGGCCTGAAATAAAGGAGTGATCAATGATGAATTGCACAATGTCCGCTCTACTGCTTGCCGCCCTGCTATGCGCAGCCCCGGCGTGCCTGGGGGTCCAGACAGATGAATCTGCTGCAGATGAACTGGTCGTCTTCGCGGCAGCCTCTTTGACCGGTGCCTTCGGCGAGATCGGCGGCATTTACGAGAACGATACAGATATGAGCGTGGCCTTCAACTTCGACGGCTCCCAGTCTCTGCGTACCCAGATAGAGAACGGGGCCTACGCCGACGTGGTGGCCTTCGCCAGCAACAAGCACATGAATGCCTTGAAGGGCGCAGGGCTGATGAACAACAGCAGCGTCTCGGTCTTCACCGAAAACAAGCTCGCCCTGATCGTTCCCAGGGAAAATCCCGCCGGCATAAACAACCTGTCTGACCTGTCCAGGCCCGGCGTAAAGATAGTAATAGGAACCAAGGATGTCCCTGTTGGCGACTATGCTCTGCAGATCATCGACAAGCTGGCCAATGACTCGGCCTATGGCCCCGACTTCAAGGAAAAGGTGATGGCCAATATTATATCTCAGGAGACGACAGTCAGCTTTGTGGTGACCAAGGTGGCCCTGAGAGAGGCAGATGTGGGATTTGCATATGTCTCCGACGTCACAGAAGACCTGGCATCAAAAGTCGATCAGGTTGAGATACCCGATCAGTTCAATGTGATAGCCGACTATCCCATGGGACTGTCCGCCGAGTGCAGGAATCCGGCCCGGGGTCAGGAGTTCATGGACCTGTTGAAATCTGAGGAAGGCGGGGCCATCCTGGAGAAGTACGGCTTTGATCCAGTGGCTTAATCGATGACTTGATTCAGGATCTTAGGCGAAATAATCTGTGAAAGGAGGTTGTCATTGATGGATAAATGCAAAATATTGACAATGCTCGTCTTGCTGGCCTGCTTCTCCCCGGCCTTTGCTGAGGAGAAACATGAGCTTACCGTGTTTTGCGGGGCCGGCCTCACTGGAGCCCTGAGCGAAATCGGCGGTCTTTATGAGAACGCCACCAACATGAGCGTAGAGTTCAACTTCGACGGAGTCCCTGCACTGCGCGCCCAGATTGAGCAAGGTGCTTATGCGGATGTCCTGGTATCGGCAAACCTAAAGCACATGGATGCCTTGAAGTCGGAGGGCTTTATCAACAATAGCACAGTAGAGGTCTTTGCCAGGAACAAGGTGGCAATAATCGTGCCCAACGGCAATCCAGCCAATATAACCAGCCTGAAGGATCTGGCAGCTCCAGGAGTCAAGATATTGATGGGAACCAAAGACCTTCCCGCCGGAGACTATGCACTTCAGGTTCTGGACAGGCTGGCCGCGGATCCTGAATATGGGCCGGTGTATAAGGAATCGGTGCTTTCTAACGTAGTCTCTCAGGAGACCACAGTAAACCGCATCGTCTCCAAGATTGCCCTGGGCGAAGCAGATGCAGGATTTGCCTTTATATCCGACGTCAGCCCTGAGATGATCGGGAAGGTCACCAGAATATCCGTTCCGGACAAATATAATGTAGTTGGGGACTTCCCGGTGGGTGTGCTATCGCAGTCCAAATATCCAGAGGAGGCACAAGCCTTTTTAGATTTGATGAGGTCCAGCGATGGACAGGCCGTCCTGGAGAAGTATGGATTCATTCCTGTGGTGCAAGCAGGCGCTTCCGGCGGAGCCGCAGAGGCTGCGACTGCCTGAGAGAGGCCTTTGATAGAGAGGGCAAATGGGAAAAAAGATATGACAACAATTGAAGCCGTCAGACACTTTCGTGGGATTATATTTAGAAAGGAGATCTTTAGGAGACTGAGGAGCCGGGCTGCCAAGGCCGGCCTGGCTCTTCTCATCTTCCTAACCATATCCTTCATCGCTCTGCCGGTAGTCTCACTCTTCGTCAAAAGCCCTCTGGATACTGTTTTGCGTTCATTGAGCCGCCCCATGGTGCTCGACGCCCTGCGGCTCTCGCTGTCCACGGCAGCCGTCAGCACCATGATAGTGGTCATCCTGGGAACACCCCTGGCCTACGTCAACGCCCGCTTCCGCTATCCTGGAAAGGAGATCGCCGACTCTGCGATCGACCTGCCGGTGATCATGCCCCCTGCCGTGGCCGGCATCGCCCTGCTCATGGCCTTCGGCAGGATGGGAATAGTGGGGCAGCACCTCAACGCCATGGGGATAAGCATTGCGTTTACCACCCTGGCGGTGATCATCGCCCAGATCTTCGTCTCCTCGCCCTTCTTCATCCGCCAGGCGAGGACCAGCTTTGAGGATGTTGACCTCTCGGTCGAGAATGCCGCCCGAACCCTAGGAGCCTCGCGGCTGTACACCTTCTCCCATGTGGTCCTGCCCATCGCCATGAACGGCCTGGTATCCGGTGCCATCATGGCCTTCGCCCGCTCCCTTGGAGAGTTCGGGGCGACAATCATGTTCGCAGGCAACTTTCAGGGGAGGACCCAGACCATGCCCCTGGCCATCTACACGGCCATGCAGGGGGACCTGGATGCCGCTTTATGCCTGGCTATCATCCTGGTGATCATCTCCTTCCTGGTCATATTCCTGGTCAAGGCCTTCTCCCGGAGGGTGTATGACAATGCTGGAAATTGATGTCAGCAAGAGGCTGCGGGACTTCTCCCTGGCCGTCAGGCTGGATGTGGCCAGAGGGGAGACCCTGATGCTGGTGGGTGACAACGGCTGCGGCAAGACCACTCTTCTCAACCTCATCGCCGGCATAAATAGCCCGGACTCCGGCAGGATCGTTCTGAACGGCAAGACTCTCTTCGACTCCGAGATAAAGGAGGATGTTGCGCCGGAGGAGAGGAATATCGGCTATGTCTTCCAGAGCTATGCCCTCTTTCCCCATATGAGCGTCTATGAGAATGTGGCCTTCGGCCTGCGCGCCCGCCAGCTTGCCAAACGGGAGATAGATCTGATGGTAAAGGACCGGCTGGATGAGGCCGGCCTCTGGGAGGTGAGGGCGGCAAAGGCATCCAGCATATCGGGCGGCCAGAAGCAGCGGGTGGCACTGGCCCGCGCCCTGATCATAGAGCCGGAGCTCCTGCTGCTGGACGAGCCGCTTGCAGCTTTGGATGTGCGCAGGCAGGAGGCCATGCGGCGGGAGCTGAAGGAGCGGATTCATGACTGTCGGGTGCCGAGCATCATTGTCACCCACGACCTGAGGGACGTCTACTGCATCGGGGACCGGGCCTGCCTCCTGGAGAAGGGGAAGGTCGTCCTCTCCGGCGGCCCGGAGGAGGTTGTGGGCTGGGGCTCTAGTCAGCCATCGAGCGGCAGCTCATGCACGAAAATGCCTTCTTTGTGAGTTCTTTGTGCGCTTTGTGTCCTTTGTGGTGAAAGTCCGGGCGACCTCTGGATTGGCCCTAGCACAAACGCCTCCACCACAAAGATCACAAAGCTCACAAAGGACGCACAGAGACTAAGAGTCAATTACCCACAGTAAATAGCGAGGAGCTAAAATATGGGAACGGATCTTCTGCAAGAGGCAAAGAGGCTTTTCATCGATGAACTGAAATCGAGGATGAAAGATGGATTGAATGAGGAGGACATGAAGAGCGAGGTGGTGGTTAGCCGCCCCCTCAGCCCAGTTGAGGCCCTGGGAGATCCGGAGCGGGACGACTTTCCCATTCTGAGAGGAAAGGAGGTATTGATGCAGGCCGTCTACAGGGGCTGCTGCGGACAGGCATTTACCTCCCACCTGGGAAGCTTCAGGGGAACTCTGGGCGATGTTCTCAGGCTGCCTCTGCAGGGGGGCTTCGAACGCGCCGTTCTGATATCAACCATGAATGCCGTGCTCAGGTACTACGGCCTGATCGAAGGCACTGTGCACTGCAGGGATGGAGGGCCAAAGAGATGCGGCCAGTGCCTGGTAGAGTGGATCGGAGAGCAGAAATGGAAGGAGGCGGAGAGGTTGGGGCTCATAGGCCTTCAGCCCGCCCTGCTGGAAGCATTGGTGGCGGCCGTGGGACCGGAGAGGGTGATGGTCTGTGATCTGGCCGAGGCCGGATCGGTGCGATGCGGAATCGCTGTCCAGGACGGCATAGACTGCCAGGAGATATTCGAGCGCTGCGCTGTTATATTTGTCACCGGCTCTGCTCTGGCCAATGGCACCATGGACGGCCTTATGGAGAGTGCCCTGCGGCATAAAAATCGAACCATATTATTCGGAACGACGATATCCGGGCCGGCATATCTCCTGAAACTGGAGAGATGGTGCCCCTGCTCCACTTGATCATGCTCATCGATCCAGAGAATCGAAGCAATATAAAAGCTATATAATTCACCATTCATCTTTTAGTGAGCCCTGATGCAAACCTTTTTAACCTCTCACCGGAATTGAATTGTAGGCGAAAAGCCCTGGAGGAAGAAAGTGTCTGCAAAGTTGGCTGCATCCCTCTGCCCCTACTGCGCCGTTGGCTGCGGAATGTATCTTGTCGTCGATAAAGGCAAAGCTGTAGGCATTGAGTACATGACCGACCACCCCGCCAGCGAGGGCGCACTCTGCCCCAAGGGCAATGCCGTCCTGGAGGTCTTGAACAGCGAAGAGAGGCTCACATCTCCCCTGAAGAGGAGCGGAGACGGATTTGTGGCCATATCCTGGGACGAGGCCCTGCACCTGGTGGCAGAGGGCCTGGCCAGGAACATCAAGAAGCGCGGGGCTGGATCGCTGGGCTTTCTGGCCTCCTCCCGCTGCAACAACGAAGAAAACTACCTCTTTGAGAAGTTGGCCCGGCTGCTGGGCTCGCCCCACGTGGACAACTGCGCCCGGCTCTGCCACTCGCCCACTGTGGTCGGCCTGGGGGCGGTGCTGGGGACGGGGGCCATGACCAACAACCTCCTCGACCTGGAGAACTCCAGATGCATATTTGCCATAGGAACCAACTTCACTGAGGCCCACCCCGTCGTCTCCCGATGGGTGCAGAAGGCCAGGGATAAAGGGGCCACTATCATCGTGGCCGATCCCCGCATCACATCAACATCGTGGACAGCAGACCAGCACCTGAGGATCAATCCCGGGTCGGACATCGACCTTTTGAGGGGCATGATGAAGGTCATAGTGGATGAGGGCCTGCTCGACAGCGATTTCATCGCCATGAGGACGGAGGGCTTCGATGCCCTGCAGAAAAACCTCACCGGCCTGACCCTCGATGAAGCGGCAGAGAGGACCGGCATCCCGGCAGGCGAAATCGCCAAAGCGGCAAGGTTCTATGCCCGCTCTTCCGCCTCGGCCCTGCTCTACTCCATGGGCATCACCCAGCATGTCTGCGGCACGGACAACGTCAAAGCCTGCGCTACCCTGGCTCTACTCTGTGGACAGGTGGGCAGACCGGGGGCAGGCGTCTGGCCCATGCGAGGACAGAACAACGTGCAGGGCAACTGCGACATGGGCGGCATGGCCGAGTTCTATCCGGGCTACAGGAGAGCCTCGGACCCAAAGTCGGTTGAATTCTTCCGCACTGCCTGGAATGCCCCCAGCCTGCCCCTGGGGCCGGGCCTGACATCCACGGAGATGACTGAGGCGGCCCTGCAAGGAAAGATGAAGGCCATGTACATCATCGGCGAGGACCCGGTCACCTGCGACGCCAACATCAACCGGACCCGCGCCGCCCTGGATAGCCTGGATTTCCTGGTCGTCCAGGAGATCTTCCTGACCGCCACGGCAAAGATGGCCGATGTGGTGCTTCCGGCTGCCGCCTGGGCGGAGAAGGACGGCAGCTACACCTCTATGGAGCGGCGGGTGCAGTGGATAGACCAGGCCGTGCCCCCCGCCGGGGAGGCTAAGGAGGGCCTCTGGATCATCAACGAGGTCGGCAGGAGGCTGGGGCTGGAGCTGGGCGGCTCGTCGGCAGCGGAAGTGCTCCTGGAGATCAACCGCAATGTGCCCCAGTACGGCGGCATGACGAAAGAGAGGATCTCTGCCGTGGGCGGCCTGCGCTGGCCCTGCCCTGATGAAAAGCACCCCGGAACGGACATATTGCACCGGGAGCGCTTCTCCTTACCCAGCGGGCGGGCTAGCATGGCCAGCGTCGAGAACCGGCCGGCTGCGGAACTCGTCAGCCCCGACTATCCCATACTGCTCAGCACCGGCAGGATAGTGGAGCACTACAACAGCGGCTCCATGACCCGGAGGAGCCCGTCGCTGAGCGATGTCAACCACGAGCTGTACGTCGAGATCAATCCGGAGGACGCGCAGAAGCTGAAAATCCGGCACGGGGATATGGTCAAAGTCAAGACGGTGCGGGGAGAGACGGAAGCCCGGGCGCGGATAACTGAGAAGGTAAAGCCAGGGATGGTCTTCATGCCCTTCCACTGGCAGGGGACCAACATCATCACCTCCGGCGCCCTGGACCCGGTGGCCAAGATCCCAGAGTACAAGATGGCAGCGTGCCGGGTAGAGGCGGTGGGGTGAAGGGCAGGGCTGAGCAGCACCCGGGAATTGCAGGCCGATGCCTCTTAATTTTTATAGACTTCTCCAGCCCCCACCTTCCTGAATCTTGAAGGATGATTTGCGAGTAGCATAACTCATGGTTGCCGTCCAGTTCTTCTTGAAGGGATCCCATTGCATTTTAGCCAATGATTGATTCCTGAATTCCGACTGCACGGCGTAGAAGGGATAGATATACGTGTTGTGGATATTGGGTTTGTAAAAACTCAATGGCGAAGAAACAGGAACTCTAGTATAAAATATGGGATCTGTGAAGTACTGCCGGATCTCACCATAATCTGGAGAGCCCACGAATCCTCCTTCCAGCCAATCTGCTGCGGAGGCGGTCATGCTCAATAGAGCAAAAATTAAAATCAATCGAAGCATTCAGATCACGTTCATTTCTTTCCATTTAATCATATTAAATCCTATGCTTCGATATATATTTGGCCGCTATTAGATTCCCCTCCCCTCACCTCTTCCACTTTATCCTGTCGCCCTTGATCTTTATGACTCCGTTCTTCTCCATGGACCTGGCCAGCTCCTCCACTGCTTCGCTTGCGTCCAGCTCCAGGATGTTTCCCTTAATCTCCATTTTCATCTGGCTTCTCTCGCAAAAGGAATCCATGTCCTCTTTGCCCTGAGAAGGCTCTTCGAGAGACCCGATTATCTTGGCCAGGAAGGTGAGCCGGGAGTATTCCTTCGGATACTCATCACGAAAATCATCATCCAGCTCATCTACCAGGACGGAATAGTATTCGTCAACGAATATCATTTCTCTGGGCTCGACGGAAAATGTCGAGGTGGTCCTGGACAGCTCTGACCCCTCGTCTTCTCTTATGTCACGGACCCGCAGAACGGGATCATCGGGCAATGCCGCTCCGTCCTCGCCCCATCGGAAGTTGTTTCTCTTCAGTACCAGTTCGGAAAAAGACCTGGCATTGGCTACATCCAATATGGTTTTGAATATCCTGGATTGCTCCTCTTTGGCCTGATCAACGTCTTCGGACGGGCTCTCCTCCCCGAATGGTTCGGCCTGCCCCGACTGATTCGACTCTCCCGGTGAATTCTGCTCACCGATTGGGCTCTGCTCTTCCGCATGGCCCTCTGCCTGCACCTGTAGCCCCTCTTCCATCTGCGTCTCTTTTCTGTTATGCTCTGAAAGCATCTCTAACAGCTTCTCACGGTTGTCTTCCCTGTTCGGATCGATTTCATCCGTCAGCCTCTCTCCCCAGTCCTCCTCGCTGGCGCCCTCTGCCAAGACCTTGCGCAGGGCCGCCAGGTACCTTCCGTACTCTTGCTTCTCTTCTTCAGTCAGGACGGCAAATATCTCACTCATCCGGCCTTCCAGGAAATAGGACGTCTCCACATCGCTTGCTGTAAATGTTTTAATTTCCACCTTCATTCCAGCATCCTTGAGATAGTCGGCGACATCCCTCGCCTCATCCTCGTAGTACACTCCAAGCATGAACATGGGTGCAGGATAATTCGCCATTGTTTAAGAATCTTTATCTGAAAAAAAAAAGAAAAGAACGCAGGGGAGGGATTTCAGGGCAGGACAATGTTAAACGACGGATCGAAGACGTCCAGCATCGCTACAAACCTCTCAAAGACAGTGGCGTCTCCCTCAACCGTCACATCTGCCAGGGCAAGAGCCGGATTGAGAGCCAGTTGCTCCAGTGTCTTGCGGGGCATGGTGACTGTGACGTTCGCATCCTCCGAGGACTCGCCAATCCAGTAGACCAGAACGCTGTTTTTCACCTGGACCAGTGCCCCGTCGTCTGTATCGTTTATCACCAGGTTCATCCTGAAGTCCTCCCCGTTGGCTTTGGCGCCGTCCAGCCTCACAGCGATGTAGTCGAGGAGCATGCTCGTCGACATGGCTGAGATCACATCTGCAGATATGGTGGTGAATCCCTGCACCGGCTGGCTGCTGCGCAGCTCGCTGGCTGCCACCAGGTACGAATCGCGGGCAGGTCCGGACTCCGCCTGATAGCCGAGCTGCTCCAGAGCCGCAGCCTCCATCTGCCGGGCCTCCATGTTGCTGGGATCGGCGAAGACCAGGTAGTTGGCAATGGTGGCCACCAACTGATACTCTCCCTCATCATAATCCATGGCCAGCTTCTCCAGTACGGCGTCCGCCCCGCCCATGTACTCGGTGATATTCCTGGCAAACTCCTTCGGAGGAAGGCGCTTGAGGTTGATGGGATGGGCATCATAGAAGCCCAGGTACTTCTGGTAGGTCGCCTTTACACACATGTATATCTGGCCGTAGAATCCGTGGGTGAACCAGTAATTCTGCAGCGACTGGGGCAGGGTGATCATGCTGGCTATCTCGTCCATAGTGTAGCCCTTGTTCATGAGGTTGAGAGTCTGGTCGTTGATATACTTGTACATGTCACGCTGAACTTCCAATAGCTCTACGACCTTGTCATTGCCGTACCTTGGCCAGTTGTGGGCGGTGAACACGACCTGTGCCTCATCACCGTACAGCCTCCGGGCCTCGTCCAAGCATTTTGCCCAGGAGAGGGGGTCTCTGACCTGCGCCCCACGCAGGGTGAGGATGTTGTGCAGTGTGGCAACGCAGTTTTCCGCCATGAAGAGCGCCCTGTGATCCGGGAACCATATGTCCATCTCCACCGGAGCCTCGGTGTTGGTGCAGTAATGGAACTGCATATTGACGCCGTCGATGGTCAGGTTCTGGCCGGTCTCTGTGATATCTATGGTCGGGGCGATGAGCGAAGACCTGCCAAGAGGAGTATATTTGCCGAGACCGTTATCTACGAGGCCCTTGGAATCATGGGGAAGCATGCCGCCGTACATGTACATGGCCCGCCGCTGCATGGCTGTGCCGGCATAGACATTCTCGCTGACAGCATGCTCCATGAATCCATCAGGCGCTATCACTTCCACCTCTCCAGAGGCAACCTGTTCATCGGTTATTACCCCTTTCACTCCCTGATAGTGGTCAGCATGGGGGTGGGAGTAGATCACGGCTTTGACGGGGTAATGCCCAAGCGTCCTGTTCACAAGGTCCATGGCTGCCCTTGCCGTCTCAACTGCAATCATGGGATCGATGACAATCCAGCCGGAATCGCCCTTGATGAGGCTCATGGATGTGAGGTCATATCCTCGGACCTGGTAAATGCCGTCGGCGACCTCGAACAGGCCGTTGATCTTGTTGACCCTGGCGTGCCTGTAGAGGAGGGGATTGACCGTAGCCGGACAGGTCTCATTGTCCAGGAAGGAAAACTCCTCCATATTCCAGGCGGTTATGTTCGGGTAGTCAGAGGGAATGATCAGAGGAACATCGGTAGCTATAAATCCCCGGCTGGCAAAATCGAAGTCCTCATCGTTGTTGCTCCAGGCAGGAGAATTGTTGGCGAGCAAATTTGCGGCAATGGTGTAACCAGTCGCATCGTTTCGCATTGCGCTCACGGATGCGCCTCTGTCAACAGAGATTTCACTGCCGTATCCTCCCGGCATTGCTGCCAATAATGCAATGGCAGCAACCATAAATATTTTTATGCATTTTTTCATATTGTATTGCTCCTTTTCCATTAATTCAAACTCTAAAAAATCTCCTGAAGCATATGTTTGATCCGTCAACCTTGGAATGGATTGCTTAAGGTTGCTTTCAAGCAGCCTCCTTGAGCCATAATATAATAATTGATATTTAAGTTTAATTTTTTGGTCCTTTGCTATTTTCTTTAGGTCACTGCCTCATTCAGCCTGTAAACTCATCTCTGCGCCACTCAAATTTCACTGCCTTCCAGGCAAACACTAATGATAACTACAATCCAGAATAAAACCATTCGTGCAAAACCTCTTTATCCCATCCCCTACAAAGCCCCGTTTTCAAGGCAGGGTATGGGATGAGAGAGGTATTGCTGGAAGCCAGGGAGGACAGGCAGCACGTCTATCTGCCGGAAAGGTGCATCGGCTGCGGCTCGTGCGCGGCTGTCTGCCCCAAGGGAGAGCTGGTCATAGGCTCAGTGGGCGCAGTCGCCCGCGGGCTGATTGACAGAGATTTCATTGAGAAGAGGGGGAGCGGAGCATGTGTGCTATGCGCTCTTTGCGCCCGCGTCTGCCCCACCGGGGCATTGGAGGTCAGGACGGCGGGCAAGGCGGAAAAGGACGCTTCTCATCTGAGCATAGCAATGCAGGCCACGGCAGTAGACGAGAATTGCGTTCATTGCGGCCTGTGCGTTGATATCTGTCCGCAGGGCTGCATTGAGATTTCTGACCGGCGGCTGTACGAGGACGGCAGCCTGAAGGTGGAGGGAAAGACGGTCATCGACACGTCACGGTGCGTTCACTGCGGCTGGTGCGCTGCCGTCTGCCCCAAGCAGGCCATCACTGTGCAAAAGCCCTTTGCCGGAAAGTTCTCCAGGAACGAGAGCGTCTGCCAGGCCTGCCGCACCTGTGTTGACACCTGTCCCGCGGGCGCCCTGTTCAATAAGGAGGCCAAGGCAGGAGAGATCGTGGAGAAGGTCACCCACAGGAAGGACGCCTGCATCTACTGCGGAGCCTGCGAGCTGGCCTGCCCGGTATCGGCCATCTCCGTTCTCAAGACGGCCATCCTCCCGGAGATGAAGGGGAAGGGGGCCTTTGAGAAGAAGCTGGCACTTGCCGCAGCGCGGCCAACTCTGACCTCTATCCTCAAGACGGATGAAGAGGCGTGCCTGGGATGCGGAAACTGCGTCATTGCCTGTCCGGTCAATGCCTTCTCCCATCCCTATCTGGCAGCAGGCCACCTCAACGAGCTGGAGGACAAGCCCCTCCTGGAGGTGCTCAACGGCACAGTGAAGGTCGTCAATCAGAATGTCTGCGGCTCATGTGCCACCTGCGCCATGATCTGTCCGGTACAGGCCATACGGCTGGTCCGAAGGGAGGTGGCTTAAAATGGCAGCCATAAATACTGCGATAATCAAAAACGGCCATATATTCGATCCACTCAATGGGATAAATGGAGATGTCAAGGATATCTTCATAAGGAAGGGAAAGGTTGTGGCCAGCCTTTCCGGTGCCGAGGCCAGGGACGCCCTGGTCATAGACGCCTCGGGAAAGACGGTCATGCCCGGTGGCGTGGACTCTCACTCCCACGTGGCCGGAGCCAAGGTCAACGCCGGCCGGCTCATGCGCCCCGAGGACCACTATAAATCAGTGCGGGCGAAGACGGACATCTGCCACTCCGGCAGCGGCTACACTGTGCCCTCCGTCTACAAGCAGGGCTACGACTACGCAGCCATGGGCTATACCACCGTCTTTGAGGCGGCCATGCCACCCCTCGAGGCCCGCCACACCCACGAGGAGATGCGCTCGACTCCTATTCTGGATATGGGGGCTTACCTGGTTTTGGGCAACAACTGGTTTGTCATGCGCTACCTCAAGGACGGGGACATAGAGAAGGCTGCTGCCTATGTGGCCTGGATGATGAGGACCCACAAGGCCTACGGAATAAAATGCGTCAATCCCGCAGGCGTCGAAAACTGGGGCTGGGCCAAGAATATTCACGGCCTGGACGAGCCCAACATCCACTTCGAGGTGACGCCCAGAGAGTTGATCAGGGGCCTCGCTGAGGTCAATGAGATGCTGGGGCTGCCCATGTCCCTGCACCTGCATGCCAACAACCTGGGCCATCCCGGAAACTGGCAGGTCTGCCGGGACTCGCTCATGATACCCTCCGGCCTGGACCCCAGGAACAAATCGGAACTGGTGTGGGGCGAGACCCGGGAGGCCGCCAAAAGAAAGCAGAGCGTCTATCTGGCCCACGCCCAGTTCAATGCCTATGGAGGCACAGGATGGAGGGACTTCTGCTCAGGGGCGGCGGATCTGGCCAGGTACATCAACCAGGTTGACGATGTGGTCATCGATAGCGGCTCAGTCCCCTTCGGCCCGGCTACCACCATGACCGGAGACGGCCCGGCTCAGCATGATATCTATATGCTCACCGGCCAGAAATGGTCCAATACCGATGTAGAGCTAGAGTGCGGCTCAGGCATTGTGCCTTTTGTTTACCTCAAGGGCAGTGCTGTCCACTCTGTGCAGTGGGCCATTGGCCTTGAGGTGCTGCTGCTCATCGACGACCCCTGGAAGACCATCATGACCACAGACCACCCCAACGGAGGCATATTCACCCAGTACCCGCTGCTGATATCCTGGCTCATGTCCAGGAAGGCCAGGGACGATACTGCCAGTGAGTGCCATAAGTGGGCTTACGACCGCTCCAGCCTTGGTGGCGTGGACCGGGAGATGAGCCTCTATGAGATCGCAATTCTCACCCGGGCCAATCCCGCCCGAACCATAGGCATGGCCTGGAGCAAGGGCCACCTGGGAGCTGGGGCGGATGGAGATGTGACAGTCTATGACATAGATCCAAACGGCCTCGATGTCAATGATTCTGCGGCCCTGCGGGGCAAGTTCGCCCGTCCGGACTATACCATCAAGGACGGCGGCGTAGTCGCCCGGAAGGGAGAGGTAGTGGCTGCCCCGGATGGCAGGAGATACTACTGCCGGCCCTACTTTGATGACTCCGTAGAAAAGGAGATGATGTCCGACGTCAAAGACTGGTTCAAGTACTACACAGTGGGATTTGCTAACTATCCTGTACCCGATAAGTTCCTTAAGAATCCCGTGGCCATACAGGTCAACCGGCCTATAGAAGCGGCAGCACCGACGAGGAGGGGGTGAAAGAAATGGCAGAGTATCTTCTAAGTCTCAAAGAGAAGATAGGGATCACAGTTGAGGCCGAGGCGATCAGGCCGGATGGCTTTGCCGGCAAAAAGAGGGTGCAGATCGAGGCCCTCCCCGTCTGGCAGGGTCCGAGAAAGCTTGCTCTCAGCGAGTTCTTCGATGTCGAGGTGAGAGATGGAGCATCCTCCGGGCCGGCTGAGACGGCCATCATCATCGAGGGAGACCTCTCCCGGGTCAAGCGCATCGGCCAGGGTATGAAGGAGGGCAAAATCGAGATCTCCGGCTCCGCCGGGATGCATCTCGGCGAAGAAATGAACGGGGGGGACATCCTGGTGAAGGGCGATGCCGGCTCCTGGGCGGGCATGGAGATGAAGGGCGGCTCAATTCACATCCTGGGCAATGCCGACGACCACGTGGGCTCCGCCTATCGGGGGAGCTGGCGGGGAATGACCGGAGGCGAGATCCGGATCGAGGGCAGCGCCAGAAGCGCCCTGGGAGCGGGCCTTGTGGGAGGCCGGATAATTGTGGCGGGGGATGTTCAGAACTTCTGTGGAATCCGGCAGAGCGGCGGCGCCATAATCATCAGGGGCTCGGCGGTCAGAGGCGTGGGCGCGGAGATGAACGGCGGGACGATCGCAGTCTGCGGCAGCATCCGGCAGTTTTCCCCCGGATTCGTCTTTGCCGCCAGGGATAACGATCCCGTGATAGGAGAAGAGCGCCTGGAGGGAAGCTACTCCAGGTTCACGGGGGATTATTCCCTGGGCAAGAATGTCAAAGGCACTCTTTATTGCCGGGAGGGCTGAGGATGCCGAAAGATTCTAATTTCGCTGATAATGGGCAGCAGTTTCTCCTGAACACGGGGAGCACCATCGAAGAGGGCAGGCTTGCCAAGGGGGGCAGCAAGATGACAGAGGCTTACACACGCGAGTGTGCTGTCTGCGATATCAACTCCGCAGACTTCCTGGCCCTGGGGTCCCCGGAGAGAGTGCTGGTGGCCAGCCTGGACGGCAGATACAGTGTGGCGGTCTATTCCCGAGGCACGGATACAGTTGCTGCCGGCAGCGTCTTCATGCCCCGAGCCATCTGGTCCAATGTGGTGGTGGACCCGGAGACCTTCTCCACCGGCTCGCCGCTCTACAAGGGCTGCCCGGTAAGGATTCAACCCACGAAAGACGATGTGCTCAGTGCCGCAGATCTGGTGAGCAGGCACTATGGCAAGAGGTGAGGGGAGCATGGCAACAATTGCTAAGAACATAATCTGTCCGGTCTGCGGAGCATCCTGCGACGACATTCAGGTAAATCTCAGCGCGGACGGCATCACAGTAAAGAACGCCTGCAAGATGGGAAACGCCAAGTTTCAGGAGATCGTCTCCAGCCACAGGATCAAGGAGCCGCTCATGAGGCGGGAGGGCTCCCTTCAGACTGCCCCCTGGCAGGAAGCAATTGACAGGGCGGCGCAGATCCTCAAGGACGCCAGGAGGCCGCTCATATTCATGGGCAGCGAGACCTCCTGCGAGGCCATGGAGGTCGGCCTGCACCTGGCCGAGTACCTGGGGGCGGCCATCGACTCCAACTCCACCGTCTGCCACGGGCCGACTGCTATGGGAATTCAGGAGGCCGGGCGCGTGGGTGCCACAGCCGGCCAGAGCAAGTCACGATCCGACCTGGCCGTCTACTGGGGCACCAATCCCCTGGAGTCCATGCCCAGGCACATGTCCCGCTATGCCATCTACCCCAGGGGCCACTTCAGCCGGAGGGGCAGGTTCGACCGCATGGTCATCACAGTCGATCCCAGGAGGAGCATCACTGCTGAGAACTCCGACCTGCATATCCAGCTCAAGCCCAACACCGACCATGAGCTGATCTCGGCTCTGCTCACACTGCTGCATGGCAAGAGGCCTCATCCCTCTGTGGAGGCCGTGACGGGCGTGTCCATCTCCCTCATGGAAGAGATGCTGGATATGATGAAAGGCTGCAAATTCGGGGCGATTTACGTGGGCCTGGGAATTGCGTCCTCTTACGGCAAGCACAGAAATGCCGAAGCGGCATTCAACCTGGTCAAGGAGTTGAACGCTCACACCAAGTTCGTCATCGGTGCCCTGAGGGGGCACTGCAATGTGGCCGGATTCAACCAGATCGCCTCTTACCTCTACGGCTTTCCCTTCGGCCTGGACTTCTCCCGCGGCTATCCCCGCTACAATCCCGGCGAGTACACCGCAGTGGACCTGTTGCGGGAGAGAGATGTCGATGCGGCGCTGATAGTCTCTGCCGACCTGGTCTCTCACTTCCCGGCGACCTGCGCCGAGTACCTGGCCCAGATCCCGGTGGCCTGCATTGATATAGCCCCCTGCCCCACCACCATGATATCCGATGTGGTGCTGCCGGGAGTGATCGACTCCATGGAGTGCGACGGGACGTTCTACCGGCTGGACGACGTGCCCATCTACTTCCAGCCCTTCACCAAGTCGCCTTTCAGCTTCACGGAGAGCAATGAGCACACCATGAAGCAGATATTTGAGAGGGTCAAAGGATCTGTTTAAATATCTTGGGGTTTATTATTATCATCATCTCTCATGAGGTGAGGAACCATGGCAAGAAGACCTGAAGAAAAGGCCCCGTCTAAATGGATTGCCCGGGAGTCGGACAATCCTGTCGTGGAGGAGTTCAAGGATGAGCTTCTCAGCAAGCCAAGCATGGGCATTCGCCCCTCCCCGGATGAAGAGGCCCGCATCCGGCGGCTGGAGGGGCTGCTGGCTGAACTGAAGCAGAAGGTCGAGGAACTGGAGAAGAGGGTCCAGGCGATGGATGGCAAAGGATGAATAATATCATTCCCCAGCAGCTAAAAAGGGCAAAGAGAGCATAAAGGACTCCCAAAGCCCGGGCCTACGCTGCTACACATACTTGGCCGGGTCGGCATCAAATGCCTTCTTGCACCCCGGCGCGCAGAAGTAATAGGTCTTGCCTTTGTAATCGCTCTTCAGCTTTGCAGCCTTCTCATCCACAGTCATCTTGCATATCGGATCTATAGCCATAGTATTTCCCCGCTGGATAAAATTCCTGTCAATATAAGCGTCCCGTACGTTCAAATACCTTTGCATAAAAATATAAAAAGATAGATCTCTTTTCG
>ERZ1645192.2127-NODE-2127-length-16502-cov-5.411868_pt1 | contig 16502 bp, 32 predicted proteins | sample MGYA00575354_ERZ1645192 | MGnify/ENA primary metagenome ERZ1645192 (study PRJEB40844, sample SAMN11349763) | freshwater sediment metagenome | isolation source: river sediment | host: Sediment | place: India: Faizupur Khadar , New Delhi | collected 2017-02-21 ... | reverse complement strand
TACAAGAACGTCAATACGACTGTGGGTTTCCAACTATCGCTGAAGCAGCTAAGAATCTTGGCTGTCAAGTATATCAAACTAAGTATATTCCATTTTCGGATGGACCTGACGAGAACATTCCATTTCCTAACGGACCTATCTGTGTAATCTCTCACGGGTCTATTCAATTCATTAGACAGATTCAGCGATGGTATACTGAATGGTGCCCGGGTGCTTACTTCGACTCTAAAACTAAGTCATTCAGTACTTTTGCGGCGCATTATGGCTCTGACATGTTAAATGATGAGTTTTACATGCTTCCTTATGGCGAATTCGTTCGGCGTGGCCTTAAAGAAGGTGAGCGAGTATTCATTAAACCAAATGCAGGTTTCAAAGAATTTACTGGTAAAGTAATTGCTTGGGATAACTTTAATGAAGAAACTAACTCAATGAAGCAGATAGAAATAGTTGATCCAGAAAGTCTTATCATCGTAGCTCCCGTTAAAGATATCAAGGCAGAATTTCGTTATGTAATTGTAAATGGAAAAGTTATCACTGGGTCTGAATATCGTTGGGATAACACTCTTGACGTTCGTGTTGACACTCTACCTGAGTGTGATGATATGGCATGGAAAGTAGCCAAGCACGAATGGCAACCTGACTATGCGTATGTTTGTGATATCGCTATGACAGAATCAGGGCCAAAGATAATTGAGCTTAACGCTTTCTCATCGTCTGGTCTTTATGCGTGTGATACTAATAAGATTGTCAAAGCTATATCAGATATGGCATGGAAAGAATGTAATGGTGATCAAGACTAATGAGTGTATTTAATGCGTTGAACCGTAATGATCATGGTATTGATCACTCTGTCAAAGCGATGAATGAAAATATCAAAAATCTAATCGAAGAAACTGTCAAGACTTCTTTGGTTGAACATTCATCATCTTTTATTGACATTAAGATGAACGATGAAACTGTTATTTCTATTCCAGTGGAGTTCTGTGAAAAGTTTGCCGAGTTGGTCGTCAAGGAATGTCTTGATATTATAGACGATGAGCGGCATAATACAGATGTTTTGCTTTCATATCCAAGGGAGAACTCGGGTGTGTTCAATGCAATTCAGAATATTAAAGACCATTTTGGAGTTGAGTGATGATTTTCACATTGATTGATGATTACATTGCTGGTAACTTATCTGAATCTGATTTCCTTAATGATATTAATGTTTATTTGGAGAATAAGTGATGTATACATTTAGTAATTTTGATCGAGCTTTATACGCTCTTCATATATGCCGTAAGATTGTGGGTTCTGGTTGTTATATAACTAATGAACATGGTGATTGGTCTGTTATTATCTCTAATATGGAGGCAGCGTGATGATTGGAAAGCTCGTGCAAAGAAATTAATTAAAGGATAATAATATGCAGTATATTAAGAAGCCTATTCCCGTTGATGCTTGGCAGATTGATCTTCTCGAATTTAGATTTGGTGGAGAATACCCTGAATGGGTTGAAGAGGCTCGACGTAATCATCATATTGGACGTTCTTTTGATAACAACTCTCTTATCATTAATACATTAGAAGGTGAGATGCGGGCTTCTGAAGGTGATTACCTGATTAAAGGACCAAAGGGAGATTATTGGTTTAATAAGAAATATATTTTTGAAGAGTTGTATGAACCTGTAGAGGAAGAAATTATGATTAATAAAGCAGTTAAAAATTTTTTTAAACGTGATAAAGAAAATAAGAAGATTGAAGAAACCCGCAAACCATCAGTCATTTCATCATCGTCTGATGGTTACACTCTTGGATATGTGCCAAATAGTATAACTTGGTCAGATTTCAATTCGCCTTTTGTTAATGAAACATATTCTGGACATGGTGGATCGAGTGGTGGAGGTGGTGCTTCAGCATCTTATGAATCTTCTAGTTATTCATCTTCATCTTATGAATCTTCTAGTTATTCATCTTCTTCAGATTCTTCCAGTTCCAGCAGTTCTGATTCTAGTAGCAGTAGCAGTGGAGACTGAAAAAAAACAGTTGACATGATAATGTATATATAGTATGGTAATTATATTGTAATTGAAAAAGGAGAAATATAATGAGAACTTTTGATCGTATGGCTGCACAGGGTGACTTCATCATTCGTCGTATTAAGGAAATTCCTAAGAATGTTGAAGCTATTGTTCCTGAAAATGGTAAGTTTGTAGTGGCACATTCTGAAACTGGTCATAACCATGTTATGGAACGTACTCATGTTTCTGCATTTAAAGAAGCTGGTACTAAGGACGTTGACCTCTACAAGATGTTCCTTGTGGTAGAGGAACCCACTGAAATCGTTCATCTTCGTTCGCATGATACTCATGAAACGATTCTTGTTCCGACTGGTTTCTTCGAAGTTCGTCGTCAGAGGGAATATGTACCAGATGGTTTTAGGAGAGCCGCAGATTAATTAAAGGCGGCGGTGTAAAATCCGCCGTTTTTCTTTTGAGGGGTTGGTGATGATTTCTATCAAACTACAAATAAAAAGATTTCCGTACGACATTTTTGATAAGTCTATTACAAACTCTGTTATTCGCCGTGTGAATAGACAAATATGTTATCAAATTCCAGATTGTAATTCACACATTTTTAATAGAGTTAGGGAATTGACATGATTTCTGTTAGACGTAAAGTCACTAAAGTTGAAGTTGGAACTTGGAACAAATTATATTTTTTGATTAAGATGAATGTTAGGCATAGAGTTATTTGGAAAATTAAACGAGCTATAGAATTTGAGTTTATGGAAACCTTAAAAAATAAAATTAAGGAACAATTGTAAAAGATATTTGATTGGAAGATCGTTTATTAAGTTGAATAATCTCACAGTTTCACGAAATTGTAATTCACACATTTTTAATAGAGTTAGGGAATTGGTATGATTTCTGTTAAATGTAAAGTCACTAAATTAGAAGTAGAAGTATATCGTGTTGTTGAAAAATATGTCGATAGATGGCAAATTCGTAGGGTCAACATAAAAATGTGTCGTTACATTCTGTTGGATAACAGAGTTGGTAATCTACTTAAACATCACATCAGGACAAATTATAAAGAGAGTTAGTGATGAAATCTGTTAATATACAAATTATTAACAAAGTTGAACTTGGAACTTGGAACAAATTATATTTTTTGACTAATATGAATGTTAGGCTAAGAGTTCTTTCGAAAATTGAACGAAAGTTAGTATTTGAGTTTATGGAAACCTTAAAAAATAAAATTAAGGAACAATTGTAATGAAAAGTATTAAAAAAAATATTAACATTTTGAAACATAAAATGTCATCTGTGATTTCAAATCTTGATGGGGAACGAAGTATTCGAAAAAATACACAATATAAAATACACCTTTTAAGTATGAGTACACTAATCTTTCATATTGCAGTTACAAGGTTCCGCAAATGAAAAGAGTTAATCATTGTATATTGCATTATTGAGTAATGGATGCTTTTATTGCAGCACAAGAAAAAGTTATTACTCTAAAGTGGCGACAAACATCGGTGGACCGATTGGTAATATCATTCCAAGAATAACTTCAATTATCATGTATTCAATACATCGTCGTGGAGATAATAACAAATGACACCTGTATGGCTTAAAGTTTGGGATGATTGTATCAATAATCTTTTATTTCGTAATAATTTTAGTGGAAAAGTTGTATCAGAAGATATGTACAATGATATTAATCGAAATGTTCAATTCATCGTTGATGATAACACTCGGGATGTTTTTGAAACTATTATCGATATTGTAGATGAAATTGTGGAATAAAAATCTAAATGCATCGCAACAAAATTGAAAAATAATGGTTGACTTTCGCTCACATCAAGGATATAATATTTATCTTAAAATCAAAGGAGACTATAAATAATGGCTAAAATTGAAAAACTCACCCCTGCACAGGAAGCTAAGTTCCCCGAATATGTTGATCGTTGGACCAAGATTGGTCTGGCTACTGGCGAAGTTGATCTTCCCAAGGCTAAGGCTGCTGTTTGTCTAGCCTACGAAAAGGCTGGTCTTCCGCATCCGACTCGTTTCTTCGTTGCAAAGAGTCCCATTGATGCTATTCGTATCATCAAGGAACTGGAACCTGAGTTCACCGAGTCGGAGATTTTCTCTGATATGGTTTTCGGTTGTCAGGATGCTTCGTGGCTCTCTTTCTACCAGTTCTTCCGTGATGAGGTTGGTATCGAAGAATGTCATCAGCTTGATGGTCTGATCGAACTTGCCAATCATACTGGTTGGTTGTCGATGTATGACGACACCGTAGTGTTTCAGGATCGTCCTGAGATTATCAAGATGGATGAACAAAATCGTCTTCATTGTGAAAATGGTCCTGCTATTCGTTTCCGTGATGGCTTCAGCATCTATGCGTGGCATGGCACTACCGTTCCTGATGAGTGGATTGCGGATAAGTCTTCGTTGACGCCGAAAATTGCATTGACTTGGGAAAATATTGAACAGAGGCGTTGCGCCGCCGAAATCCTTGGGTGGGCAAAGGTGTTGAAAGAACTGAATGCAGTCGTTATTGATGAAGACGGCGATCCTATGATCGGAACGCTGGTCGAGGTTGATATTCCTGATATTGGTAAGGAACGATTTTTGAAAGTTCTTTGTGGAACTGGTAGGGAATTTGCTATTCCCGTTCCGCCTGACATGAAAACCGCCATTCAAGCCAACGGATGGACTTTCGATTTGACCCCTGAAGATATGCTTAATCTTGAGGTTCGCACTTGAACATGATGGGGGGGGGATAAACCCCTCCCTTTTTATTATTAGGATATGTGATGAAATCGGTTAAAAATCAAGTCTACAGTGAAGTCAAAGTTCAAGTATGGAACCAAGTCTATGATCAAGTCGATACTCAAATCCGCAAACAAGTTAGTAATCAAGTTTGGGATCGAATTAGTAATCAAATCTGGGTTCAAGTCAAAAAACAAGTTTGGTATCAAGTTTGGGATCGACTAAAATGAAATCCGTTGAAATTAGAGTCTACTATAGAATTTATGATCAAGTATCAAATAGAGTTCGGAATTATGATCAATTCTGGACTCAAATAAGAGATCGAGTTTGGAATCCAGTTAAGGTTCAAGTTAAAGATAAGATTATGGAACAAGTTATTGAAAACAGTCGGACATAATGTTAAAACACAAGTATGGTGTCGAGTTAACTCCCAAGTTGGATTTCAAATAAGAAATAAAGTGGAAGATCAATTATATACACAAACTATGTATCGGGTTTTGATTTTAATAAGGAATAAGAGTTATGAAATCTGTAAAGAAACCAGTATACAATCAATTTACTAATTGTTTTAATTATCAAGTTCGGTATAAAGTCGATGGCCAAGTTTGGGTAAAAGTTTGGGTAAAAGTTAGGGATCAAATGGGGAATAAAGTCTGGAGTCAAAACACGGATCATGTGTGGATAAAAGTCAGGAATCAACTAAAATGAAATCTGTTAAAAATAAAGTTTGGGAAACTCCCTCATACCGAAATATTAACGTTAAACAACAAACTATCGTATATAATAATTTTCTATTAATTAATAGGATATTTGATCTTTTATGGAGATATGTTAATAATAAAATTTGGATTAAAATGAGGGATAAGATATGAAATCTGTTAAGAAACAAATTTTCGATAAAGTTTGGGTTTATGTTCACAAACATATCCAATACCAAGTCGAGAGTCAAATTTGGAATCAAGTACGGTACCAAGTTTGGGTGCAAGATGTTGCTCGAAACGCAAATCAAACCAAAATTCAAACCGAAAAACAAGTTTGAAAACAAGTCAGGATCAAATATAAAATTAAAATCGATGAAACCCGTTATGAATCAAGTATATATTAAAATTTGGGATAAAACATATTATCAAATTTTACATAAAATATCTAAAAAAGATATTGATAAACTTTATGGTTTATCAAGAGAAATGAATGAAATTAAATTTGATATTTTTTATAAATCAAAAAGAGTATATATTAAATAATGATTTAAATATCATCTGTTATTTATGAAATTAAAAAAGGTGTTATAATGAAAAAGCTATATATGATTGACATGCTTTCACAGTTTCGTATTCGATATGCTGTGGAGGCTGATTCTATTGACGATGCAGTTCATATGGTATATAATGGTGATCATGAACTGAAAGAATTCAGTCAAACACATTTAGGAATCCTTGACTTTTCTTCAAGGGAAATTACACAAGAAGAATATTTAAAACTTTTTGATGAAGATAATGAGTATTTGTCCAATTGGACAACTGAACAGAAATTAAAACAAATTAATAAAGGAAAACCGAAATCTGAAGAGCATAAAAATAAAATAAAAGAATCAAAAAGAAGGAATAAATAATGTATGTTATTAAAAGAGATGGATCAAAACAACCATTAGATTTAGATCGTTTTCATAAAGTAGTAAAATGGGCTTGTGAAGGGATCAACAATGTTTCTGAATCTGAAATTGAGATTAAGTCCCATATTCAATTTTATAATGGTATTAAGACTTCTGATATTCAGGAGACATTGATTAAAGCGGCGGCTGATCTTATTTCAGAAGAAAATCCGGGTTATCAATATGTTGCTGGGCGATTGGTTAATTATCATCTTAGAAAACAAGTTTATGGTTCATATAATATTCCTACTCTATATGATCACGTTACAACTGTCATTAATGCGGGTTATTATGACGGGGAAATTCTTAATTACTATTCCCCTGCTGATTTTGTTAATCTTCAGTCCTATATCAATCATGATAGGGATTATAAAATTGCCTATGTAGGTATGGAACAATTTCGTGGTAAATATTTGATTAAAAATCGTGTAAATAATCATATCTATGAAACACCACAAATGGTTTATATGCTTATTGCAATGGTTTTATTTAGAAACTATAAAGAAGATCGTTTGAAGTGGGTAAAGGATTTTTATGATGCAACATCTAATTTTGAAATTTCGTTACCAACTCCTATCATGGCGGGTCTTCGTAGTCCTCAAAAGCAGTTCAGTTCGTGTGTTCTTATCGAAACTGATGACTCGATTGACTCGATCAATGCTACAGCTTCTTCTATTGTCAAGTACGTTTCTCAGAAAGCTGGTATTGGAATCGGTGCTGGTCGTATTCGTGCTATTAATTCTCCTATTCGTAATGGTGATACTTCGCATACTGGTGTTATTCCATTCTATAAATACTTTCAATCAGCGGTTAAGTCTTGTTCTCAAGGGGGTGTCAGAGGCGGTGCAGCAACTCTTTATTATCCTATCTGGCATTTGGAAATAGAAGACCTTCTGGTACTTAAGAATAATAAGGGAACTGAAGATAATCGTATTCGTCATCTAGATTATGGTGTTCAGTTTAATAAAGTTATGTATGAACGTCTATTGTCTGGTGGTAACATTACTCTTTTCAGCCCTAATGATGTTCCTGATTTGTATGATAGCTTCTTCACGAATGTGGATAAGTTCAGAAATCTTTATGAAAAGTATGAGCGTTCTTCAAAAATTAGAAAAAAATCAATTTCAGCTATTGAAATCTTTTCTGCTTTTATGCAAGAAAGAAAAGACACTGGTAGAATTTATCTAATGAATGTAGATCATGCTAATGATCATGGTTCTTTCATTAAAGAAATGGCTCCTATTCGTCAGTCTAATCTTTGTGCTGAAATTAATCTACCAACTAAACCTTTAAATGATATTAATGATGGTAAACCAATAAAGAAAAACATTAAAATGACTAAGGCTGATTATGAAAAATATTTGATTTGGCGTAAAAATAACCCAAATACTTATCTCCCCAATTCATAGCGGATATAAATAGTTGTGAGAAGGAGACACAACTATGATTACACTTTACGTTAAAACTCATAAAGTTACAGGATTAAAATATCTCGGTAAAACAGAAAGAGACCCATATACATACTCTGGTTCTGGTATTAGATGGAAACGTGAATTAAACAAGTATGGTAATGATGTTGAAACTGAGATATTATTTCAATCTGAAAGCTTTGAAGATATTAAAGAAAAAGGATTATACTATTCTAATTTATGGAATATAGTCGAATCTAATGAGTGGGCTAACTTTATAGAAGAGAATGGTTCTGGTGGAGATACTTCAAAGTTTCATGATTACAAAGCAATTTCTGAAAAAATGAAAGGTGTTCCCAGACCTAGAACAAAAGAACATCAAGATGCTTTGACGAAGGCTTTGAAAGGTCAAAGGGCTTGGAATAAAGGATTAAAAACTGGGCCTGTTAGTGAAGAAACAAAAAAGAAACATACATTAGCTAGAACAGGTAAAAAGCGTGGAAAATACACTCTACATAAAGAGCCACATGGGTTTGGACACCTTCAAGGTAAAAAAGCTTGTTGCCTATGCTGTCGTAGAGAATTTGATCTAGGCAATTTAGCAAAACATTTAAGGAAAAAAGAGAATGAATCTACCATTTAATTTTGAAGTTGTAACAGAGATAGGAAATGACGATGATGAATATGTTTATGTTCTTGGAGAAGAGTTTGAATCTGAAGATGAATCAGAAATTAGCCTCTGCACGCTTTCGGCGATAAACTGGGGTAAGGTTCGTGATCCTGCCGATTTTGAGCGTCCTTGCACTCTTGTTGTGCGTGCTCTTGATGAGTTGCTTGATTATCAAGACTATCCTGTTCTGGCGGCCAAAAAATCCACTATGGACAGACGCCCTCTTGGTATTGGTATCATTAACTTCGCTTATTGGTTGGCTCGCAATGATCTTACTTATCAACATATAGATCGTGATGGTTTAAATAAAATTCATGCTTATGTTGAAGGTTGGTCATATTATCTAATCAAAGCATCAATTGATCTAGCTAAGGAAAAAGGTGCTTGTCCTAAGAGTGGAGAAACTAAGTATGGACAAGGTATTTTTCCGATTGATACATATAAGAAAGAAGTTGATGAAATTGCTTCTTCATCTTATCGTTTTAATTGGGAAACCTTACGTAGTGATGCTAAAACTTATGGTATCCGTAATTCAACTCTTATGGCACTTATGCCATCTGAAACATCTGCCCAGATTTCAAATGCTACAAATGGAATTGAACCTCCACGATCTTTAGTTTCAATTAAACAAAGTAAAGATGGTGTTCTTAAACAAGTAGTTCCCGAAGTTCGAAAACTCAAGAAGAAATACGATCTTCTTTGGGATCAGAAATCGCCCGAAGGTTATATTAAAATCGTATCAGTTCTTCAAAAGTTTATTGATCAAGGAATTTCTGTCAATACTTCTTATAACCCGAAGTTCTATGAAGAGGAAAAAATTCCTATGAGTGTCATGCTTAGTCATTTACTTCTTGCGTATAAATGGGGAATAAAACAACTATATTACTTTAACACCCTAGATGGAGCAGGAGAATATGAGTCAACTAATCCAACAATGGATCAATTAGCTCCAAGTCAAATTGATAATGAACACTGTGATAGTTGTACTATTTAATACTCCTTAAAACAGTTATATTATATATAGTATAGCTGTTTAATATAGGAGATAAAAAATGGTAGGATTTGTTTATATTTGGACTAATAAAATAAACAACAAACAATATATTGGAAGCCATATTGGAACTGAGAATGATAATTATCTTGGTTCTGGTAAGGCTTTCAATAGAGCGATAAAAAAATATGGTATAGATAACTTTGAAAGAACTATACTAGAATTTGTTGAAGATAATAATGTTCTAAGAGAAAGAGAACAATATTATATAGATATTAATGATGCTGCTAATAATAAAATGTTTTATAATATGAAATCTAAAGTAGGCGGCGGATTTGAACATATAAACAATGCTCTAAATCATAAACAAGCAAATATTGATAGATTAAAAACAAGATGGAAAGAAAAACCTCATCCTAGAGGTATGTTAGGAAAAAAACATACAAAAGAAAATATGGAAAAAACTAAAGCCGGTTGGAAAAATTGGGCGAAAAAAAACTTATTAAGACCAGTAGAAAAATATACAATAGATGATTTATTTTTAGAAGAATATGAATCTATATCTATTGCAGCAAAAAGCGTGAATGGTAATGCATCAAATATAAAATATACAATAGAAGGCAAATTTAAACATGCTTATGGATACAAATGGAAATACAAAGGTTGACTTTATTACCTTGACTAATGAAGAAATTTGGGATAAGATTTATTATGGTACATACACTTTGGTCCATCTAAAGGAAACGATGAAACCAAAGCTGTATGATAACGATAATAAGAAACTTATTGATGTTCCAGATGGTTATCTTGAATATGATCAGAAGAGATATTATAGGAATATCTAATGATTGAAATCCACGGCTTTGTCATTGTTCCACCTATTAACAAATGGGATGAACTATATAAAGATAAAATTTGGATAGATTCATCTTCTCATACTTTTGGAAAAACAGAAGTACAAGCATGGAGAAGATTTATCGGTCCTATTGAATATGGTTCTATTTCATTTGAAGATAGAATATATCATTGGTTTAGTCGTGGATATAAACTTAAAAAAGCAAAATTGGAAATATATGAGGAATAAATATGAGTGTATTTAATGTGTTAAACCGTAATGATCATACAAAGGCGAAAATGTTCTTTGATGATTCTGTTACTATTGCAAGATATGATAAGCAAAAATATCCATTTCTTGAAAAGCTAACTGAAAAACAACTTGGTTTCTTTTGGCGACCAGAGGAAGTAGATGTATATCGTGACTCTAAGGATTTTAAAGCTCTTACTGTTCATGAACAGCATATTTTCACTTCTAATCTCAAACGTCAAATTCTTTTAGATTCTGTTCAAGGTCGTGCGCCAACTGCGGCGTTTGGTCCTATTTGTTCGTTACCTGAATTAGAAACATGGATTCAGACTTGGACGTTTAATGAAACTATTCATTCACGTTCATATACTCATATTATTAGAAATGTTTATTCTGATCCATCAGTAGTTTTTGATGAGATGATGGATATTATTGAAATTGTCGATTGCGCTAAAGATATTTCTAAGTATTATGATGAATTGATTTATTTTAATAATGTGATGATTGCTATTCCAAAAACCTATGAAGAATCACCTATAGGACAATACAATCACAAAAAAACACTTTGGTTTGCACTTAACTCTGTAAATGTTCTTGAAGGTATTCGATTCTATGTTTCATTTGCATGTTCTTGGGCATTTGCTGAATTGAAAAAGATGGAAGGTAATGCCAAGATCATCAAATTAATTGCTCGTGATGAAAATTTGCATCTTGCTGGTACTCAACAAATTCTTAAATTTCTTCCTAATGATGACCCGGATTTTATTAAAATCCGTGAAGAAACCAAAGATGAATGTGTAAATATGTTTGTTTCTGCTGTTGAACAGGAAAAGACATGGGCTAAGTATTTGTTTAAAGATGGATCGATGATTGGTCTTAATGAAACATTATTGATTGATTATATTGAATGGATTGCCAATAAGCGAATGTCTGCTATTGGTCTTCCCACTATATATAAAGGTGGTTCTAATCCACTTCCTTGGACACAGAAATGGATTTCTGGTGCAGAAGTTCAGGTGGCTCCACAGCAAGTAGAATTATCTAGCTATATTATTGGTGGAGTTAAAAGAGATGTAACTGAAGATACTTTCAATGGATTTTCTCTTTGATTTGGCACATTCCAAAGGTATATAACAATATTGGGTTTGATGTTACTTTAATGTCAGACCCCGACCTTTTACCTTATTATTGTGAATATAATTGCGATTCTTATATTACTAGATTTGGTGGAAAAAAGGTAGAAGGTGTATATGTACTTAAACATAACACACTGGAACTATATCAATTAATCCGTCATTTTATAATATTCGATGGAAGAGATTATATTGATGTAACACCATTTGATGATTATAGGGATACAAATTATTTTATTCCTATAAAAATAAATACACATAACTTATTTGTTAAGTCTCTTGATTGTATAAATATTAAAGAAAAACAGGAGACTGGGAATATGTTTTATATATATTGTTATGTTGATCCAACAACAGATTTACCCTTTTATGTAGGTAAAGGAACGCAAAAAAGAGCATACACTCACATGTATCAACCGAGAGCTTCTTATAAAAATAAAAACAAAACTAGATTTCAAAATAAACTTGAAAAAATGAAAGTCGATAATATTGAACCTAAAATAATATTTTTAGCTCAAAATATTCAAGATGAAAATATTGCTTATGAAATTGAAGAATCATATATAAAACAATATGGACGTAAAGGATATGATGAAAACGGCATTCTTTTAAATACATGTGAAGGATCAAGACCACCAAACCATAAAGGAAGAACATATAAAGAAATTTATGGTGAAAAATGGGAAGAACAAATAGAAAAAAGAAGAAACCTTCAAAAAGAACGTGGTGGTTATGGTCCAAAAAAACATTCTGAAGAATCTAAAAGAAAAACTAGTTTAAAAGTTAGTGGTAAAAATAACCCAACATTCTCAGGAATAACTGAAGAATATTTAATAGAGGTTGGAAAACAGTTTTGTTTTCATTTTAAAAATGAAATATCGGCAAAAAAATGGAAATGGTGGTGTAAAAAAAATCAAATACCTACTTTTAGAAAAACTTTTAGATTTGGTGGTAAAGATTTATTAAAATTATTTGAAGAAATGTTTGATGCTAAAATTAAATATGATTCTGTGTTATGGTTTCATAATCCTAATACAAAGAAAACATGGCGTTGTTTAGATTGGGAATTGGAATATATTTCACCACCGTATGGATATATACGTGGTAGAGGAATTAATACTTTTAAAGGAAATAACGATAATGTCAGATAAGAAAATTGTTTGTCAATCATGTGAAGCAGAATTTTCTATTCATCATGATGAAATTGCAAACCCAGAATTTTGTCCATTCTGTGGTGAACTTTTACCTGATCTTCGTGACAGTCTTGATGAAGAATGGGATAACGAAGACGAAGGTTGTTGATTGGAAATTTCTTGTATAAATATTAATTTTATACAGGAAATTATATCTAATGTTAGATAAATATGAAAACCCTTGGATGTATAATGGTGTAGAATTTAACTCAGATGATATTGATAATTATGTTGGGTTCGTATATCTGATTACCAACACCAAAAATGATAGAAAATATATTGGTAAAAAAACTTTTTGGTCTTCTAAAACTAAACAAGTTAATAAAAAGAAAAAAAAGTTTAAAGTTGAATCTGATTGGAAATCTTATTACGGTTCATCAGATTTGTTGTTGACTGATGTAGAAAAGTATGGCATACATACATTCAAGAGAGAAATTTTAAGGCTGTGTAAAACAAAAGGTGAGGCTTCATATTTTGAAGCAAAGGAACAGTTTTTGGTTGATGCAGTGATTGATTCGATGTACTATAACACATGGATTTCAGTGAGAGTACGAAGATCACACTTAAAACTATAATGCCCGTGTAACCCAACAGGTCAGAGGTAGTGGACTTAAAATCCATTCAGTGTCGGTTCGAATCCGACCACGGGTACCAATTCTAAGGAGCTAAATTATGAATGATGTGACTCGTAAACTTGCGTCTGTTCGACGCATTGAAGCAATTGATCCTATCGATGGCGCAGACAACATTGTTTGTGCAACGGTTGACGGATGGAAACTTGTGACACAGAAGACTAACAATTTTCAACCGGGTGATCTTGTCGTTTACTTTGAAATTGATTCGTTTCTTCCAGCAATCGAAAAGTTTGAGTTCCTTCGCAAGTCTTCACTCAAGGTGATGGATAATGTAGAAGGGTTTCGACTGAAGACTATCAAACTTCGTGGTCAGATTTCACAGGGGTTGATTCTTCCTTTGTCCGAATTTTTCGGATTTGACGAACATTATAATTTGTTTTATTGGGATGATCCCGATGACGCATTTGATCCTGCTCGTCATTTCCTTCGTGAAGGTGATGACCTTACTGAAATGCTTGGTGTAAAGAAGTGGGAAGCTCCTTTGCATCCCTCTCTTGCTGGTAAGGCTCGTGGCAACTTTCCTGATTTTATTCAGAAAACTGATCAAGAGCGTATTCAGAATGTATACAAGTATTTTGGTCGTCATAAGGATGTTACTAAGTACGAGGTGACTCTGAAGCTTGATGGTTCTTCAATGACTGTGTATTGTAAATCTGGTTATGTTGGTGTATGCTCTCGTAATCTTGACCTTACAGAAACTGATGATAATGCATTCTGGAAGGTTGCTCGTTCAACTATGTTGGTTGAAGCCCTTGAAGCATATGGTAAAAATATTGCTATTCAGGGTGAATTGATGGGTCCGGGTATTCAAGGCAATCGTGAGAACCTGAAGGAACTTGAACTTTATGTTTTCGATGTTTATGATATTGACAACATGGAGTATGTTGACACTGTAACTAAGCGTAAGGTTCTTGATGATCTTTACCGTCTTGGTGCTGCGTTCAAGAATGTTCCTGTTGTAGATTATATCGGTCTTGATCATTTTGTGAGTGTGGAAGAATTTCTTAACTATGCTGACCGCCCTTCTATTATTCATCCAATTGCTGAAGGCGTAGTATTTAAGAATATGGATGGTAAGCGTCATTCATTTAAGGTTATTAACAATAAGTTTCTTTTGAAGGAGAAAGATTAATGGCACAAAGTAAAATAGGTAGAAAAAGAATTTATCGTGAAGATGGTTCATATTTTTATGAAAGGAAATAAAAATGCATGAAAGAAAAAACCGCCCACGTAAGGGGCGTCGTAAGGTTGGCTCTAAAAAGCGTAGAGCCAGAAACAAGCGTAAGAAGTAATATAACATTTCTTATTATGATAAGGTGGAAAAATGAAATCTTTAATTCATGCTAAAAGTTCTGTGCGTAAGTATGGTGGTGCTGTAGAGGATTATCTTCCTATTCATGAATTTATTGATTCAACCAAGATTGCAATGGCCGATGTTCGTCATCGTGCCATTCTTCACTCTGCATTTGGTATTTTCCTTGCTGAAAAGGTATTTGGGACTTATTTTAAAAATGCTCAGGGGAAGGATGTTTCAGTTCGTGATGTTGCAGAAGATCATGTAATTGAAGACCTTGGTTTCATTCCGTCTATGGAAAACTATCTAAAAAATATGACAGTTCAACCTTGGATGAGTGGAACTATGTGTTCCCGTCGCAAAAATACATATCAAAAACTTAACCGTGATCCTAACAAATCCAATACTATTGAAGAAGTGGAGAATTAATTATGTCGTATGAATCCGTTAAAGCTGTTGTTACTGAATATGGTATTGCCAAGGCTACTTTTCATGATAAAATGAAGAATGCCTTTAATGATATTTTTAAGACATTTTTCAATTTATATCCTGAAATTGAAGCGGTTGCTTGGAATCAATATACACCGTATTTTAATGATGGTGAACCTTGTGTTTTCGGTGTTGGTGATTTATTTGGTCTTTCTAAATCTTCAGATGAAGATTTTGATGTAGATGATATTAGTTCTGCTTATGATCTAGAATATAGAACCTTTCCTTATGATATAAAGCCTTCTGATTTTAAATATGCGAACCGTCATAAGTATCCTTCATATGAAGCTGATATTCAAGCATATGAAAAGTGTGTTGCTGAAAATCCTCGTTATGAAGTGATTTGTGAAGGATGGAAGGAACTTAAGGATATTCTTGCTTCCATTCCAGACGAAATTTATGAAAATGCTTTTGATGATCATGTTACTGTCATTGCAACAAAAAATGGTATTATTACAAAAGAATATGATCACGATTGATAAATAGAAATTATTATTCTAGCAAAGAAGGGGAATTTCATCTTGACTAGGTGAAATTTAAATGGGATAAAAATGTCAAGGGAATTTAACATCGACGAAGTTCGTAATTTCATTGCTAATACTTCAGAAACTACATCAATTTACATTGGCGCAGATTCTGAACGTTATCGTAATAAAAATGATGAGTGGATGGCTGATTATACAGTTGCTATTGTTGTTCATATTGATAGCAATCGTGGATGTAAAGTATTTGGTAAGGTAGATTCAGAACGTGATTATGATAATCGTCATGATCGACCTGTATTGCGTCTTATGAATGAAGTATATCGTGCATCACAGATGTATCTTGATCTTGCTGATGTTATTGGTGATCGCCATGTTGAAGTTCATCTTGACATTAATCCTGATCTAATTCATGGTTCTTCATGTGTTGTTCAACAAGCTATTGGATATGTTCGTGGTGTGTGTAATGTTGTTCCAATGGTTAAGCCTGAAGCTTTTGCTGCCAGTTATTGTGCAGATCGTCTAAAGGAAATCCTTGCCGCTTAAATAGATTAAATCAATAAGAAATAAGCTCTCATAGCACAACGGTAGTGCCCTCTGCTCATAACAGAAGTCGTCTTGGTTCGAATCCGAGTGGGAGCACCATTTTTAAACATAGGAGATATATGATGAATTTTAACAAGGGTTTTATGGATAGGTTTTTCCGTCC
>ERZ1645192.2126-NODE-2126-length-16502-cov-6.643096_pt1 | contig 16502 bp, 12 predicted proteins | sample MGYA00575354_ERZ1645192 | MGnify/ENA primary metagenome ERZ1645192 (study PRJEB40844, sample SAMN11349763) | freshwater sediment metagenome | isolation source: river sediment | host: Sediment | place: India: Faizupur Khadar , New Delhi | collected 2017-02-21 ... | reverse complement strand
TAAAATACTATGCAAATTACCTCATTGGCGTTTGTCTTGCTCACAATTGCCTCAATTATAATTTTTTATTTGATAAAGAGTAAATACCGGGTTGGCTATCTGGCCCTTCTGAGTTCAATTTTTATAGCCAGCTATAGCTATCAAATACTTATTTATGTTTTGTTCTATGCATCTGTGAATTATTTTATTGGCCTTAAGATGCAGGTGGCACAAACAAAAACAACCTTTTTCAGATTGGGCATCGTATTTAACTTACTGCAGCTTTTACTCCTGAGATATTCTTCCTTCGCTATTGATCCTGTCCTGAGTATTTTCAGTGATAATTTAAGCATTTCAAGGTTAAGTGAAATTATTGTTCCTATCGGAATATCATATTTCACGCTGCAGGGCATAGGCTATCTGATTAATATTAAAATGGGTTGGGAAAAACCAGAGAACAGGTTTTTGCCCTTTATGTTATACATTGTCTTTTTCCCAAAATTCCTGTCAGGACCGGTAGAAAGGTCAAATCACTTTCTGCCTCAACTTAAGAAAGATCAGCAGTTTGATGCACGTCAGGTTGAGGAAGGATTGAGAATAGCCCTGTTCGGCTTTTTCAAGAAAATTGCTATCGCTAATCAGATTGCACCCTATGTTATTAATGCATACTCTGATATTGATTCAATGAGCGGGAATTTATTATGGATAATGCTTCTAATAGGGCCGCTCTACATCTATTTTGATTTTTCCGGATATACCGACATCGCTATAGGAATTGCAAGGGCGCTGGGTATCGAGCTTCTTCCTAATTTTAACCGCCCTTTCTTTTCAGAGAACGTTACCACTTTCTGGAAGAGATTTCATATTTCACTTTCATCCTGGTTTAATGATTACGTCTTCAGACAAACAAGCTTCAAATACAGAAAGTGGGGAATTTATGCTTCAATTTTTGCCCTGTTGGTGACCTGGTCATTGTTTGGAATATGGCATGGCGCCGGATGGAATTTCATGGTTCTGGGATTTGTCCAGGCATTGGCGATTATTTACGAATTCACAACCAAAAAATGGAGAATAAAGGCTTTCTCAAATGTCCCGGAACGTATTACAACATGGTTTGGCCGTATCTGTACTTATTTATTCTATGCTGGTTCATTGGTCTTTTTCTATTCACCTAGCCTGGGGGTAGCATTTAAGTACTTCACTAAGTTGGCTGATATTGGTGGACCATTGATGCTGGGTCCGGTCAGCAGGGCACCTTATTCTGTCTTTATTTATATCCCTGTATTACTGATTTTGGAACTGCTCCGGAATGATTACCAGAATACCTATAGTAAACTGGAAACCTATTGGTATCATAATACTGCAAGAAGACAAATGTTAAGATGGACTCTGTATTCCCTGATGATAGTACTGGTTCTCATTGTGGGTCAGAAGGGCGAACAATTTATTTATGTAAATTTCTAATTATGAAGAAATTCGCAATAAAATCATTGCTGTTTGCATTGTATTTTGTAATGTTTTTTGTAATCATAAATGCAATTTACCTCGGATTGCTTGTGAATACTGATGAAGGCTTTAAGAAAAGGCTTCAATCAATCAGATTTGACAATCCGGATTTTGAATTATTGGTATTTGGCACCAGTTTTGCCGAATATGGAATTGATACTGAGCTGCTTACTTCAAAGGGGATAAAGTCATTCAACCTGGCGCTCGGAGGTAATTCTTTGCAGACGTCATATATTCAACTTGAGGAATATATATCCAATTATAGTCATAAGCCAAAATATGTTTTGCTTGTTTTCAATTCATACAGGGAAGCACCTGATAAGGAAAATGTATCTGAGATAGAGCCTCTTGTTGAGACAACCATGAAAGATTATAAATATGGGCTGAAAGATGCTCCGGTACTAAGGTATACATGGCTTGGCACGGAAATGATAAAAAAAGTACTAAGCAGGAAGCACAGGGAAGCAAGGCTGTCTTTTGGCCAGGTAAAGTTTGAAAAATGCACACCTGATCACTCTGAATATAAGAACATCTATTTAAATACACAGGCTATTACTGCCAGTGTTTGGATTAGCAAGATGGCAGAGTTTTGCAAACAGGAGGGAATCGATCTCATGCTTATTGAAATACCGGGTTTTAAGGAAACCCAGAATCTCTCCGAGGTTGGCCCATATGAGCTTCAATTCAGTAACGGAAGCACTGCCAGACTGTATAATTTCAACTCTCGTGAATTCTGCAAAACCTTTGAATCAGATAAAGACTGGATTGGAAACTCACACCTGAATGAGTCTGGGGCTCAAAAATTTACAAGTGAACTTTTCAATGCTATAAAAGGATCAGAATCTGCGCTTAACCAGACTCCTGGGATCGATTAGTATGGTTTTCTTTCTCCGGAAAGCATGGTCGTGTCGCCTTCATTTTCGATAATATCTATAATCCTGTCAAATAGCAATTTAACCACCCTGCTTGCAAAGGCCTTATTAGGATGAGAGTTTTCAGACGAAACAGCATATTCATCCTTGAAATATAATCCTCCCTCGGTTTGCAGTGAATATAAATCCCACAGATAGATATTATCACCAGGCACATCCCATTCATTAGTAACCCAGGTGAAAAAATCTTTTGCTCTCGTGGCAGATTCTTCATTGGTATTGGCTTGTGTCTGAGCAGCACCTGTAAAGAGAATAAATTTTGTGTCAGGAAATTCATGCAGTTTATCCCGAATGGCCAGGTATTGCATTTTATAGTTGGCAATGGTTCTTGTTTCAGAATCAATATCCGCAATCTCCTGGTCTGGTTTAATGTTGCTGACAGGGAAACAATGCTTAAAAGTAATCACCTGATATTCTTTAGTTAGCATTTCAAGAGTAGGCTCTTCCATATAGGGCATATCACCGGCGTTTCTAACCCATATATTATAATAGTCATAAGGGTAATTTTTCCAGCCGTAGGGCTTCTCTTTAGGGAATTCTCTCTCTTCTATAGTAAATTTCGTGTGTTTTTCTTTGTTATAGTCTTTGAAGAGGTCTGGCAGCACGGCATGTCTGTCAAGTACATCGGAAAGCTTTTGACTGAGTTTCCTGATTACTTTATGAGCAAATGGATTATGTCCGCCCCTCCAGAGAACTCCGCCGGTACTATGATGGAGATAAGCTATTTTAACACTTGAGATGTCATCTGTTTTATGACATGAAGCACTAAACAACAAGACCAGAACCACTATTGAAAATTTGTAATACTTATACATAGTATCTGAGAATTAGCATATGAATTGAAACATAAAGGAAAGAGGAATTAACTTAATATGGTAATTCCTCTTTTCTTTTTTCCGATATATTATTGCCATCAAAAATCGTAGAACATGTAGGACAATCCCTCACTGTTTACAAGAGGAGTTGTGTTCTGTTGCCACACTGCCGGGTTTGTGTACCATGGGCAACCATCTGCTTTGAGATTCAGGGTCTGAAGATCTTCCAGGGTGCCAATAAACAAGTAGCTGCAAATTAAAGTTTTGCCCTCATTCAGGGTGACAGTTACATCTCCGTCTTCTACCTGAACTGTACCAATGTGTGTTCCGACACCCGGCCATACCAGGTCGATTTCTGGTGTGGAAGGATAAAAGTTGTACCCCAGGTTGCCACACCAGGCATCAGTAACGAAGGCCTGCATGCCGGTGGTTTCGCAGTAAAGGTTCCTGCTGCCATCATTATAAAGTACTTTAACAGCTAAAATAAGCTGCGGAGGTTCTTTGTAACAGAACGTCACATGGCTTATGCCTTTCCTCTGAAAACCTATAAGCCCTTCATCATGATACGCTCCATCCGGATATGAGTAGACATATGCTCCCCTGCCGGCTTTGACAATAACCTTACATACCGGATATTCCGAAACCCAGTCAAAGGTCTTCCCAGTGCTATTAAGAATGACAATAGAGTTCTCTTCAATAGTTTCATATGAACCATCCATCCCAAATTCTTCATCCCATTCGTCAATCTTAAATGCATAGGCACAATCTCCGCCTGCAGCTGCACATTCAGTTTCTGCATTGCCAGATTTCCAGTTATCAACAATTGTCATAACCCCGGAAGACTTGAGGTTAACATCGATGCCTTCGTCGTTCTTCTGGCATCCTGTTGCGGCTATGAGAATAGCAGCAACAATGAGTGTCATTTTGGCAATTTTTTTCATCTTTAGTTGAATTTGTAATACTATTCCGTTAATTATTGTCTAATGTAAAACAGAAAAGGCAATAAACAGACTCCGATTTGACGAAAAGGCCTGAAAAAATGATAAAGGACAGGAAATAAAGGACAGACGGATCCTTAATATTTTTTGAATTAATATTTTCAGGTTATCTCTCTAACCTTTAAATGTATACCAATCAGACTTTTTTGATTTTCTTGCCTGTGGGGCTTATGGTCAAGTCATCTTTGAGATCATAAACCTGGGGTACTTTAAACAATGCCAGATGCTGGGAACAGTGCTGGATCAGCCTGTCCCTGGTAACTAGACCAACACTGTCTTTACGAACAGTAACAGTGGCTTTAAGCATTTCGCCCTGGATCTCGTCATCTACACCTTCAATTGTGCAATCAATAACTTCAGGTAATGCAAGAATTACTGCTTCTATCTCCTTGGGACTAATTCGTTTGCCTCTTACTTTGATGATTTCTTTTGATCGGGCAGTCAGGTAAATGTAACCGTCCTCATCAACACTGCCCAGGTCGCCTGTATAAAGCCAACCATTTCGGATCGCATTTTTTGTGCCCTCCTCATCGGCAAAATAGCCCATCATTATATTGTCTCCGCGGGCAATAACCTCACCTGTTTCCCCAGGCTTTATTGACTCACCATTCTCGTTTACCACCCTCAGTTCCACATCAGGAATACCTCTTCCCATCGATCCCTTTCTTTTGTCATATACTTCCGGCGGGAGCCAGGAAAGCCTGGCGGTTGCTTCGGTCTGACCGTACATAACTACAAACCTGACATCAGGGTGTGCCTCCCGGAATTCGTCTATGAAAATGGGGGCCAGTTTGCCTCCGGCCTGGGTGACGTATTTCAAATCGGGGAACCGTGTCTGCTTAAATGAGTCGGACTTCCTCAGCAATATCTGAAAGTGACTCGGCACGCCCGCAAATCCGGTACATTTGTAATCCAGGAGGCTCTTTAAAACCCCACCCAAAAATATAAATGCGTTATTGAAGACGATTGATCCGCCAACACGCAGGTGGGTGTGCAGCAGTGATAGCCCGTAACAGTAATAGAAGGGAAGCACCACAAGCATCCTGTCATCGGGAGTAAGTTGCAGGTACTTAACTATTGATGATGTATTGGCAATCAGATTCTTGTGGGAGATCATAACTCCCTTCGGCTTGCCTGTGGAGCCGGATGTGAAGATTATCTCAGCACACTTTTCACGGTCAAAGTTACCGCCGGGAGCCTCAGGGGGCTGCACCTCACTGTTAACAGGAAGAGTGTCAGGAAAAACCATAGGAGAAGAGTTCAGCTCAAGCCTCTTTTCAACTTCACGAGTCAAAAATATAAGACTGGGAGCTGTAAGATCATGAATATACCTGTAGTTTTCCTTCTCGATACCCGGATCAAGAGGAATGCAGATGTTGCCTGACTTGATTATCGCCAGATACGTCCTCAGGAAGAACAGGTTATTGTGAGACAACAGTATTATATGCTTCTCAGTTCCGACCTGTTTGTTGATCCATCTCGCAATATGGAAGGCCGAGGCATAGAGATCTCTGTGACTTATCTCCTCCTTCCCGACAAGGAAAGGTTTTTCCAGTTGCCAGGTATTCTCGAAGAAGTATTCTGTTGCATTCATGACATTATTTTTATCCGTGAAAATAATCCCTTACCGGAGGCATACGGAGATACTCTGTAGTGTTGCGTTTACGCTCGAAGTTGCGGAAAAGGGCCTCAACACGTTCTGTTGTCTCACCCATTATGACAGCAACCTCGGCCGGAGGATAGCCGTTCTCGAATCCGTACCAGAACCTGTCCATCAGATGGAATGGCAGCTGGTAGAAGAACTCCTCCTGTGTCTGCTCTGCAGAGTATGTATCAGTTGTCGGTGTACGCTCAATAATACCTTTGGGTACACCCAGGAACTCAGCAAGCTGGTACACCTGTGTCTTATACAGGTTGCCTATTGGCATAACATCGCCCGCGCCGTCACCGTACTTGACAAAGAATCCCTGTTCCTGCTCATGCTTATTGGGTGTGCCAATGACTGCATAGTGCAGTCTCTCTGCATGATAATAAAGCATTGACATGCGGGTGCGCTGTTTGAAGTTCGAAGCAGCTACTATCTGCAGATATTCATTTGCGGGTAAAATCTTATCCTTTGCATTTCCGGCGGGGTCAATAACGGTCAGGTAAAAGATGGGAGGGATGTTTGTAAAGAGGCCGCTCTGCCTTATCCCGATCTTCATCTTCCAGGTTTTCGGCTCATACTCGGGGAAAACACGCCTCACTGCCTCATCACGCCTCTCGTAGCAACCGAATCCCGACAGAGCTCCAGTGATTTCCTCCTTAATGGCTTTCACGCCGAATCGTGCCGCAAGCTCACGGGCAAGGAGCTCACTGTCAGGACTGGAGTCCTTTTCCGGCAGCATTATGCCCAGGACCTTTTCAGGCCCGAATGCTTTTGCTGCCAGCGCCAGGCATACTGAGGAGTCTATCCCGCCGCTTATGCCCACAACTGCACCATGCCTTTTAAATCGCTGCAGGACGTCTGCCCGGAGCTGTTCAACTATATTATGTACTACATTTTCGACATTTTCAAGCAGGATAATGTCTTTCGAGAATGGTTTTTTTGCTGGCATAATGCTTTTTTTATCTTAGGCCTCTCCGTCCTGACCATTGCCATCCTGTACGTGATGCCACAGGAGGTCCCGGCGGCAGAGGAGTAGCCTGTTATTTATTTTCCTCTACTATCTTCAGGTTCCTCAGAGGTCCGTTCCGGAACTCCGAATTATTATTTTCAATAAACTGGTGATGAACCAGGTGTGTTGATATCACGGCGGCAATTACCATATTGTCCATCTCCGATGCTGTGCCTGTTTTCTCTACCTTCGCCAGCAAAGCTGAAATTGACTCGTGGCTGAAGATTCCCGTGAGCCGGGTCATCTTTTCTGAGAGCATCTCATCCACATAGTCCGGCCTCTCCTTGCCCAGGAAGACACTGCTTATCGGAGCACGGTAAGGTTGCTTCGGTCTCCTGACAATACTTTCAGGGATCCTTCCGGTCATCAGCTTCTTCAGCAAGTATTTTTCATTCAATCCGTTAAGCTTAAGATTATCCGGAAGGGATGAGCAGTATTCTATTACCCGGTAATCGAGGAACGGATACCGACCCTCCACCGAATTGGCCATTGCCATACGGTCACCCTGTGATGAAAGAAGGTATCCTGACATAAATACAGTGGTTTCGAGCCATTGTGCTCTTGCCAGCGGAGACCATTCCATGAAAGATTCCGGCAATCGGCCGGTAAGATCGGACAAAGGATCATAACCGTTGACTGATTCCCTGATTTGATCGGAGAAGTGCTTCTTGATATGGTTGGAATTATTCCATCTCAACAGGTGTGAATAAAGAGGATTCGCTGTATCCTCAAGCTTATATCCGAAGAACATCTTCAGGATATTGGGGCTGGCGTTGCGAAGGTGCGGGATGTCAGGGTAGATCCTTTTAAGGAGTGTCGGCCTCAGTGATGATGAAGGCTGCGAGGCCCAGAATCTCCTGATTATAGCCTCCCTGAAAATATCATAGCCAGCCAGTATTTCATCTGAACCTTCACCGGTTATAACAACCTTGATATTGTTATCCCTTACCAGACCGGAAAGGATCATCATCGGAGTGGGAGCGGTGCGTGTCAGCGGAGTCTCTGAGTGCCATACAACCCGCGGAAATGTTTCAGCGATCTCTCTGGATGTGCAGCTGATTGCCCTGTGGTTTGTATTGAGGTACCTGACCGCCTCCTCCTGGTATTTGCTTTCATCAAAGTCCTTTTCTTCAAATCCAATTGAGAAGGTATTAAGAACTCCTGGTTCAATATCCTTTATATATGCAACTGTAGTACTTGAGTCGATTCCCCCGCTGAGGTACGCTGCTACTTCAACGTCAGCCCGCAGGCGTATTCGCACTGCATTGGCAAACAGTTCATTGAAACTGTTTAAGGCATCCTCCAAGGATAGAGAGGAGCTTCTGTGGTTAAATGTAAGGTCCCAGAATTTCTTGATAATAAGACCATTACGGCTGAATATCATGAAATGGCCCGGCGAGAGTTCGCTAATATCCTTAAATGCGGTGGCCGGAGTAATTGCAGTCCAGAAGGTATAGATCTGAGCCAGGTTTTCAGGACTGAGTTCACGCCGGACCTCACTGTTCCGGAAAAGGGCCTTTATTTCCGAGGCAAAGTAAAGTACGCCATTTGATATTGTGTAGAACAGGGGACGTATACCTACCCGGTCTCTTGCAATGAAGAGTTTCTCCTCCCGGTTGTCCCATATGGCTACCGCGAATTGTCCGTTAAGCAGGCTCAGGCACTTTTCCCCGTACAGAGCGAAGAGGTTGACCAAAACCTCTGTATCCGACTGGGTTTTGAGTCTTACACCCTTGGCCTCGAGATCTTCACGCAGCTCGATATAATTGAATATCTCGCCATTGAATACTATCCAGTATCTGCCAGTAACGTCAGTAAGAGGTTGCTGTCCGGTTGCCAGGTCAATAATGCTCAGCCTGACATTGCCTATGGAGGCAACAGCGGAATGATAGATGCCACTTTCGTCCGGGCCGCGGTAACTGAAAGAGCGTAGCATCTCCTCTACTGCAGGAATGCCGCAGGACTTTCCTCCGTAATCTATTATCCCTGCTACCCCGCACATATTTTAAGCTGCTGCCTTCCTTTGAATGAACTCAGTTATCGCATTGATAGACTCGAAGTTCTCCTCGATAAGGTCAGAGTCAACCGTTTTAATGCCAAACTCCTCCTCAAGAAAAGTAATCAGCATTATAAATCCCATTGAATCAAAAAAACCTTCCTTGAAGATAAGTGATTCATTCCTGATCTTGTTTGCATCAGCATGGGAGGTCTGAACAATATAGTTCTTGAGTTTCTCCTGGATTGTTGCTAAATCTGTTGTCATGGATAAAAGAATGATTTTAATTATTTAAGCAGAAATTGTCCTGTTTTATTGCTTGTAATAGTTGTCATAACGCCCATACCTGCTTTTCTTCAGGTTCAGGTCATTAAAGACGATGTCATAGTTGTTTATGCTGTTGGCCTGGAAAAGGTTCAGAACATCAGTGAATACATCCTTGCGGGTGTATTCATTCCTGCAGACCAGCAGAATAAATGAAGCATATTTCACCATCAGGCTGGCATCTGCCACCAAACCTGCAGGTGTCGAGTCAATGATAACATAGTCAAACTTTTCCTTGAGTTCCTCGATGAGTTCATCCAGTACGCCTGATTCAATGAGCTCTGAAGAGTTCGGAAGAATGGGACCGGCAGGGATGAACCAGAGGTTGTCTATATCAGTTTTTCGCAGAATCTCCTTGCTTGAAACATTTTTGACCATGTAGTTAGACAGTCCTACGGAGTTGACTATTTTTAGTTTTTCATGAAGCGTAGGTCTGCGGAGGTCACAGTCGAGCAGCACGGTCTTATGACCTACTGAGGCAATTGATGCAGCCAGGTTGCTTGACACGAAGCTCTTTCCGTCCTGTGGCTGAGATGAAGTAATCATAAGGACCTTGTGCGGTTCAGACCTGAACTTCAGGAAGAGACTGCTTCGAAGGTTACGGAATGATTCTGCTATGGAGGAACCCGGGTAGTCCTTAACAACCGACTCAGATTTGTAATAATTTTTATAGATCAGGTTCATTACCGGCTGACCGATGATTCGCTCCACATCCCTTACAGAGGTGATCTTTTCGTTAAAGAAGTTGCGAAGAATTATGTAGAGAGTAGGAATCATGAAAGCCATGAACAGGGCAATTATCCAGTTGAGGCTGCTGCGCGGTGCAATTATCGAGGCGGTAATGTCCCTGGCCGGTTCAAGTATTTCGTAGTCGGGATAGTTCGACGCCATGGCAATTGCAGCTTCAGCTTTCTTTTCAAGCAGGAATGTATAAATCTGGTCAGTCAGATTAAACTGTCTCTGCATACTGACCATGTTGAGTTCTGTACGGGGCAGCCTTGATATTTCTCCGGATAATTTGCTCTCCCGGTAATCAAGCTCATTCTGTGTCAGGTTCAGGGTATTCAGGTTGTTTTTGACATTCTCAATTATAGCTTGCTTCTGAAGTTTGATCTTGTTTTCAATCTGGCCCAGGAAAAGGTTCTTCTCTGCGTTGTTGCTGAGAATTGTTGCCCGCTGTGAATTCAGTGTCAGTAATTCCAGAACCAGGGAGTTCATGATCGGGTCAACCACATTGGCGGCTGAGGGGGGCGACAGGCTTGACATGTCCTGGTTCTTTTCCATGTAATCCAGGACGTAATTGTAATATCTTTCCTGAACCTGCAGTGTGGTTCGTTCGTTTTCTATTTCACGCATCGCTTCCAATGCCTGCTGTCCCTGGTAACTTAGGTCTGTTACCTGGTGGGCTGACCGGTAGTCGCGCAGTTTCGATTCGGAAATTGAAAGTGAATCAGAAATCTCCGAGATCTGCGAGTCGATGAAGTCAATTGTATTGCGCGCAATTTTGTTTTTCTTCGAAAGATTATCATCGAGGTAGGCTTGTATGAAGTTGTTCAGGAAATCGATCGTTAGCCTCCTGTTTTCACCGGTGAAAAGCAGATTGATTAATGATGATCTGATACTTACAGGCTCTACCTTAAGTCTTTTCAGGTATGATTTTGTAAGCTGATCGAGGTGATAAAACTCGAAAAAGAAATCTGTCTCCTTTGCCTGAAGAGGACTGTATAATTCCTTGTTCAGGGCAATCGAGAACTTGTAATTGTACGAAGATATCGTCTCGTTGAAGCGGCAGATAGTATCTATCTTAAAAACATTTTTTTCGCTTACCACCGCATTGTCTATATAGTTGTAATAGGCCACTTCATCTTCCGAGGCAGTCAGCCTGTAGCTCTGATCATCCAGGACGTCGATCTTGAATCTGGCGTTTATCGGCTGGATATGAGATTTATCGATGCTGACCGTGTATGGATTACCAAGATAAACCTGCGTTGGGTTACGGAACAGGCTGTTTTTCCCTGCAAAATATCCTATTTCGAGGTTGAGGTTCTTGATTGTAGTGGCAGCAAGACTGAATGAATTCAGGCTGTTGATATCATTTTCAAGGTTGCGTGATTCGGCAAGAGCCCCGAGGCCGCTGAAAAGATCATTTGATCCGAGAAGGGACGAGCGTTTATCCTCCACCGGGCCTATCACCGAATTTACCTGGTATACAGTTGGGGAGAACTTGTTTACAAGGAATGCTATCAGGAGGCAAATGAAGAAACTGGCAATGTATAAGTATTTGTATGATAAAGCCTCTGTTATAAAATCCTTGATGTTGAAGGCTTCGCTTTGCGAGTCATTTTGATTGTTTGTCATCCGAAGGGTGTAGTTTAGAATCTTAAACCTGCGAAAAGAAGTACTGCAATTGCAGTGGATACCGTAGAAAGAATTGTTGTGTAAGTTATGTTCGAATAGCTTGTTGAAACCGCCTTGAGGGGCTCCACTATAATTACATCGTTGGGCATCACGTAATAATAGGCTTTGTTGGAGATTTTGGAGTCGGAAAGGTTAAGCCTGTAGTGCATCACCTTGCCCTCTTCATTCCGGACCATTATCACCTTCTTGCGGTCACCGTAGCGTGTTATGCCGCCGCCGAGGCCCAGTGCCTCATAGATATTGAGCTTATCCTGTGAGAATGAATAGACTCCCTGCCTCTGGACTTCTCCCATTACAGTCACCTGGTTATCCACATATTTAACTATGATGGAAGTCTGGGGGACGTAATCGCTCAGGGCCGTCTGTATCCTTTCAGCCGCCTGTGCTGTTGTAAGGTTTACAACGTTTATATTTCCTACGAATGGGAAATTGATATTTCCTTCCTCGTCAACCAGGTAACCGATCAGCCCGGCCATGTTGCCATATGAGCCCATTCTGATTTCGTCGGATGTATTGAAGATCTGGTTGGTCTGAAGATCAATGCTCAGAACCCTGACATAGAGTTTGTCAAAAGGTTTGATCAGTTTCTGGGTTCTCGGGTTGACTGTCGGCTGATCAAGATCTTCCATGTCATTGAAATAGCTCAGCTGTGTGGTTGGAACACATGAGGCCGCCATTATTGCAATGACCATTGCAATAAGTGAGAATCTCAGAAATGTACTTTTATTATTTCCCATTTTATTCTGGTTGAGTTATCAAAGTCCTGTTTTGTGGAAAATGGTTTTAACTGTTTTCATCAAAATTACGAAATCAAGTCGCAGCGACCAGTTGTCAATATAGGCCAGATCAAGTTCCATCCATTTTTCGAATTTAATACTATTTCTGTCAGGTTTGACCTGCCAGAAACAGGATAATCCCGGCTTGACAGAAAGGCGCCTCAACTGCCATCGCTCGTACTGTGTGGTCTCTTCCGGAAGGGGTGGGCGAGGCCCGATGAGTGACATCTCACCTTTGAGCACATTGAAAAGCTGAGGCAGTTCATCAAGTCCGCTTTTACGAAGGAATTTACCGATCTTGGTCACCCTTGGATCATCTGCAATCTTAAACGCCGGACCGTCCGCTTCGTTCAGTTCCTCGAGCTCTTTTCTCATCTCATCGGCATTAGCTACCATTGTACGGAATTTGAACAGTTCAAACTGTCTTCCTCTGAGTCCCACCCTTGGCTGTTTAAAAATCACCGGTCCCGGAGAACTGATTTTGATCATGATTGCCATTATGATCATCAGAGGAGACAGTACAATAATTCCCAACAGTGAGCCGAAAATATCCATGATCTTTTTTACCCCCAGGGCATATGTGTTATGCGGTACATTAATGAAGGTCAGGAACTTGAAGTTGGCAATTTCTGTTTTAACAGCATTTGAAAGTGCAAGTTTCTCGTCCCGGTACATTACACTGAAAACAACACCCAGTTCCTCGCAGGACCGAACTATCTTCCTTATTTCCGGAGGGAGAACCTTGTTTTTGATGTAAAGCACTTCGTCGATCATATCAACTTCCATAAGGTCGTTCAGAACCTCAATAAAGTCCTCGGGTAGAATGATGATCGTCTCCTCGTATTTCTTCCGGATTGCTTCCGAGCTTGTGAACAGGGCAACTATCTTGTAGCCCCATTCCTTGTGTTCCAGCATGCTCTCGATGAAAGGCAGTGAAGAAGTATCTGCAATCAATACAACATTAAGATAGTTAAATCCTTTTGAACGGTATTTTTTGAATACCGTGTACTCCATTATCCGTAAGGTGAAAAGGAAAATAAAGCCGAAGACCGGGATAAGAATGATGAATGTTCTCGAGACTGTATAGAGCTTGAAAAGGAAGTAAAGAACAATAAGAAGCATGAAAATAGCTCCTGCAGAAAGGAAGTATTCCCAGAATATTGCAGTGTACTGCTTGGTCCTCGGTATTTCCGTGGCTTTGAGCAGGTACATGGCAAGCAGCCAGAGTGGTGTGATACCGACAAAGAGAAGAAGAAACCGTTCATCAAGGAAGAAGAAGTAACCTCTAACGGCGCCGGAGTACACAATCAGGTATGCACATTCAAATGCCATGAAGATGGCCAGAATATCAAGTGCCCCAAGTATAAAATTGAGGAGTTTCCATCTCTTGAGAAATGGAATAATGTGCAAACGGTATAATGTACTGAAAATATCCATCAGCAGTTCTTCAATTTTAGTCAGCCTCTGAAACCGGGTCAAAGATTAAACGGCTGTCACCTGTTTTTTATTCTGTCGGACAGGCAGAATGTTCATCTTTCTGCCGCTTTTTTTCGCCGTTATCACAGGCTTCAGAAATTCACGGTAAAGGTACATCTAATCAGAGGGAGAGCAAGCTCGGACCATATGACGATACGTCTGAACAAAGAGTGAATTATTGTTGATTTTTGCTGTTGGTCATCCGCATTGACCATTTGGCAGTTTTACAGGCCATCTTGGTCAAAATGGTAACTTTTTTATTAAGGATAGGGGACATCACTGGCCGGATACCCGGGAGACCATATATATGTAATTGAAATTCAAAGGATATTACGCGTGATATATCAAATAATTCTTTGATTTATTCATGGGCCATTTTTGACGAAACAAATATTAAGAGGGACTAAAAAGCCACAACTTCACTATTATACGTATTCTTTTCCTGGTTTTGCAGGCCTATTTGAACAATTCCGGATCAGTTGAACGGATGTTGTTTTTAAATGCAACCACGAATGCCTGGCTGTAGCCATTCTGGCGGCACGTGTTCTGTAACCGCATCGCATCCTGGAGGTTGCTGAATTCGCCGATGGTTGTTCTGTATCCCCCTTTGTAAAGATACTCGAATGATTTATAGCTTTTGCCAGCGACACTTATGTTCTGACTGCCGACAGCCTTAGTATTGGCAATGATCTGGACTCTGTAGACAACCTCATCCTTTCTCACCTCAGATGCCGGATTGGCAGGAGTGGGTTTTGCTGCAACCGGGGTCTCATTCTTTGCTTCTGATGGCGGTGTTGAAGTAGTTGGTTTCGGTTGTGGAAGCACTTCCTTCTTAACTTCTGTTGTCTGTGTTTCACTGGCTTTATCCTGAGCAGAAGTCATTTCCTTCTTTACCTGCTCAGCCGGTGTCGGCTGAGCAGCTTTGTCCGAAGATACTGTTTCCTTCCGTGCTGAAGTTGTCTCAGGAGCATGAACCGTTGCTTCATTGAAGGCTTTGGTGCTCATGTCTGACAGGGCAAGGATACGATCGCCCAGACTGAAGGTTTCATCTTGTGACGGATCATGGTTGATGTCGATAACATAGAGTTGTGTCCTTGATTTGCCTGAACGGGTTCTGGTTGTATAAAACGCAGTTTTGTTGTCGGTTTTGTTGATAGTATATGCCAGTTCGTCGTCTTTGGTGTTAATGACATCTGGCAGGCTATGAGGAGTATCCCATCCTGATCCGTTAAATCTTGCCACAAATATATCATAGCCACCCTTCCCCGGTTGCCCGTCAGAGGAGAAATAAATGTTATTCTTACTGTCCAGCGCAGCGAAGAGCTCGTTACCTGCGGTGTTGATTTTGGTCCCGAGACTTTCAGGACTGCTCCATATACCTCCGTCCTTTCTTGTCATCCAGAGATCCAATCCTCCTGTTGTTCCTGACCTGTCTGACGAGAATACCATGAAAGTTCCGTCTGCTGACAGGCATGGATGAGAGAAAATGAAGTTATCGTTGCAGAAATCCAGCGGCTTTTCTTCTATTTTCCATCCATTTGATGTGTATATTGCCTTGAAAATCTTTTCGCTGTTTGATTTATCGGGTATCAGGCTAAGATACATCGTGTTGAAATCCTCAGAGAACGTTGTAGCCTCACTCGGGAAGAGAGCGGAACTGTTCAGGTCAAATGGCATATAATTTCCCGGAATGGTATCTGAAATCAGGGATGCATATGTTCTGACCGATCCGAAGGAAAGATGACGCTCGGGGACTTTTCCCTCCAGTTTGGAATGTGAAAGGAAAATAATTCCGTTGCGGTAGAATTGAACTCCGGAAGAGGGAGGAATAATTTCAAGATTGAATGGCCTTATGCGCAGATCTTTCGTTATGACAGAATCGATTACCTGCGTTTCTGATTTTCCTGGGGAAGTGACCTCTGAGATTTTTGCTTCCGGCAGTGACAAATTGCACAGGAAGGTCAGGATTACTATAATTGTTTTCATCTTCTTTTCGATTTACCATTGATACCTGCTCCCGGAGGTTTTTGTTACGCTTCCGAAGTTAAATCCTGCTGCCACCTCTACGGTCAGATCTCTCTTGTAGAAAGGCACATCCCGGGGGAAGTCGATCAGTGTTCCGATATATAGTTTCGGGAATTTGTACTGGAAAAACAAGGTCAGGTTATTGTAATCGTGAAGGTAAGCTCCCAGGCAGAAGGCATCCATGTAGAGTTTAAGCATGGGATTATAAGATTCCCTGGTGTCAAATTTCAGCGAATCATCGAGATTAATAATCAGGGAGGGTTCCAGAATGATATTCAGGGACTTGCTAAACACTATTTTGTATCCGGCCAGGAAGAAATATTGCCTTGATACGGGGACATTATAGAGAGCCATATCTGTGCTGTCGATCATGCTGCCAAGAAGATTGGTTACCGACACACCGGCGTACAGGTTTTGGCTATAGAGATAGATGCCAGCATCCATGTTTGGGATAATGCTTTCCTTGCCGGGTGCACCCGTATCAGTAATGGAATCCATTATGTTATAGATACCCTTTACTGCCAGTCCGGCGGAGACAAATGATATATTCTTCTCATTCAGCGGTATGTGATATGATGCAGCTGCACTCATGCCAATGTT
>ERZ1645192.2125-NODE-2125-length-16502-cov-6.704505_pt1 | contig 16502 bp, 13 predicted proteins | sample MGYA00575354_ERZ1645192 | MGnify/ENA primary metagenome ERZ1645192 (study PRJEB40844, sample SAMN11349763) | freshwater sediment metagenome | isolation source: river sediment | host: Sediment | place: India: Faizupur Khadar , New Delhi | collected 2017-02-21 ... | reverse complement strand
GACCAACCATTGCAGATGAAACATGAGCCTCATTCCAAACATAATCAAACAGTTCTGCCGGTTTCGCATCCTTCCCAACAATGTCCCTCATTACCTTTATTGCAATTACTCCGACATTTTTCTCTACTGCAACCGGAACTGCAACTGAGGCATAGTTCCTGTATTTTGTAGGATTGATGGCAAGCATGGCAATATCAACTTCAAGGTTCTGAAGCAGTTCCTTTGATTTTGCAGCGCTGTCCATGCTGGAGAAACCAATGAATTTAACAATCCCCTGGCGTTTCAGGTCAGCAACTTCCTTATAAACGCCTTTTTCAATATCGCTTATGTTGTCCTTATCGCTGACAGCATGAATAAGCAGGGCGTCGAGATAATCTGTCTTCATGTTTTTGAGACTGTCCTCAACCGACTTTTTAACAAGGGCAGGGTCCCTTCCGTCAATTTTTGTTATTAAATGAATGTTCTTCCTGTAAGGTGAAAGTACCTCTCCGAATCTTTCCTCACTGCCAAGTGACTTCTTGACGTCCCCGTTCTTAAAATAGTTTGCAACCGTGTATTCCGGGGCAGTATCAAAAAGGTTAATTCCGCTGTCGTAAGCTTTCTGAAGTATCGGTTCCCAAACACCGTCTTCATTTTTAAGAAACTGTGAACCGCCACCGAATGCTAGAATTGATACTGATAATCCGGTTTTCCCCAGTATTCTCCTCGGAATGCCACCTGGTTTTCCCTCTGCGCCAAATGCATTTTTACTGATTATTGAAGATGCCGTTATCACTGCTGCACCTTTTACCGATGCAGAAATGAATTCCCTCCTTGAATAATTCTTTTTCGTCTTCATCTCTTTTTTTTATTTGATTTATCTCATTAAGAATTTCTTATTTAAGCTTCACAAACACGCCTGTCATAAGATCACCTTCAGTTTTCTTGGGACATTTCCCGGGAATATAGCTGACCTTAAGTTCTCCGGCACTTTTCTTTTTCGTTACATCAATCTCTGCGGAATAAAGCTCATTATACTCGTCAACAAGGTGAACTTCCGCAAAAATCCTGTATTTCCCGTCAGGCAGCAGGTCTCCCGGACAGGTGAGCTTCAGCGTAACCTCTCCAGTGCCTGGAGTTGCGCCTGTAACAGCATCAAATTCCTCCTTTGTTGCCTCCTCCCATTTTGCCTTTGATGACCATTCATGGCATATTTCAGGCAGATTATATCCGCCATACGAAAGATACTCGCTGATAAAAAGCGTTTTAACAAAAGATCCGTCAGCTTTTTCAATCCATACTGCCATCTGGTACGACGGAGCAAAGCTTTGTATATCACTTAGAAGGAAACTTATTTCCAGTTTCCGCTCCTTTGTTCCCCCTGCTGAAACAAGGGTAAGGGCCAGAATTAATAGCGTTATTTTATTAACAATAAACTTTTTTGTCTTCATCATTTTCATTTTGTTTCACCTTCAATAAACCGGCCAAGAGCCTTGTATTTTTCAAACATCAGATTATATTTTGCAGAACGGACAGGATCAGGTTTATACTCTTTCTCATAACCGCTGCCCATTGCTTTCTGCGCCGAAGGTATATCGGCATGAATGCCAGCAACCACCGATGCAGCCATTGCAGCTCCCAGTGCACAGGTCTGGTCAGAGCCTGCAACCCTGATAGGCATGTTAAGGACATCTGCAACTATCTGCATTACAAAGGAATTCTTCTTTGCCACACCTCCTATTGCTATCACACCATCTATCCTGACTCCCTCCTGTATAAAACGTTCGTTAATCATTCTCGAACCAAAGGCAGTTGCCTCAACAAGCGCTCTGAAGATCCTTGGAGCATCTGATCCGAGTGTTAGTCCCGCGATCGCTCCTTTCAGAGCCTGGTTTGCATCAGGAGTCCTGCGGCCGTTCATCCAGTCCAGTGCTATAACTGAACTCTCTTCAATGTCAACTGAATCAGCGCGTTTGCTCAGCTCAGCGATTATTCTTTCCGATGTTTCCTTTTTAATCCTTTCCCTGGTTTCAGTATCAAGCCATGTATAACCCGGGAGAATTTCATTAAACGGCCACATCAGTATATTGCCGAACCAGGCGTACACATCCCCGAATGCCGACTGACCGGCTTCAAGACCAAGCATGCCGGGAACAATAGAACCGTCAACCTGGCCGCAGATGCCTGCAACAAGCTTGTCACCTGCTTCAGACATCGGAGCTGTAAGCATATCGCATGTTGAAGTTCCCATCACCTTTATCAGCTGGTAAGGTTTTATCTCACCACCTATGGCTCCGATGTGAGCATCGAATGATCCGGCCCCGACCTTAACATCTGTTGTAAGTCCCAGTCTGTCAGCCCATTCCCTGGTCAGATTGCCAGCCTGGACATCACAGGTATAAGTGTTTCTGTATAGTCTTTCCCTGATACCTGAAAGAAGAGGATCAAGCCTTGTCAGGAATTCCTGATCGGGAAGTCCGCTGAAATCCTCGTGCCACATTGCTTTATGACCTGCTGCACAGCGGCTTCTCTTTATCTGCAGAGGATTTGTATTACCTGTCAGTAATGCAGGAATCCAGTCACAGTGCTCAACCCAAGAGAATGCACTTCTCCGCACATCAGCATTTCCTCTCAGCACATGAAGAATCTTAGCCCAGAACCATTCCGAAGAGTATATTCCTCCCTCGTATTTTGTAAAGTCGGTACCTCCCCAGCTTCGTGCCAGCTTATTAATTTCATCAGCTTCCTTAACAGCAGTATGATCCTTCCACAGTATGAACATTGCGTCAGGATTGCATTCAAAGCCATGCTTAAGTGAAAGCGGGATGCCTTCCCTGTCAACTGCAACAGGTGTTGAGCCTGTAGTATCAACTGAAATCCCGGCAATGTTCCTGACTATTTCAGGAGACAAGCCTTTAAGTGCTCCCCTGACAGACTGTTCAAGACCTTCAATATAGTCAGCCGGATGCTGCCTGAACTGATTAATTGACGGATCGCAGAAAAGTCCGTTCTTCCATCTTGGATATTCGAAGACTGAAGTGCCGGCAATCTTTCCTGTTGCTGTATCAACAACAACTGCCCTTACTGAATCAGTTCCATAATCAAGTCCGATAACATATTTGCCTGCCATACTCTGTAATTTTATTATTTATTCTGACCGTAGTATGAATTACTTCCATGCTTTCTGTTGTAGTGCTTGTCAAGAAGCGCCTTTGAGACTGGTTTTCTGTGACCGAGAAGAAATGTATTCATGGCTATATGTGCTATTTCCTCCAGAGCAACGGCATTGTAAACAGCATTATTTACATCTGTTCCCCAAGAGAAGGGTCCATGCATGTTTACAAGCACCGATGGAACTGAAAGCGGATCACATCCATTGAAAGTTTCAACAATAACCTTGCCTGTATTAAGCTCATAATCAACATCTATCTCTCTTTTCTTAAGCTTCCTGGTGCATGGCACTTCACCGTAAAAATGATCAGCATGGGTGGTTCCAAGTGCAGGTATGGCCATCCCGGCCTGAGCCCATGATGTTGCATACCCTGAATGAGTATGAACAACACCTCCTATTGTTTTCCACTTTTTATAGAGCAGAAGATGTGTGGGAGCATCAGTTGACGGTTTGTATTTTCCCTCTGCCACTGTACCATCGGGATTAAGCACAACCATATCCTCCGGTTTCATGGAAGTGTAGCTCACTCCCGAAGGCTTTATTACAATCAGTCCGGTTTCAGGATCACGGCCGCTTGCATTGCCCCAGGTATGTATTACAAGCCCCCTTGCAACAAGCTCCAGATTCGCCTTAAACACATCCTCCTTTAATTTCTCCAGCATAATAATCTCTATTTTATCCAAACTCTAGGCACTCTAGGCACTTTAGGCACTCAAGGCACTTCTTTTCAGCTCACATCAAGGTTGAAACTAAATCCATTCATGCTGAGTTTGTCATACCTTTCTTTCTTGAAAGTATAATACCAGGCGCCTTTTTTTGAAGTCTGCTTCTCCTTTTCCTCAAGCTTTTCAAGGATATCCATTGAAAGAATTTTCTTCCTGAAGTTTCTTTTGTCGACTTTTACCCGGAGTATAGCCTCATATAACTCCTGAAGCTGAACAAGAGTAAATTTTTCGGGCAGAAGTTCAAAGCCTACAGGTTTGGTTTTCAGTAGGTTCTGAAGATCATGAAGAGCCTGCTTCACCATCTTTGAATGATCAAAGACAAGTTTCGGAAGATCTTCAACTGAACGCCAGTGAGCGCCATTATCCTTAACAAGCTCGTGATTAATTTCCGAAGTGCCTGTGAGGGCATAGTAAGCTGTTGAAATTACCCTGGCGCCAGGATCGCGGTCAGTATCCCCGTATGTCCGGCTCTGGATAAGCAATACCTTGCTGATGCCTGTAAGCTTCCTGAGTATCCTGGCTGCAGCATCATCAATACTTTCCTTCTCCTTTACAAAGCCTCCGGCCAACGACCAGGAACCTTTTCCGGGATCAATGTTCCGCTTGACAAGCAGCAGTTTGAGTATTTTTTTACGAATGTCGTATCCGAAAATTACACAGTCTACCGCTACATAGTACTTTGGATATTTTGAATAATTCTTCATCAGGATCAGTATATGTTTCTAATTTGATCTTTATCAGGCAATTCCGGAAGCAAGATGATAATAGAGTTCATTCCATCTCAGTTCCTTCCTGAAATCAGCAAGATCCAGCTTTTCTCCTATATGAACATATTCAATACCTGTCATGCCGGCAAAATCTTCGAGATATTCCGAGTCAATTGCAGTGCTGAATCCTGTATGGTGAGCTCCTCCTGCAAAGATCCATGCTGCAGCTCCTGTCTTAAGGTCAGGCTTTGGCCTCCATAATACGCTTGCTACCGGAAGCTTAGGCATATCAGGACATTTTATCACTTCCACTTCATTAACTATCATCCTGAACCGGTTTCCAAGGTCAATGACTGATACATTTATAGCCTGCGCAGGCGTTGTTTTAAATACGAGGCGTGCCGGGTCCTCCTTTCCGCCAATTGACAACTGATGAACCTGCACAGATGGCTTTCCTGCAGCTATTGACGGGCAGATCTCGAGCATGTGAGCTCCGAGTACCGACATGTTCTGCGGATCGAAATGATAAGTATAGTCTTCCATAAATGATGTTCCTCCCCTTAGTCCTTCTGACATCACTTTCATAGAACGGACAAGCGCTGCTGTTTTCCAGTCTCCCTCGGCTCCAAAGCCGTAGCCTTTCGACATGAGTCTCTGAACAGCAATCCCGGGAAGCTGTTTCAGGCCATGAAGGTCTTCAAATGATGTTGTGAAAGCTTTGAAATCACCCTTTTTCAGAAAACTCTCCATCCCGGCTTCAATCCTTGCTGCTTCTTTCAATGACTCAGAAGTTGCAATACTTTTTGTTATGCTGTACATGTCAGAATATTCAGCAATAAGCTTCTTCACAGCTGTGTCTGAAACCTTGTTTACTTCCTTTACAAGATCGCCAACGCCGTAACCGTAAACAGAATAGCCCATTTTATACTGGGCGCTGACTTTGTTTCCTTCAGTAACAGCCACTTCCCGCATATTGTCGCCGAACCTGGCAACCTTCATACCCCTGGCATCATCAAATGCTGTTGCAGCACGTATCCACACAGCAATCCTTTCTGCAACATCACTGTCGAGATAATGACCAACGACAACTTTGCGGTTGAGCCTCATCCTTGTTGCGATAAACCCGAACTCCCTGTCGCCATGAGCCGACTGGTTCAGGTTCATGAAATTCATGTCAATTGTTTTCCAGGGGATATCGCGGTTCAGCTGGGTATGCAGATGAAGCAGAGGCTTGTTGAGAACCGACAGTCCTTCAATCCACATTTTAGCAGGAGAGAAGGTATGCATCCAGGCAATTATACCAACGCACTTTTCAGAGCTGTTAGCCTCTGTGCATAATCTGGTGATTGACCCCGGAGTAGTAAGCACAGGCTTGAATACAACCTTCTGTGAAATGGCTTTGGTTTTGTCAAGTGTTGCAGCAATCTTCTGTGAGTCAAGAGCAACCTGCTTCAGTGGTTCCGGGCCGTAAAGCCCCGGGCTTCCGGTGACAAACCAGACTTCTTTTGTATTTATTTGATCCATAATTTTATTCTAAAATGCTATTTTTTTCAACTATTTTATTGCCCCCCTGGGGGGTGTTGGGGTGTTAGCTTCTACCAGAAATAAGCATAGAACCATACTATTACAACTATTATAAGGCCGGAAAAGAACAAATCCCAGTTATTCCAGCTCGCCCGTGTAATAGCCTTTTCCTCAGCTGTTGCCGACCCGACATACAATCCCTTTATTGCAGCAGGATCAGCCCGTTTGGTAACCATGCTCGTTACAATCATAATAATTATAACCACAAAGAAGAGTACTATCTCATAGTGCAGCCAGTTAGGCGCAAGGAATACCTTATATATAATGCCATCGGGATTTATCCCTCCGGAAAAGATCTTCAGTCCCAGCCTCAGCATTCCCAGGATGAATCCTGTTGTTAGACCAATCAGCCCGGCAGCAGGAGTTGTTCTCTTTGAAGCAATTCCGAGAAGGAACACTGCAGCGATACCCGGAGCAAGCAGTGACTGGACATCCTGCAGGTAAGCATACAGAACCTTTCCCAGCCCCTTCATTACCGGAATCCACAAAATACCAAGCACAACAACAGTCACAGTCGCTATTCTTCCAACCTTTACAAGCTCCTTCTCAGTTGCCTGTGGTTTGTACTTCTGATAAAAGTCAACAGTAAAGAGTGTTGCCGATGAGTTGAATAAAGAGGCCAGCGAGCTCATAAGGGCGGCAAGCAAACCACCAACTACAAGGCCCTTGAAACCCACTGGAAGAAGCTCTTTGACAAGCACTGAAAATGCTGAATCAGAATCAGGGAGAGTTATCAGGCCCTTCGCATTCATTGCATAAGCAATCATGCCCGGGATAAGAAAAATAAAAACAGGTGATAATTTAAATGCAGCTCCGAGAATTGCACCTCTTCGTGCCTCCTGCTGGTTACGGCCGGAGAGAACACGCTGGACAATAAACTGATCGGTGCACCAGTACCAGAAACCAATTATTGCTGATCCCAGGATCACACCTGTCCACGGATATTCAGGATCATTGGCTGATCGCATAAGGCTTGTCATAGTATCTCCATCGGCATTTACAGGAACTGCCTTGCATATTGCCATCATCTCCGACCAGCCTCCCAGTTTTATGAGACCAATTACCAATACTGCAAGTGAACCAATCAGCAGAACCGGAGTCTGAAGCACTGAGGTCCACAGCACAGCCTTCATGCCACCTGTTGTTGTATAGATCCCTGTCAGGACAACAAGGCCAACAGCACTGATCCAGAAAAAGTCGATTCCGAACATTGAGTCTATGCCAAAGACCTGCTTGAAAACAACGCCGCCTGCATAAACTGTTACAGCAACCTTTGTAAACACATAGCTGACCAGAGAAATGATTGAAAGTACGCTTCTTGAACCCTTGTTGTATCTTTTTTCAAGAAATTCAGGCATTGTGAAAACACCGCTTCTGTCATAAAATGGAACAAAGAACCAGCCCAGGATCAGGATTATCCAGCCATGCATCTCCCAGTGAGCCATTGCCATCCCGCTTGAGGCACCGGCACCTGCAAGTCCTACAAGATGTTCCGATCCGATGTTGGACGCAAAAATTGAAGATCCTATTGCAAGCCATGTCGCATCCCTGCCTGCCAGAAAATAATCAGTTGAGGTATCATTTTTCTGTTTAGAAGCATAAATGATCATTGCCACAAGCCCCAGGCAGAAAATGCCCAGAACGATCCAGTCGAGTGTTCCCATATTGTTAAAGAATTAAGAAGATGGTGATTTATTGATATTTACGTTAAACGATCCTGTACTATTTTCTTCGCAACAACATACCGCAAACCGTTATGCAGCACATTGCTCCTACCAAATCTAATGAAAAATAGAATAAATGTACAAAATACACTTAAAAAATATTCAACATACTTATGATCTTTTGTCTTTGTACGACAGCAATATCAATTACAACAGGAAGCAGAACATGAATGGTTGCAGCTTTAGCCTCCCCCTCTCACCCCGGGAAATTTATTTCCACTCCTTAAGGGAGTCCTGAATAAAGCTTATTATCCGGTTGTTTTCCTCTCTGCCATTGCCGGAAACAGTGAATGATTCACCGAATTTAATATGAATTGTCTTATGGCAGTCAATCGGCCCGAGCTCCTTTATAAGCTTGCCGTTGCCCCAGAAATCAGTTTTAATTGCTATAGGCACAACAGGCACTCCTGCTTTTTTTGCAAGCTTCACTCCAATTGAGTTGAACTCCTCCGGTTTGAAATCGACGCTTCTTGTGCTCTGAGGAAAAATAATAACAGATATCCCCTTTGAAAACAGTTCAGTGCCGCCTCCCATAACAGCTTCAAAATCCTTCCTTGGATCTGACCTGCCCACCACAACAGGATTCCTCGATAACATCACATCTTTAAACAGAGGATGTTTAACAAGGCTTTCCTTAACAACAAAGGTGACTTTTCTCAGTGGTGAAATTATGCACGGAAGTATCATTGTCTCAAGGGTGCTCATGTGATTACTTATGAAAAGAACCGGTCCGTCATGCTTTAAAATATTCTCCATCCCTGTAATGTCAAAGACACCACCGGTCTTTTCAATAAACCTGAAAATATAGTATGACGACTCAGCCCACTCCCTGTCGTGGTAAATCTTTTTGCGGGCCATCCTTCTGGTCTTAAATACTATGTAAGCATACTTGAATATAAAATACAGGCGGCTGTTATACCGTAGCCTCTCTGCCAGTGACAGCTTTGTCTTTAAAGGTGTTCTGTAAGTCGCCGATCTGAAAAATCCTTTTTCCATTGTCCGTGCAGTGAATTATTAAGAAGAAACTGCAAGGTGCAAATATACAACTCACCAGAAAAATATTAAACTATTTGTCACCTGTTTCAAGTTTCATCATGGCATCCCTGTACTTATCCATGAGGTTTTTGTTCAGATCAACAGGAGGTTGAGCCCCCTCAGGCAGAAACGATTTATAAGGATGTTCCTTTGAATATTCGGCAAATTCCTTTTTTACTTCTTCCAGGATTTTTGGCTTTGTAAGCAGGTCGAGGGCAGATGCAGCGATGGCTTTTGCTCCTGCATTAAGTCCTTTCCATGCAGCATTACCGTAATTTGATGCAACAGATGACCAGTGATGTCCTATTGCACCAGGCACACTACCCGGGAAATTGATAGTTGCTGTGGGGGCAACAAGAGTTACTTCACCAACATCAGAAGAGCCGCCGCCTGTCTGCACTTCAGCAGGCTTCAACAAACCCTTTACCTTAAGCGGATAACCATTTTCCTTTTCTCCCAGCTCCTTCTGCAGAGCTTTTGCAAAACTGTTATCGGTATCAGTCCATTCCGGGATGCCCACCAGTTCTATATTTTTCTGAATAGCCTCTGCCAGTGCCTTGTTTGAATGTCTCTGGTGTGTTGCCGTTAAAACAGTCACTGTGTCCAGAATAGTTCCTGAAGCAAGAGCCGCACCTTTTGCACAATCTAGCACCCGTGCATACATGGCTTCAAGCCTTTCGTCAGTGTTCCTTATATAATACCACACTGAAGCCCTGTCGGGAACAACATTCGGTGCCTCCCCTCCCTCGGTTACAACATAATGAAGCCTGTGTGTGTAAAAAAGATGTTCCCTGAGGTAGTTTGAAGCAATATTCATCAGTTCAACACCATCGAGTGCACTCTTGCCCGACCATGGAGCGCCTGCCGCATGTGCCGTTTTGCCCTTGAATGAAAAGATCACTGACATCACAGCAGTTCCGTTTATGCCATAACTTGTGGCAAACTCCGACGAAGCATGGTTATCTATCACAGCATCAACATCTTTAAAAACTCCGGCCCTTACCATGTATGGCCGGCTTATTAGTGTTTCTTCAGCCGGAGAACCAAAAAATTTAATTGTGCCCTGAATATTTTCCTTTTCCATTGTTTTTTTAAGAGCCACAATCGCAGCTACTCCGGCAGTGCCCATCATATTATGCCCGCACCCATGCCCGGGAGCTCCCTCGACAAGAGGATCCTGAACAGGACTAAGTGGTTTCTGCGAGATCATCGGCAGTGCATCGAACTCACCAAGCAGACCTATAACCGGTTTTCCTGAACCCCATGTTGCCACAAAACAGGTTGGCATCCCGGCTACATTTCTTTCCACGCTGAATCCTTCTTCTTCAAGGGTCTTTATGAGCAGGGCAGACGACTTGAACTCCTGCATACCAAGTTCGGCATAAGACCAGATAGCATCTGATATAAGCCCATACTTCCTGACAACACCCGTATCAGACAAATATTCAAGAAGATATTTTTTTGACTTGTATAATTCTGCCTTTCCCAGATATTCCTCCTCCTTATTCTTCTGTCCCGAAACAGATTCAGGAATGAATAAAGAAAGTATAAGAATAACCGACAGATATCTGAAAAAAAGCAATGATTTCATAGAAAAAAGATATAAATCAATAAGGAAAACCAACTATTAAAATCTCTTCTTAAATTTAAGGCAATTTTCAATCGGAAGAACATGAAGAAATCAATATTATTTGTCCTGACTGTAATTATCTTTAAATCAGCTTTTTCAGCTGACCCATGGACTGGAAGCAAGTGCATTGTAAGGACAGAATACATCTGGAAAACAGGTGATATCAGCGCTCCTTCATGCCATGCATCAACAATTGCTGAAACAAAAGAGGGACTTGTTGCAGCCTGGTTTGCCGGTTCACAGGAAGGCGACAAGGATGTGGGAATCTGGGTAAGCAGGAATATTAATGGAAAATGGACAACACCTGTTGAGGTAGCAAACGGAATACTTAACAAGCTTATGAGACATCCATGCTGGAACCCGGTGCTTTACAACTCGGGGAACAGACTCCTGCTGTTCTATAAGGTAGGCCCGTCACCTTCTGCCTGGTGGGGGATGCTGAAAACATCTGACAATAACGGAAAAACATGGTCGGAAGCTGTCAGGCTTCCAAAGAATATACTTGGTCCCATAAAAAACAAACCTGTACTTCTCGAAAATGGTGAGCTGATATGCCCGTCAAGCACTGAAAATGACGGATGGAGGGTGCACATGGAATTCACTTCTGATCTTGGCATCACCTGGGAAAGAACAGCAGCTTTAAACGAAAAAACAACAGGGGCAATTCAGCCGACAGTACTTACTCATAAGGGAGGAAAAATTCAGATGCTTTGCAGAAGTACTTCAGGCAAAATACTTACAGCCGAATCAATTGACAATGGTTACTCCTGGAGCGAGCTTGCTGAAACGGCTCTTCCGAATCCAAACTCCGGCATCGATGCAGTTACTCTTAAAGATGGCAGGCAATTACTTGTTTACAACCACCTTACAAAAGGACGGAACATAATAAACGTGGCTGTCTCTGAAAATGGGACTGACTGGAAAGCAGCAGCGCTTCTCGAAAATGACATTGAAGGAACAGAATTTTCATATCCGGCAGTAATTCAGACAGATGATGGAATGATCCATATAACTTATACATGGAAGAGGATGCTAATAAAGCATATAGTTATTGATCCTTCAGCCATCACACCAAAAGAATTTGAGAGTGGTTCCTGGCCTGTCGTCAGGTGAGAGCTACATCCCTGTAAGAAGGTGCTTCCTTGAATTGTAAAGGCGCATACTGTCACGTATTATCTCGTACGCCTGCTCCCTGTTAATGAAATGATCTACAATGACATCCTTATGCTCCAGGTTCTTATAATCTTCAAAGAACCGTTTCAGTTCAACAAGGGTATGAGGAGGGAGTTCTGAAAGCTCGCCAATATGGTTTACCGACATATCATTTTTTGCCACAGCTATTATCTTGTCATCTCTTTCATCGCCATCAACCATTTCCATTGCACCAATTACCTTAGCCTCAATTATGCACATGGGAAAAACATCTATTGAACAGATTACAAGAATGTCAAGAGGGTCATTGTCATCGCAGTAGGTTTGCGGAATAAATCCGTAATTGGCAGGATAATGAACAGATGAAAACAGCACCCTGTCAAGCCGCAGGAGACCTGAATCCTTGTCCATTTCATATTTCCCCTTTGATCCCTTAGGAATCTCAATTATGCTTTTCACAAATTCAGGTGCATTATCACCTGGAGCAATATTATGCCAGGGGTGCCTTTCGCATTTCATATTCAATGATTTACAAAAACCGCAAATTAAGAAAAAAATGCTTACCTGCTGAAAAATGGAATAATCAGCAGCACCACAGAAAGGATCACAAGTATAATTACAGCCGCCCAGCCTATTATGTTCTGGATTAGATTATTGACATAAACTCCCATAATTTTCTTATTGTTTATAAGGAGTATCATGCTTATCAGGACAACAGGCAACAGTATCCCGTTAAGCACCTGTGACCAGATTGATATTTTGATAAGCGGAGCTCCCGGTATCAGGATTATCAATGCTGAAATAACAAGAATGAAAGTATAGAGTGAATAGAATTCCTTTGCCTCATCCCATTTCTTGTCGATGCCTGCTTCGAATCCGAATGCTTCAGATACATAAAAGGCTGTTGCCAGGGGCAGTATAGTTGCCGAGAAAACAGAGGCTATAAACAGTCCGAATGCAAATACCTGAGAGGCAAGTTTCCCTGCAAGGGGCTTCAGTGCAAGGGCAGCATCTTTGGCCTCATTTATTGATACTCCGTTAGGATAAAGTGTTGCTCCGCAGGCTACCATTATGAAGAAGGCAACAACCACTGTGACAACACAACCTACGGCAATGTCTATCAGTGTGAACCTGTAATTCTTCATCTTCAGGCCTTTTTCAATTACTGAAGCCTGCATATAGAACTGCATCCATGGAGCAATTGTTGTGCCCACAAGTGCTATAATCATTGCAAGGCTCTGTGTGTTCATCTCCATTTGTGGCCTGACAATTGCAGTGCCGATAGCCGACCAGTCGGGATCGCTCATAAGTGCAGAAACCACGTAAGTCAGAAGTGAGAGGCTGAAAATGAGAAAGATCCGTTCTGCTATCTGGTAAGTGCCTTTAACAACAAGGAACCAGACAAGCACTGCCGTTACCGGAACCGAAATATATTTGCTTATGCCGAATATTTCCATACTGCCTGCAACACCCGCAAATTCAGTTGTGGTGTTGCCGATATTCGAAAAAAGCAGGCCAAGAAAAATCAGGAAGGTGATCTTCATTCCTGCATTTTCCCTGATAAGATCTGACAGACCTTTACCTGTAACAATACCCATCCTGGCATTCATCTCCTGTACAACAAGAAGTACTATGAATGAAGGGATAAGAGTCCAGATAAGGTTATAGCCATACATTGCTCCGGCAACCGAATAGGTTGTGATTCCGCCGGCATCATTGTCAACGCTGCCGGTAATTATGCCGGGACCGAGAATAGCGAAGAATATAAGTATTCTCTTTACGAAGTGGCTGTCTTTAAGTCTGTTTTTCAGCATGCTGGTTGCTTGTTGCTGGTTGCTTGTTCTGCAGGAACTACTTACTGATTACTGCTTACTGATTACTGATTACTGATTACTGCTTACCCAATAAAACCTATCTTTTCTTCGTTCTCCTTTCGTTAATAAGATCCTCTACAACATCATCCACAACCACCATTCCCTGAAGCTGTTCATTGCCGTCAACAACAGGAACAGCAAGCAGGTTATACTTTGACACTAGCTCTGCGATATCCTGAACTTTCTGATTATCAAACAGAAAAACAGGTTCCTTTTTCATAATATCTGCAAGAACTGTTTTAGGATCAGCGATAACAAGGTCGCGGAGGTTGAAAGTTCCTATAAGCTCTTCATTTTTCTCAGTTACAAAAAGATTGTAAAGCTCTGAGGGTTCGGGCTTTTTGATTCGCAGTTCCTCAATCACCTTCTCTACTGTTGTATCCTGATTGAAAGAAATAAAATCGGTTGACATCAGGCTGCCTACTGTGTTATCGGGATATTCAAGCAATTCCCTTACCTCCTGAGAAGATTCAGTATCCATCTCTTTAAGAAGCATTTCCGCTTTTTCGTCCTCGAGCTCATCAAGAATGTCTGCTACTTCGTCTGCCGGCATTTTTTCAAGCACATCTGCAGCCTTGTCAACCGGCAGGTTCTCAAGGATATGTATCTGTGCATGGGTTTCAAGTTCCTCAAGTACATCAGCAGCTTTTTCCTCATCGAGGGCAGAGAAGACTGACATACTAGACTTTTTCCCGAGATCTTCAAGGATGTCAGCAATGTCAGAGGGGTGAAGCGTATGAAGCTTTGCATAGCTCTTCGACAACCTTATATTCAGATTGGAATAGTCGATTGCCTGAACATCATCCCAGAGTATAAATTTAGTCGGGATGCTGATATGAAGGAGGTTCAGGTATCTTTTTATGTATCCTGCTATTCCTATTCTTCTCAGGATACCTTCAATACCTATGTCGACAGCAATTGCAAAGGTACCTGCCGGCAGGGTTGCAAGCCTGACATCATTCACCCTCACAAGTTTCCTTCCGTTAAGGTCAACTATCTGTTTGTCAAGTATGCTTTCAACAAGCAGCATCCCGTTGGCAACTTCTTCTTCCGTGAGCTTTATAAGTTCTGAACAAGAGACGTTCAGTACTTCTCTTGTTTTTACTATGCGGAAAGTGTTGAAAGAATATATTCCATACTCCTTCTTCATCTTCAGCTTCACTCCTGTAACCGTTTGGTTTCCAGGATCATTGTGACCCGAAGGGACAGAACTGACAAGCAGGTCTCTGATAATACCAATCGCATCTCCATCGGCATCAAACACTTCCTTGCCGATTATTCCGCTTAAATAAAATGTTGTAAGTGATGTCATGGTCACCTCCTTTGCTTTTTATACAGAAGAAGATGGCCAGATACCCGGTCATTCCGCTGTATAAGGATTTATACTGTATCTATCCGCCGGGTCGTCGTCCATTAGATTTTCTGATTTGATTTCGCACACAAAAGTAATTTTCCTATTTATATTCACCAAAATAAATTCACTTAAATTCTGTATTGAATTCCTTTATTTTTTCCTTATGAAATTTCCTTTTCGGCCGTCTATATATTCCTTATTTCCAACTATTTAAATTAAATGTCTTTTTAAAAAACAGCTTAAGATGTATTCCTGATTTCTTATAAATAATCATGATCCGGCCTTTTATTTCGTAAAATAACTATTTTTGACCATTGAATTTAATTAAAATCTGACCCGTGAGATTTTTAAAAGAGCGACTTTCAGGCTATGATGCCCCCCAGAAAGCAATGGCGGCAGGAATCTATCCGTATTTCAGGGAAATTGAATCAGACCAGGATACTGTGGTTATGATGAATGGCCAGAAGATACTTATGTTTGGTTCAAACAGTTACCTTGGACTTACATGTCATCCTAAGGTTAAGAAGGCAGCAAAAGATGCCATAGACAAATACGGTACAGGATGTGCCGGATCAAGGTTCCTGAACGGAACACTTGACATTCATATTAAGCTTGAAAGGAAACTGGCTGAACTTGTTGGCAAGGACGGCGCTCTTTGCTACAGTACAGGTTTCCAGGTCAACCTGGGTGTTGTCTCCCTTCTTGCCGGGCGACATGACTATCTTCTCCTCGACGAACTCGATCATGCTTCAATAATAGAAGGCAGCAGGCTTTCATTCTCCAAAGTGCTTAAATTTGCCCACAACGATATGGAAGCTCTTGAGGCAAAACTCAAGGTCTGCGAAGCTGACAAAATTAAGCTGATTGTTGTTGATGGGATATTCTCAATGGAAGGCGATATTATCAAGCTTCCTGAACTTGTAAGACTTGCTGAAAAATACAATGCCTCAGTAATGGTGGATGACGCTCATTCTCTGGGTGTTATTGGAAAGAACGGTTCTGGCACAGCTTCTCATTTTGGCCTTACCGACAAGGTTGACCTTATAATGGGCACATTCTCAAAGTCATTCGCTTCACTCGGTGGTTTCATTGCTGCCGACAAGGAAGTGATCAATTTCATAAAACACAATTCAAGGTCGCTTATCTTCAGTGCCAGCATGACACCTGCCTCAGCAGCAGCAGTACTTGCCTCAATAGAAATAATGGAAAGCGAACCTGAACGCATCAGGCATTTATGGGACATGACTGCACTCGCCCTTGAAGGTTTCAGAAGTGCAGGCTTCGACACCGGGAAATCGGAAACTCCCATAATTCCCCTTTTCATCAGGGACGATATCAAAGCCCTGCAGCTCACCCAGATGCTGCTTGCCGATGGTGTTTTTGTTAACCCTGTGGTTTCTCCGGCAGTTCCTAAGGAAGACTGCCTTATCAGGTATTCGCTGATGGCAACACATACAAAAGAACAGGTTGAGATATCCATTGAAAGGATCACAAAGGCAGCCAGGGCTCTCGGCATTCTGAAATAATGAAAAAAATAATCCTAATAACCGGTATATCTACAGGCTT
>ERZ1645192.2123-NODE-2123-length-16503-cov-6.657162_pt1 | contig 16503 bp, 14 predicted proteins | sample MGYA00575354_ERZ1645192 | MGnify/ENA primary metagenome ERZ1645192 (study PRJEB40844, sample SAMN11349763) | freshwater sediment metagenome | isolation source: river sediment | host: Sediment | place: India: Faizupur Khadar , New Delhi | collected 2017-02-21 ... | reverse complement strand
AGTATCTTGCTTGGATTCTTAAACTCCTCTTCTTCAACCTGTTTGCTCCATTTCTGAAACTGTCCTGCAGATGAAGGGAAAATTTTATAGCCTCTCTCATTGGCATATACATTGCCTTTTGTTCCCCTTAGCTCAAGTTCACCATAAGGAAAGATATCTCCGCCTGTTGCTTCATATATTCCGAAAGATATAAGCTTTTTAGAGGCGAACTCGAATGTAACCTGCATTGTATCAGGAATATCGGCATCATGATCGAGAATATATTTTCCACCGTGCGCTGTTATTGCAACAGGCGCCCTCTCTCCCATCATCCAGCGGATGGCATCCATATAATGCACACCCCAGTTGCCCATCTGGCTTGAATATTCGCTCCACCAGCGGAACATATAAGGTGCAATATTGTACTGATATGGTCTGTATGCCCGCGGACCAAGCCACATGTCCCAGTTGAAATCTTTGGGAGGATTTTCGGGTTTGAGCTTTCCAATACCATCAGGGGCCATGTTACTTATTCGTGCGGCACGGCCTACTGATATCTTTCCCAGTTTACCGGCAGCAAGTTCTTTAGCCAGTTTCTGGAATACCACATTACCTCTCCTATTGAGACCAACTGCCACAATTCTTTTAGTTTTTTCAGCAGCTTCAACCATCTTCCGTCCTTCAACAAGTGTGTTTGTCAGAGGTTTCTCAACATAAACATCTTTTCCTGACTGAACAGCTGCTATGCACATTATTGCATGCCAGTGATCAGGAGTGGCAATACAGACAGCATCTATATTCTTGTTTTCCAGCAATTTTCTGAAATCAGTGTAAAGTTCGGGCTTTACGGGAAATTGTTCTCCCATTTTGGGAATCTGGCCCGGCATCATTGCAAGGTACCTCTGATCCACAGTGCTTCTGTCGCGTTTAAGATATGGCTCATATATGTCGCAGAGGGCTGCAACCTCCTGGTCAGGCTGATCCATAAACAATTTCAGCAACTGGGAACCCCTGTTTCCTACACCTATGAATCCCATTCTTATTTTCTCATTGGCTCCCATCACCCTGTTATAACTTGCAGCGCTCAGGGAAGTAACACCAAGTGATACTCCGGCTGTAACCAAACCGGCTTTACCAATGAATTCACGGCGTGTTGATTTATTATTTTCCATTATTTGATGATTGGAGTCAGCACAATATTCCTGTAATTAACTGTTCCATGGTCACCCTGAAGGTAGATGGGACCTGCCCTGAACACGTCTGATATTATTGCTCCGCCTGTGGGACCATAAGCCGGCTGATTGTCTATAATCTTAACGCCGTTGAGAACCACGGTTACATGCCTGTCGCAGAGGGTCATTTCCATGGTCTGCCATTGTCCAGCCTTTTTCTCTGCGCTTACGGTCGGGCAAACCCTGCTATACAGGCCACCCATATTATGAGGATCAAGAGCCTTTCCATAAGAGTCGACAACCTGTATCTCATACATACCCCTCAGATAGACACCACTATTGCTTCCTTCAGGAATATTAACCTCAAGCTTAAGGTTGAAATCCTCAAATTCCTGTTCAGTTCTGAGGTTTCCATAATATACATGAGGCTGACCTTCGACCTGTACAGGATTATTCGAAAGAACGCCGTCAGTCACTGTCCATCCGTTTTTGGAGCTTTCATTAACAAGTTTCCATCCGGCAAGATCCTTACCATTGAACAGGGTGACTGGTTCACCATATTTAACCTTTGAAAGGTCGGGCGTTGCAGGAGGAGCAGGAAGCCTGGTACCTGTGAATCTTGCTGTATCAACACCAAGCCCGTTGCTTTTCGGATTCAGAAGCATACCTTCTATTTTATCACCATTCTTAACAACTTCGAGCCAGTTTGTAAGCTGCTGTATTTTAACTGGATTGTTTTTCTCATCCTTCTCCCTTACAATATTATTTGTACGCTGTACAACTAGAATATGATCCTTTTCGAGAAATACTGAACCGACAGGGAGAACGCTGCCTCCAATCCAGAGCAGTTTACCGTCGAGATATCCATTCTGTTGAGTAACTTCAAGCCAGCTTACGCCGCCACCTTCAACATCTATTGTCCATTGTCCGATAAATTCGGAGATATCTGTTTTTTCGGGAGCTGCCACAGGAGCAGTCTGAGGTTTGCATGAGGTGAACATAAGTGCCACCAGAAGTGTTGCGAAGAATAATGAAATAGTTTTCATAGATCAGGTAGTTATTAGATTATTAAGATATTAATCTGAAAGGTTACTAAGTTAAGAAAAGATTGCAAACCTGCTTAGAAGAGCAGCAATGAAAATTAATCAGGCATAATTGCTGCCTGAAAGTAAGGAGACTTATTTTCCTGAAAGAGATTACTGTTGATTCAGAACCTCATTCTTATACTTTCTGTTTTCAAGTATCCTCGTATAATGCAGGGCAAGCTTGTTATTGTAATCCTCGTATGATTTCTGGGCCCATTTGAGAGCTGCATCAAGATCGCCGTTTATCTCATTGATTATAGCCATGTTATAGCAAGCTCTTCCAGCGATTTTACCCTTTCCGTTATCTGTCTCCTTTTCCCACAGTTCTGCTGCCTCATTCCACTTACCCATCTGTGCCCTGCGCTTTGCAACCTTGAAATTGCCTGTTCCCTTTACAAAATAATCCCGTGTAACCCGTATCTGGTAAGGCAGAATACGTATTGCATATCCCCTGCCTGCTTTATTGCTCACCTGGTTAACAGCATCTTTTCTTCCTATGAGCGCTGCAGCAGCTACAAGAGGATTTATGCCTGAACCTGAAAAGTTAATGGACTCATTATAAATATATTCATCAAGTATAGCTTTCCCTGCCGGGTAATAGATCCTCCAGCCGGTTTTCACAACTGTCTGCATGTTGGCATGGTGTTCGACGGCAGGAATATTTCCGAGAGGCGTCTTGACTTCTCTTTTTGAAGTTGAATAATCAATGTGTGTATCAGTATCATATTTTTCCAGTGCGAACAGAGCATCTACAGATTGTTAGCGGCAAATCATGTCAACTATCTCCCATGTGAGGGGAGCAGGAAAAACAGCAAGCTTCGGAGTTTTGAATTTAATATCATCAATAACTTTTACTTCAGCAAAGCGCTCATTTGCTGATAATTCCTCTTTCAATCCGCTAATACTTTCTGCTGCACCATCCTTGTCGAGATTTTTTCCTTCAAGTGACAAGGTCCTGTCAATAGCATCAATTACCTTACTTTCATCTGTAGGCAGATACCTGTTTATAATGCCGGCATTTTTAACATCCCGGGGTATTGTCACCGGGGCCGGTTCCACAACATTCAAATATAACTGATTGGTTTTGCAGGAGGCCAGCAATGCAACTCCGGCAATAAATAACATGATTTTCTTCATATTCCTGGTGCTTAAATTTTAATCTGCCTTCCCTGATTATGATATCAAGCGGGCATTAAAGACCTGAAAGGAATTCAGCCAGCTGAAGTATACTCTCTCTCTTTTTAAAATTTGTTTTGTTCGACTTCATGAATTTCTGAATTTCAGATGTGTTCCATGGATATAGCTCAGTGACAGTTTTCTTCCTCAACTGAACAAGCTCACCGTCATTCATCAGAACAAAAAATTCAAGTTCCCTCCTGAATTCCATATCGGCATCTGGATTTATTGCATACATATTGCTCTTGTAATTCATTGAATTATAAGATTCCACAGCCGAGGTCCGATTTGGCTGCCCCATTGCACCCATCCTGACTATTTCTTTGAGATTTATTGCATCACGTTCAAGAATCACCGGTTTTCTGCTGTGAATTTTGCGGAAGAATTCACCCCGGTAAATAAAAGTATCCTGTTTAATCAGCACCATGCTTAAATTAACTTTTTGCTTTATTGCCAGAGTGTCTTTGTTCTGTATGAATTCAATTTCACCTGTCAGAACATTTAAATTGAGCAGACTTTTATTCGCTGTTCCGTTTTTAAGAACAACACTTCCTTCAGAAAAATCAGGATAAAAATAACGCACTGAAGGTGGAAACTTGTCAATAATTTTTGTGCCGGAAGGAACTGTTATAACTTTATTATACTGCGCATTAAGGCAATTGAACAATACAAATAAACCTACAAGTGTGAATGTAATCTTTTTCATTTTAAAATATTTTTTAATCATAAAGCCTTTACTACTGTTGCCAACTGCCGGCTAAATCTTCTTCAGCCTCACGTTCCTGATCCCTGCAACAGTATTCCATGATGCAAGCCCCAGAGGTTTTGACAATGTCACCTCAGCCCGGACAGATAGTTTTTTGCCTTTTGCTGAAAGCGCAACTACCTTCTCGTTATCAATCCATGCTTCTATCATATTGTCAGTGACCCTAATCCTTATTCCGTACCATCTGTTTTTCTCAAAGTTACGCAGGGTAGTTGTTTCATTTTCGGCAGCATCTTTCCCTTCTATGCAACTAAGTCCTACAGTAGCTCCACCCCAACCTCCTGCAATAAACGTGCAAAACTCAGTCTGAACAGGGAAAGTTATCCCGCAGAAGAAATCATTTCCTTCTCTTCTGCGTGCTTCAAGTGAGATCTCATAATTATTTAAGGGAACACTGCCTTTATAAGTCACACCGGTACATCCCTCCCCCATTCCAAGTATGAGTTCGCCACCTGAAACTGAAACCGGACCCTGCGGACCGAAGTTGGTGATTTCCCAATTGTCAAGTGACGACCCGTTGAAAATCAGCGTACTGTCATCGCTGAAGCTTATTGTTTTATTATCAGCGGCAGGAGTTGTTTTATTTTCCCTGCAGGCAGAAAGCAAAAACAGGGCTGTGAATACTACCACTCTGCAGGCCATTCGGATAGCAGCTTAAAGAACATGATCTCTTTGTAATAAGGTTTTGTTTTTGCCTCGATTGCAAGCAGCTCGTCAGCAGTCAGAGGCTTGAAATTTTCAGCAATTTTTATGTTTTCTTCAAGCTGTTTTATGTCATCAAGACCAACAATAATTGTGCTTATCGGTAAGGACATAACATACTCCATCGCTTCCTTCATTGTTATTATACCTCCATGGGCAAAAATCCTGTCACGTGCCGGTATCTTCATGCCTACAATGCCCATACCCTTTGATACAGCGGTGGGCAGGAATTTCTCAATAAAAGGATCGTAATGCTTATCTGCAGCGTTCACCGCAACAAGCACATTATCAAAAGGATACCTTTCGGCCATTGCTTTAAGCACATCAGGACCCTCATGACCTGTAAAGCCAATGAACCTGATCACCTTCTCATCCCTCATTTTCTCCATTGCCTTAACAACGCCACCGGCAGTGAACCATTTGTCAAGTTCAGTTATCTCAGCCTTCTTAACGTTGTGAACCTGCCAGAGATCAAGGTGATCAGTCTGAAGGTTCTTCAGTGATTTTTCTATCAGCCTCATCGAACCATCATAGGTACGGTCATCTGTCTTGGAAGCAAGAAAAACCTCATTTCTTCTTGTTTTCATCACCTGTCCGATATTTCTCTCGCTTGTACCCCGGGCTTCAGCTTTTGTAAGTGTTGGCGTGGCTCTTCCATAGCCGGCTGCAGTATCAATATAATTTATTCCCAGGTCGATAGCTCTGTTAATGATCTGAACAGCAAGATCCTCTTTGCCGGGAGTCTCGACAGTGGCCTGTCCCCCGAGGCTGTAAATACCAACCATGTGCCCTGTTTTACCAAGAGGCCTCAGAGGCATTTTGCCTTGTTTTACCGGAATTCCATTCCCGTCAGCTGTTGAAAGCCATGGGTAGATTCCTGCAACTGCCGATGCAGCCAGCATCTTCTGCAGGAACTCACGACGTGTATTAAGGTTCATTTTCTTCATAGCCACATTTTTTTATAAAAATATGAAATTCTGTCAAATATCAAGAAGCATTTTATGCTCCTTATCATATTATGTGTTTGAACAGCCATAATTGTAAAAAGTAAACTTTTATGTTTATTTTAGAGGAACCTAAATTCAGCATAAAATGATATCAAGAAGGAAATTTATAAGGAACAGTATGGCGCTTGGAGCAGGACTTGCGCTTTCGCGGCAGTTCACAGCCTGTTCAGGGATCAGCACTGAGAAGATGCAGTTCGGACTTGTGACCTACCTGTGGGCCCAGAACTGGGATCTGACATCTATCATAAAAAACTGTGAAGCAGCCGGTTATGGAGGTGTTGAATTAAGGACACAGCATGCACATGGTGTTGAGACCAGTCTGAGCGCCTCACAACGCGCAGATGTCAAAAAGCGCTTTGCCGACAGCAGCGTGAAATGCATAGGATACGGATCGAATTTTGAATATCATTCACCCGATCCTGTAAAAGTCAGGGAGAATATAGAACAGACAAAGGAATACATTAAGCTGTGTTCAGATATCGGAGCATCAGGGATAAAGGTAAAACCGAATGATCTGCCTGCTGATGTGCCTGCTGAAAAAACAATAGCACAGATAGCTGCCTCACTTAATGAGACGGGAAAATTTGCAAGGGACCATGGACAGCTGGTAAGAGTGGAGGTGCACGGGAACAAAACACAGGAGATACCTGTGATGAAGGCTATCTTCGAGCAGGTTACAGAGCCAGCTGTGAAGATGTGCTGGAACTGCAATGATCAGGATCTGCTGCCTCCCGGGCTGGAAGCCAATTTCAACTCGGTGAAAAAGTGGTTTGGCGATACTGTTCATGTTCGTGAACTGAACGAGGGCACTTATCCTTACCAGCAATTGTTTGACCTGTTTAATGCAATTGATTACAGGGGATGGATTCTTCTTGAAGGCCGGACTGAACCTTCTGATCCCGTTGCAGCAATGAAGGAACAGATTGAGGTGTTCAACAGAATGACAAGGAAGGATCGTAGCTGATAGGTCATAGCTGATGGCTCGTAGCTGAACAGCTGATAGCTCATAGCTGACAGCTGATAGTAAAAAGTAAAAAGTAAAAAGTAAAAAGTAACAAGCAACAAGCGACCAAATACAAAACCTATTAACTATATAAATAAAACTATGATAAAAAATACTTTACTCCCACTGCTGCTAATTCTGGCAATAAAATCCTTTGGACAGGGCACGTACACTCCCACACCCGAAAACCTGAAATCGAGGGAATGGTTTCAGGATGCGAAATTCGGAATGTTCATTCACTGGGGCGTTTACAGCGTTCTGGGAGATGGTGAATGGGTCATGAACCAGCAGTCGATCGACAAAAAGTCGTATGAAAAACTTCCGGATTTCTTCAATCCGATAAACTACAATCCGGCCGAATGGGTAGCGCTTGTCAAGGCAGCTGGCATGAAATACATCACAATAACAAGCAAGCATCACGATGGTTTTGCCATGTTCGATTCAAAACTCACCAACTGGGATATCGTTGACAGGACACCTTATAAAAAAGATGTGATTAAGATGCTGGCTGATGAATGCCACAAGCAGGGTATCAAACTGTTTTTTTACCACTCACACCTCGACTGGTACCAGGAAAATTACTTCCCGCTCGGAAGGACAGGTCAGGGAGCAGGAAGACCTGCGGCAGGCGACTGGTACAGATACCTTGATTACATGGACGGACAGCTTGCAGAACTTCTGACCAATTATGGAGAAATAGGAGGTATCTGGTTTGATGGTGTATGGGACAAGATTGATGCTGACTGGCGTCTTGAAAAGACATATAAACTTATTCATTCACTTCAGCCGGCTGCCCTTATCTCTAATAACCACCACAGGGCTGTAATACCCGGTGAAGATTTCCAGGCTTTTGAAAAAGACCTTCCCGGACACAATACAACCGGTTTCTCAGGAGAGTCGGTAATTGGACAGTTGCCGCTTGAGACCTGTGAAACAATGAATAATTCATGGGGATTCAACCTGCAGGATAAAAAATATAAATCAACTAAAAATCTTATTCAGTACCTCGTAAAAGCTGCCGGATACAATTCAAATTTCCTCCTTAATGTCGGGCCAATGCCAAACGGAATGATACAACCGGAATTTGTCACCACCCTCAGGGAAATGGGCAAATGGATGGAGAAAAACGGTGAAACAGTTTATGGCACAAGAGGTGGTCCCGTTCCTCCAAAAAGCTGGGGTGTAACTACTTACAAAGGAAATAAGGTTTATGCCCATATTCTCAACCACGAGGATGACAATATACTGATTCCTGACTTCGGGAAAAAAATAAAAAGCATCACATCCTATGCGACAACCGGAAAGCTTAAATTCAAACAGGATGCTTTTGGCATAACAGTGTCAATACCCAAGGACATTGTTGATGAGACAGATACAATAATTGTAATTGAATTCTGACAATATGAAGAAAGAACTTAACAGACGTATTTTTATTGAAAGATCAGCTAAAGGTATGGCAGGGGCAGGACTTGTTGCAGCTTCATCGTGCAGCACAGAAAAATCAGGTTTGGGAAAACTCTTTGTGCATCATGTATATTTCTGGCTTAAGGATCCGTCAAACCAGGAGGTGAGGGCCAGGTTTGAAAAGGCAGCCAAAGAACTTGTGACTGTTGAGACTATTGTCGATTCACATATTGGTGTACCTGCATCCACAAACAGGGATGTAATCGATACATCATACACATATTCAATACTTTCAACATACAGAAGCAAGGAGGACCAGGATATATATCAGACACATCCCAAACATCTGAAATTCATAGAGGAATGTCAGGAGCTATGGGAGAAGGTTGTTGTATACGATAGTGTAAGTATCTAAATGTAAGGTAATTCTATTTCAAAAAGATCTCAATAACAGGTATCTCTGAAGGTGGTTGAAGCATGGGAAGCTGAAGTGAGAGGTTTCCAGCTTCATCACCTGTTCCGGCAGTGAATTTAATCTCCGAAGCATCATGCAGGAACTGTATATATTTCACTTTTTCAGCCATTCCCTGAAGATTCAGCCGGCCCATAGGGTAGGCAAGCAGATGAACATAGAGTCTTTTTGTTTGCGGATTATATGTCATCAGAGTATTACCGGGCGCCTTAAATTCGGCCGGAGCTTCAGTGCAGCCATAAACCGAACGGCTGTTATATTTCATCCACTCTCCCATTGCCTTAAGCCTGTCCTGTGCCCTCTGGTCAAAGGCTCCGCGTGCAGTTGGTCCCACATTCAGGAGGAGGTTCCCTCCCTTGCTTACAGATTCAACAAGAAGCTCAATAAGCTGTGCAGGGCTCTTCCAGGTCTGCTCATCGCGGTAATAACCCCATGATCCGGAGAAGGTCTGACAGGTTTCCCATGGAATCCTTTTTCCATTATACTCAGGCCACCTGGAAACCTTAACCTGTTCGGGAGATACAAAATCCCAGCCTCCCTCAATATCTTTCAGATCGAGCCGGTCATCTACAATTATGCCGGGCTGCAATGAGCGTGCAAGCTTCAGCAGACCTTCAGAATCCCAGTCGGCACGACCTTTGCCATTTTTCCCTGGAAATGAAAAATCGAACCAGATAATACTTATCTCACCATAGTTGGTAAGTAGTTCGCGTACCTGGTTTTTCATGTACTCCCTGTACTTGTTCATATCCTTTCCCTTATTCATGGAAGCATAATCCTCATCTTTTTCTGTTCGCTGAGGATGCATCCTGTCGATAGTATAATCGGGATGATGCCAGTCGATCAATGAATAGTAGAATCCGACTTTCAGTCCCTCAGCCCTGAAGGCTTCAACATATTCTTTAATAAGATCCTTTCCGACCGGAGTGTTGGTAGCCTTATAATCTGTGAATTTTGAATCGAACAGGCAAAAGCCCTCATGATGTTTGGCAGTAAGTACCACATACTTCATTCCTGCAGCCTTAGCCTGCCTTGCCCATTCTTTCGGATCATACAGATCGGGATTGAACATCTCGAAGTACTTCTGATACTGGTCGTTATTAAGCCTTTCGTAATTCTTCACCCACTCGTGACGGGCAGGCATGGCATACAGGCCCCAGTGAATGAACATTCCGAAACGTGCATCGGTCCACCATTTCATTCTCTGGATTTTCTGAGCATCAGTTTCCCTGGGGAGCTGGGCGGTCGAGTACTGTGAATTAATTAACAATACAAGTAAAATGGCAATAATCAGATAACTTCTGGTTTTCATATCAGGTTTATTAGGATTAGTTCGAAATTAGCTTACCGTAAATTTAATATTTTTTTAACTCAATGATCATCGTTAATGTTCCTGTTTTGTTACACAGAGGACCACAGAGAGACACAGAGGGACACAGAGGAAGATATACAGAGAGAAAATCAGAAATATCTTTTATCAAGTATTTCGTAAAGTTGTTCAGGGGAAAGCTTAACCGGGTTGTTCTTGCATTCGGTTTGCTGTACCAGATCATGAAAATCGGATGAATCGGCGCCTGCTGATTTCAGCCCCGGCAGCTTCAGTTCACTGCTTAGCCTGAACAAAAAATCAATAAAGCCGTCGATGAAATAATCATCACCAGAGTCTTTTTCACCAAGAAACAATCGTCCAAGCGCGGCATATTTAGATAATGCAGCCTTACCCCCTTCCTTCCGTAAAGCTCTGACATTTATCTCATTGGCAGAAGACATCAGAGTTCCGCAGATAGATCCGTGAGGTATGTTATAGCGTGCGCCAAGTGATGATGCAAAGCCATGAACAACACCAAGACCTGCATTTGCAAGACAGATACCTGAGGTCAGGGCGGCAAAGGACATTCCTGATCTTGCTTCGATATCTGATCCGTCAATACAGCACCTTACAAGAGAATTTTTCACTTCCTTAAGGCCTTCAAGAGCCAGGGCATCGGTGTAAGGTGTTGCGCTGTTTGACAGGTAAGCTTCAGTAAGCTGCGTAAAACAATCCATACCGCTGGCTGCTGTAATGTCAGGCGGGCAATTGACAGTAAGCAGGGGATCAACAAGCGCTATTTCAGGAACAAAGTTATCATGCCTGAGTGAGCGTTTGAAGCCATCCTTACCTATACGCGATATCACGGCATTTTTAGTAGCCTCACTGCCTGTCCCTGAGGTTGTGGGCACAGCAATGAACGGAACCTTTGTTCCGGGGTGTGACTTTGTACCTGTAACTTCAAGATAATCCTTTACTGAGCCCTCACAACGCAGCATTGCAGAGATTGCTTTTCCGGCATCAAGAGCGCTTCCCCCTCCTATCCCAATAACAAGATCAATTATTTCATTTCCAATATTTTGCACTGCACTGTCAATAGTGTCAGGTGAAGGCTCTCCTTCAACAGTAACATGCCGCCAGGTAAATCCCTCCTCCTTCAGCTTGTTGAAGAAGGTTTCTGCCTCAGGAGACCTGATAAAAGAACTTTTACCCGTAACTACAACGAGACTTTTACCATATTTCCGGCATAATGAAGGCAGGGTTGAAAATGTACCTTTGCCAAAATGAACAGCGGGTATTCGTGCAAAACGGAAATTATCTACCATAGTGACGGATCGTCGGGCTCTATTATTTTATATTTGACACCTTTACGTGGTTCTTCCATATAATCGGCAACAATATCCTTCCACGCAGCATAATGTGAGGTGAGCTTATGTTCTGCTGCAGACTGTTCAGACTCATAAGCTTCATAAAGCATGAACTGACATGGATCATCAGCCATCTGGATCACATCGAACCTCAGGTTTCCCGGCTCCTTCAGAGACTGTTTATGGTTCACAATTGTTGCTTCAATAAAGCGATCAACAAGACCTTTCTTCACTTTGATGTGTACACAGTTTACTATCATATCTGAGTTAATAAATTTCACAAAAGTATCAATTTCCTGATTTAGTCACCTCATATACTGCCCCGTCATACTTTTTTGTCAGTGTAACAGGAAATCCCGAACCGGCAAGGTCTTTCCCGGAAGCCTTAAGAATAAGCCTGCCTGATGGTGCCTTCCTGATTTCATACTCAGCTGCCGGATCGAGGTAATTAACAGTGACCAGCCTTGTATTTTCAGCAGAACCCTGACGGAAAATTCCGACAATGCCGCCTGACTTTGAATCAGTATTTATTCTCTGATAACCGTCCCACAATCCTTCTGCAGGTTCTCCATAACCTTTAAGATCCTGACGGAAAGACATATAATCATGCTTTTCCTGGGCATTCCTCATCCAGTCGGCCCAGTTTTTCATACCGGCTCTCTGTTCCCTGGTAAGTCTGCGCGGATCACCGAGCACAATCGGCAGCGAGCCGTTAAGAGACATCAATGACAGCTCAAACTCAGGGTCGTCAAAATACTGGTTCCCGATGACCATTGCCGTGGCAGGTATAACAGGCGTTCTCCACCACGACATGTTCCTGACTCTCAGAGATCCAAGCGGTACTCTTTCGGAAAAGTTCGACAGCCAGTTACCCTCGGCATGCTTGCACATATCAAGGTCAATAAGCTGGAGAGCACCCATTGTTTCGAAGGTGCAGTCGATGAATAATCCCGGGGCTTCTGCATGCAGATCATCGAAAAGCTGCCAGGTTCTCTGATACATCTGCAGCATCGATTCACTGCGGTCGCGGTGAGCAGGATGGTCCTTTGCATGACATCCCGATCTTGTCTTATCTGTTGTATAAGCTCCAGTCACTACGGCAAAATCACCCTTTATGTACTCAAGTCCATGTTCCCTGACAAGTCCCAGTATTACACCTTTTATGTAATCATACCAGCCTGTAGTCATGCACATTGAATAAGTTTCCCAGTCATACATTTTGTCAAAGTCGGCATGCAGGCTGATTGGTGAGCCGTCTGCCTTCCTGACGAGCCATTCCGGATGTTCCCTGAAAACCCGGCTTTTCGATTCAGCAGCTCCCAGGCTTATCCATACTCCCGGTTTCATGCCTTTTGATTTAATATAATCGAAAACCGGTTTCAGGCCGTTCGGGAACTTTTCCTTATTGATTCCCCAGTCGCCATAGGAGTCCTGCCAGCCGTCATCAATTATGAACTCTTCCACTCCGCATTCTGCAGCCGCATCAGCGAGCTCATATATTAGCTTTTCATTAATATTATGAAGAAAAGGCTCCCAGGTATTGTACACAAAAACAGGCTTTTCCTGAATCTGGCTGAGCCTTGTTCCCATGTATAATCTTACATAATCGCTGACTGTTGTATTCAGAACTTCATAAGGATCGGAAGAATTTTCATAAACAGCTGTAAAAACCTGAGTGCTCTCCCATTTACCGGAAGGTTTTATCCATTTTCTGAAGCAATAGTTCTGGTCTGCATGCGTCAGACCGGCAGTGAACTGTTGCGGTTTAAGGAAAGCTGTTGTCCGTTTCATAACACCCGGCGCTTCATTTCCTAAGACTATTCCCCTTTTATTCCTGAACTGGTGAGCAACAACAACAGGGTCATAACATTCGCCAACAAAAGGTCCAAGGGCCTTCTGCCGGCCGTATTCATGCATTATCCATGTATGCGTGCCATCATCCCCTCCAAACTTAATGCTCTCTATATCAACTGATTCTATATTCAAATCTGCCTTACTGGTATTTTCAATAATCAGATTTTTCTTTATCAGAGGCAGTCCCTGATAAAGTATATAATTTATCGTCAGGCTGATATTCAGCTCAGGATTACGGGCTGCTACTGAGGCTCCATGGCCGCCGTGAGCATCACTTAAATATTTCGTATCAATTACTATCCACCTGTCGTTACCTGATACTTTTCTGCCGTTGACAAGAAATGAGAACTCTTCCGATCCTGCAGCCATGAATTCACCTGGCCCATCCTTCATTTTCATGCTTGAAGACACAATTGTACCTTTTGACTTATCAAACTCAATGATCCTGACAATTTTGCCATTATCAAGAACTACCCTGTCTTTTTCGAGAGAAGCAAACTGCTGGGAAAGCAAGGGAAAAGATGCTGGTATCAGTATAGCAATTAGCAGAATGAGCCGCATTTTCATATCATTAAAATTAGCATTAACTGTAAATATAGCTTATTTTGATATCTTTGATAATCACAACTAAAGTGCAAAATAAAGCTCACAAAATGAGAATCATTTTTACAGTAATCTTTTTGATTTCCGGCAATATTTTAATTGCCCAGGAAGGCGCCTGCAAGGTATTGCTTCCAAGGCTGACAGGAACATATACAGGTGATTGCAGAAAAGGACTCGCACATGGTAAAGGATCTGCAATCGGCATTGACAGATATGAAGGGGAATTCCGCAAGGGACTCCCTGAAGGACTTGGCCTTTACCGCTGGGAAAACGGAACATATTACCAAGGATATTTCAAGGAGGGCTTAAGGGAAGGTTCCGGAAGAATGGTATATGGAAGCGACTCTGCAAGAGCAGGTTACTGGAGAGCCGATAAGTATATAGGTGAAAAAGAAACCAAAAGATACGAAGTCCTTCAGAGCAGGTTTGTTGCGCGTTCTGCTTTTGTAAAGACAGCAAATACACCCAATCAGGTAAAGATTAAGCTTACCCTCGGAGGTTCTCCAAACACAACAGTTCAGGACTTCTCGATGTCACCTTCAAGCGGTGATGAATTTCGCCCTGGCAATGCTTACGGACTTCAGAATGTAACCTTTCCTGTAAATATAAGGCTACAGTACCGTACCTGGAATGTCATGCGTACAGTGCTTACCGATGTCACCTTTGAGTTCATAATTAATGAACCCGGAACGTGGGAGGTAACTGTACAGAATTAGGGGTATCATAGTAATTCATAGTAATTCATAGTAATTCATAGTAATTCATAGTAATTCATAGTAATTCATTGTAATTCATAGTAATTCATTGTAATTCATTGTAATTCATTGTAATTCATTGTAATTCATTGTAATTCATTGTTTTACAACAAATTACGCGAAGCGAATTACGCCTGAAGGGCAAATAACAATTAATTACGCCGAAGGCAAATTACGCGAAGCGAATTACGCGCGCAGCGCAAATTACAATAAATTACAGCGCAGCGAATTACGCCCGCAGGGCAAATGACTTACTTAACAATATTAATCTCCTTCTTTTCCCTGAAGAAGAATATAAACAGCAAGAGGACTGCAACTGCTATATATGCCGGTACAAACCAGATATTTCTCCACTGGTACTCCTGCCCAACAGTATAGTATGTTGTTACAAAGCCTGAGAACCAGGTGCCTATAAACATTCCCAACCCATAGGTAACGAAGGTGAAGAGTCCCTGAGAAGCGCTTTTTATCCTCTCATTTGATTTTTTCTCGGTGTACATGTAACCGGTGACAAAGAAGAAATCATAGCACACGCCATGGAGTATAATGCCTGTGTAAAGCATCCATACGTTCGGTCCCATGTTTCCATAGGCAAAACAGAGGTAACGCAGAAGCCAGGCAGTCATGCCTATCATCAGCATTTTCTTCACTCCTATCCTGTTGAAAAGGAAAGGTATAGCCAGAATGAATAAGGCTTCTGAGATCTGTCCCAACACCATTTTACCTGCTGTATTCTGCATGCCTGACTGATTAAGGAAAAGGTTTGCAAAACCAAAATAGAATGAAAGAGGAATGCATACAAAAATGGCCGCTATGAAAAAAATCAGATAGGGTTTATCCCTGAAGAGCACCAGGGCATCGATCCCCATGACAGATTTTGCAGAGGAGGCAGGCAATTCCTTTTGTGGAGGTGTATCGGGCAGGAAGAAACTGTACAGGCCCAGACCCACTGAAACAAGGGCTGCCATATAAAATGTAAGGGGAGTCTGTTCAATACCAAGGAAGGAAATCATGAAACCCGATATTACCCAACCTATTGTTCCGAATACCCTGATGGGTGGAAACTGGGTCCCGATATCTGTCATTTGTCTGAAAGCCACACTGTTTGAAAGCGCAATTGTAGGCATGTAGGCTAAGGAATAAAAGAGTATCACCCAGTAAAAGGCACCGTTTGTTGTTATTTTCGAAGCAAGGAAAAGAAGTATACCTCCAACTATATGAAGAATACCCATAACCTTCTGCGCGGCAAAATAGCGGTCGGCAACCATACCGACAAAGAACGGAGAGATCATAGTAGCTATTGCCAGGGCGCTGTAGGCAGCACCTATCTGGATACCTGATGAACCCAGATACTTCGACATAAAGGTACCCATTGTCACATACCATGAGCCCCATATAAAATACTGGAGGAACATCATTGAAGAAAGAATGATGGTAGTTTTGGTCTTCATCAGAGTGATTTTTTTACTTTGTTATTTAATTCTTCGGATCAGTTTTATTAAGCAGTCATAATTAGTTATTAATTTCTGAATTTGCAAAAGAAACCGCCGGTTTTAACCTTATGTTTTAAAAATGCCGGTCGCCAGTGCATAAAAACTGATCATCAGAATAATACACAGGATTAATTTGTTAACTTTGATATTATATACAAGCTGAATATCAGGAATACACCTGAACCTGATCCATAAAACTCACAACTGATTCGCATTTATCATAAATATGCGGTGAAAAAAAGAACTTTTGTAATATCAGCCTTTTATTATACTGATACACAAATTTGTCAAATAATGATCCTTCCAGGGTAAAGACTCTGTTTTATGAACTAATTCATGGCACCATGAAAAAATCA